>Ga0181523_10001721_pt1 | contig 22868 bp, 15 predicted proteins | sample PEATcosm2014_Bin_43_FD_119752 | JGI IMG/M metagenome (GOLD analysis project Ga0181523, IMG submission 119752) | Peatland microbial communities from MTU Mesocosm Facility, Houghton, MI, USA - PEATcosm2014_Bin05_30_metaG | ecosystem: Environmental > Terrestrial > Soil > Wetlands > Peat | place... | reverse complement strand
AGCCGTTTCGGTTCACCAGAGATTCGCCTTCATAGTTATAGCCGTTTTCCGGTAAGCCGTGGCTGACCCAGCCGACGCCGACGTCATACGCACCGTACAGCGTGATGCCGTGCCAGGTCAGCGTGCAATCGGTGGTGGCGAACTCGTGGCCGCTCGCGCAGGCGTCGGGGGTGCTCCGCTGCATCTTAATGTCGACTGTGGCGTCCTGGTTAACCGCCAAACTGATTCCCGTGCGCGTTTCATCGGCGAACCCGTGTTTTGCCGCTCGAATCTCGAAGCGCCCCGGAGGCAGGCCGGACGTCTGAAAGTGCCCCCCGGCGTCGGTTGCGATCGTGCGCGTTGCAGCTGTGTCGACGTTCTTGATTGTCACCGCGACATCGGGAAGAGCTGCGCCGGTTTGGTCCGTCACCACGCCGGAAAGGCTCGCTCCCGTTTGGGCCCACGCAGGGATCGCCCCCATCACAAACCACAAAAGGAGCAGGAAGGATTGGGCCAGCGGCAGTGAGGCACGCGTTGGAACGTAACCGACGCGCGTCAAAGTTTTCCATGGCCTCCCGTACCGGAAGAGGATCTGCGAGCAGCGTTTCAAGTAGTCACCCAGGACCTAATTAGAAATGGAAGCTAACGTCGGGCGACACTTTAGCTCGTATTGATACATTAAAGCAATGCATTTTTATGCGATTTGATGGAGGCATCCTGCGACATGCTTGACTTGCCGCACGCCTCGTACAAGCCAGGAGCACACTCTTACCGAACTTCGTTTCATCGCCAATCTCGGTTTAGTTGAGTAAGATTTGATGGGGGTCTTACTCCGGGATCAATACAGGTACAACCCCAGCAATTTCTATATCTGATTGATTATTCCTGTGGCGGGCCAGATTGATACTGTAAGTTTTGACAATTCCCCATAACTCGCTAATCGAGTATTTTTCTTGCAACCTCAAATGCAAGGGCTTGGGATTCCTCGACCCCGAACTCCTGGGCCCTCAGTGCTCTCCCGATGTGCAGAATGAGGCAATCTCCCTATGTCTCTCTGGCGAATTCAGGAGAATCGCACCGGAAATGTCGAATCGAATGATTCTAATTCTAGCGCACGGGAAATTGAGACGGATACACATGGTATTCTGCGTCATGGTGGCTTCTTTTACTTGGGCGGTTCCTCGAGCAAGAGCGCAGGACCTCCAATTTCTTCCCGAAGTGGACGCATATCTCAAGCTGGATTCCAATTTTCGGGCCTACCTTCAGGCCAAAGATGATCGAGAGGGTGGCGACCCGACGCAATTTACATTTGGCCCCAGCATCGAGCTTTATTTGAAGCCGTGGATCAAGCTCAAAAAAGTGACGGCGTTTGATCTCGATGACTTGAAATCAAGGCCACTGGTTCTGGAAGCTGGATACCGGTATATCACGGCACCTAATGCTGCGCCCGAAGATCGGGAACTGGCGGCCGCGACGTTTAATTTTCCGATGGCGGCCGGCTTTCATATTTCGGATCGAAATCGTATTGAACTTGATTGGAAGAGTGGCGATTTTACCTGGCGCTATCGAAATAAATTGACTCTTGAACGTACTTTGGCTATCCGCTCGCTTCACTTCATTCCGTACGTTGCCGCTGAGCCGTTCTACGAAAGCCAGTACAGCAAATGGAGCACAACCGACCTCTACGTCGGCAGTTTATTTCCGATGGGCAAACATTTCGAATTCAATCTTTATTACGAGCATGAAAACGATACGGGCAAGAAACCGAACCGGCAGCAGAACTATGTTGGTTTAGCGCTTTACCTTTATTTTTCCCTCCCAGGGCAATCACGTTCAAATTGAAGGGTCGGCAGCATCTTTCGTGGTTGGGAAAGATTAGCCCCATCGCCGTGCCGTCGAACTGCTCCAAAAGTGGAAGTTCATCTTCTTTCTACTTTCCAATTTGTGCTCGCTCTTGCTGCCATCCCGGAACATCTCACCCAACAGGCGTGCGATTTCCACTCGCTATAGAACACAGATTTAAGGGCTCGATGTTATTTTCACAAAAGTGATGCACCCGGGATTCGTAAGTTTCTTTCCGCCGGTGACCCCGAGAGAGAAGCTCATCCCTCATGCGCATCGTGGGATTTCTCCATCGCTGAACTTGCTCGGACTACCGTATGATGGCTTCAAATGCCTCACGGAAATTCGAGAAACGTATTTCTTGTTGTCGCGAGAGGAAATCCTGCCGCAGAACGACATTTTGAGGACACAATCCAGCGCAAAAGAACACTAGACGAAGTTAGGCGACTTTTGCCAACCTGCAGGAGATCGAAAACCTAGAAAAGATCTATCACAGCTCGAATTCCATCGCGTGGGGAGCGGTCCCGGGTCCCATGAACGAAACGCGATGGGAAAAGATGAAACCCGGCGACGTCGTGCTGATCTGCAACGATGGCCGCATTCGTTTTGCAAGTGAGATTGCTGCCAAGGTAAGGAACAGAGAGCTCGCCCGGTATTTTTTGAAAGAGAATGAAGGTGGTACCACTTGGGAACTCATGTATTTCATCGTTAACGAGGCAAGAACGGATGTTCCCATCGAGAAGTTAAATCCATTGTTCGGTTAGCAGGCGCACTACCACCGGCAAGGAGGATTCTCGATGATTAACGAAGCAGCAGTCTCCAGCTTCGCGCAGAATTACGGTGACATCCTCGGGGGGCTGAAGACGCTCGAAAAAGGCGAGGAGTTAATCCACGCTTACGGAGCAAATCGGGGCAAGCGGAAACCAGACATGTGGGGGCTAGTACCCGTGGCTTATCGGGAGTTGGCGCCCAGTCCGGCGGCACCCAGCATCTAATTTTTGAATCCGTTCGATGATTCCGGACGTAAAGTAGCGTGGAGGTGTAACCATGATTGGATCTTCTGATCTGCGGATCGCGAGAATTGCACTCGGCCACGGAGCAGGTCATATGCCCGCGCTCGGCTTTGGCACCTTAATTCCCGATGCAGCCGTGACGATAACTGCGACCAGAGACGCGCTGGAAGCCGGATTTCGACACTTCGATTGCGCGGAGCGATACGGTAACGAGCGCGAGGTAGGCAGGGCGTTAGAGGCAGGACTTGCCGCCGGAGGGATCGCGCGCGAAGACATTTTTGTTACCACAAAGCTGTGGAACACCAATCACAGGCCTGAGCGCGTCGAACCGGCTTTCGAAGCGAGTCTGGATAGACTCGGGCTCAATTATCTGGACCTCTATCTCATTCACACTCCCTTTGCGTTTCAACCCGGAGACGAGCTGGCCCCGCGAGATAAAAGCGGCAATGTCCTTTACGACCACGACGTTACTTTGCTGGACACCTGGAAAGCAATGGAAAGGCTCGTGGACCGTGGCAAGTGCCGGGCCATCGGGCTGTCTGACATCACTTTGAACGGACTGTTGCCCATCTACGAATCTGCGAGTATCAAGCCCGCCGTGGTCCAAGTAGAATCACATCCCTATCTGCCGGAAACGGAGCTACTAGAATTCTGCAAAGAGAAGGGCGTTGTGTTTTTGGCTTTTGCTCCCTTAGGTCACGGGATGAGGCCGGGGCTGCTCGAAGACCCAGTTATTTTGGCTATCGCCAGGCGAGTTGGAAAGACCCCAGCACAGGTGCTGCTGGCTTGGGCGGTCGGGCGCGGCACGGCTGTGCTAACCACACCCACGACTGCGGCCCGCGCGAGAGAGAATTTCGACATCTCTGCTCTTCCGGAAGACGCGCTTGACGAAATCAATCGAATTCAGACCAGACAGAGACTGAATGAAGTGGTGAAAACTGGCGTTCCGGGTTTCATCCCACAAGGTAGATGAACATAAAGGCGAAACCGCCAATTCCAAGACATTCTTCACAATCGCTGGGCGGTAATGATTTCGTCTAGACCAGCAACACGGGAAGTCAATGGTGTCGCGATTGTGAACCCGTTTTCCTAAATGAATCTGCGTCGATGCTATTGAGCACGCCTAGCATGGCTGGCAACAATCCAGGAGCCACCGCACATCCCGAGTGCGATGAATGCGCTGGACCACTCGTCCGCATTATGGAGATCTGCCACAACTCGTGGCGCGTGGAGAAGCACAACCCAGAGCAGGAACATCACGCCGAGCAAGAACCCAGCCCACCGATCCAACCGCCGAAGGGCAATGCTGATTCCTGCCGCGATGAGAGCCGTCCCGGTCAGATAGGCCCAGAACAGACCCCCTGGAATCCAAGCTGGTACCAGGCTGGCAATGAAGCGCGTAACGACGAAATGAATACTGCCGAAAACGATTGAGGACACGGCGAACACGTAAGGACCTGAGGCGGTCATCTTATCCAACACACTTTCCCATCGCGAACTGGCGCGTGGCAGAGTTTGCACTAACGTCCAAGCCGAAGCGCCCAAGGCCAATGCTTCGAACAGAACCCCATACACGGTCCAATCCGCGGACTGTGCGAATACCTGTGGCAGCTCAAGGAACAGCGCATACCCCAAAAACAAGTACCCCAAGAGCATTGCCGTCAGCCGTGAATGGAACTTGGCAGCTATACTTAGCCCCGCCGCGCTCAGAGCGATACCGTTTATATAGCCGAAAAATGGGTTCACGGGAAACCAAGGGACGCCGGGGTCGGTCAACCCAAAGTGAGCACAAAACAGATTTTCGACTCCCAATGCCACTATGGCAATACCGAACAAAAGCTGCCCCTGGGTGATGATTTTCCCCATCGATCTGCTCCTGGACACAGGAATTCGAGTGAAACGAGACGTGGCCCGCTGACTGCGTTGGACAAACAAACGAGCGAAAGGTCTCAGCAAGCCATTGTAAGTCAATTCGTTTTGCCGGACGGTACACCGGTCAAGTTGAGACTAAACCGAAATGTGTCCTCAGAGGAGGTCACTGTGGGTGGGTCAGGGGATTTTGAGGTCCTCGAATGACCTGGCGTAAGAGTGTCCTTCAGCGCACCTCGCGTTTGCTGATGACGTGTTGCCGGGCCAGGTAGATGAATCATCCACGAAAATGAAGTTGTGAACCAGGTAAGCGCCGCAAGCCAAGCGCACGGCATTGACGATGAGCAGCGCCGACGGCATGCAGGTTGCCCATGACTACGATAGCTGATCTAGAATTCGCGCTCCATGCGAACGCGTAACCGCAGACGCACGCCTGTCTGCTAGTTTTGAGGCGAATGGACTTGCCCCTGGGCAGCGTCGGAACGTACTTTTTGCCAGTTGTACACCGGATAGTTCGGCCGCTTGATCGCCGGCACGGGATGTTCCTTCAACAAGGTGAGCGCTTCGGAAACGCCCTTTTCCAATTGAGGGTCATGACCTTGTCGCCAGAGTGCGGGGTCGAGGTCCACCTCGATGTCCGGGGAGACGCCCTTGTTTTCGACATCGAATTCGCCGGTTTTCGGATTAAAAAGGCCAAAGCGCGGCGCCGTAATCGCACCGCCGTCCATCAAGGATGGGTATCCGCCGATACCGATGAGGCCGCCCCAAGTCCGAGTGCCGATCAGCGGGCCGATGCCCAGCTGCTTGAACATCCACGGCAACGCGTCGCCGCCGGAGCCGGCGTACTGATTGATGAGCATGACTTTCGGACCAAAGATCACCTGCGGGAGGCTAAAATCCTTGCCCTCGCGGGTCATAGCGGCCATGAGCAACGGCCGGTTCAACCAGTCCACGATGTAGTCGGCGAGCCAGCCGCCGCCGTTGAAGCGCTCATCGATGACCGCGCCATGCTTGGTGTTCTGCGGGAAATAGTAGCGGTTGAAGTTGGTAAAACCATCAACGGCGGTATCCGGCAGATAGACGTAGCCGAGTTGGCCGTTGCTGAGCTCATCGACTTTGCGGCGATTGCCGTCCATCCAGTCGCGCAGCCGCAGGTTGCGTTCGCTGCCGACAGGAACCACGGTGACAGTACGTGCATCCTTTCCGCTGGCGTCCGGCCCCACCTTCAGCTGAACCGCTTTGCCGGCCCGTTCGATGAAGAAGCTGTAAATTTCATCGCTACCATGCAGTTCGCGGCCATCCACGGACAGCAAGTACTCGCCCTGGTGGACATTCACGCCCGGTTCCGTCAGCGGGGCGCGCAGATTCGGGTTCCAGTTTTCGCCGAAATACACTTTGGCGAAGCGATAGCGATCATGATCGATGGTGTAATCCGCGCCCAACAGCCCCACGTTCACAGGTTTCACTTCGGGGCGGTCGCCGCCGAAGATGTAGACGTGCTGCGCGGTAATTTCGCCCAGCATGTCGGCAAAAATGTAGTTCAGGTCGGCACGGCTCATCACGTTGTCCACAAACGGTTGATAGGACGCCATGAGGGATTTTATGTTGGCGCCATGCAGGTTGGGATCGTAGAAGAAGTCGCGTTCAATGCGGCCCACTTCGCGGAACATTTGTTCCCACTCGGCGCGTGGATCAACGTAAACCTTCATGGATTCCAGTTGCAAGGTGCCATCGGGTTTGCCCGGCTCGCCTGGTTTCCCCAGAGCGTCCGCGGGCTTGATGATCCACTGGCCATGAGGTGGTTCTCCCCCCGCGGCCATCGGATTAGGCGGCGGCAGTTGCTCGTAGAGAGCCTTCTCGCCGCTCGAGGAAATGGTGAAGCCCCCGATATTATCCAGCAGCTTTTCGGTCTTGCGCGTACAGATGTCGAATTTGTGCACCAGGCGGCCGCTCGGATTGCCGTCGGCAACGGCGGGGCCTTCCATCAGAAACAGAACATGGGTTTTTCCAGAGAGAAGCCGGTCGTAGTTTTTCGCAGGAATCGGTAGGGCCAGGATACGCTGGTTAATGTTCTCGAAATCGATCCTGACGTTTTGAGATTCCTTGGTTTCCTTGGCGTCCTTTGCGTCTTTCTTTTCATCCTTCTTTTCAGCCGTGTCCTTGTCGTTTCCCTTTGCCGCGGTTTGCGCGGAGGGTTCCGTTCCCGGTTTGGCTTCCCCCTCGGGTTTGCATTCATCGGTGTCGGCCGAGGCTCGAGGTGTATTCGCTGGGGTGGACTTATCCGACGAACCTGCGGGGGGAGTGACCTTCTCTTCATCACTTTGGGGCGCGAGTGGCGATTTTACATCATTGCGAAGAACGACCACGTAAGCGCTGCGCGTCACCGGAATCTTGAACGCACCCATGCTGCTGGCGAGTGTCGGGCCGACGTCGGTGCTGGCAAAGAAGTAGAGGTACTTTCCGTTCTTATCAAATGCGACGGAAGCGGCATCGCTTAAGCCATCGGTCAGTTGACGAGCGGTTTTATCCTCGAGGCCATAGATGAATACGGCGCCCACCGAGCTGTCGAGTTGGCGGGTGTACGCAATCCAGCGGCTGTCCGGCGACCAGGCGGGGCTGAAGTTCGCGCCGTCATAGGGGTTCGTGTCGACGAGCATGGGCTTGCCCGCATCGATATCCACATACCAGAGGTTCAGGCGCTTATCGCTATAGGCGATTTTCTTGCTATCGGGCGACCACGTAGGGGAATAAAAGAACGACGGCGGATTGCCGAGATTGATTTTGCGCACTTCGCCCATGCCATCCTGTGAACGCAGGTGCAACGCATATTCACCGGACTCATCTGAAAAATACGCGATCCATTTTCCGTTCGGCGACCAGGCAGGGTCGCGATCCGCGAAGCCGGGCGTGTTGGTCAGGTTACGAATATCTCCATGCTCAACCGGAACCGTAAGAATCTCGCCGTGCGCTTCAAAGACGGCGCGGGCTCCCGTGGGCGAAATGTCACCGTTTTGAATTTGCTCTGCGGCATTGACGTAGTGTGGCCGGACAGCAGGAAAATCACCCGTGACATGAATCGGAACGGCGTTTTGCTTGCCCGTAGCCGGCTCGAAGACGTGAAGCGAACCAAACTGTTCGAAGACGATTGCGTCCGGTCCTGCGGAGGCCGATTTGATATCCACGCCGTTGCTCGGAAGCGCCTGGCTCACCTGTTTCGTGCTCGGATCGTAGACATACAAACTGACTGGTCCATCGCGATCCGATAGGAAATAGACTTTGTTGCCGACCCACATGGGGGTGGAGTCGTTCGAGTCCTTGCGCGGCACTTTTGTAATGCTGGAATTGGAGAGATCGGCGATCCAGATGGGCGACGCCGTGCCGCCGCGATAGTGCTTCAGCCCGCGGTGGAACTGCCATGATTCTCTGAAATTTGTGAAGGGAACATACGCCATGTGCGTACTGTCGGGAGAGAACGAACCTTCGTTGGCCATGGGCAGCGGAACTAGCTCCGGCAGTCCCCCGGAAAGACCGACGGTGTAAAGCTGAGTGAACCCGGCATAACTATCGCGGGAGGAGCGGAAGAGAACGCGTTTGCCGTCACGAGTCCAGCCAACGACTTGGTCGCTGCCGGGGTGTGAGGTGAGACGCTTCGGAATGCCTCCCGCGGCAGGGATTACGTAGACGTCTTCATTGCCGTCATACTCCCCGGTGAAAGCGATCCACGCGCCGTCGGGCGAGAAAACCGGATTGATTTCAATGCCGACATCGCTCGTGATCCTGCGGGCCTCGCCGCCATTGCGGTCGACAGTCCAAAGGTCCCCGCCGTAGCTGAAGGCAATTTGTGTCTTGCTCACAGTGGGCTTACGCAAGAGCGCATAGGAGTTGGTGGACTGCGCCAGCAACTCTCCTGCCCCGAGCAGCACCAAAACGACGGTGAGAAGGATCAGCGCGAAGTGGGTGACAAAAGGCGAGCGGAAGCGGACGGACATAGCAACCTCCTGAAGAAAAGCCACTACAGAATGAACGGCAGACCACAGGCACAGGTTAGGCTCGGTATCTAATCTTCACTACGAAGAACCATTGGTTCAAGTTCCGTTGGGCGACGCTGAAAATCGGAACAATAGGTGGAATGAAAACAACTGTGCGCTGTTAAGTCACATACAACCATCGGCAGTCTACCACACGTTCGATGGCATGAATCCGGAAGTTGGACCGCAGCTGGACTCCACCCCGGGCACCATCTTTTGCCGTTGAAACTCCGTGGTTTACCGGCTCGTCGCCTTCGGTATACCTCGCGTGTACCTCACCTTGCGAAAGTACAAGTGGGTCCCGACTCCACGCACGCGCCGCGTACACGATGATGCTCGTCCTGGAGACAGTCGGAAGAGCGAGCGACGTTCGGGTGCATCACACACTCCTGTCTGGTTCGTTCCGCAGGAAGATTTGAAGTTGGTTAAAGTCACCGGATTCCCAGTTGCTTAGGTCAGCTTCTTCCATCGTCATGCGAGTGGCAGTGCGCGAGCCTAGTTCTGTCTTGTCCACAAACCGCACATGGATCTAAAGGAGTCCCTGTTGAGATCTGTGCTCAACCCAGTCCACAAGCTTGCCTTGCACTCCCCGATACTGGCGACCCGGCTTGCATTGACCAGGCCAGGCAACGGTTGGGGCTTTCTTCTTTATGGGCGGCCTCCCGTCTTTCGTGGCTTTTGGAGGCCAGGGGAGTGTTGCCTGTGTGAACCCGATTCTGCGGAGGATTCCGGCGCCTTTCGTCAAGACGGTCCTCCTCGGACATAAGAGCGCTGAGTACTTGAAAAGACTGGTCACTGCAAGGCGTAGATAGGGGTAACAGGATGCCGAGTAAGCGGACATTTATGCGGACATCATTTCCTTTGAAGATAGCATAAGTCTATGTTATACATATACTTAAAATGGACAAGAAAGAGGACATTAAAGCGGACATTTCAGCGGCAAAGGACGGCGGCGAATCAACGACCCTGATGGAGCCACTGCTGATCGGAGAAGGCTCACGTCACCGGGCGGCGCTCACCGATCTGGCGCTTGAGCTGGGGCAACGGGCGGCAGGATTCCGGCGCAGCCTGCCGGAAAGCTTGCTGGCCTCGCTCGCCGATCTCGTGCGGGCGATGAACTGCTACTACAGCAACCTAATCGAAGGGCACGACACGCATCCCCTCGACATCGAACGCGCCCTGAAAAGCGATTATAGCAACGATGCGCACAGGCGAGACCTGCAACTCGAGGCGCGGGCGCACGTCACCGTGCAGAAGTGGATCGACGAAGGTGGACTGAAAGGCCGCGCCCTGACGGGGGAAGGCATCCGCGAAATTCACCGGCGCTTCTGCGAACTCCTGCCCGATGGCCTGCTCTGGGTGGAAGATCCGGAAACGAAGGAACGCATGAAGGTCGTCCCGGGAGAACTGCGTCCACGGGACGTGAAAGTCGGCGGGCATGTCGCCGTCAGCCCGGGCGCGATCCCGCGCTTTCTGAAACGTTTTGAAGAAGTGTACAGCCGTCTGAACCGGACGGACGCGATCTTGGGAGCAGCGGCCGAGCATCATCGCCTTGTCTGGATTCACCCGTTCCTGGACGGCAACGGTCGCGTTGCGCGCCTCATGTCCCACGCGATGCTGCTAGAGGTGCTAGACACGGGCGCCGTGTGGTCCATCGCGCGGGGCTTGGCCCGCAACGTCGAAGCGTACAAGAGCCACCTTGCCGAATGCGACGGTCCACGGCGGAACGATCTCGACGGGCGCGGCGCGTTGAGCGAGGAGGCGCTGGCGCGTTTCGCGCATTTCTTCCTATCCCTGTGTATCGATCAGGTGAAATTCATGGAGAGCCTCATGCAGCCCGACAAGCTGCGCACGCGCATCCTCTTGTGGGTGGAAGAGGAAATCAAGCTCGGCGAACTGCCTGCGAAATCAGGAAATATTCTCGAAGTCGTACTCTACCGCGGGGAACTGCCCCGCGGCGCCACCGCCGCCGCCGTGGGCGCCACCGACCGCCATGCGCGCCGCATTGTGTCCGCGCTAACGGAGCGCGGCGTCCTGACCGCCGACGGGCCGCGCGAGCCGCTTCGCCTCGTATTTCCGGCGGCGTTGGCGTCGCGCTGGATGCCGGGGCTGTTTCCGAATGCATGACTCCTGCTGCGGCGCGGGAGCTGCTGTTTCCGGCGCCGGGCGAAAGCGAGACATTCGAAGGCGGCAGCGTTGAATTCTGGGGCCAGGACGAAGCAACGCGTGTCCGATGCGAAATCACACGCAGCGCTCTTGACGATCATTTTGGCGGCGACGGAAAGGATAGCTTGTCAACGTTCCGAGCCAACCGCCGGGACATTGAAGAGATTGCACGCACACAATATCTCGGCGGCCACACGGAGAAAGACGGTTCTGTGCTCATCGATTCCCAGGAGGTGTAGATCCCTCCGCAAAGATGGCGAGATGTAGAGACGAGGCCGGGCGTTCAAAGGACTGTTTATAGGAATGGACCGGTACGCTTCGTCGGGGGTGAACTGGCTGAGCTGTGCAAGCCGCTCGGTTCGGCGGATTTATAGCGTTTCTCAATTGTGCATACTGGAAGAATCAGCATGCTTGCGCCTCTTTAAGTACATCTTCGGTGCGTGACACCCGGCACATCCGGTCCAGTTGATGAGAATGGGGAGCCAGGGGAAGGGCAAGAAGCGATCTTCCGGTGGACAGAGGCATGGCATTGGGCTATCGTGCCGATTCTGATGCAGTGGTTGACCTGGCGCGAGGTGAAAGTCCCCCCGAGTTCCGAGAGCGCGCCGAAAGCAGGGGCTAGTGAGCCGAATTCCGCTCGCTGCGTTGACGTTAAGCGCGTTGCTCGCCGCCTCCCCGGCCATCCGCGCCCAGACCTCCGCCGAACAACATCCTAAGCAAGTGCCAGAAGCCGTCGTTCCCAAATGCTCGGAAATGCCGGGAGGGAACGCGGTGCGCTTCGTCTGTCCTCCACCGTCTTTCTTGGCCGAGGAAGACGAGGAAAGTACACCCGCGAACCCGGTTCGTGTTGTGCTGGTCCTTCCCGAAGGCACGCCTTTACGGATCGCAATCGATCAACGCACGCGCATTGCTCACGTGGGAGAACTCATACACGGGCGCGTGGTGGAAACGGTCTATGCTTTCGATGAACCGGTGATTCCGGAAGGAAGCGTGGCGACAGGACGCGTCACGGAGATCGAGCCGGTATCCAAGCTGCGCTGGGTGCAATCCTACGCAAACGGGAATTTCTCTCCCTTCCATCGATACAAAGTGACCTTCGACCACGTGACCCTTCCGAACGGCCGCGAGATCGAGATGGATACGACGCTGTCGCCGGGAGCCGCGGAAGTCGTTCACCTACTCAGCAAAACGGGGAAAACCGAGGGCCAGGAGATCGAGCAGCAGAGGAGCGGGGCTGCGCGAGCTGCCCATGCGGCCAAACAGAAGATGAAGGACAGCGTTGCCGAAGCGAATTCGACCGCGCATCAAGCGGCCGACGAGATTCGGTCTCCCGGGAAGATGCACCGGTTGAAGCAGTTTCTCCTGGCGCAGTCGCCGTACCGGCGGCAATACCTGACGGTGGGGACGAGATTCAGTGCGTCGTTGAATCGCGGGTTGGATTTTGGTTCCATGACGCAAACACAGGAGCAACTCTCCGGGCTCGGTAGCGTTCCCCCGGCAGATACGGTGGTGCACGCGCGTCTTGTGTTGGAGGTAAGCTCGGCGACGGCCTCGCGAGGATATCCGGTGCTGGCAGAATTGACGCAACCGCTGTACTCCCCCGACCATCGGTTGCTTCTGCCCGCGGGAAGCCGTTTGATCGGACAAGTGCTCGAAGCGAGGCACGCGCGGCGTCTGCACCGGAACGGGGAGTTGCGCGTGATTTTTGAGCACATCGAATTACCCGGCGGAGGGTTGCAGCCGGTACGCGGTACTCTCGAAGGAATTGAAGTGGACCGCGCGGCGCATCTGAAACTGGACGAAGAAGGCGGTGCGCATGCGACGGACAGCAAGACGCGCTATTTGTCGACGGGATTGGCGTTGCTGATGGTTGCTGTCGCGACGCATCCGGACGTGGATCGGGGTGGCAGCGTGGACCCGGCAGACGATCCGGCGGTGCGCGCAGGCGCGGGAGCTTCGGGATTTGGATTGGCGGGAACGCTGATCGGGCTGGCGGCGAAATCAAACGTAGTGTCGATTGTTTTTTCGGCGTACGGAGCTTCGGCTGCCATCTATACGAATTTTTTGTCGCGCGGGCGCGAGGTGGTATTGCCGAAAAATGCGCCGCTCGAGATTGGACTCGGCACTACGCACCCCAGTGTCAACCGGCACTAGCGCTACTGCAACAACAACTGCAGCACTCCGGAACTAGACGGTCTCAGTTTGCGTCCGCAAGGACCAACGCAAGAGCGAAGCCGTCGTAGCCTTTGCTACCTACGGTTTGGATTTCCGTTGCGCTGACGCGAGATTCGGCAGCGAGTCTTTCGTTGAAGCGGCGTACGCCTTGAACATCCGCATCCGGGCTGGCTGTGTCGATCACCGCGCCATCGCGAATTACGTTGTCAGCGATGATCACGCTGCCGCGGTGAGAGAGTTTCAACGCCCAATCGAAATATTCCGCCATCGTGGATTTGTTGGCGTCGATGAAGATCAAATCGAAAGGAGCACGCCCCTCAGCGGCAACCTGCGGAAGGGTGTCGAGCGCGGGTCCGAGCCGCTGTTCGATCACGCCTGTCAGGCCGGCGCGCGCAAAGTTCGCGCGAGCCACTTCGGCGTGTTTAGCGTCAGATTCGAGCGTAAGCAAACGGCCTCCCGGCGGTAGAGCGCGAGCCAGCCAGATTGTGCTATAGCCGCCGAGCGTGCCGATTTCCAAAATTTGACGAGCGCCGAGCAGGCGGCCCAAGAGGTGTATCAATTTTCCTTGTGGTGGGGACACTTGGATCGGCGGCAAGCCGGCATCCGTGCTGGCCTTCAGTGCCGCTTCGAAGACCGGATCGTTTGGGATGAGTTTTTCGTTGATGTACTGATCGACGGCGGTCCAGAGCTCCTGGGTCATGACACTTGCTCCTATCTCACTTTGGGCGTAAAGGCGCTTGTTCAGAAGCGCCAACCGTAACCGAGAATGAGTTGAATGCTGTGTTGCATCTTGCCGCCGCCGAACGACTGGATGTTACCGTCGAGGCTCACATCGCGCGTGCCAAAGAACAGGTGCGTGTCACCGACTTCGATGCGCACCGTACTTCGTTCGCTCGGATACAACTCAATGATGCCGCCGAGGTCCAGCACAAGATTGGTGGAACGGCCATAGGTGTAGGAGGGAGTTTGGCCGGTGGTAGTGATACTGGTGAGAGCGCTCGAATAACTATTGAACCCGGGACGGACCTTGCCGAAAAAGCCGAAACGGTTGCGCCGGATGCCGCCCTTCAGGCCGAGCAGACCTTGGAGAATGGTGCCGCCATCGTGGGGACCATACGAATCAGGGTGAATCGGAAAGTACATCAAGTCCCCGTCGAGATAGAGAACTCCATAAAAGCGATAGGAAGCGTAGCCGCCAAAACCGGGTTCGGTTTGAACATTGTCCGTTGGCCCTTCCCGAGCAATCGCTAGGGCGCTAAACAGGGGACCAAATTCCCACTTGCCCGGCACGGTAATCTCTGGCTCATTGTCGATCAGGGCGCCCGGCCGGTAGGCAACGCCGAAACTGAGCCGCGTGGTGTCATTGATCTTTCCGGGAAGCACGGCCGTGGCACCCCCGGAAGAAGAAGCAAAATAGGCGGGTATGCGATACGGGTCGCCTTCGATGTCGGCGCGCAGGACCCAACGCGGCGAGGGGTAATACTCGATGCCACCCCCGAGGTTAAGCACGAAGTAGTTGGCGGGTCTCTCGATATACGTGCCCTCCTCGGCGGAGATGGCTTCGACTCCGGAGAAGTGCAGCAAGCCGGGGCGAACCAGGCCGAACACGGAGAAATGACGTGTCTGAAGGACCTTGGCACGGACACCAAACACGGCCTGCAGGGTCTGGCCGCCTTGTTCGAGAAGGAGGGGAACACCGTGTTCCGGGAAAAAATCCACCTGCGATTCGATAGCCAGGCGGCGGCTCAAGTTCCAGTCCAAACGTCCCCCGAAGCCGGAGAAATTCGTCTCCGCCTGGGTGGCATTGGTTTCACGGATGGTGGAGTATTGCGCGCCAAGTTCGAAAGTCGTGGCCTTGTCCTGGGCGCGCAGTGGTAGCGCCAGCAAGAGCGAGGAGAGAAGGACGATGCGCGAGGCCAAGAAAGAAATTTTGCGAACCATAATTTAGCGTGGGGCTGTGTCCTTCCACGATGCCGAGAGTGATGCTGCGAGCACAAAAAAGTATGGCATGCGCGAGAAAGAAATTGCCATCCCGTCCCAGAATCAGGCGGGGTGGGTCTCACGATATTCATTGCAGGCTTCGAGGAACCGGTCGATCTCTTTTTTGGATAGATAGTAAGGAGTCGACAAGCGAAGTTTTGAGGGCGCCCCGCCGCGAACGCGGATTTTCTTTTCCTTCCACATCCAGAGTTCTGGCTCCGGCATGGTATAGGGTTCGATCGTCACCGTCGCGATGCCGCAGCGGAGGGCCGCATCGGGCGAGGTCCAGGAGTGGGCGCCCAAATCTTCCATCTGATCGAGGATGTAGTCGGCCATTTTGCGATGGCGTTTCTCGATGCGGTCCATGCCGATCTGATTGGCAAATTCAATGGACGCTTTCAGGCCGCAGAGCGCAGGGACGTTGGAGCTGCCGATGCGCTGAAAGCGTTCGGCGCGGATCTTCGTGTCGTCCCAACCCTCGGTGGCGAGGGTGTTCCACAGCCGATCGATGACTTCATCCCGGACATAGAGGAAGCCAGTGCCCTTAGGAGATTGCAGCCACTTGTGGGGGCTGGCGGAATACATGTCGCAGCCGAGGTCGTGGACATTGAGTTTCATCATTCCGGGGACGTGGGCCCCATCGACGGCGGAGAGAATGCCTTTGGAGCGAGCGAGGGCGGCGAGTTCTTTCACGGGAAGCACGACACCGGTGACCGTGGTGATATGGCTGAAAAAGAGGACACGCGTGCGGGGAGTGATGGCGTCGTTGAACAGAGTGAGGACGGTGGCGGCATCCGGTACCGGCCGCGGCAGGGTGACTTTTCTTACCACGATGCCGTAGCGTTTTGCGCGAAGGTCCCAGGGATGTTCGCCGCCCGGATGCTCCTGATCGGTGAGTAAGACTTCGTCGCCGGGCTTGAGGTCGATGCCATTGGCGATGTAACTGTTGGCTTCGGTGGCGTTTCGAAGCAGCGCCAATTCATCGCGCTTGCAGCCGATGAATTCCGCCAGCGGATCCCGGTACTGATTCCACGCCGCGTACCCCCAGATCGGATAATCTTCCGGGTCCGCCTGGGCCAAGCGTTCGGAATCGCGATAGCCTTCAAAGACGGCCTTTAGGACAGGCGTTGGAGAGGATCCTACGGTGCCGTTGTTCAGATAAATTTCGTCTTCGGGAATGAGAAACAGTTTTCGGATTTCCGCCCAGTAGGCTTCTTCATCGATGTCGTAGAGAGCACGATCAGGCAATTTGTCCGCTGTGTGCGCGAGGATGTCCTGACAAACATCGGGTAGAGGACTGCGGGTCAGCGCAGCCATGCCTGCAAAGGTGGAAAGAAATGCGCGGCGGTCAATCATCATGCCTCCTCGATGGCCAACTGCGGATTCTATCTCTAATTACCAGGGACGGGCAGCCGAACGCGGATGGACCTGCTAGCAAGGGTGCCAGGCCGCGTTATACTGACGACTTCCGGGGAAGGTGTATGACTAGCTCCAAGAAAAGGGGGGTCGCGCGTGTCGGCGGGAGTTTGCTCGTGTTTTGTCTCGTCTTGGTGCCGGCGGAGCTGGCCCAGAATCCGCGCGGGACGCTTCGCGGAACGCTGCAAGATACCAGCGGCGGACGCCTAGCCGGCGCCAAAATAACGGTGAACAGCCCTGGACGGTCGATTGCGCGGGAAACCCAGAGCAATGAACACGGCGAATTCCGGATCGAGGATCTACCGCCGAGTACCTACCTTCTGACCGTAGACGCGCCTGGATTTGCGGAGGCACGTTCGGAGGTGGTGGTGGCCATCAGTTCGGTGCGGCAAGTCAACGTGACCCTACAGCCGAAATCCGTCGCGGAAAAGGTGGTGGTAAATGCCGCAACGCAATCGATCACCACAGAGGCGCTCGATACGGCCAGCGCGGTGCACCAAGCAGTCATTTACCGGCAAGATTTGGAGACCGTCCCGCTCGCCGCGCGCAGCTTCGCCAATATCGCTTACCTGGCCCCCGGCACCGAACCCGTCGAGCCATCGGATCCAACCAAGGCGCGGATCACCGCCGTGTCTACCGGCGGAAGCTCAGGCCTGAACAACGAAATATCCGTGGACGGTGGCGACGACTCCGACGATTACATTGGGGGTTTCCTGCAGAATTTTTCGCCAGATGCCATTCAGGAGTTTGCCTTTCGCACCGCACAAGCCGACGCCGATACGGGGCGCACGACGGCGGGTTCTGTCGTCATTACCACGCGCAGCGGCACGAATACGTGGCACGGCGAGTTTTCTGTGTATGAACGGGCGGCGGCACTCAACGCCCGATTCCCTATCGATAATCCCGCGCCCAATCCCAAACAGCCGTTCTCTCGCCAGAATTACGTAGGCACATTGGGCGGCCCGATCGTGAAAGACAAGTTCTGGTTCTTCAGCTCGTTGGAATACGTGCACGAAGACGCGAGCATTGCCTACAGTGCTGCGAGTACCGCGCAGTTCAACGCGCTGGCACAACTCGCGTCGATGGGGCTTATTCCCGGTGTGGACTTCATCGATGTGCCGAGCAGCGTGCCGGTGCCGTTTCGCGATTACCTCGGGACAGTACGGCTTGATTGGGCACAGTCTGAACGCTCGCGATGGTTTTTGCGGGGAGCGCTAGATACCTACACAACGCACAATGCGTTGGTGCAGCAGGGGGCTTTGCCCTCCACGGGAGCGACTTCACACAATAATTATTTCAACCTGGTGATTGGCCAGCAGTTCACGTTCTCGCCCGAGTGGCTCGGATCGCTGGTGTTGGATTTCAGCGGACTGCACCTCACGCAGACGCGGAACTCGGATCTCGGGTTTGCGCTGGCCTTCCCGTTTACAACCACATCCAGCGTTATTACCGGGTTTGAGACGTATGGCGACAACCAGTTCGTCACCGGTGTGGCGAATTTTCCGATTCTGCGGAACCAGCAGAAATACCAGGTGCGCTACGACGTCACGCACGTCATGGGAAGTCATGCGCCGCGGTTCGGCGTAAATTTCATTCACGAGCCGCTTTTGAGCGGTGCCCTTACGGCCAACGCAGAGACATTGATCACCTTTCCCCAAGACCCTACGTATTACCTAGCAAATCCTTCACAGTTTCCGATCGACTATGCCGCGGGAAGCGTCTTTAGGCCCGCCGGCGACGGTAGTTTTTCACAAAACGTGCAGCGGCTTGGCCTTTACGCGGAAGATTCCTGGAGAGTGAACCCGAGTCTGACCGTCAACTATGGCCTGCGCTACGACACGACGTTTGGATTGTTCATCGCCTCGGGCCACGATCAGAGTCTCAATCCCGCCCTCGGCACCGGGCTCGTGAGTGGCATCCCGCAGGATTACCGCAAAGCTTTTGCGCCTCGGCTTGGTATCGCGCAGACACTTGGCGAGTCGCAGAAAACCGTGATTCGAGCCGGAGTCGGCCTTTACTTCAACGATCTTGCCCAAAATGGATGGGTCACCGCGTTCGAATCCGTCAACGCGGGCAGCTTAGAGAACGGCCCGATCACTCCCGCGTTGATCGATCCGAATTACCACACACCGTATGCGTTGCACGCCACGGTCGGAATCGAGCACGCGCTGAGCGCTAACTGGATCCTGAGCGCGGACTACACGCGCGAAACCGGAATGCACGGGTATCGCAACTACCAGTACGCGGACGCGGAAGTGTTCCGTTCAAACAACCGCTCGGCCTATGACGGGTTGTCACTTCGTGTGCAGGGAAATGTTTCGCAACGCGTGCATCTTGTGGCCCACTACACGCTTTCTTCCGCGAAAACCTGGGGATGCGTTTTGGGAGAATTGTTCGACTACGTCAATGGAGTTTGCGATCCAAACAATGCGTTTGCTCCAGGAGACTACGGACCTTCCGGCGAAGATGTGCACCACCGATTTGTGTTTGTAGGGACGTTCCATCTGCCCGCGGGGTTCCAGCTGTCGACGTTGGGGCAGGCGGAAAGCGCGCGGCCGTTCACCATGACGACGCCGGAGGGCACCCGCGCCGTGATCAATGGAGTGGAGACCACGCTCGATGAGTTTCGCGGTTCGCCCTACATTCAAGTCGATCTGCGGGTGAGCCGACCGTTTACCATTGGTGAACGCTGGTCGGTGATGCCGTTTGCGGAATTCTTCAATCTGTTCAACCGCAACAATCCCGGCGCCTTCTATGTCACCAGCCTGGCCTCCCTGCCAACGCCGGTGAACAGTCTGGCAAACGCAACAGCCTTCTGCTTGAATCCTAGCTGCACGCTAACGCAGCCGATCACCAGCCTGAATCAACTCCGTTTTCCGGCTGGGGCGCTGGGGGATTTCTTCGGCCCCGGAACGACGGTGGGAATACCGTTCGCCGCGCAACTCGGCATCAAACTAAGTTTCTAATTCCGCGAACGAAAAAGACGGTATAGCTTGCTCCTGTTTAGAAAACCGCGTTGGTACCTGCACCCGGAAGGCGCGGCGATACGGGTGTCGTTCTAGCCGTTCGACCGTACCTTCCCTAGGCGCTGATCTGGCTTGCGCACAACGGATTCGATCGCCGGTTGGTCTATGGCCTGAAATACCCGAGCGCCTTTATGGATGCGCACCAGCAACCCGTTCGAGTAAGGATGGGATGTGGCCGGATTTGGCGGGCGGCGACACCGTTGCGCTTCCAGCGCTACAATAAAGGGAGCTCTAAAGGACATCGAGGACCATGTTTGAGAACCTGACAGACCGGCTGCAACGAACCTTCAAGAATCTACGCGGGCAGGGAAAGCTCACGGACGAACACCTGGACGTGGCGCTCGGAGAGATTCGCGAGGCGCTAATCGAGGGTGACGTCAACGTCGGTGTGGCCGATGAGCTATTGACGAACATTCGAGCGAAGGCCTTGGGCTCGGAAGTAATGCTGCAGCTTTCGCCGGACCAGCAGGTGGTGAAGATCGTACGCGACGAACTGCTGAATTTATTGGGAAAGCATGCCAAACCACTGTTTGCGTCGCGGCCGCCCTCGGTGTGGATGATTGTGGGGTTACAAGGTTCCGGTAAGACCACCACAACCGGCAAGCTGGCAAAATGGCTTGCGCAGCACGGGCATCGGCCGATCGTAGTTTCTACCGACGTGTACCGTCCAGCGGCGCGCGAACAGTTGAGCCAAGTTGCCAAGGCAATTGGCATTGCCTTATGGCCCGGCACAGGGACGGACAAGCCGCTTGAGATTGTGCGCGGGGCCATCAAGGAAGCCAAACTATCGGCAAGTGACGTCATCCTGGTGGACACGGCCGGACGTTTGCACATCGACGACGAGCTCATGACGGAGCTCTCCACTTTAAAGAAGGAACTGCAGCCGAGCGAGATGCTGTTCATCGCTGACGCCATGATCGGGCAGGACGCGGTGAGGTCTGCTGGCGAGTTCCACAAGCGCCTGGGACTGACGGGCGTGATTCTGACCAAACTCGACGGCGACGCGCGCGGCGGCGCAGCGCTTTCGATCAGCAAGGTTTCCGGGGCGCCGGTAAAGTTCGTGGGCTTGGGCGAAAAATACGACGCGCTCGAAGCATTTTATCCAGAGCGAATTGTCTCGCGCATTCTGGGCATGGGTGACATCCTATCGCTGATCGAACGCGCGGAATCCGCGTTCGACAAAAAGGCTGCGCTCGAACTGGAGCGCAAGCTACGCAAGGAAGATTTCACTCTGGAAGATTTTCGCGACCAGTTGCGACAAATCCGCAAGATGGGTCCCTTGGAACAGTTGGTAGACATGTTGCCGAAGGTGGGGCCGCTGCAGAATCTGCCGAAGGATGCCACCGTGGATGAAGGCAAGCTGAAGCAGGTCGAAGCGATCATCAATTCGATGACCAACGAAGAGCGGCGCGACCACAATGTGATCGATGGCAAGCGGCGAAAACGAATCGCCAAGGGCAGCGGCACCACGGTGCAGGACGTCAATCAGGTCGTCAAACAATATCTGCAGATGCGCACGATGATGAAGCAGTATGGTGCTCTGGCCGCGCGCGCCAAGATGAAGGGCTTGGGCAAACTTGCGGGCCTCGGCTGAGCTTCACTTTTCCAGGCTTCCTTGGGTGGCCAAGAGTAAATCGGCTACTTTCAGAGACAGTTCGTCAGGATTGAGGTCCGTCCGGTTGCTGAGCACGACGATGGTGAAGTGATCGCCCACAAAGCGCTGGATGGTGGTGCGAAAACCCATGGTGCCGCCGTCGTGGTAATTTCGCGCGCGGCCCTTGTAGGCATCGAGAAACCAGCCAAACCCATACAGAACAGCGGGTGGCTCGGGCGGATTCGATGCGTGCGGATTCGGCGGCCAATGGGGTTCGCTGCCATCCGCGAGTCTTACCGGAGTGAGCGCCGGCTGCATTTCCATCTCGCCGAGAAGTGTATGTTTTTCTAGACCCTCGTCCCACTTTGCCAGATCCTCGACGTTTGCGTAGATTCCACCGTCACCCAGCGTGGCGGAGGTGGGACTCTGATCCGTTTCCACGAGCTTGTCATCTTCCTTGGAGTGACCGAAAGCGCGCCGGGTGATTTCCTTCTTCCCTTTTTCGTAAACAAGCGAGTGCTTCATTTTGAGTGGTGCGAAAATGCGCTTCTGCAGGAAGCGGCCGTAGGGCATGCCGGAAGCTTTCGCTACGATCAAGCCCAGGACCACGTAACCCGAATTGCTGTACTCCCAGCGCGCGCCCGGAGCGAATCGACCGACGGGCTGCGCTTTGAGGAGCGCGAGAACTTCTGCATCCTGAATCTGGTGATCGGGGCTCCACTTCGGGCCCCCTGTCTTTTCCTGCTGTTCCATGATTTCCGCATAGTCCGGCAAGCCGGAAGTATGATTCAGGAGATGGCGAATGGTGATGTCTTTTCCGTAGGGTGGGAAATCGGGAAAGATGTCCGTAAGATGATCGTCGTAGTGCAGCTTTCCGTCATGGACGAGGAGCATAATGGCCATGGCGGTGAATTGCTTGGTGACGCTCGCGAGTCGGAAATTGGTCTGCGGGTCGATCCTTTCGCCGGTGCGCAGGTCACGAACGCCGTAACCTTTTTCGAAGAGAATCTTGCCGTCCTTCTTGACCAGAACGGAAACACCGGGCTCGCCGGGCCGGATGATTCCGGAAAAGAGGGAATCCATCGCATGGGCGGGCGCTTCCTCAGGTAGCTGGCTAGAGGCTTGCAGGGTTGTCGTTGCCAGAAAAACGAGGATAAAACCCGACCGTAAAGCGATGCGCATGGGATCCCCCCGAAGACAGAAAGCATAGCATCCAGACGGTCCATTTATCTGCGTGTAACACATCTGAGATACTTGTCATCACTCGCCCAGGATGGTTTATGGCTCGCATGGCCCTCGATGATCATCGTCTCTATCTGAACCGGCACCTGCAATGGATGGCCTTTAACCAACGCGTGCTCGAAGAAGCGCGCGACAAACGTAATCCGCTATTAGAACGCGTGAAGTTTCTGGCCATAACCGCGAATAATCTGGATGAATTCGTTGAAATCCGTGTGTCCAGTTTTCTGCAGAAGATTGAACACGGCTCCCAACACATCAGCCCGGACGGCCTGAGCACAGAAGAGGAACTGGAGCGGGTTTCCCAGGCCATGCATCAATTCGTTCTGGCGCAGTACAAATGCTGGAACGACGAATTGCTACCGGCGCTGGCCAAGCACCAAGTTCGCGTCGTTGCGGTCGACCAACTCAGCGCCAAGGCCGGACAGATCGCCAAGAAGTTTTACGACCGGCGCGTGTACCCCATGCTGACGCCAGTGACCGTGGATCCGACACATCCGTTCCCCCACGTGCTAAACAAGGCATTGTGCATCGCGTTTTT
>Ga0181523_10001719_pt1 | contig 22880 bp, 15 predicted proteins | sample PEATcosm2014_Bin_43_FD_119752 | JGI IMG/M metagenome (GOLD analysis project Ga0181523, IMG submission 119752) | Peatland microbial communities from MTU Mesocosm Facility, Houghton, MI, USA - PEATcosm2014_Bin05_30_metaG | ecosystem: Environmental > Terrestrial > Soil > Wetlands > Peat | place... | reverse complement strand
GCCTGGATCTCCGAGCAGAAGAACACGCTCTCCCTTGTATTCTACCTCCTCTCGGCCCTGGCGTATCTGGGCTTTGACGCGAACCGGGGCCGGCAAGGCGCCCGCTGGTCCTACGTCCTGGCGTTCCTGTTGTTCATCGCGGCCCTTCTGACGAAGAGCGTGACGGCGACGCTACCGGCGGCGCTCCTGGTGGTCCTCTGGTGGAAGCGCGGGCGGCTCACCTTCCGCGACGCCTGGCCCCTCGTTCCCTGGTTCGCCGCGGGGATCTCGGGCGGGCTCTTCACGGCCCTGGTCGAGCGCAAGCTCATCGGGGCCGAGGGAGCCGCGTTCGACCTGAGCCTCGTCGAGCGCTGCCTCCTGGCAGGGCGCGTCATCTGGTTCTACTTGGAGAAGCTCGCCTGGCCCTCCGGCCTCGTCTTCGTGTATCCGCGCTGGGACGTCAGGGGCGCGGCCGCGGGCTGGGCCGGGTACCTCGCCGCCGCGGCGCTCGTGACGGCAGCCCTCTGGCTCCTTCGCAGGCGCTCGCGGGGCCCGCTCGCCGCCTGGCTCTTCTTCGTCGGCTCGCTCTTCCCCGCCCTCGGCTTCTTCAACGTCTATCCCTTCCTCTTCTCCTACGTCGCCGACCACTTCCAGTACCTGGCGAGCATCGGGATCATAACGGCATTCTCGGCCGGCGCCGCCCATTCCCTCGACCGGGCATCCGCCAACATTCGGGGCGCCGGCCTTGGCCTCGCCGGGCTGCTGGTCGGCTTCTTCGTCATCCTCTGCGACGCGCAGAGCCGGACCTACGCGGATCAGTTCGCGCTCTACACGGCCACCATCGAGCGGAACCCGCAGTGCTGGATGGCCCACAACAACCTGGGTCTGTGGTACGAGGGCCGACGGGAGCCCGGGAAGGCGATCGCCGAGTACCAGGAGGCCATCCGCCTGAAGGCGGACTTTGCCTCGGTGCACAACAACCTGGGGGGCCTCCTGAGGACGATGCCCGGCCGCGCGGACGAGGCCTACGCCCACATTCGGGAGGCCCTGCGCCTTCAGCCGGACTTCGCCGAGGCGCACAACAACCTCGGCGTGTGGTACGGCGACCGCGGGGAGCCGGGGAAGGCCGCCGCCGAGTACGAGCAGGCGCTGCGCCTGAAGCCGGACTACGCACCGGCGCACAACAACCTTGGAAGCGTCCTCGCGCCGGTTCCCGGCCGCCTGGGCGACGCGGTTGCCCACTTCCAGGAGGCCGTGCGCCTGCAGCCCGATTTTGCGGAGGCCCGCTTCAACCTCGGCACCGCGCTGCTCGGCGCGCCGGGGCGGACGAACGAGGCGGTCGCGCAGTTCCAGGAGGCCCTGCGCATCAAGCCGGAATTCGAGGAGGCGCACCGGAGCCTCGGGAGCGCCCTTGTGAAGATGCCCGGAAGGCAGGACGAAGGGCTCCTCCAGCTCGGGGAGGCGCTTCGCCTGAGGCCGGGCGACGGCGAGGCGCACTATGACCTGGGGCTGGCCCTGGCCCCGCTGGGCAAGACGGAGGACGCCGTGGCCCAGCTCGAGGAGGCGCTCCGGCTGATGCCTGGCTACCCGGAGATCCGCGTCAACATCGCCCTCGCTCTGCTGCGCGCCCCAGGCCGCGAGAGCGAGGCGGCGGCCCAGCTCGAGGAGTTCCTGCGCGAGAGGCCGGGCGACGAGGCGGCCCGGAGGTTGCTCGCCCGGATCCGGGCGGGCCAGCCGTGAGAGGCGCCGGCCGCGCGAAAACGATTCCCCCATGAAACATCCACTCCCAAGACGGGTCCCCAGGGCCGCATTCAGGACGCTCGTCCGGTGGGCGCCGATCGTCTCCATCGACCTGATAATCCTCAACGGGGCCGGCGATGTGCTGCTCGGCTACCGCACGAACCGTCCCGCCCGGAACACGTGGTTCGTCCCCGGCGGCCGCGTCTTCAAGGGGGAGCGGATCGCGGCCGCGCTGGCGCGCATCGCTCGCCAGGAGACGGGAATGGAGGTCAGGCCTGCGGCGGCCGCGTTCGCGGGCGCCTTCGAGCACTTCTACAGGAACAGCACGTTCGGCGGCTCGCGGAGGCTGCCCACCCACTACGTCGTCCTCGCGTTCGTGATCAGGGCCAGGAAGGGCCTCAGGTTCCGCGCCGACAGCCAGCATCGGCGGCTGGCCTGGTTCAGCAGGAGGAACGTGCTCCGGCAGGGATCGGTCCACGCGAACACAAAGGCGTATTTCCGGCTGAGGCCGAGGGCGACGGCGTCGCTCTGACCGCGCGCGGACGGGGCGGCCCGCCCCGCGGCCCGCTCACGGCATGTTGCCCGATACGTCGGCCAGCGGGCCCGCGCCGTTATCGACCCGGTTCCCGTTCAGCTGGTTGTGGTGGATGATCGCCCCCGCCACGCCGGGGCCGATGGCGACCGCGGTGCCGGGCCCCGCGCCCTTCACCACGCCGGGATAGATCGTCATCGAGTTGTCGTGGATCATCGCCTGGCCGGCGAGGAGCTCGATCATCGGCCCGTTCAGCATCCACGGGACAAGCCGCGAGTCGGAGAGCGAGATAAGGCCCGGATTCTCCCACCTGACCACGCGGTCGAGCTGGCCCCAGAAACTGCCTCCCCGCACGAACAGCACCACCGTGTTGGGCTCCCGGACGTGGCGCCCGTTGAGCTCCCGCTCCTGGAATCCCGCATCCGCGCCGGCCCGGCCCCAGATCGCGACGCGGCTCGTGCCGCGGGCGTCGTTGGCGATCGCGAGGTTCGAGATGGACACGCCGGGCTGCTGCGTCGACCGCGCATCGATGCCGATGTCCACCCCGTCGAGGTCGACGTCGGTCATCTGCCCGTTGGTCGAGCCGTCCTTCGACGCCGACAGTTCAATTCCCACGTGGTATCCCCAGCTGAAGATGTTCTCGACGACCTCCCAGTCGGCGCGCTGGAAGATGAATGAGGTGGCGTTGGCCTCCGTGAAGTCGAGGATCCTCTTGTCCTGCGACCAGAAGGGCCAGAAGTGGACGTCGTGGATCCGCCCGATATCCGTGCACCGGTCCACCCAGATCCCCTTAAGGAGGGGCTGCCCGTAGAGGCCCCGGATGTAGTGGCGGCTGCCCCCCTGCGTAGCCAGGTCGACGGCCTGGTAGGGATTCACGAGCAGGACGTCGATGAGCGCGGCGCCGTCGCCAGCGCCGCCGCGCACGGTCCAGGGAAAGGCGACGGGGCGGTCCGCGACGACCTGGCCGGGATAGAGGACCTTAAGGCCCTGCAGGACGGAATTGGGCCCCTGCAGCGTGATGAACGCGGGGCCGTCGGCATGGCCGGCCCCCTCCACGGCGAGCAGCGTGGACCCCGGCGCCTTGTCCGCGTAGAGCTCGGGCGCGCGCCCCACGCCCGCGAGCGAGGTGCCCGCGGGAACGACGAGGTGGGTCCCGACAAGGTAGGTGCCGGCGGGCACGAGGACCGTTCCGCCGCCGCCCGCGCCCACGGCGTCCAGCGCCGCCTGAATCGCGCGCGTGTCGTCCGTCTTCCCGTCGCCGGCCGCAAGGTAGGGAGGGTTGCGGACGTTCACCGATGCGCCGGCGAGAGCCGGCTCGCCCGGATGCGCGGCGGGTTCTGACCCCGCGGCCCCGGCGAGGATCGCTAGCGCCGCCAGCGCGGCGCAGGCCGTCGCCATCGCCGTGTACTTTGACTGTGCCTCCGGGGACGCCCGCCGTCTGTCGTGGTTGGCCATGGGTATTGGGGTTGGGGCGGCGCGGGCCGGGATCTTCAGCCGGACCGCGATCCTCGGATCCAGATGCCCGTTTCCCAGCCGTCCCGCAAGCCCCGCCCGCGGTTGCTGCTTCTCAAAGGGCGCCGCGCCGGCCATTATCGGGCGAGGGCATGACGATGAACAACCCGACCCAGCTGCTCCGGTGCTTTGGAATCCTTCTGGCCGCGCTAACCGCGTGCGCGCAAGGCGCCGGTGCCGGCGAATCCCCCCGGCGGGTGCTGTCCCTCGACGGCGTCTGGCAGATCGCAGAGGGGACGATGGACCGGCCTCCGGCGGCCTTCGACCGCACCGTGCCGGTGCCGGGCCTCGTCTCGCTCGCCACCCCCGCGTTCGCCCCGCCCCCCGGACCGCCCGTGAAGGACAGGGGGCAGATCGCGCAGAAGGATCCCGCGCGCGACGCATTCTGGTACCGGCGCACCTTCACGCTCGGCCAGCCCGTGCCCGAGGTTGCCCGGCTCAAGGTCCGCAAGGCGATGTACGGCGCGGAGGTCATCCTGAACGGCGTCGTCCTCGGCTACCACGCGCCCAGCTTCACACCCGGCTACTTTGACGCCAGGGCCGCGCTCGGGCCGGCCGAGAACGTCCTGCTGATACGCGTCGGGGCCGACCGCGACGCCGTGACCGCGGCCGTGGCGTCGGGGTTTGATTTCGAGAAGGAGCGCTACATCCCGGGCATCTTCGACTCGGTGGAACTGATCCTCTCGGGAACCCCGCACATCCTGCAGGCGCAGGCGGCGCCGGATGTCGCGCGCCAGTCCGTGCGCGTGCAGGCCGTGCTCCGCAACGACGGGGCGCCCGTCCGCCGCTCGGTGGACTTCGCGGTGCGCGAGGCAAAGTCCGGCCGGGTGGCGGGCAGGACAAGGAGCCCGGATATCGAGTTCCCCCAGGGAGGGGAGACGACGGTCGACGTCCGGATCGCGGTCGCCGGCTGCAGGCCGTGGTCCCCGGAGGACCCGTTCCTCTATCAGCTCGAGGTCGACTGCGGGTCGGACTCGCTCCGGACACGCTTTGGGATGAGGGAGTTCAGGTTCGATCCCGTGACCAAGCGGGCGCTCCTCAACGGCCGGCCGTACTTCATGCGCGGCAGCAATTTCACGGTCTACCGGTTTCTCGAGGACGGGGAGTGCCGGGACCGGCCGTGGAACCGGGACTGGGTCCGGCTCCTGCACCGCCGCGTGAAGGACATGCACTGGAACTGCCTGCGCTACTGCATCGGCTTCCCCCCGGAGGCGTGGTACGACGCCGCAGACGAGCTCGGAATCCTGATCCAGGACGAGTTCCCGGTCTGGTTCGGCGGCCCGGGCTGGAGCAAATACCCGGAGCAGCTCAAGAGCGCCGAGCTGGCCACGGAATACGGCGAATGGATGCGGGAACGCTGGAATCACCCGAGCGTCGTCGTCTGGGACGCGAGCAACGAGACGGCAACGGATCAGACGGCGCCCGCGATCGAGAGCGTGCGTGGCCTCGACCTGTCGGACCGGCCCTGGGACAACAGCTACAGCGCCCCCTCCCGGCCGGGCGACACGTTCGAGTCGCACCCGTACCACTTCCAGGACGCGAAATTCAGGCTGGCCGACATCGAGACGGCCGATCCCGTCCCGCAGGGGAGCGCGATCCGCAACGACGGCAGCCACCCCGTCATCATCAACGAGTACGGCTGGCTCTGGCTGAACCGCGACGGGACGCCCACGACCCTTACAGAGAAGCTCTACGGGAACCTCCTCGGGGAAAACTCGACGACCGCGCAGCGCCGGCACCTGTACGCCACCTACCTGGCGGCGGAGACGGAGTTCTGGCGCGCGCACCGGAACGCGGCCGCGGTGATGCACTTCACGACGCTCGGCTACTCGCGCCCCGACGGCCAGACGAGCGACCACTGGATCGACGTCGGGAGGCTCACCTGGGAACCCGAGTTCTACAGGTATGTCCGCGACGCCTTTGCCCCGGTGGGGCTGATGGTGGACTTCTGGAAGGATTCCGCCCGGGCCGGGACTCCCGCGCATGTCCGCGTGACGTCGATCAACGACCTCGATAGACCCTGGAGCGGACCCGTGACGCTGCTCCTTCGCAGGGCCGGGAGGAGTTCCTTGGCATTCGGGGAGAGGCGCGATGTCCGGCTCGCCCCGTTCGGCTCGGCCACGAGCGAATTCGATCTCTCGTGGCCCCGCGAGGCCGGGCCCTACACGCTGGAGGCGGAGTTGCCGGGCGCCGACGGCGAACCGGTCCGCAGCACACGCGAGCTCGCGATCGTCCCGTAGCGGGCCAGCTCCCGCACGGAGTCCGGCGAGCGGGCCCGCAACGGCTAGGAAGACCCCTACTGGCTTAGCAGCACGATCGGGCCCTCCGGCTTCGTGGCACCGCCCTTGCGCTCAAGGCTGACCGCAAACTTCGCGATCGACTTGACCGGCCTGTCCGCCCTGAAGACCACGTGGGCCTCGCCGCTGACCGGATCGACCGCGAAGACACCGCCGCTGACTGGCGAGGGGTACTGCGGATCGATCACCCACAGCTGGTAGTCCTTTGCCGCCTCGAGCGCGGGAAGCCTCGAGACCGCGAGGACCCCCTCCTCCCGGGTCGGATCCCAGACGGCCACGGCGAGGGCCGCCGGTGAGTTGCCGAGCATGGATGCAAGCATGGAGATCTTGAAATGGGCCAGGTCGCCCTCCGCCTTGAGCCTGGCCCCCAGTTCCGCGATTTCGCGGCCGGACTCGGCCAGGAGCCGCGTCGCGTCCGCCAGCTGGCCCCGGGTCTGCTCGAGGCCTAGCCGCGCGAGGCGCTGCTGCTCGCGGAGCGATGCGTTCTCCGACCGGGCCGCGAGGAAAAGCCCTCCGGACCAGACGGCGGCCACTCCGAAGCAGGCGGCGGCAAGCCAAGGGACCCACGAAGGAAACGGAATCACCCGGGCCGGCTTGGCGGACTCGGCCGGCGCAATTCCCGAGTCCTGGCCGCGGTTTGGAGATGCGGACGCCGAGGCGAGAATCCGGGCCCTTAGCGCCGCGGGCGGGTCGGCCTCGGGCGCGACGTGGGCAAGCCCAGCGGCCGCTCGCCGCATGTCACCCACCCGACTGCGCAGCTCCGGATTGCGCTGGAGCTCGGCCATGAACCGCTCCAGCTCCGCTCCCTCGAGCAGGTCGAGCGCGTGGAGGGCCGCGAGCTCCTCTAGGCGGTCGTCAATCATAGGCGGTGCGCGAGCATGTCGCGAAGTTTCAGCAGGCCGCGGCGGATCCTCGCCTTGATGGTGCCGATCGGCTCGTTCAGCCTCTCGGCGATCTCCTTCTGGGTGAGCCCGGAGAAGAAGGCGAGCTCGAGGGCGCGCCTCTGCTCGGGGGGCAGCGCGTCCACCGCCGTTCGCACGGCATCCGCGCGCTCGCCGAGCTCGGCCCAGTCGTGGATCCCGGGGGCCCCGGCCTCGGAGTCGTACCCCAGGTCGTCCGGGATGGAGCCCCCCAGCAGCCGGGCTCGGTTTGTGCGCGTGCGCAGGCGGTCGATGGAGCGGTTGCGCGTAAGCGCGACCGCCCAGGAAAACACCGCGCCGCGGGCGGCGTCGAACGAGGCGGCGCTCTGCCAGAGCGCCAGGAACACGTCGTGCACCACATCCTGCGCCTCGCTCGCGTCATTGAGGATGTGGCGGGCCGTGGAATAGAGGGGCCGCGAAAGGCGATCGTAAAGCTCGGCAAGCGCGTCGCGATCCCCTCCCGCCATCCGGCGAAGGAGCTCGGCGTTTTCGCGGGCGCGCGAATCACCTGAATCTAGACCCGCGGCAGACATCATCAGGATGAGTCCCGCCGTCCCGCAAGACGGCGCGTCCGGCTCCAGCCAAATGAACGAATCAGGAAATATGGCCAAGGTGATGGACATAAACGTTTTCTAACCATACGAGCGGCCATGCAAATGGGATGCAGACGAAACCCCCTTTGCGAGACAAAATTGCGCGCGGCGGCGGGCCCATTCGTCCCCAACCTGGACATCCCCGCGGGTGTGCCGGGCCGGGCTCCAGCATCCGCCAAGGGCGGCAGTCCGTAATACGGACGTGCGCTCCCCGGTCTGTTCGATCGCCCTGGTGCTGTTGTTCGCCGCGCCTCTAAAGGCGCACGACCCTGGACTGAGCACGACCCAATTGGAGATTCGGGCGGACGCCCTCGTGGCGACGCTGGGATTTGCGCCGAGCGACGTGCGGATGCTCCTGCCACAGGCGGGCCGGTCGCCCTCGCGTTCGTGGACGTCCTCGGACCTTGGCGCGGCGGCGCGCTATCTCAAGGAACTGGCGCCCGGGCTTCTCGAGGTCCGGGCCGGGCCGGGCGCCCTCGCATGGACGGAGGTCTCCGTCTCGCTTGCCTCCGGGAACAGCGTGCTCTTCCGCCTCAAGTGCGCACGGCCGCCCGCCACCCGGCTGGCGCTGCATTCGACGGTGATGGGGCGGCTGCCTCCCGGGCACCGCGACTTCGTCTCGGTCACGGACGAGCGGGGAAACACGCTCCTCGAGAAGCTGGTCGGCGCGAATGATGCCGACGCCATAGTCAATCTGCCGGCGCGCGCGGCCGCTGCCGCGGCGACGGGCGACCCCGCCACGGGCCAGACGCCGGGCTTTGCGGGATTCCTGAGGCTGGGCGTCGCGCACATCTGGACCGGGTACGACCACCTGCTGTTCCTCTTCGGCCTCCTGGCGGTCTGCAGAAGCTTCCGCTCCATCGTGGCGATCATCTCCTGCTTCACGGTGGCCCACTCCATCACGCTCGCGCTCGCGACCCTCGACGTCGTCAACCTGCCGAGCCGTTTCGTCGAGCCGATGATCGCGGCATCCATCTCGTATGTCGGCATCGAGAACCTGCTCCGCAGGGGAGCGGAGCCCGTCGGGCGCTGGGCGCTCACGTTCGCCTTTGGGCTGATCCACGGATTTGGGTTCGCGAGTGTCCTCAAGGAGCTGGGCGTCGGATCGAACGGCCACGGTCTCGCTGTACCGCTCCTCTCCTTCAACATCGGCGTGGAGATTGGCCAGATCACGATCGCCGCCATCGTCCTGCCCATCGTCTGGCAGCTTCGGAAGAACCCGGCGTTCATCCGCCGCGGGATACCCGTCCTCTCCGGGCTAGTCGCCGCGGCGGGCCTCTACTGGTTTCTGGAGAGAACGATCGCCTAGCCACACGGCTCTTAACGTTTTCCCGAACAGACCCCGATCCTCACCGCGCCGGACCAAGGCTCGCGCCTCGGTGAACCGGGGGAATCTGACCCACGCGGCCCAACCCGGCCGCGATTGAATTGCGTCTCGGCCCGGCGAGTCGGGGCGCCGGGACTTTTTTTCCCGACCATGCATCCTAAACGCGCCGTCGATCGAATGGTGACCGATGCTGCCCACTTTCTATCGCCGGGTGCTCCTAATTGGAGGATGCGCGATCGCCCTCTGCGCTTCTCGGGCGACCCGCGCAGCGTCGCCTGGAACGGGCACCAGCCTGGACGAGAGGATCATCCTTGTCCCACCCGAGGGGAGCGAGCGCGAGGACAGGGACATCCTGCTCTGGCAGAAACGGGTGACGGCCGGACGGGAGACGGGCCCCGGAAGCCTTGGGATCTACGAACGCCTGGGCTGGTCGTTCGTCGCCAAGGCAAGGCGCACTCTCGACGCAGGCTATTACAAGCTCGCGGAGAAGACCGCCGACGTGATGGACGCGCGCTTCGGTTCCACCGACGAGGCGCTCCTGCTCCGCGGCCATGTCTACCACAACCTGCACCGTTTTCAGGAGGCCGAATCCGTCGCGCGGACGCTGGTCTCGAGGCGCGGCCTCGCGTTTGACTTTGCATTGCTGAGCGACGCCCTGATGGAGCAGGGAAAACTCACGGAGTCCGTCGCCGCCTGCGGGCGCATGATGGCGCTGAAGCCGGGACTGGAGGCCTATAGCCGCGCTGCCAACCTGCGCTGGCTCACGGGCGACCTGCCCGGGGCCATCGAGGCGATGGAGGGCGCCGTACGCGCCGGCAGCCCCCTCGAGCCGACCAACACCGCGTGGACCCTGTCGCGCCTGTCCCTCTACTACCTGCAGGCGGGCCGGGCAGAGGATGCTCTCCGCGTCGCCGAGTCGGCGGCCCGGGCCGTCCCCGACTATCCTCCCGCCCTTCTGGCCAGGGGAAGGGCCCTGGTCGCCCTCGGTCATCCCGACCAGGCCGTGGATCCGCTCGGGCGCGCCGAGCGCCTGAACCCCCTCCCGGAATACCAGTGGTGGCTGGCCGACGCCCTGCGCGCCGCCGGGCAGCCGGAAGCCGCCGCCAGCGTGGAGGAGAAACTGAAGCTCCGCGGCGAGGCGTCGGACCCCAGGACCTATTCGCTGTTCCTCGCGACGCGCGGCGGCGACTCCGCGGAGGCCGTCCGCCTGGCGAGGGCGGAGCTCACCAACCGCGCGGATGTCTTCACGCAGGACGCGCTGGCGTGGGCCCTGGCCTCGGGCGGCGACTACGACCGCGCGGACGCCGCCATGCGCGGGGCCTTGGCCGCGAAGACCAAGGATGCCCGGCTGTTCCTCCACGCCGGCGAGATCGCCATGAACCGCGGCGAGCCTGACTCGGCAAAGGCCTACTTTGGCGAGGCAGCCAAGTATTCCGGCACGCTGACGCCGAGCGAAAGGACGCTCCTGTCGCGCCGCCTGAAGGGCGACCACGCGGCCGCGGAGGCGATCTAGGCCCGAGCCCCCCACATCCCGTCAACATCCAGAATAATCAACCATGAGAACACACCCCACACAGAACATCGCGGGCTTGCTAAGCCTGCTCGCCCTCCCGGTCCTGCTTGCTCCCCGTACGGCGACTGCCTCCAGCCACATGGACGCCCCGCTGATCACCCTGGATCCGGCAGCGAACACCACCGACGTCTACGCGTTCGTCGCCCAGCAGCCGGGCGGCGCGAAGGTCCTTGAGGTCTCCCTGGGCGTCTATCCGTTCGAGGAGCCGGGGGTCGGGCCGAACAAGTACAACTTCGACGACAACGTCCTCTACCAGATCATCGTCTCGACGGGCGCCGACGTGGCGGCGGGCAACGACACGATCGCCTATCAATTCAAGTTCACGACGACCTACCAGACCCAGGGGACGATCCTCCAGTCCTACGTCGGCGTCGTGAACACGGACGGCGACTCCGGCCAGAACCTGGTCCAGAGGTACACGGTGACCAAGGTGGTGGGCGGGACCAGCACCCTCCTCGGCTCGGGAATCGTGCCCCCGAACAACCAGGGGCTCGCGACGCCTCACTACAACCTGGCCGAGAACGGGAACCTGCCCGCCAAGCCCGGCGTGACGAGCGCGGCGCAGCTCGATGTCTACACGAGCGGCGCCATCGCGCAGCTGAGCAACGGCTACCGGTCGTGGGCCGGCCAGCGCGAGGACGGGTTCTACGGGGACATCAACGCGGTCTTTGATCTCCTGAACCTGCGCACGGGCTCGACCAACTCGTTCGACAGCCAGAGCGGCTACAACATCCACACGATCGCGCTCGAGATCCCCGTGTCCGAGCTGGGCGGAGACCAGCAGGTCGTCGGCGTGTATGCGACGACCAGCCGGCAGCAGATGTCCGTCCTGTCGAGCGGCGCCGGCTCGGCCGGCCCGGCGCTCAGCGGCGGCTGGGTCCAGGTCGCCCGGCAGGGCAATCCGCTCTTCAACGAGGCGCTGGTGGCCCTCAAGGACAAGGACCTCTACAGCCGCACGAAGCCGTCGACAGACGCGTCGCTCTTCCAGCAGTACGCCAGCACCCCCGAGCTCGCGGCCCTGGTGAACGCAATCACGTTCAGCGGCATGAGCGTGGCGCCGACGACCGGCCGCACCGACCTTGTCGGGATCTTCATTCCCGACATGATCCGGGTGGACCTTTCGACCGGTCCCGCCCGGCTCGCGGCCGGCGGCGCCAACTTTCCGGCCTACCCGGACGACGCCGGGTTCTCAAACCAGAGCGTGTTTGGCGGCGACACCCTGCACAGCAACATCCAGGCGGGCTTCGGGGGCGGGGCGGTCGCCGGGGGCTGGCCGAACGGGCGGCGCTACGGCGACGACGTCATATCGATCGCGGTCACGGCGGTCATCAGCGACCTTCGCACGAACCCGCTGACGATACGCTCGGCCGCCAACATCGACAACGTGGCCGGGAACGACGCCGTGTACAACAAGGTGTTCCCGTTCGCTGCGACGCCGTTCAACGGCAGGAACTACCTGCACAACCCCGGCCTCGGGCCGGTCCCGCTCGTCAATTTCTCGACGCGCGGCCCAGCAGGCGACAGCTCCTCTCCCCTGATCGGCGGATTCATCATTCAGGGCGCCAAGCCCGTGCAGGTGCTGGTCCGCGCGACGGGGCCGTCGCTCGCAACCTTCGGCGTGTCCAACCCGATCTCGGGAACAACCCTGAGCGTCTATTCCGGCATGACCCAGGTGGCCTCGAACAACGGCTGGCAAACGGCTAGCAACCAGGCGGCCATCGCAGCCTCGGGTCTTGCCCCGGCGAGCCCCAATGAATCGGCGCTCCTGATGACCGCGGCGCCGGGAGCCTACACAGTCGTTGTCGAGGGTGCCAACGGGGCGACCGGCACTGCGCTGATCGAGATGTTCGTCGTCACTCCGACCCCGTGACGGCCTGCGGCGCTTAGCTCCCCGGACAACCACTGACACTGGGCCCGCGCCGGCGCCGTCGCCGGGGCGGGCTCCCAGTTTCAGGCCCATAATACAACCCGGTGCCGGTGCGGTCGCTCGCATCGCACGAATTGACAGGGGATTCCGCGGCGCCTAGCTTCCGCGACCCCCATGAAAAACCAGCTTTTCGCCCTCGCACGCCTGGCGCCGCTGATCCTCATTCTTGCCGCGCCGTCCTCGTACTCGCAGGCGGCAGCCAAGAAGACGGTTGCGAGCCAGGCGGACATGCCCCGCCACAGTTATGCCGTGGAGGGCCTGGCGTCCGCGCTTGTGCAGGCGGACGACGCCACGTTCGGCGTGTTCGCGTCGAAGGTGCGCGCCGACATCGAGTCCGACCTCCGCGACTATGACATCAAGGACAGGTCGACCCTGCGCGACCTGCTCTCGGCAAAGCTGAGCCTTCAGGAGATCGGCGGCGAATATGAGGCCGCCTTGGCGACCGTCGATGCCCTCCGGGCCCTCGAGGACAAGCCCTCGCCAAAGCTGACGACCGGGATCCTGGCGCGGGCCTACCTGAAGGCCGCGATCGGCACGAGGAGCGCCGCCGGCCCGGAGTTCGAGGAGGCGTTCGGGCGGCGGTACATGGAGGAGGTCAACCCGCTGCCCTGGGATGTCGTCAGCGACTGGGCCAAGCAGTCATATGCGAGCGCGCGGCTCGCCGCGCGGGCCGTGGGCCTCGCCTTCGTGATGACGGAGCTCGACCCCGCCGTCCTGAAGTCCCACGCCCTGGACGAATCCGAGGCTGAGGCGTTGGTCCGGATGAGGGCCTACACGCAGGTCGTCGTGCCCCACACACCGGTCCAGGCCAGGGTCCTCAAGCTGTACATCGCGGCGCACAACTCCGTGAAGCCCGATATCTGGGCGGCCCGCGAGGTCACGCTGACGGCCGACCAGCCCCTGGCCCCGGTGCTGGTCGCGATCTGGGACTCGGGGATCGACACGAGCCTCTTCCCCGGCCAGGTCTTCGACGACCCGCACCCCACGGCAAGCGGCGCCCACGGCCTCGCGGTCGACGACTTCGGGGCGCCGTCGACCTCCTGGCTCTACCCGCTGACGCCCGAGCAGCAGGCCAGGTACCCGGAGGTCCGCAATGACGTCAAGGGGAGGCTCGACATCGAGGAGGGCTACGATTCGCCCGAGGCCGTCGCCCTCGAGAAGAAGCGGAAGACGGGCTCGCCGGAGCAGCTTCACCAGCTCGCCGAGATCAGCAAGGTCATTGAGTTCTACATGCACGGGACCCACTGCGCTGGGATCGCGGTGCGGGGCAATCCTGCCGCGCGCCTCGTTGTCGCCCGGTTCGACGACGACCTCGCCGACCTCCCCTTCCCGCCCACCCCGGAATGGGCCCGGCGCATGGCCGCCGACTTCCGCCAGATGTCGGACTACTTCAGGACCCGGAACGTGCGCGTCGTGAACATGAGCTGGGGGGACGACCGCCAGGAGTTTGAGATGTGGCTGTCGAAGACCGGGGGAGGCGCGGACCCCGCGGAGCGCAAGAGGCGCGCCGACGAGCTCTACACCATCTGGCGCGAGGCCGTGGAATCGGCCATAAAGGGCGCGCCCGGCACCCTGTTCGTGACCGCGGCGGGAAACAGCGACAGCAACACCGGCTTCACGGAGGACGTCCCGTCTTCGCTGCGCCTTCCCAACCTGATCGCTGTCGGCGCGGTCAACCAGGCCGGGGACGAGACCTCCTTCACGAGCTACGGCGACTCCGTGGCCGTCCATGCCGACGGGTACGACGTCGACAGCCAGGTGCCCGGCGGGTCGAGGCTCAGGCAGTCGGGCACGTCGATGGCCTCTCCGAACGTGGTCAACCTTGCCGCCAAGCTCTTCGCGCTCGACCCGTCGCTCACGCCTGAGCAGGCCATCGACCTCATCAAGCGGGGCGCGACAGCGACCGAAGATGGCAGGCGCATCCTGATCAACGAAAAGCGCTCCGTCGCCCTCCTTCCCGCGCACACGGGCACGTGACCCGGCGCCCGGCGGCGGGACCCGCCGGCATCCGGCCGGCTGGGGCCCGGGAGGGCCGATGTTTCGACCAAAGGGGGCTCGAGGACGCGGGCGGCCCGGCTGGGCGTCTCCGCCCTTCGGGTTGCGCGCACCGGCCTGGAATCCCTAACTGGCGGGATGGACGACGCCCCCGGCTTTATCTTGCGCCTCTTCACCGAGGCGCCGTCGTGCTACCTTTCGTGGCCGGCGGCGGCGATGATCGCGGGCACGATGATCGGCATGGCCTCGCCAAGGGCGGCGGCGCGGCTTGCCATAGTGCCGCGGTCCGCGGACGGGCTCGCCGGAGTCGTCACGGCGCCGTTCATCCACGGCGGCGCCGCCCACCTCGCGGCGAACCTGCCGGCGTTCGTGGTGCTGGGCGCGCTTGTGCTCCGCCGCGGCGGGCCGCAGTTCCTCGAGGTCGCCCTTGCGATCGCGCTGGGCCAGGGCGTGCTCCTGTGGCTCTTCGGGCGCAGGGCGGCGCACGCGGGCATGAGCGGCGTGATCTTCGGATTCTTCGGCTACCTGATCGCGCTCGCCTGGATCACCAGAACCGCTTCCGACCTGCTGGTGGCCGGTGGCGTGCTCCTCTTCTACGGCGGCATGCTGGCGGGCCTGGCGCCCGCGCGAAACGGCACCTCATGGGAGGGCCATCTTTTCGGCGTCATCGCCGGCCTCGGGACGGCGTGGCTCCAGTATCGCATGTGACCCATCGGCGGCAGGGCGCCTGCGCCGTCGGGATCCGTGTCCGGTGAATGCTCCCGCCGGGTCGGAATCCCGGGTCTTCACCGACGGGCCGCGTGCAGGACCTCTGCCTGCGCGTTGACCTCGGTCATCGCCCGGGTCAGCTCGGCGTAGACCTCGTCGTGTATGTTGACGACGCCATAGTTGGAGTTCTCGCCGTCGTCGCGCCCCTCCTTCGGCTCGTCGCAGTGCTCGAACCAGTGGTAGCCCACCACGTTCGGGTTGCGCAGCGCCGCGGTGACGTAGTTCCGGAACGCGGCTGCGCGATCGGCCTGCGTCTTCACCTTTGGGCCGGCGCCGCGCGAGTTTGGCAGGCCGCTGTCCTCGGACCGGAAGGAGAACTCGCCGATGATCAGCGGCTTGCCAAGGGCCGCGTAGCGTGCGGCCGTGCCGCCCGGATCGGTCTGGTAGCAGTTGAACGAGATGAGGTCGACGTACTTCGCCGCGGCGGCCACGACGGCCTGGGGCGGGAAATACGCGAAGCGGCAGCCGAGATTCATGTGGTTGGGGTCCGCGGCCCTGACGGCCTCGCCCGTCACGCGGAAATAGCGGTCGGCCACCTCGGCGAGGAACGCGTCGCAGTCGGCTACGAAGGCGGCGCGCTTCGGGTCGGATTCGTCGGCGAGGCGCTCGGTCTCCTCGTTCTGCGCGTAGACCGCCGGACGGACGACGGGCGGGGTGATGGACGACGCGCCCATGACGGCGTCCCAGGTCGCGAACCTCGTGTTCCAGACCGCGTTGAACCCGGCCACGTCGCGGTAGCGCTCCCGCAGGAGGCCGACGGCTGCCTCCTTGCCCGGCACGTTCGCCGGCAGGTCGAGGAACATCGTGAGCAGCTCGTCGGGGCCGCGCCAGTCGGGCCCCCAGCGCAGCTCGTTGTCCGTGAACCATCCCAGGACCCAGGCGTCGCCGGCGAGGGGCGCGCAGACCTCGCGGGCGCGCCGGCGCGCGGACGCCTCGAAATCGGGGTCGAAGACATCGGGGAAGATCCCGTGCAGCCACGCCTGGCCGTTTGTCTTCTGGCCGACGAATCGCTCGCCGATATCGACAATCGGGGCATAGGCCAGGTGGCGTTTGCCCAGCGCGAACTCGGCGACGCCGTTGTCGGACCACGCGCCGAGGGTGTTGAACCCCCAGCCGATCAGGCGCTGCGCGACCGCCTTGCGCCACGCAACGGGGCCGCCGTACTTCGCCCTGTTGGTCTCGAGGCTGGGGGAGACGCTCGTGCCATAGATGGTGTCCTGCGCGTACGACACCGTGGTCACCCCCTTGGAGATGAACCGGCGGCCGCTGGGGTCGATCAGCCACCAGCGGCCGTCCACCCGGGCGGCGTGGATGTAGGGGCTGGTTGCGCCAGTGGGAGGCCCTTCGGCGGGCGCTCGATCTGCGGCCAGGGTGAGCGCGGCCGCAAGACACAGCATCTGGGTGGTAACTCGCATGGCGCCGCATCGCACCAATCATGCGCCGCGGATACAAGGGGAATGTCCACGGGACGGGACGGCCCACCCCGCCCCTGCGGTTTCAGGCGTCAGCGCGCCAGCCCGATGACCACCCTGCGGCTGTGGGCGTGGACGCGCAGGACATGGCCGGAGGCGTCCCACGCCGCCGACGCGCCCTCCACCGCGCCGGGGGAGCAGGAGCCCAGCTTGAACAGCTCCTCCGAGTCCGCGTCGTACTTCTCGTAGCGGATTGACGATCTCCCGTACTCGATCGACCGGATCACCGAGGAGGTGCGCAGCAGGTGCTCCTGGCCGGCCGGCGCCAGTTCGGGGTCCGAGGCCATCGCGCGGAGGTAGTGACGCACGAAGTCCCCGTAGCCGTCCGTCAGCCAGTTGTCATCGCGCGGGTACTGGTTCTTCCCGTCCGCGTCCACCCAGTAGGTGGACCAGTTCAGCCTCCGGACGGCCGCGTCCCTCGCGGACCAGTCCCCGGTCTTCTCGGCGTAGAGCAGCTCCGCGGCCGCGTGGCGGGACGTGTGGCTGTTGCCGGGCACCGGGAACTGCGTCTGCTCGTTGATGACGACCACGCCCCACCTGTCCGCCTCATGGTTCGCAAACCTGCGGTAGGACCAGTCGAGGATGCCCCTCGCCTTCGCCCTCCACTGGGGATCCCAGCCCGGGTGCTCCAGGATGTAGGCCGCGAGCGTGTCGGCGTTGATCTCCGTGTCGGAGTAGTCCTTTGTGCTCACGTCCTCGAAGAAGGGCCCCCAGCGGTTGTTCGTCAGGGGGTACCTCTTGAGCCAGTCTGTGACGAGCCGCGATGTCTCGCGGTACCTTCCCGGCTGGCCCTCGTTCATGGCCGAGAGGTCGTCGAACAGCCTGAGCGCCCCGGTCCAGTTGGTCGTGTAGGAGGCCCTGTAGGTGAGATGGTCGTTGTCGTTGCGCTCCTCGTGGACCCTTCCCGTCGCGCTGTTCACGCGGAAGGGCCAGGGCGAGTTCCCCTCGTCCCCGGGCACGACGTTGCGCGCCAGCGTGTCCGCGATCCGGATCGCGCGCCCGAGGTAGCGCCGGTCGCCCGTCGCCTTGTACAGCACGACGAGTTCCGCCCCGAAGCTCGCCGCCTTGTCCGGCTGCAGGAAACCGGGGCCCGCCCTCATGTCGCCGTCATACCTTCCCGACTGGGCGTCCATGTTGTAGGGATAGGGAAGCCCTCCCCAAAGCTGGTCCTCCGGGGCGATCCCATGGGCCATCCAGAAGTCGGCCATCAGGCGCATGTTGCCGTGGATCGCAGGGTCGCCCAGGTACCCGTAGAGCAGGTTCCACGACGAGAGCGCCATGTTGATCTGGTCCCCGCCCAGGCCGCGGGGGTCGTCCCTGTCCGCCCTCCAGACCTGGTGGAGCAGGTAGTACGGAACCCCGTTCGGGCCGGCCCTCATGGTGATCCAGAAGTTCCAGACCTGGCGGATCACGTGGTCGTAGGCCTCGGGCGGCCCGTCCCCGTACCAGGGGACGATCTTCCCCTGCGCATCCGTCCTCACCTCGTGGTAGCCGATGCGCTCGGCCGCGCCCCCCAGCGCGGGCAGCAGGCACGCGGCCACAAGCACGGCCGTGGGCCGGAGGGCTGGGCGCCACGGGCGCCCGGGGAAGGTTTTCACGGGTCCGCGGCTCCCGGGTTCAGATCTGCTCGAAATACCGCGCCCGCTCCCAGTCGGTGACCGCGTCGGCGTACGCGCGGGCCTCCAGGCGCGCCGCGTGGGCGTAGTGGTCCACCACCGAGTCCCCGAAGCTCGCGCGGGCGAGGGCGCTCGCCGCATACAGCTCGGCGGCCTCCTGCAGGGAGCCGGGCAGCGAGCGCAGCGAAGCGTCGGCATAGGCGTTGCCGTGGTAGTCCGCCCCGCAGTCCAGGCCGTTCTCGATTCCCGCCAGCCCCGCCGCGAGCATCGCGGCGAACGCGAGGTAGGGGTTGGCGTCGGCCCCCGGCATCCGGTTCTCGATCCGGAACGACTTGCCCTTGCCGACGACCCGGTAGCCGACCGTCCGGTTGTCGTGCGACCAGGCCATGCGCGTCGGCGCCCAGCTCGCCGACTGGTACCTCTTGTAGGAGTTCACCGTGGGGGCGAAGGCGAGGCAGAGCGCCGGCGAATGCGCGAGCAGCCCCCCCAGGAACTGCCGGAAGATCGCCGTCCCCTCCCCCGGCCGCTCCGGGTCCCAGAAGAGGTTCCGGCCGTCGCGCCAGAGGCTCACGTGGATGTGGCAGCTGCTGCCCACCTCCGCGGCCCACGGCTTGGCCATGAACGTCAGCGACTTCGCGTGCTGGGCCGCGATCTCCTTCAGGCCCTGCTTGAACAGGCTGTGCCCGTCGGCCATCGGGACCGCGAGGTCGTACGCGAAGTTGATCTCGTGCTGCCCCCTGCCCCATTCGCCCTTGCTGCTCTCGATCGGGATTCCGGCGGCGGCCATCTGGTTGCGCGCCTGACGCAGGAACGGCTCGTCCCGGGCCGGCTGCATCGTGTGGTAGTCGATCCGGTAGTCGCTCGAGGGCGTCAGGGCGCGGTACCCGCCCCTGAAGGCGTCGTGGAAGCTGTCGTTGAAGAGGAAGAACTCGAGCTCGCTCGCCACGTACGGGGCGAGGCCGTGCGACTCGAGCCGCTGGACCTGGCGCCTGAGCACCTCGCGGGGCGACTCCCGGACCGGGCTGCCGTCCGCGTGCGCGAGGTCGCAGAGGACAAGGGCCGTCGCGGGCTGCCACGGGACCAGCCGGAGAGTCCCAAGGTCCGGCCGGAGCTCGAAGTCGCCGAACCCCTTGTTCCAGCTCGCAAGGCTGTAGCCCTCCATCGGCTCCATCTCAATGTCGACCGCCAGGAGGTAGCTGCAGCCGTGGGTGGCGCCGTCCGCGACATGGTCCAGGAAAAACCTCCCGGTGAAGCGCTTGCCGACCAGCCGGCCGAAGACGTCGGGGAACGCGGCGACCACCGTGTCGATCTCGCCGGCCGCCACCTTGCCGGCGAGGTCCTTGAGGTCGAGCGGGGCTGCCATGGTCGTCAGTCTGCGATGTAGACGTTCTTGAGCTCGGTGTAGCCCTCCATCGCCGACATCCCCAGATCGCGGCCGATCCCGCTCTGCTTGAATCCGCCGAAGGGCGCCTCGACGTGCACGCTGGAATGGCTGTTGACGCTGATGACCCCGCTCTCGACCTGGCGCACCACCCGGAGCGCGCGCCTGAGGTCGTTGGTCCACACGGACCCGCTCAGGCCGTAAGGCGACAGGTTGACCTCGCGGATCATGGCGGCCTCGTCGTCGAACGGGACGATGCACACGACGGGCCCGAAGATCTCCTCGCGCCAGCACCGGTCCCCCGGGGCCACGTCCAGGAGGACGGTGGGCTCGAGGTAAAAGCCCTCGGGGCGGGGCCGGCCCCCGCCGGCCGCGAAGGTCGACCCGCGCGCCCGCGCGTCCGCCAGGTATTCCTCGACCGAGGCCCGCTGGGCCGCCGAGACGAGCGGGCCGAGCTGCGTCGCGGGGTCCGCCGGATCGCCCACCGCAAGCCTCCGCGTCGCAGCGACGAACCGCTCCACGAAGCGCCCATACACGGCGCGCTCGACAAAGACGCGGCTCCGGGCGCAGCAGTCCTGGCCCGTGTTCGCGAACACGCTCATCGGCGAGGTGTCCGCCGCGCGCTCCCAGTCGGAGTCGGCGAAGACGATGTTCGGCGACTTGCCCCCGAGCTCGAGCGACACCCGCTTGAGGTCCGGCGCCGCGAGCTGCATGATCCTCGACCCGATCGCGGTGGACCCCGTGAACGAGATCTTGCGCGTCCTCGGGTGGGTGACCAGGGCGTCCCCGACAGCGGCGCCGGATCCCGGGACCACCTGCAGCACGCCCGCCGGCAACCCGGCGTGGTGGGCGATCCGCCCGAGCGCCAGCGCGGTGAGCGGCGAGAGCGATGCGGGCTTGAGCACGACCGAGTTGCCGGCAGCCAGCGCGGGCGCGGACTTCCAGCAGGCGATCGGGAAGGGGAAGTTCCACGGCACGATCGCGGCGACGACGCCCATCGGCTGGCGCAGCGTGAAGTCAAAGCCCCCGCGGGCTACCGGGATGGTCTGCCCGCAGAAGCCCGAGACGGCCCCGGCGTAGTACTCGAACACGCGCGCACCGAGCTCCGCCTCGTCGCGCGCGTCGCTTATGGGCTTGCCGATGTTGCGCTGCTCCAGGCGCGCGATCGCCTCGAGGTTGTCGCGCAGGGCGCGGGCGACGCCGAAGAGGATCCGGGCCCGCTTGCCGGGAGGCAGGTCGCGCCACCCGGACTCCCAGGCGCGGTGCGCCGACTCTATCGCGGAGCCCATGTCGCCGACGCCCGCGGCCGCGACCTCGCCGAACTGCTCGCCGCTCGCGGGGTTGACGAGCGGGATCCGGCCCCCGCCCGTTCCCTCCCGCGAGGCGCCGTCAACGAAGAGCTCGAAGGAGGGCGTCATCGGGTTCCCTCAGAGGACCTCGAGGTAGAGCGCCCGCAGGTCCTCCCGGGCGACCGGGACGACGTTCGTCCGGTGGCAGGGGTCCAGGAAGGCCTGCTCGACGAGGGCGTCGACCTGCGCCGGGGAGACGCCGTGCTCCGACAGGCGGGAGCCCAGCCCGAGCCCCTCGAGGAACCTCGCCACGAACGCGATCGTCGCCTCGTCCGCGGCGCCGTCGGTCCCCCGGACGATGTCCAGGCCGCAGGCGATGCCCACCTGCCTGTAGATGCCCGCCCTGCGGTCCGCGCAGAACCGCATCGACGCGACCAGGCACAGCGCGTTGGCGAGGCCGTGGTGCATGCCGCACAGGGTCGACAGCGGGTGCGCGAGCGAGTGCACCACGCCGAGGTCCTTCTGGAACGCGATCGCGCCCATGGAGGCCGCGACCAGCATCCGCCCGCGGGCGTCCAGGTCGCCCCCGCTGCGGTAGGCCCTGGGCAGCGCGTCGACAATGAGGCGGATCCCCTCGAGCGCGATGCCGTCGCACAGCGGGTTGAACACGGGGCAGGTGTAGCTTTCGACGCAGTGGGTGAGCGCGTCCGCGCCCGTGGCGGCCGTCAGTCTCGGCGGCAGCCCGCGCGTGAGCTCGGGGTCCAGGATCACCTGCCGCGCCAGGAGCTCCGGATGGAACAGGACGGCCTTGCGCCTTGTCGCGTCGAGCGTGATCACCGAGCTCCTTCCGACCTCGCTCCCGGTGCCCGCCGTCGTGGGAACCGCCACAAACGGGGCGAGGCCGGTCCAGTCGGGTTCGTCGTAGAAGCGCGCCAGGTCGAAGCCCTGGCGCCTCACGAGGAGCCGCGCGGCCTTCCCCACGTCGAGAGGGCTCCCTCCCCCCACGGCGACCACGCCGTCGCAGCCGTTCCCGAGGAACGCGGCGGCGGCGGCCCTCACGTCGCCCTCGACCGGGTTGGCGTGGACGTCGGCGAAAATGACCCGGGATGCCCGTCCCTCCTCCCCTCCCAGCGCCGCCGCCACCAGCCCGAACGCATCCGTGTCCATGAACCCCCGGTCCGTGACGACGAGCGGCCGGCGCACGCCGAGCTTTTCCAGTATCGGCAGAAGCTCGCGGATCGCGCCAATCCCAAACAAGGTCCTTGTGGGGAATGAGAAGGACGCCAGTTGCATTCGGCCCTCGAGGTCGGACCAACAGATCGGGGCGCGCCTTCGCCGCGACAAGGATCAAATTCCCCGGAACGGCGTCGTAACCAGATTGTAACCTGAGCCTGCCGGCGGCGCACCGCCCGGGCGCCCGCTGTCAGGCTGAGGGAAGAAGCGGCCGCGCGGCCCGCCAGGGCGCGCGCCTGATCCCGATGACGCCGCAGGCGAATTCTATCACGTCCTCGCGATAGCCGATGAACTCGAGCACCCGCGACAAGAACCGCCGCTTCGTCGCGGTGTCGATGTTCATGATCGCCCAGTAGCGGGTGTTGGGGATCTGGCGGGCCTGGTTGTGGCGGCACTGCTCGACGATCTCCTCGCGGGACAGGCTGAAATAGCGACGGCCGCTCGGGCTGCCAGAAAGCGAGGCAATGAACTCGCCGAACTCCGAGGCGTGCCTCGTGGCGATCCAGCCGAGGATCGCCAGGTACTTGTCGGCATCGGTGAACTTCGTGCGGAAGTCCGCTCCCAGGAGGAAGCCGACCAACGGCTCGTCGGCCGCATCCGGCGGCGACCGAAGATTGAGGAGAGCCGCGAGCACATCATTCGGGCTTTGGTGAAAATCGGTCGTCAGTCTCTTCAGCGCCTCGTAGACGCCATCATCGACCTCGATATTCTTCATGCATACAGGTT
>Ga0181523_10001717_pt1 | contig 22897 bp, 21 predicted proteins | sample PEATcosm2014_Bin_43_FD_119752 | JGI IMG/M metagenome (GOLD analysis project Ga0181523, IMG submission 119752) | Peatland microbial communities from MTU Mesocosm Facility, Houghton, MI, USA - PEATcosm2014_Bin05_30_metaG | ecosystem: Environmental > Terrestrial > Soil > Wetlands > Peat | place... | reverse complement strand
GCAACAAGCGCGCCGGATCCGGGAGCTCCGCGCCGTGAAAGAACCCCACGTTTACGTGCGAGGTGAAGACATTCACGTAGCCGAAGGGCGCATCTCCTAAGCAGGCGACCGGGCAGCCGTCCTGCAAAAGCTCCCGGACTTCGTCCCCGCACTTTCGCATTACCTCAAACCACTGACGCGCGATGGCTCCCAATTCGCCTGGGTGCTTTTTCATCCACGCCTCGATGGCGGGGTCCCGCTCGACAGCGCCGTTGAATCGCAGCAATTCTGTTCTCATCGCCGCTCGACTCTTCTCTGGGGACTCGCCAGAAATAGCAGCATGCAGCTTACCGGGCTGGGTTTTCGGCGAGCGCCTTCTGAATGGCCTTCTCCGCCAGGGACGCCATGATTTTGTATCCAGCATCAGTGGGATGCAGCCCATCGTCAGACAGATTGCGCTTCAGCATGCCTCGCTCGTCTACCACTGCACTGAAGTAGTCGAGATACACGAAGCGGTTCTTCGCGCAGTAGTCTTTAAGCCACTTGTTCAGCGCCAAGATGCGATTGCGCGGACGAAGCGCAAAAGACTCCTCAGCATCGTGCGTGTAGTTGTGCGCGGGGAGGATGGACGCAAACACCACCCGGATGCCGTGCGCGCGCGCCAGCTCGGCCATGGAAGCGTAGTTGGCCTCGATGTCTTCGTTACGCGTGGGGCCGGTGACGCCAGCGATGTCGTTGGTTCCCGCGAGCACGACTAACACTTTGGGGTGCAGATCAATCACATCCTGGCGGAAACGCACCAGCATCTCGGGCGTGGACTGCCCATCGATGCCGCGGTTGATATAAGGCTTGCCAGGAAAATAGTCTGGTAACTTCCAGTAGTCGGTAATGGAGTCGCCAATAAATACGACTCGGCTTTCGCCCGCCGCCGGCGGCGCGAGCGCGGCGTTGGCCTCCCGATAGCGTGCCAGTTGGCCGAAATCGTCTGTGTAGATTGAAATCCGCGACGTCCGATACTCATCCAGCCCGGGGAAGCCGGTGGAAGGGATGGAAGGAGCGGTCTGTTGGGCCAGGGCGGGAAGTGAGAGAAGGATTGCAAATAGCAGTTGCGATATGGTGCGGATGATCGGCTGTCGGCTCATGTTCTCCTCGGAAAACAGGATAGCCTAGCGTTGCACATCCTGTACATGGAGGTTCATCCTGAGCGCCACCAGCAACCATCACTGGTCGCGAGCCTCCGCCATCGGAAGGTGCTTGGGGTCAAAAAGCGACAAGCCGTTTGAGCTTATGCCAGGGAATACGGTTGAGGAGCCGGGCGATTGCCTAGTGGCCAAGTGCCCCAAATTGCGGCGCAGCCGATTCTTGGCGCGGAAGATTATGGTCCTAACCGTTGGGAGGCGGCGGTTGAGCTTGCGGGCAATCTCCGAGTAGCTCATGCGCTTGTAATAGCGGAGCACCAGCGGAACTTTGTAATAATCCGGCAGGCTATCCAATTGTTCGCGCAAAAGGCGTTTTGTTTCCTTTTGCAAGACTTGGGAGAGAGGAGATGGAGTGGACTTGTCCGGGACAGCGCACAAATCATCTCCGGCGACGGTCGAGCATTTTTCGCGCTTTCGGCGGCGCAAGATATCAATGCAATGCCGGCCTGCCACCTGACACACCCAAGGGCGGAAGGGATTCTCGGAATCTTTTGTGTCCAGGACCGTGTGCAGTTTTAAGAAAACTTCCGACGCGGCATCCTCCGCGTCTTCCGGCCGGCGAAAGAACCGGCGGCAGACCTGCAAGACGTGGGGATAGTGAGCGGTATAGATTGAGGCCAAGACCTCAGGGCAAGCGTGCAGAGCTTGATTGAAGGCGGCGTCTAGTCCGGCGCCTTCGAGAAATACTGTGGCGGATCGAGTTGCCATAGCTGCTCCTTTGCCGATGAAGCTGGGCACACGTCTAGCTCTGGATCCACGCAAGACAAAGTGTGGACCATCGTGCGTGGACAGCGTTCAGCTAGGTGGAACCTTGTCCTTCCAGGACGGAGTTCTTCGGCCGCGAAACCGAAGCCTGCCGCCGGGGAGGAGCCGAAAAATCTTTGTTGCGCGCACGGGGGCGCCCGCTTTTGGTCGCGTCGCGACGGCGAACAACCAAAAGCGTCATGTCATCGTGGGGTGTGCATGAGTCCGCGAAATCGAGGACGGTTCCCAGCAGCGAGAACAGGGCTTTGCTGGCGCTGACGCGGTGGACACTTCTGGCGGCAGCGGCGAGGCGGTCGACTTCGAATTCGTCGTCCTCGCAATTGCAGCATTCCGTTACGCCATCGGAGTAAATGATCAGCATGTCGGCCGGACTGAGCGAGACCGTTCCGGTTTGAAATGAAGCGTTTTTCATGGCTCCAAGCATTGGACCACCTTGCACGAGGGGTTCAAGAGTCTTATTGGCCGGTAAGAGCAGCGGTGCCGGCAGGCCAGCATTGCAGTAGACGAGTTCGTTTGACTGCGGATCGATGCGCGCGTAAAAGAGCGCAGTCAAAGGGGGCGTAACGTCGTCGCGGCATAGCTCGTTGTTCACTTCGGCGACGGCATCGGCAGGGTTGGCATGGTTCCGCGCAGAGCGTTGGATTATGCCCATCAGATGAGTCTGCCAAATTCCCGCGGTTAATCCTTTACCAGCGATGTCGCCGAGGACCACGCCAAGGGCGGAGCCAAGTTCCATCACTTTGAAGAAATCTCCAGAGAGATGGCGGACCGGGAAAATTTCTCCGGCGATCTCGAAATCGCGCCAAGTGCATTCGCGCGGGGCGCAGAGGCGGCGTTGCACCTGAGCGGCTTCAAAGATGGCCTGTTGCAATTTCGCATGATCGCGGCGGAGCGCTTCGAGTTCGTCCGTGAGGAACTGCACGTTGTCCCTGAGGTTTCCTCCGGTTGCATGCAAAGCTTGAAAAGACACATCGTCGTGCAAGCTTGCGGCTTCTTGCGCCGGGTGGTTGCCGAGAGCGGATCGCCGTATGTCCAGCATTCTTTCGGTTAAGGCCGTCATGATCGAGTCATCCTACGAATTTGTAACCCACTCCGTGGACCGTCAAAAAGTAACGAGGCTCCTCGGGGATGGGTTCGAGCTTCTGGCGAATGCGAACAATATGAGCATCCACGGTGCGGGTAGTCGGGAAATTTTCGTATCCCCAAACCTCGTCGAGAAGGCGATCGCGGCTCAGCGTTTCTCCGGAATGACAGAGAAAGTGCTTGAGCAGATCAAACTCCTTGCCAGAGAACTCGACGCGCTGTCCCCCGCGAATGACTTGGTAGCTGCGCAGATTGACCTCGACGTCGCCAAAGATGTAACTGTCCTGGTCTTTCGGAAGGGTGTGAGCCCTTCGCAGAACGGCCTTGACGCGCGCGAGGAGTTCGCGAATGGAGAAGGGCTTGGTGACGTAGTCATCGGCGCCCAGTTCGAGGCCAACAACCTTATCCACTTCCTGGCCGCGCGCGGTAAGCATGATGATGGGGATCGAAGGGCGCTTGGCCTTGAGCTGTTTGCAGACATCCAGGCCGCTCATGCGCGGCATCATGACGTCGAGGACGACGAGGTCGGGAGAATCCTTGAGCGCGCGCTCCAGCCCTTCCACGCCGTCGAGCGCGGTAATCACCTGAAAGCCCTCGTACTCGAAATTGTCACGCAGGCCAGCCACCATATTTGGCTCATCCTCAACGATCAGAATTTTGCTTGAACTCATGAACTCTCCCTTAGGCTCCTCAGGAACATGATGCCACCGCACACTCGGTAGCCCTCATGCGATTGCGGCCCCGGCCCTTGAAGAAGGATCCAGCGGCAACGCAATCGTAAATTTACTTCCTTTCTCCGGGGTGCTTTCAACCTGCACGTCGCCACCGTGCGCGCGAACGATATGGCGAACGAGCGAAAGGCCCAAACCCGAGCCCTTGATGTTGTGCACCAAGGGATCGCCACAGCGATAAAACTTCTCGAAGATCTTCTCTTGCTCGGCCGGCGGGATGCCGATGCCATGATCGCGAACTTCCAGTTTCACGGAACCGTTCGCGCGGTACAGACTGACACCGATGAATTTCTGGTCCTTGGAGTATTTCAGGGCGTTGTTCACCAGATTGAGCAACGAACGGGCAATGGCTTCACGGTCCACGTTGACCGGTGGAATATCGCGAGCGATGTTTTCCTCGAAGGCAAAACCGTTTTGTTCGATCTGGAAGCGGTAAGAATCGAGTGTGGAGCAAACGAGATCAGAGAGATTGGTTTCCTTGAACTCATATTCCTTGCGGCCGGCCTCGATCCGGGAAAAGTCGAGGATATTGTTGATGAGAGCCGTTAGCCGTTCGCTTTCTTCGCGGATGATGCGGAAATATTCCTGGTATTTATCCTTTGCCGTGATGCGCCCAAGTTCCAACGTCTCAGCATAGAGACGAATCAGCGCCAGGGGTGTGCGTAATTCATGCGAGACGTTGGCGACGAAATCGGATTTCAGCCGGGCAAGATTCATTTCCCTGTAAACGTTGCGGTAGGTGAGGAATATCCCGCCAATCATCAGCAGGGACAGCGCGCCGAGGACGGTATAATTGTACCGGACGAATTTTGCTCCGATGTCGGCAATGGTGGTGCCAGGAAACTTAATGGACCAAACCATGCCTTGAAAAATTCCCTCGAAGGGGCGCTCCACTTCGGGCTTGCCACCGTCCCAGTTTGCAGAAACGACCAAGGGCGTTGAACTCTTCGAAGCATGGATCATTATTGCCGGCGGATTTGCATCGGCTTTCAGCATGGCACTCTTGCTGTTCAGTACATCTTTGATGATCGCGGGGAAAAAGCTCTTCTGCAGATAGTCCTCGTCGAAAGAAACGATGCCCAGGCTTACCTGATCTTTTGGAACATCGCGGGGAATGAAATAGGCGATATTCCAGTACGTGCGCTGGTTGCCCGCGAGCATCCAGCCAGCCATGAATTCAGGTGATGGATCTCCCTTCTCGGCCGCCATTCTGAGATGCTCTGCCATTGTAGGTGCGTCCACAGGTAGCCAGCTCTCAAAGGACTTGATAGTCTCCTGTGTGCGCATGCAGAAGTCGCCATCATGCTCGCGGCCCGGCTGCATGCGGTTTACCGTGAGACCGCTCTTCTTATCGTAGAGAACCGCGTAAGTGAACTCGGGATGCTCGGAAAGAATGCGGTCGAGTTGGACATTGATTTTGGAGCCATCGTCGGGATTCGGGAACTCTTTGCGAACCGGCTCGAGTATGTCGTTGGCCTTTTCCCAACTGTGCTTCTCGGCAATCTTCAGGATATAAGCAAAGTCGCGCTGGATGGCGGCTTCGATGGCCTGGTCTCGCTGAATATGCTTTAGGTTCCAGATGCTGAAGGCCATCAGCGCCGCGGCGGGGAGGACGATGGCCAACTCCAAGGTGAGGAGCGTCCGCGTGCGGTCCGTCAATCGCCACTTCTTGGACATTTTAGGTTTCTCCGACTGATCCAGGTACTGCACATCCTAGGGAGACTATAAAGACCTCTAAAGGTCGATGTGTCAAGCAAATGCAAAGGATTGTAAAAAGTTGTAAAACGGGTAGTTGAAAATAGGACGCAATTCGCCAAACGCGGTAATAACTGGATGGGGCGCGGAGCATGCCTCGCTCTTTGCGCGCTAGCGCCGGGCGATCTCCGGAAGCGGAAATAGACGGAGAAACGCTGCCCCGAAAACTTGACATGCCGCGCTACTGCCGAATAGCGTACCAAGAGGGGTTAAGACAACTTAAGCCAAGGGGTTCAGGAGTCGGGGAGTGGGTTCACTTTTTTCACCACAATTGAAGCGATTGATGAATTACACCAAGCCGTACGGCGTGCGCCTGGCGATTGGTGTGATTCTGGTCGCGTTTGTGGCTGTGGCCGAAGCCATGATTGGGTTCATGGTGCGGCCTGCCGTGGACTATGTATTACATCCGGAGAAATTCGGATCGAGCTTGCCCCTGGTGACGTTGCCTTGGAACGGGCACGTCATTTACCTGAACAAGTTTTTCCCCTCGAGCATCCACAACGTCTGGACGATGTTTGCGTTCACGATTCTGTTCCTTTTTGTCAGCAAGGCCATCGCCGAATACCTGGGACTCACGGAAATCCAGTACGTGGGATTGGCGGCCACGCGCGACCTTCGCAATGCCTTCTATGGGAAAGTGATTCGCCAGCCGATGGGCTTCTTTCAGCATAACCCCACGGGGCGGATTATTTCCGTGGCGATTAATGACGTGGACCGCGTGCGGTTCGCGCTCAGCGATTACATGGCTGATTTATTCATGAAGAGTTTTACGTTCGTTGCTTTCGTGGCCGCCATGCTGATCCTGAATTGGAAGCTGGCGCTGGCCACCTCGGTGCTCTTGCCGGTGGTGGTGTTCCCGGTAAACAAGCTGGGGAAAAAGATCCGGGTTTCGGCGGAGAAGAGCCAGACGCGACTGAGTGATTTGAGCCAGATCCTGGAAGAAACGGTGAGCGGAAACCGCGTCGTAAAGGCATTTGGCATGGAGGACTTCGAACTTAAGAAATTTCGCGAGGTGGCGCGGCGGCTGCTGAAAGAAAATATGCGCTGGGTGCGCGCCGTGGTGATTACGTCGCCGCTGATGGATCTGGTGAGTGCGGTGGTGATTCCGCTGCTGATCTTGTATGCCCGCAATCAGATTCAACACCAGTTGATCACGTTGGGCGGGTTCATTTCGTTCCTGTATGTGATGTTCAACGCTTACATGCCGTTGAAGCGCATGGGTTACGTGTACCAGCAATTCCAGGCGGCGCAGGGGGCTAGCACACAGGTGTTCGCTTACCTGGATCGCGAAGAGGAAGTGATCGACCAGAAGGGCGGAATCATCCTGGACGGGCTTTCGCGCGAAATCGTATTCGACAAAGTGGCGTTTGCTTATGATTCGGAGAACACTCCAGTCCTTCAACACGTTGACTTTACGGCCAACAAGGGAGAAGTGATTGCGGTGGTGGGATCCAGCGGCGCAGGGAAAACTACGCTGGTGAACCTGATTCCACGATTCCATGAAGTGACTTCCGGGAGCGTTCGGATTGATGGGACGGACATTCGGGAAATGAACCTGAGATCGTTGCGCAACCAGATCGCCATGGTGACGCAGGAAAACATCCTGTTCCACGACACTGTGGTCAACAACATTTGTTATGGAATGGGCGATGTGCCGCGCGAACGCGTGGTGGAAGCTGCACAGGCGGCGCTGGCTCACGATTTCATCAACGAACTGCCGCAAGGGTACGATACGGTCATCGGCGAGCGCGGCACGCGGCTGAGCGGCGGGCAGCGGCAGCGGATCGCCATTGCGCGCGCCATCCTGAAGAATTCGCCGATCCTTATTCTAGATGAGGCCACATCCGAGCTGGACTCGGAGTCGGAACAGTACGTGCAAAAGGCGCTGGGCAACCTGATGGTGGGACGGACCGCATTTGTGATCGCGCACCGCTTGGGAACGGTGCGCAAAGCCGATAAGATTCTGGTATTGGAAGACGGCTCCATCCGGGAGAGCGGGACGCACGCGGAGCTTCTGGCGAAGGGCGGCAGCTACGCGCGTTTGCACGAGTTGCAATTCGCGGAAGAAGTGGTGCTGGCTCCCGTGGAACTGCCGAGCCTAAATCAAATGGATTCGAGAAATAAGGCATGAGCGCACAAAGCACCACGCACGCCGCAACACCCGTGACACCGAAACTCGAATGCCGGTCCATGACCGGGTATGCCACGGTGCGCGGCGAGCACCAGGGCTGGCTCATCCGCGTCAGCGTGAAAAGCGTCAACCACCGGTTCCTGGATGTGAAGCTGCGCTTGCCGGAATCGCTGGAGCCTTACGAGATTCGATTGCGGCAGACCGTGCGTGAACGCATTCATCGCGGGCACGTGGACATTCATCTGAGTGTCGAACCGGGAAGCGCGGCGCCGGTGCACGTTAACCAGGAACTGTTGCAAGCGTACCTGCGGGCCGCGGATGATTTGCGGCGGCAGACCGGAGCGAAATCGGAACTCGATCTCGTTTCGTTATTGCGACTGCCGGGAGTAATTGCCGGGCTGGCGCCGGAATTGCCGGATTCGGATGAGGAGCAAGAACAGTTCGGCAAAGTGCTGGAGGCGCAACTCCGCGAAGCCCTTAACAAGATGGACGAGATGCGCCGCGCCGAAGGGCGCCATTTAACGGAGGAGCTACGCGCGCGCGTATCGTTGATCGGGACGCTGGTGGAGCGGGTACGCGGGCTAATGGAAACTCTGCGCCCAGCCTTCGCGCGGCGACTGGACTGCCGTTTGAAAGAGTTGCTGGGCGGAAGCAGCGTTGATCCCGTGCGGCTCGCGCAGGAGGCCGCGCTACTTGCGGAACGCAGTGATATCAGTGAAGAATTAGACCGGCTGCGCAGCCATCTGCAGCAGTTCGCGCAATTGCTGGACGGCGCCGGGGAGTTGGGCAAGAAGCTGGATTTCCTGCTGCAAGAGATGCAACGCGAAGCGAACACCATGCTCTCGAAGACGCCCGGGGTGGAAAGCGAAGCGCTGGCGATTACGGGGATTGCGCTCGAGATCAAAGCGGAAATCGAGAAATTGCGGGAACAGGTGCAGAACATCGAATGAGCGAGAAGAACGGGTTTCCGCCGTTGCTGCTGATTGTTTCCGGGCCATCGGGCTCGGGAAAATCAACGTTGGTGCAGAGGGTATTGGAGCTTCCGGGGACGATGCCTTCGATATCGTGTACTACAAGGCCCCGTCGGGCGACTGAGGCCACCGGAAAATGTTATGATTTCGTCACCGAAGCGGAGTTTGAGGCAATGGCCGCCCGGGGTGAATTTCTGGAATACGCGCGTGTTTTCGGGAAGCATTCCTATGGCACGCCGAAAAAATGGCTGGACGAATCGCGGGCTCGGGGTTTGGACCTGGTGCTCGAGATTGACGTGCAGGGCGCGGCGCAGGTAAAGAAAAAGTTACCGGAAGCCGTGGCCATTTTTATTTTGCCACCTTCGCGCGAGGAACTGGAACGGCGTTTGCGAAGCCGCGGCCAGGACCCCGACGAAGAAATAGCGCGGCGGCTGGCGCAAGCGCGCGAGGAAATTGCCGCAAGCGAAGAGATGTACGATTTTTGTGTGGTGAACGACGACGTGGAACGTGCCGGCCGCGAAGCTCAGGCGATTGTCCTGGCGCTGCGCTGTGGCAGTGCCCGCCGTCGAGGCCGTGTAGATCAAGTCCTGGCATCGTTTGGAGGGTAAGACACTCATGACCGTGCAAACCAAAGCTCCGGAGAGCCAGTTTGCCTATGTCGTGCTGGCCGCTCGACGCGCCCGGCAGATTATGGCGGGCGCACCACCCCTGATGGACAATCTGCGCTCTTTGAAGGCGACGCGAATCGCCTGCGACGAAGTCACTAATGGCTTGATTGAATACGATTTCACCGAGCCGGGGAGCGAAGAGGAAAAGGAAAGCGTGAAGCGGCGCAGGTAGCGCCCCGCGAGGCTTCCATGCGCATCACCCTTGGCGTCACCGGCGGAGTTGCGGCCTATAAGTCCGCGGAACTCGTTCGCCGATTGCAGCAGGAGGGGCACAGCGTCCAGGTAGTGATGACGCGCGCGGCTTGCGAATTTGTTACACCCCTGACGTTTGCCGCATTGAGCGGCCAGAAAGTCATCACCGACCTATTCGCCAAGTCCCCCACCGGCGAAGCCAATCTGGAATCCGCGATTGAACATATTGCCGTGGCGCAGCGCACGGACCTGCTGCTTGTGGCTCCCGTCACTGCGGACATGCTGGCGAAGTTTGCACGCGGCCTGGCGGACGATTTTCTTTCCACGTTGTATCTTGCTTCCACCGCGCCGGTGATTGTGGCGCCGGCAATGAACGTGAACATGTGGCAGCACGCGGCGACGCAGGAAAATCTGGCCATGCTGAAGGCGCGCGGCGTACACATAGTTGAACCCAGCGCCGGGTATCTTGCCTGCGGTATGATCGGGCCGGGACGCTTGGCGGAACTGGACGAGATTTTGAAAGCGGTGCAGGGAATCGCGAAGACGAAACGCGATCTTGGCGGCGAAACTCTGATGGTTACGGCTGGGCCTACTTGCGAGGACATCGATCCCGTCCGCTACATTACCAATCGATCTTCGGGGAGGATGGGCTACGCGGTGGCAGAGGCAGCCGCGCGGCGGGGCGCGAAAGTTATTTTGATTAGCGGCCCGACGGCGCTGGCGGCTCCTGACGGGGTGGAACTGGTGGCTGTGCGCACGGCAGAGGAGATGCTGGCAGCTGCGCGGAAACATTTTGCGGATTGTTCGATGGCAATTTTTTCGGCGGCGGTGGCGGATTACCGGCCAGCCGATCCGGCAGATGTCAAAATCAAACGCAGCAAGGAAGCGTTGACGATTCGCCTGGAACCCAACACCGATATTCTGGCAACCCTGGCCGCGGATAAGGGCGAACGGATTGTCGTGGGGTTTGCCGCGGAGACCGACCACGTCGCCGAGAATGCGCGCAAGAAACTTGCGCAGAAGAATGCCGACCTGATGGTTGCCAATGATGTGACCGCGGAAGGCGCGGGCTTCGATCACGACACCAACATCGTTACCTTGTTTTCCCGCGATGGCCGCGATCTCCCGCTGTCCCGAATGAGCAAGAACGAGGTGGCGGAACGTATTCTGGATGAGGCGTTGCGGCTTCGCGGCGTCTTGCGGAGCAAGCCCGCCACGCACCGGGCAGGCGACTGAGCGACCATGGCCGAACGCGCTTCGGAATCCCTACAACAGCAGATCGAGAATCGTTTGCGATATTACGAGGATCTAGGCATCCGCCTGTTTTATCGGGATCGCACGGCAGCGGTCGCCGATGTAAGGCCCGCTCAATCCATTTCAAATGCAGTGCCAATTTCCGCGCCTCTGGAGAGTTCCTTGCCCAAGTCCATCGCCAAGCCCTTTCCGCCGAAAGCGGTTGCCGTCGCGCCGATCGCTGCACCTTCGGCCCCATCGCTTTTTGAGAGCGTGAACAAGATCAAAGACGACACGCTGCTGAAGATTCGCGAAGACATCGGCGATTGCACGCGCTGCAAGCTTCACAAGGGCCGCAACAAAATTGTATTTGGAGATGGCAACCCCAAAGCCGAACTTGTGTTTATCGGCGAAGGGCCGGGCGCGGATGAAGACGCGCAGGGGCTCCCGTTTGTCGGGCGCGCGGGAAAACTTCTGACGCAGATGATCGAAGCGATGGGCCTGCAGCGCCGCGACGTGTACATCTGCAACGTGGTGAAATGCCGGCCGCCGGAAAATCGCGCGCCGGAACCGGATGAAGTGGCCACGTGTTCGCCGTACCTGCTGCGGCAGATTGACGTAATCAAGCCGAAGGTGATTGTTTGCCTGGGCGCCGTGGCCGCGAAAACGCTGCTGGAAACAACGCGCGGGATTTCGCAATTCCGCGGGCAATGGCTGGAATGGCGCGGGCACAAGCTGATGGCCACTTATCATCCCGCGTATCTTTTGCGCAATCCAAACGCCAAAGGCGAAGTTTGGAAAGACCTGCAAAAAGTGATGGCGGAATTGGGCTTGCAGCCGCCGAAGAAATCAAAATCGTCATAGCATGATGCGGGAAATTTCCCTGCATTTGTTGGCAGATACGGGCAAACTGCTCCTGGACATGTTTCGCTAATCCATCATGGGAATCTTCTATGGACTGCTGACAGCGCTCTCCTGGGGAAGCGCCGATCTGTTTGCGCGTTTCGCCACGCGCAAGATCGGCACGCTGCGCACCATGCTCTATATGCAGTTGACGGGTTTCGTGCTGTTGACGCTGGTGATGCGCTGGCTTGGCGGGTGGGGGCACCTGATGGACGGCTCTGGTTGGCGGCCATGGGCTTGGGGAGTTCTTGTGGGCCTGCTGAACGCCGCGGGCACTTTGGCACTTTATCGTTCGTTTGAAATTGGGAAAATGTCCATCGTGGCGCCGCTTTCCTCCAGCTACCCCGTGTTGACCTTGTTGCTTTCTGTGATGACGGGAGAACGGTTGACGGTGGCGCGGATGGTGGGGATGGCGCTGGCGATCGCCGGAGTGATCCTGGTGGCGCGCGGTGAAACTATTCCGGGTGACGCCAACACGATCGACGCGGCCTCGCAGCCGGCGAAGAAAAGATTGGGCGTGGGCTGGGCGTTGCTGGCGGCTCTGACGTATGGCGTGATGTTCTGGGTGCTGGGGATTCGTGTGGTGCCGCTGCTGGGCGGAGTGCCGACGGTGTGGATCATCCGGCTGACGTGTTTCATTACCGCGGGGCTGGTCATTTTGATTGCGGGAAAATCCATGGCGCCGCCTTTGGGGAAAGACTCGCCCTGGATTCTGGGCGTGGGGATACTCGATACGAGCGCGTACGTGTTCAATAATCTGGGCATGCAACTGGAACAGATTTCCGTGGTGAGCGTGCTAGCTTCGCTTTATGGAGCGGTAACCGTGGGGCTGGCCGCGCTGATATTGCACGAAAGGGTTTCGCGGCTACAGTGGGTCGGAGTGTTTTCCATTTTTGCGGGGATTGTGCTGATTAGCCGCTGAAATTTCTTTTTGGATGGTTGTGGAAAAGCAGATTTTTCTCCCGCTTTGCGGGATCGAGATGACAACGGACTGCGCGGACATTGACAGCGAATCTGCGTCGTTCGGCAACCTGCTAAACTACACGCGGGATGTCTGCTTCCTATTGCAACGTTGCCTTGCCTGTTCCTCTTCGCACGACATTCACCTATGGCGTGCCGCTTGAGTTGCGCGCGCAGTTGCAGCCCGGGTCGCGCGTGCTGGTGCCCTTCCGCAAGAAAGCAATGGTTGGCGTGGTGCTCGAACTTACTGACGCGGCGCCTGCAGGCACGACCATACGTGACGTCAGCAAGTTGATCGATCTTGTCCCTGCGTTGACGCCTAAACTGCTGGAACTGGGGCGCTGGATTACGGGCTACTACCTTGCTCCGATCGGAGAAGTGCTGCGGGCCATGATGCCGCCAATCACGGAGCTGACGGCGCGGCGTGAAATTGTTTTGACGGAGGCGGGGCGTGCACTGGCGGAGAAACTCCAGGAAGGCACCACGCTGACCGATCTTGGCGATGAGGAGACGGCATTCCTGCGGAAGCTCCTTGAGAAAAAAGGAACGTGGCAGGTCGGCCCAGCGGCGAAACTGGGAATTCTGCCGGAAGGATTGCAGCGACTGCAGCGGCGTGGCTATCTGCAAATCCAGGAGACCCTGCAGGGGCGCAAACGGAAGACGCAACGCGTTATCGCATGGAATGGTAAGGACGCGCAACCTGAAGCGAAATCGCTGGCAGAGAAGGAAGAGCGGCTTCGAGCGTTGCTGCAAACCGAACGCGGTCCGCTGCCATTACCGCAACTCCTGAATCTTTCCCAATTTTCACGCGCGGTGATTGAACGGCTGCTGCGCGAAGGGTTGCTCGAGAGTTGGGAAGAACCGATTGATCCCGCCGAAGACCCCTTTGATTCCGGCTACACGCCTCCGGCACATTCGCTAAATGAAGCGCAGGAGCGCGTTTTTGGCGCCATTCGCGCGCGGTTTGAACTGTGCGAATTCGGCGTGCAACTTCTGCACGGCGTTACGGGCAGCGGCAAGACGGAAGTGTACTTGCGCGCGGTGCAGGACACGCTGGCGCGCGGGAAGACAGCGATCATTCTGGTGCCGGAAATTGCGCTGACGTTGTGGATCGGGCGGCAGTGCCGCGCATGGTTTGGAGCGAGCTTCGAGGGCGTTGCGGTGCTGCACTCGGCGCTGAGCGATGTGGAACGTGCGCACGAGTGGTGGCGCGTGCGCAATGGGCAGGCACGCGTGGTTGTGGGCACGCGATCTGCGGTGTTCGCGCCGCTGGAAAATCTTGGCCTGCTGATCGTGGATGAGGAACAGGAGAACAGCTACAAGCAGGAAGAGACGCCCCGCTATCACGGGCGCGACGTGGCCATCGTACGCGCCAAGCTGGAAAATGCCACGGCACTGCTGGGGTCGGCCACACCTTCGCTGGAGACGTACCACCACGCGGTCAATGGAAAATACGAACTGCTTACGATGGCGGAGCGTGTGGAGAATCGTTCGCTGGCCGCGGTGGAAATTGTGGACCTGCGCCAGGAATTTCAGCAGACGCATCAGGCCAGCCCGATTTCGCAGGTGCTCCACGAGGGAATTGCCGAGGGGCTCTCGTTCCAAACGCAGGCGCTGATTCTGATCAACCGGCGCGGCTATTCGTGGTCGGTGCTTTGCCGGAGTTGCGGCGCCTCGGTGCAATGCGCCAATTGCAGCATTTCGATGACCTACCACAAGAGCCGCAACCGCCTGGAATGCCACTATTGCGGATCGACGCAGAGCGTGCCCAAGGTTTGCCCGAAGTGCGATTCAAAGTATGTGTATTTTTTTGGCGAAGGTTCCGAGCATCTTGAGGAGCGCCTGCGCAAGGAATTTCCCGGCGCGCGGATCGCACGGCTGGACCGCGACACTGCGCGCACCAAGCAGCAATACCAGGAAACTTTGGGGGCGTTCGCTGCCGGCGCGCTGGACATTCTGGTGGGCACGCAAATGCTTGCCAAGGGGCACGATTTTCAGCGCGTCACGCTGGTCGGCGTAATCTCCGCGGATTCCGGGCTGAGCCTGCCGGACTTTCGCGCCGCCGAACGCACCTTCCAGTTGCTCACACAGGTGGCGGGGCGCGCGGGGCGTGGCGATCTCCCCGGCCGCGTGCTCATTCAGACGTATTACCCGGAGCACTACGCGATTCAAGATGCCGTGCGCCAGGACTATCTGGCGTTCTTCGAGCGCGAATTGCATTTTCGCCGCATGATGGCTTATCCGCCGTTCGCGTCTCTGGCCAACGTTATTGTTCGCGATACGAAACTGGAAAATGTAATCCTCTGGTCGCGGCTGCTATCGGAATATTTCTCGCCGCAGGATGGGAAAGGCTTGCGCATCCTGGGACCGGCTTCGGCGCCGCTGGCGCGCCTGAAGAAAGAGCATCGCTTTCAGTTTTTGCTGAAGTCGCCGAAGCGCACGTTGTTGACGAAGGTGCTGACGGGTGCGCTGGCGTTTTGTGACGCTCGCGAAATCCCGCAAACCGCCGTGCTGGTGGATATGGACCCGCTAACACTGCTGTAATCGCCCGGCCCAATTTTCTGTACAATCGCGTGACCAGGAAATCGGGAGTCGGTTGACTCCAAACACGCGCAATCGACTAATTGAGTTAGCCAAACGGAAGAGGCGTTCAAGCAGCTTTCATTTAGCTTTAACAGAGCCTTCAATCAGCGGCGCGGCGGGCGTGCGATTATTTCGGCCTCCTGGGAGGCGACATCATCATGAAAAAGTTCATTGTTTCGGGAACGATTGCGTTCGCGGCGTTGCTGTTGCTCGCCGCAACACTCGTCACAAGATTGACTGCCGGCGACGACCATCAATTTGATCATTTCAAATTCCAGCGGGATAGCCTAGTGCTTAGCCGCAGCGTGTATGTGGGAACAGCCTCGACGGTTACGATCGGCGAGACCCTGCCGCTGGGATGCGCCGGTGGGCCAAATGGCAGCACAAACGTATCTGTGCCAACGACCACGACGGGCACCTCGGTGAGCGTTGCGGTCCCATGTGGCATTGCCGCAGATAACGGGGAATTCCCGAACCTTTCGGACTCGCATAACGTCTGGAACAACGCCAATTCCGACGGGAGTTTTGGCGTCACTTCCCCAATCTTCCTGGACAATTTGACGACCGATGGATGGTTGATTGGCACTCTGCGCATCCCCAGCGACCAGATTGTGACCAGCTTCAGCTCGAAATCAGAGTTGGCGCTGAACCGCTCGATTGACGGCCGGTCCATCACGTTCATGGCTTACCAGGGCGGGCCGGGCTGCGGAGGTTTTCCGGTTTCTCCTACCGCACCTAACCTGCTGGATGTATCGGCTTCCAACACACCGGGCGTCTGCGACCTGACGAATCCAGTCATCACCACGTATCAGAGCAATTCGATTGTTCCCACGGCGTATTACCGGGCGGTGGCGGAAGTGGATGAAGATGGCCACCTGAGTATCACGGATGGAAATGCGTACAGCGGAGACAACGGGCGCGCGGCCATCAAGGGCGGGAACGGTTTGTACTACATGGTGGGAAACGACAATAGCGGCAATCTTTCCAAGAAGCAACTGACGACCACTCCAAGTGGGATTGAGCTTGTAAACGCGACGGGTTCGGAACTGCTTGTGCCAGGGCAGACGCCGCCCGTGCCGCCGAACATCACCATGATTGGGCGTTTGCTGTTTGGCACAGACAAGCCGGGTAAAGACACGAACTTCCGCGGCATGACCATTTTCAATAATACGCTCTATATCGCCAAGGGCAGCGGCGGCAATGGCATCAACACGGTGTATCAAGTGGGCAGCGCGGGCACATTGCCAACGGGCACCGCGGCGGATCTTGCAACGGTACCGATCGCGATTTTGCCGGGATTCCCCAACACCGCCGCGAGCACCTCCAGCGCGTTTCCTTTCGGGATTTGGTTCGCCAACGCCAATACGCTGTATGTTTGCGACGAGGGTGACGGGGCGCTGGTCACGCCTCCGGTCAATGGAAACGTAGCGGACGCACAATCCCTGGCCACTTCAGGCCTACAGAAATGGAGTTTGGTGAACGGAACGTGGACGATGCTTTACGTTCTGCAGGACGGATTGAATATTGGCGTGCCTTACAGCGTTGAGAATTATCCGACTTCACTGAACCCTGCGACAGGTGGTTGCAGGAATATCACCGGCCGCCACAATCATGATGGCACGGTGACCATCTTTGCGATTACTTCAACCATCAGCGCAAATGGCGACCAGGGAGCGGATCCGAACAAATTGGTGAAGGTGAGCGACTTGGTGAGCGCGACGAGTCTGCCCGTAAGTGATGGCGACAACGATCACGATGATCGGTTGGGCCATTTCGTAACGATTCGATCTGCGAAGGCTGGGGAAGTGTTTCGTGGCGTGGCTTTCGCGCCCGAAGACCACGGCGACGATCATCAGTAGGAGATACAGCAACAGACGTACCTCGCGAAACGATCGCGGTTGAAGTTGCGCTCAGGGGCGGGCTGGATTCTTGCGGCGCGCCCAAAATCCCGCAAACCGCCGTGTTGGTGGATATGGATCCACTGATACTGCTCTGATTGCTTCGGCCCACAATCCTTTGGTGCCACTGGATCACTTTCCGGTTCAGAGATCCTACTCTTCACCAATACGGGATGAACGCCCAAATCCAAAAATTGCAGCACTTGGCGCAAGATGTCCGCGAAGGAGCGCGTTTGACCGAGTCCTTGCGTTCGTTATCAATTAGTGAGCGCAACGCCGATATTTGCTAAATTGCTGCTATTATTCAATCGCGCCAGCGAACGACTCGCGCCGGATTTTCAAACCAGAGGAAAAAATGAAAGAGTCCTTGTTGCTCGCTCTTCTAACATCTCTCGTCGTATATGCCCTGCCCGCGATAGACCTTCCATCCCCTCCACCCGGATTTACCTGGCAAGAAATCCCAGAACTGAAGGCAGCAATTTTGCGACCGAACGGTTGGTTTTTCAAGCGCGAGGAAGGCAAGGGCACGCTTGCTTATTTCATTACGAAAGAGAATATCGAGAACAACGGGCAATTTCAGACTGGCCTGACTCTCAACGTATTTCGGCTCAAGAAGGAGAGTGCGGTCGAGAAGGGCAGAAACTTCATCGATCAATTGGCAAACAGGCAACATGGAGAGAAATGGGCGAGGGAAGTTGGACCATTCAAGGAGTTCGGTTGCTTAACGAAAGATACGGAGCCAGGTGGCACTAGCGTAGTCCAGACGCTCATGGTAGCCAACCCTAAAACAAATACACTCTATTTGCTTATTTTTGAGAGCCCCGAGTCTGAGTGGGACTCCGCTTGAAAAATTGGCAAACAGATTCTGGACACACTGGCAATCGACGACGAAATCTAACCTGAATGCTTGCCTAACGCATTACCCGGGGGCTGAATGGCTGCTACCTGTGGAACACTCGCACTCGTTGGGTAGCGTCAACTCCAATAAGACGACCGCGATGAGCAAGGCAACAACCACAACTACAGCGGATTCGCCATGAAGCATAGCAGGAAGACGAGCAGCGCCAGGAGCGCGCCGAATCGGCGATTAGGGTCCAGCGGCGTGGGATCGTAAATCGGGGCGGAGCGGAAATAGCGCACGCCGAACAAAAGAGCGGCCCAGATCAGCCAGCCTCTCCACAAGAAAATGCCCATGGGCACCAAAATGATGGGCAAGATCAGAGAAACCATGCGATGCCAACGCGGGCTGACGGAGCGCAGAATGTGCCCGCCATCGAGCTGCCCCACGGGAAGCAAATTCAGCGCGGTGGCAAAGAGTCCAACCCACGCGGCGCGCCCGACGGGATGCAAGAGCAATTCTGCCGCATGGGCATTCGGCAGAATAACAGCGGAGATCAGCCGCATGACGGCGGGAACGCCGAAAACCAGCTCGGCGTTGCCATCGCTCGCCAGCGCAGGAATTATCTTCGCGTGCAGCACTCCATACGCCATCGCGGGAATTGCCAGCAGAAAGCCCACCATCGGCCCGGATGCGCCCACATCAAACAGGGCGCGCGCGGAACGAATTGGCGAACGAATCAGGATGAACGCTCCGAACGTGCCGATCAGCGTCGGCGCGGGAATGAACATCGGATAGCTGGAACGGATGTGGTGATACCGGCAGGCGAAGTAGTGGCCCAGTTCGTGCGCCAGCAGGATGCCCATCAGCGTTATCGCAAACGGAAGCCCGGCGAGAAGCGCGGCGGGATGGTGATAGGCAAGAACGAACGTTTGGAAGAAAGTGTCCAGCGAAGCGGCCTGATTGTGCGCATAGGCAATGGCAAAATGCGTGCCCGCCAAGAGACACGTGATCAACGTGAGGAAAAACAGCACAGCAGCAAGGATGAGGGATCGAGTTGTGGGGTGAGGCGGAGTTGCTCCGTAGTTGGGCCCAATGGCGACATAATCCCGCCAGGTATTGGCATTCAAAAAAGCGGGAGCGCGCCGCTCTGTTTCCGGTGGGGTCACGAATTTTTACTTGGCCGCCACACCCGCAGTGGTATCTTCCAGACCTTGCAGTTCTTTGCCGGGCTTGAAGCGCACCGCTTTGCCAGGAGGAATGCTGACCTCTTCGCCGGTGCGCGGATTCCGGCCGATGCCGGTTTTGCGCGGCTTCACGCTAAAGACTCCAAACTTGCGCAGTTCGATGCGTTGACCCCGGCCGAGAGCAGCCTTCAGGGACTCGAAAACCGTTTCGACGGCTTGCTCCGCTTTCGTGCGACTGATGTTGGTCTTGCCTACCACCGCGTTTACAATGTCGAGCTTAATCACACCGGCCTCCGGGCTCTACGTGGCCCGATGCTATTGGGTGTGGCGCGGGTTGTCAAGAAGTGTTCGCTCGCATAGACTCTTACCTTTCAAGAACACATTTTCTTTAAATACGTGTGAGGAGGAGTGGATGTCTGTTAAGCCCGACCGTTGGATTCGCAAGATGGCGCTGGAACACAAAATGATCGAGCCGTTTACCGACCGGCAAGTACGGGAAGGCGTCATCAGCTACGGCGTGTCTTCCTACGGGTACGACATCCGGGTGGCGGACGAGTTTCGCATTTTTACCAATGTGAACTCGACGACGGTGGATCCGAAGAATTTCGATTCGCGATCGCTGGTGGATTACAAGGGCGACGTCTGTATCATTCCGCCAAACTCGTTCGCGCTGGCGCGGTCCGTGGAATATTTCCGCATCCCGCGCAATGTGTTGACCATTTGCCTGGGAAAATCCACCTACGCGCGCTGCGGCATTATCGTGAACGTGACCCCGTTTGAGCCAGAGTGGGAAGGCTTCGTGACGCTGGAGATCAGCAACACCACGCCGCTGCCAGCGAAAATCTACGCCAACGAAGGCCTGTGCCAGGTGCTCTTCTTTGAGAGCGACGAAGACTGCGAAGTCAGCTACAAAGACAAGAAAGGGAAGTACCAGGCGCAAGGCGGCATCGTGCTGCCGCGATTGTAGCCGCCGCCTTATTTGGCAAACAGGCGCGAGGCGATGTCCGCGACGTGCTTACCCTGATAGCGCGCGATCTTCAATTCATTTTCGCTGGGCTGCCGCGCGCCGGTGGGCCCTGCCAGTGTTGTTGCGCCGTACGGAGTGCCGCCGGTGATGTCGTCCATGTGGACAAGGCCGGACTCACTGTAGGGCACGCCGACGATAATCATTCCGTGATGCAGCAGCGTGGTGTGAAAACTGGTGATGGTGGTTTCCTGGCCGCCGTGTTGCGTTCCTGTTGAAGCAAAAACGCTCCCGACCTTTCCGATCAACGCGCCCTTCATCCAGAGCTGCCCGGTCTGGTCCAGGAAATTGCGCATCTGTGCGGCCATGTTCCCAAATCGTGTCGGCGTGCCGAAGATGATCGCGTGGGCCTCCGCCATTTGATCGACTTTGGCTAACGGCACACTTGCAAAGGCTGCTTTCGCGGCTTTGGCGCCGTATTTTTCCAGGACGTCGTCGGGCATGAGTTCTTGCACCTGGTAGAGCGAAACATTCGCGCCTGGGACCTGTTTGGCGCCTTCCACAATGGCTTCCGCCATGTGGTAGACGTGGCCGTACATGCTATAAAAAATGACCTGAACATTGATGCTCATCTGCTTCTCCTTTTTGAGAGTATAAAAACTATTGCCGGTCAGACCTCAACTGGAAACCGATTGCAGCGGATAGCCGCGTTCCCGCCAAGCCTCCAGGCCGCCTTGGAGCGGCCGGATGTGCTGGATGCCGCGCCTGCGAAGTAGCAGCGCCACACGGGCGCTGGAAGCTTCGTTTGGTCAAGTGCAGTAGAGAATCACCTCGCGGTTTTCCGGAAGTAACCCGGGCTTTTCGCTAAGCTCCGTCGCATCCATGCGGAAAGCACCGGGAATGGTTTCCGGGTCGGCTTCAAAGTCCAGGGAGTGGCGGAGATCGACGATGGAAAGAAGCTCGCCGGCATCAATTTTTTGCTTCAATTCGTCCACGCTGATGCGGGAGATGCGCAAGTCGCGAAGGAAACTCTGGCGGGCCACGAACTTGTAAGAGATATAAGAAGCCAGTCCCAGCGCCAGGACAAGCAGGAACCAGCCGCCCAGCGAGACGGCGCTCTGCGCGATCTCTTCGATCTGCCCGCTGAACAAATAACCCAGAGTCAAATAAGTGCCGGCCCAGAGCATGGCGCCGAGCGCATCGAATAGAAGGAACTTGCGGAAACGCATGCGGAAGATGCCGGCCATCGGCGTTGCCACGGTGCTGAGACCGGGAAAGAACTTTGCGACCAACAGAGACCTGGCGCCCTGCTTCTCAAACAGTCCCTCGGTGCGGCGCACGCAGGAATCGGGTTCGAGCGATATCTTGCACAGCCATTGCAAGACCTTGATGCCTTGCGTGCGCCCCATGTAGTACCAGATCGTGTCCGCGGAAACTGCCGCAGTGATGCACAAGGCGAGCGCGCCGCCGAAGTTCATTTTCCCCATCCCGGCCAACGCGCCGGCCGCAAGCATTAGGGGGACCGAAGGCGCGGGAACACCGGCTTGTTCCAGGAAAACCCAGAACAGCAAGAGCAGGTAGCCATGACGAAAAAGGAAATAGAGCAACGCGTGCATAATGGCGTGGATTCTCCGTCTTCGTTATTCGTGCGCAAAGGGCGCGGCGGTGCCCCAGTTGCCGCTCATCACAAACTCGTGAAGAGGCTTGCGCTTCGCTGGCGCCAACTCGCGCTCGCGCAAACTGTCGGGTAGCGTCTGCGGATCGCCAGGATAGCCGAGCGCGAACACGGAAATAGGCTCCCATCCGTTTGGAATCGCAAAGGATTCGACAGCTTTGTGCGGATCAAATCCGGCCATCTGATGCACGAACAATCCGCGTGAAGTGGCTTCGGTTGTCAATTGCGAAACTGCGGCGCCAGTATCGTAGAAAGCATGGTGGTTGGATTTCCCGCTTTTGGCGAACGCCAATTCTGACACGGCGATAACCAGGACCGGTGCGTGCTTTGCCCACACCTGATTGGCTTCGACGAGCGTGCCGAGGATTCTGTGGAAGGTGTCCCCATCTCCCCTGGTGCCTACAATAAAGGCCCAGGGCTGCTCGTTGCTGCACGAGGGCGCCCAGCGCGCGGCTTCAAACAAACTTTGCAGAATTTCCGGGGGAACCGCCTTATTCAAGAAAGCGCGCGGGCTCCAGCGCTCGCGGATCAAATCATGGAGGGGATACTGTGTTGCTGCTGTCTTCGGCATTTTCTTTCTCCTGAGGGCTCGCACTTCTTTTCGTTGCTGGCTGGAGAGTGTTTTGTTTGGATGCCCAGATTCACCTGGCGGGTTCACGCTTTTCCACTTCTTCCAGCAATTTGGCCAGCGTCTTCAATTGCGACGCGCTCATGTGACTGAATTGCCCCTTGTGCAATTCCCGGACGGGTTGGTCCAGTTTTTTCAGCACGGCCAAGCCCTCTTCGGTAATGCGGGTTTTCACCACGCGGCGGTCTTCCTTTTCGCGTTGCCGCGTGATCCAGCCGTGAGTTTCCATGCGGTCCAGCAGGCGGGTGATGTCCGGATCTCGCGAAATCATGCGGTCGCTGATGCCGCGGCACAGCAGGCCGTCAGGCTCCGCGCCGCGCAAGATGCGCAGCACGTTGTATTGGGCCATGGTAAGGCGGGCGGATTTGATGAGTTGTTCGGCTTGCTGGGAAAGGCCATCGGCGGTTTTCAGGATGGCGACGAAGATCTGATCTTCGAGAGCGACGGTAGGGCAAGAGGAGCTGTTACGGTGATTCATGTGCCGACTATAGTCGTTAGTACGACTATTGTCAAGACGTAAATGGGCCACTTTCGGCCTAGGGCTTGGCCAGCGG
>Ga0181523_10001714_pt1 | contig 22915 bp, 15 predicted proteins | sample PEATcosm2014_Bin_43_FD_119752 | JGI IMG/M metagenome (GOLD analysis project Ga0181523, IMG submission 119752) | Peatland microbial communities from MTU Mesocosm Facility, Houghton, MI, USA - PEATcosm2014_Bin05_30_metaG | ecosystem: Environmental > Terrestrial > Soil > Wetlands > Peat | place... | reverse complement strand
TTCGCAGTTCATCGGGCATCCTGCAATGTTGACGACCGCTCCACCGATTACTTCCTGGATGCCAACACATCCGGTAGGGTTGGGGCTGGCTGCAGCCAATCCGCCGTAACATGCGCAGTTTCCTACTGCAATATTAGCCATCGCGCCTGCCGCAACTTCCTTGACGATCTGGATAGCTGACTTGCCTGCGACGCAGCAATATACTCCGCCGTCCTTCATCGGCACAGCGCCTTCATATACTGCGAGGTACTGGCCTTTCTTGTTCTTAAGGATATCCTGCAGTGACTTCTCAGCGGCAAAACCCGCAGGTGCCATCAACGTCTCATGGTAATCAAGAGAAATGATATCAAGCACAATCTGGCTAATAGTGGGTTTTGTTGCGCGCAGTACCGATTCGGAATCCCCTGTGCACTCCGAAAGGTGAATCCAAACTACCGACGGCCTCTGTTTCTTTTCCAAGGCTTCCGCGATTTGCGTGGCCCCAGAAGTACAGAGTCCCAAAGTCGCTGCCGTACTTGCGCAGAACTTAAGGAAATCCCTGCGCGACACGCCTCGTCGCGTCAGATACGAATAAATGCTCTCACTCTCCATGCTCGTCCTCCCTCATGACGAAGTTTGACTCTATAAAAGTATAGAGCTTAGGTGCAGCAACCTGAGTCAGGCGGATAAGCCGCCAATCGATCGATTTGTTTTTCGCGCCGGCACTGCAGCTTACCGGCTGTTTTTTACTATCGGCGGATTAGGAATATTCGATCCGTGACAATCGGTGCAGTTGCTCTGAGCTGTGATCCCGCAGTTCGTGGAATGCACCTTGCTGTGCGTTTAGTACTTGCCGTCCCGAATTGCGCTGCAGCCGCTCCAGCCGCTAATAATCCCGCACGTGTAATGAACTTTCTTATTGAAACAGTGTAGTTGTCTGATACCTATCGTAAACCTCCATTAATATGAAATTACTTAGTCCTTCATAGGTTTTATAAACATGAAATAGACCATCGTCCAGTTGCCGAGGACTATGAATATGGTTGCTACGATGCTTGACAGTGCCAGCGTTGATACCCCTGTCAATGCGTGGCCGACGGTACATCCGCCCGCAACTGCCGCGCCGAAGCCCATGACAAGGCTGCCGCAAAAGACCCTTACCAGTTCATTGGCGGGAGGTGCCTGAACCTTAAATTCGCTGAGCCCCTTCGCGCTGATATAGGCACCCAGCGGAATGCCCAAGATGTATAGCGCGCTCCATGTGCCTTTGAAAATTCCCCAGAAATCGAACATTGGATCATATTTTGACATGCTGTCGCCCATAGTAAGGGCAAGATAAGCTTCGGCTGTCGGTCCGGCGGCAGAAAGGCCTCTCGTCTGACCTCCCCAGTAATTTGATGCCCAGAGTGCAAATATCAGAATGAAACCGAGCAGCACCCCGGTGAGCGACCATGAATATCCTTTTTTAGGGCCTTTAGCAAAAGGCTTTCCTTTGAGAACGACAGGGATGATGATAACTGCAATCACACCGATTACTACCCATTTCATTGATTGGCCGCCGAGAAGGTCCCATAGTGCTGGGTTTGAAATGGCATCATCTCCTTTGCCAATCGAGACCTTGAAGCTTTTCAGAAAATCCATTGCCGGTTTAAGAGGGCCGTGATAAGTCGCGACAAGTGAAGAGGCGAATCCCACAACAGCAACCATGGCGGAAGTATAGCCTTCACCGACTTTGTAAATGATGCCGCTTCCGCAGCCCCCTGCCATCACGATGCCGAGGCCGAAGACGTATCCGCCGACCATATTGGCTATGACGTTGAAAGATTGCCTCCTGAGTCCGAAGTCGCCCATAAAGCCGAAGTCTTCGAGCAGGTTGGCGCCGATCATGGCGATTATCAGCGCGAGAAGGTATGAACGGAACAGTGTGAAGTCGTCCAGAAAAATGATATCTCTAAAGGCCGAGTTCATGCAGTATCGGCCCCGCTGAAGAACGAAGCCAAAAATAATACCAACAAGAATACCACTCGCCAACACCATGAAACTCGCATGCTGGATTTCATCCATATAGCGTCTCCTTATTATTTCGGTTGACATTGCGCGGCAATGCCACGATTATCGCATTAACGAATATCCCCCATCTTGGAATAACTATCGTTGCTCTTAAGTAATGGAAAAAATATGTGGAGAGGGACAGTAGGAATCGAACCCACCACGGCACCTTATGAGAAACGACAGGCCGCTGTTCAGCTGGCGAGTCTTTAACCGTGACGCTGGTTTTGCAGACCAGGTGAGGCGCCAGCCCCATGCCCCCCGGCAAGTGCTCATCATGAATGTGAGTGAGACCCTTTTGGTCCCACTTCCCGCTGGAGCAGCATATTACTTGGCCTGATGTGAGTTCCGAACCGGAACGGCGAAACAGATGGCTACTCATTTTATCATTCGTCTCGCCTTGAATGATAAATAGTGGTTAGCCGGCACGGAGTGTGTACTGTATGGATGACCTATTATGGGTGTGCGGATCATTTGCAGATAAATGTAATATAGAACGATGCAATAAGTAAAATAGATAAAATGAATAATACAATATTGAGCTATAGGTTTATCCCTGCCATTGGGTGAGTGCAGTTATGATCTGGCGGAAAATTGGAAAGAACAGCATTATTCCAGGGGCACTATCGGGGGGGCCCGAATACTATAACTAAAGCGGCACTTATTGTTGTGGTTTGAAGATTACATCTCCCCCTGCATAGCTGTATGTGCTAAGAGTATTACAACATACAGGTTTAGGATTTTCCCTCGCTAGTTGTATGGTCAGATATCCTATCAATTGCGGATATGGTATAGGCAATAGCTATTTGCTCTATCGTTGAGATGTATCTTAAAGTTAAGGCTATGTGCGCGTTGCAATATGTCAGTCCGGATAATGTAATTCAGGAGAGCCCCGCTATCTGTGGGCTTTGCCCTGAAGGGTGCTGGGTTCGCGCTGCTGTTTGTGGCGGCAAGCTTATATCGGTCAAGTCCGATACCGACCCGATGTACGGAAATCTCTGTGAGCGGGGAAGGCTCGCACCTCAGATAGTCTATTCGCCTGAACGACTTAAGACCCCACTCATCCGCATAGGACCTAAAGGAACTGCAGCTTTCAAACGTGCGACATGGGATGAAGCCCTCGGAAAAATAGCCGAAAACCTTAATGATATAAAAGAGATTCATGGAGCCAGGGCTGTGGCGAGTTATATGGGCGCCGGGACACTTGAGGATTCATTGACCGACTTTTATGGAAAAATACTCGCCCCGTTCGGCTCCCCCAACGATATGGATTGCGGATCGATATGTTATGTATCATCGCGCGTTCTTGCGCCTATCACTACTTTTGGCGTTCATGGGTCCCATATCAGCCCTGACTTCGAAAACGCCGAAGTTATTATTGTCTGGGGCACCAATCCGCTCAAAGACGGTCTTCCGGATAAGAAGCGGCGCATACGGTCTGCCCAGGCGCGGGGCGCCCGCCTCGTTGTGATCGATCCCAGACGCAGCAGTTTGGCCAAGAGTGCGGACATGTGGCTGCCGGTGCGTCCCGGCACTGATGGCGCTTTGGCATTGGCTCTTATGAATGTAATCATCGCTATGAATTGGTACGACAAAGAGTTTGTGTCAAAGTGGACGGTGGGATTTGAGGCGCTCAGAAAATACGCAACCGGTTTTAGTCCCAGGGTGGTTGCATCAATATGCGGCATCGATGAATCTGCCATAACCGGACTTGCAAATATGATGTCAAAGCACGCCCCTGTGACTGTAGACTTTTACAGCGGTGTCGAATACGCATCGAGTGGCACCCAGACGGGCAGGGCGATCTATTCTCTGATGGCGCTCGCTGGGAGCATCGACGTGAATGGAGGCCTTGTCATTAATGAATATCCTCAACACGCGCCTCGCGAAAACATGTCGGATCCTGAGAACCTGCCACTTGGTGCCCGCGAACATCCGCTATTTTATGCCCTGACAGGGAAAGCCCATATCTCCGGTTTCGGTAAAGCAGTGCTTGATGACGATCCATATCCTGTGCGAGGTCTGCTTTTGTTCGGGGGCTCTCCAATACTTTCTCATACGGATCCTGGTATGTGGAGACGTGTGTACGAGAAGCTCGATTTTATGCTGCTTGTCGACAGGTTCATGACCACTGAATCCAGGTGGGCTGATGTAATTCTACCTGCAACAACATATTATGAGATGAATTCATATCAGGTATATCGTAAACATGTCCGTCTGAGGCATAAAGTAATAGAACCTGTTGGAGAGGCAAGAAGTGATTCCGCAATAATGGCTGCGATTGCCGAAAGGATGGGATACGGGGAAACAGTTCCCAAGACGGGAAGGGAATGCAGGGAAAGGGCCTTCGGCGCAGATTCCGAGCACCTTTTAAGCTTGTACGAAAATCTTGCGGTCGATCTGAAGCTACCTCAAAATAGGACGAGGAAACACGAATCAGGGTATCTCCGGACGGATGGTAAAGCAGGCTTCCCGACTCCATCAGGCAAATTTGAATTTGAGTCCACGTTACTTAACAAATACGGATACGATCCACTGCCCGTATATAATAATCCTAATCGCTTCGGAGATGACTCTGAGATGCAATTAGTGCTGACGACCGGGGCGCGTTCGAAGACAAGGTTCAATTCCCAGTATCTGGACCGCCCGGAGCTTGCGGCAGGGAATGAACCGGTACTCGAGATTAATACCGCCGATGCAATGAGAAGAGGGATCGAGTGCGGAGATACCGTTGTCCTCATGACTGATTGCGGCGAAATATCGTTGACTGCCAAGGTGACTTCGGATATTTGTGAGGGCACAGTTCACGCGCCATCGGGAGGAGGCGGAACACATCAGATCGGATCATGGCCTTCAGCGCATACCAATTCTATAATCCCGACGGAATCGAAGGATCCAATCTCCGGATATCCGGTTTTCAAGGCGGTACCGTGTGAAGTGCGATCTTCAGAGAAGGCCTGGAATGCCGCCTTGGAACTCGAGTGTGAAAGTGAGCAATCTTCTGCAACTTCTGTTTTAAGATAAAACAGTGTCACCAGATTATGAGTCAGTCTGTTACAGCCGCATTCATTTTATTTGTTATAATTCCCAAAAAAGCGGCGTAAGCCTTGCCTTCGAGGCGGGGAGAATGTCAAAGAAAAGCCTTTAGCTCCGATCCGCCATCTGCTGCAAATATTGCAATTATGAACGACTCGGCTAATATATGGGAAAGGTCTGTTTCCTATATAGGCTATCTGGAAGTGTATAGATAATGTCAGGCATATATTTTATGGTATGATTACACATAAATTCCTGTTTTAAGGAGGCCGCCATGAAGTATGGAGCAAGGAACGCCCTGACTGCAAAGGTTAAGTCGGTAAAGAAAGGCGATATAATGTCGCTAGTGAAGTTTGAAGTAACAGCGCCCGCCGAAATGGCATCGGTACTGACAACTGAATCACTTGAAGATTTGAAGATGAAAAAAGGCGATCAGGTCCAGCTTATCATCAAGGCCATACATGTCTTACCGGTGAAGGAATAGCAAAAAAATTCTTCATTGCAGTTTGTAATTGCAAGTGGGACCGGACAGCGACTCGCTCAACGTTTTCTCAAATAAAAAGGGCCTCCGAAGAGGCCCTTTTTTTTAATAAATAGTGAGATTAATTATTTTACGAAAGGATTAGCATAGAATGTGATAAGAACTACAACGAGGGCGTAAATTGCAAGAGATTCGATCATGGCGAGACCGATGATCAGGGTGGTCATGATCTTACCGGATGCCTGCGGATTCCTTGCGGTACCCTCTGTTGCTCCTCTTAAGCCGTGGCCCATTCCGATACCGGTTCCAAGTGCTGCGAGGCCGATACCGATGGCGCAGCCGAGCGATGCCATAGCATAGTAGTTAAGCTTGACAGGATCGGAAGTGCCTTCTGCACCGAATGCAACCGGCGCGAAGAGCGCAACAGCCAAAAGGGTAAGCAGTGAGATTGTAAGCAGTTTCTTCAAGATATTATCCTCCTTCCTCTGAGTTAATGCGCTTCCTCAACCGCACCGGCGAGGTAAAGCGTCGTCAAAAGCATGAAAACGTAAGCCTGAATTACACTTATCAACGTGCCGAGCCCGAGTATCACGATAGGGATAAAGGCCGGCACCAGCATGGCCAGCACCAGGAGCAGCAAGTGCTTTGCTATCATGTTGCCGAAGAGTCGAACTGACAGTGTGATCGGTCTGATACAATGACCGAGTATTTCTAGAAAGAACATGAAGATCATGAGCGGTAGTGCTGCAATGCCCTGAATGGGTCCGAGAAAGTGTTTGACATATTTGAAGCCGTGCACTTTAATGCCGTAAAACTGGTAGATGAAGAAGACCGGTACTGCCATTGAGGCAGTCATGTTGATATTGCTTGTCGGTGATTCGAAACCAGGAATCAGGCCGAACAGGTTACAGGTTACGATATACAAGAATATGGTGCCCAGAAACGGATAGAACTTTTCACCGTAGTGATGGCCAATGTTGCTATTGGATGTGGACAACGCGAATTCGGCGATGACTTCCATGAAGTTCTGGAGTCCTGAAGGCACGAGGCTAAGTTTGCTCTTTACGGCGGCAGCGGTCCCGATTAGTAGTACCATTGCGAGCCAGGAGTAGGTAACATAGGGCGGGAATTCTTTGAGAAATGGTATTGCTCCTAAGATTGTCGGTGCTTCCACGGATTGGACCCTCCTTATAAATAATCGTTAGTTATTATAGTGTTAGTGCGAACTATATTAAAGAATGTGGCGTTTTCTGTCAAGTGCTAATTAATTTATAAATCAATTAATCAAAATTATAGCCGCAGTTTTGTTCTAATTGTGCTTCAGGGCCCTGTCGGCTATGTCTTTTCTGTAATGCATCCCATTGAAATGTATCTTCCCTATGGCTTCATAAGCCTTGGCTTTTGCGGACCTGATATCATCACCGAGGGCAGTGACCCCAAGCACTCTGCCGCCGTTTGTTACGATGTTGTTGCCGCTGAAGGAAGTGCCGGCGTGAAATACCGTTACTCCATCGATTTTTTTCGCTGCGTCGAGCCCTTCGATAATATCGCCTTTTTCGTATTTGCCGGGATAACCCTTGGAGGCAAGCACGACGCATACCGCGGGTTCGGGCTTCCACTGGACTTCGAGTTCCGAAAGCTTACCATCGGTTAAGGCGAGGCAGATGTCGAGAAGGTCGGTAGAGAGCCTCGACAGAACCGGCTGCGTTTCAGGATCTCCGAGCCTGCAGTTGAATTCCAGAACAGATGCCTTGTTGTTGTCGATCATTAGACCGGCATAGAGGATGCCCTTGTATTTGATTCCATCCGATCTCATTCCTTCGATCACGGGTCTCATGATTGTATCTATGATCTCTTTTTCGAATTCCGGAGTGATGATAGGTGCAGGGCTATATGCGCCCATGCCGCCGGTATTCGGGCCGGCGTCGCCGTCGAAGACCCGTTTGTGGTCCTGAGAACTCACCATGGGTACGATAGTCTCGCCGTCTGTAAATACCATGAAGGACGCTTCTTCACCAATGAGGCATTTCTCTACTACAACCCTATCACCGGCATCGCCGAAAGCCCTGTCTTTCATTATAAGCCGGAGCGCACTTATCGCTTCATCCACTGTGGATGCCACGATTACACCCTTTCCGGCAGCGAGGCCGTCGGCCTTTATGACGATAGGGGCGCCCATCATCCTGACGTGATCTTCTGCGTGTATATACGATGAGAACACTTTGTATTCGGCGGTCGGTATTCGATATCGACGCATGAAATCCTTGGCGAAGACTTTGCTCGATTCGAGCATTGCCGCAGCCTTTGTAGGCCCAAGTATCCTCCTGTCCTCCTTTTCAAAGACATCTACAATGCCTTTGGACAGCGGGTCTTCGGGGCCGACGATGGTCAGGTCTACCCATTCGTACTTTACGAAATCGAGCAGGGCGCCGAAATCATCGGGCGCGACTTCGATACATTCGGCAAGCTCTGAGATACCGGCATTGCCGGGCGTACAGTAAATCTTGTCAACCTTCTGGGACTGTGAAAGTTTCCATGCTATCGCATGCTCTCTTCCGCCCCCCCCAACAATAAGAACTTTCATATCAGTTATTCCCTTCCTCGGATTTGGTAACGAGCCAGAACACAATGCCAAGTGTCAAAATCAGCGCTATCAGGTAATAGAGTTTTTCGATTGCTTCGTTCTTAAGTGCCATGATCATCGTGTCTCTGATAATGGCAACAAGGGCAACACCTACAAATACACTGATGCGGAATTTACCACCTTTCAGATGCTTGATTTCAGTATTCATGAGTTCGATAATGATCCATAACACTAGAAGTGAACCGAGCGCTGTAATAATACCATGTTCTATCCCGATGGTTACAAGGTTTCTTAAGTCCATGACGAAGAGCACGATAACACCGAGTGTCAGCCCTATCAATGCCAGGACCAGCACAAGATTCATTGTCTGGGCGAACCGCTCGGAAAAGGATATCAGGGCATTTCTTACGCGGTAGGTTGGAGAATAGGCCCTTAACTCTTCTTCGATATATGACGCTGTTATTACATCGAGATTCATATCGAGCATCTTTTCGACCGATATTAGAAGGCGGGTCCTCTGTTCGGTGTCTTCAATGTTACGGTTCAGGATGTCTATGCAGCAATTCCGGACTATGTTGATGGCCCGGTTCATGTAATGCGCATCGACCGAAACACGCACATGCGTCTGCCCGATTCTTAGCAGCTTTTCGTAATATTTGGCGTCGTAATTTCCGGCAAAGAGAGAGTGGAACCAGTTCTTATGAGAATCAAAAACATACTCTTTCTTTTTGTCGTCCTTAAAGAAACGCGCCGTCTCGTCGACTCGCAGCACCCACGAATGCAGGGCACCCATGACCACGTCAACGTTGTCGTCCATGAGTTCTCTTATGGATGCAAGAAGCCGTTCATCTTCGATGCTGAAGTCGTAATGAGATTTAATTTCCTTGAAGGACCTCATCAGTGGCTGAAATGTCTCACATCCGTCAAAATCATGGCCACTCCGTTTTCATCGGCGGCCTTTATGACCTCGTCGTCTTTCACAGAACCGCCCGGCTGGACGATCGCAGTGACGCCGACTTCGGCCAGGATATCGATCCCGTCCCTGAACGGGAAGAAGCCATCGGACGCTGCCACGGATCCTTTGAGAGATTCGCAGGCGTTGAGGGCGCCTATCTTAGCCGATTGGACTCTGCTTGTCTGCCCGATGCCGATGCCGAGCGTGCGGTCCCTGAGTGCATAGACTATGGCGTTGGACCGCACATGCTTGCAGACCTTCCATGAGAAGGCCAGTGCTGCCCGCTCATCCTGCGTTGGCTGGCGCTTTGTGACTGCTTTGAGAGACATCACATCCTCGGATGAATTGTCCCATTCCTGCAGAAGCATCCCTCCCGCAATACGTTTCATGTCCAAGTAGTCCGGCTTCCCTTCTTCCTGCACAATCATTTCGGGTAATTCCAGGAGCCGGACATTCGGCTTTTGGGACATGATATCCAGGGCCTCCTTGGTGAATGAAGGGGCAATCACCACCTCGAGAAAGAGGTCGATCATGGATACGGCAACCTCGGCATCCACCTGGGAATTAAATGCTACGACCCCGCCAAACGCTGAGACGGGATCTGTTTTAAGCGCCTTTTTGTAGGCATCCGCAGCGGTCTCTCCAAGCCCGACACCGCAGGGATTGTTATGTTTTACAATGGCGCAGGCCTTTCTGTCGAATTCGATGGCAAGCATCAGAGCCGAATTTGTGTCGAGCCAATTGTTAAACGACATCTGCTTTCCCTGCAGCAACCGGGCATCCGGCAGACAGAGACGGCTGGTTCTTTCTTTGTAGAGTGCCGCTTGCTGCTGAGGGTTCTCTCCGTATCGCAGAACTGCTGCCTGCTTCATTGAGGTTGTCAGGAAATCGGGGAAAGTGAACTCCTTATCGACCACTGATGAGAGGTAGTCGGCTATCAGGGTGTCATACCGCGATGTGTGGGCAAAGACCTTCCTCGCGAGTTTGAGCCTTGTAATCCTGCTGATCTCGCCGCCAGACTTTTTTATTTCTTCGAGGATGGCGTTATAATCGACAGGATCCACAACAACTGCTACGTCTGCGAAATTCTTCGATGCGGCCCTGATCATGGTCGGACCGCCGATGTCGATATTCTCGATGGCCTCGTCGAAGGTCACGTTGGGCTTTGAAATAGTCTTTTCGAATGGATAGAGGTTGACGGCAACAAGATCTATAGTGCCGATCCCGTGCTCTTTTATGTCTTCCATGTCTTTCGGATTATTGCGACGAGCAAGCAGGCCGCCGTGGACCTTTGGGTGGAGCGTCTTGAGCCTGCCGTCCAGCATTTCAGGGAATCCGGTGTAATCCGAAACTTCCACGACCGGTATCCCCGCATCGCGCAGGGTCTTTGCAGTTCCGCCCGTCGATAGGATCTCCACGCCAAGTGATACCAAGCCTCTTGCAAATTCAACAGCGCCTGTCTTGTCGGATACGCTGATAATGGCTCTTTTGATCATGAAAAACCTCCTGAATAAACGAGTAGAAAAGTTTCAAGTCTAACGGCGGATATATTGTATCACAATATGCCTTTTTCTTTGAGACTGACAACAGACTGATTTATGAGTATCCCCGATAATTATGTGGTCGAGGGCGGCGATGCCGATGACCTATCCTGCTTCTTCAGTCTTTCTTCGACGGCGATATCAGCATGATTTAGGGTAGCTGCTGCCAGTCCTGAGAAGGGAAGAGAGGAGTTAGGCATTTGAGCGGGCCTCAGGGCCACGTTTGAGAAGCCTCTCCCGGGGAAGCACGTTTTCGGGCAAGAGTTGTTCTCTCAGTTCATCTGGCTATTACTTAATTCGGGCCCCGGTCTTTACGTCTCTATCGAGTGCCAGCACCGAAAGCATCCCTTCGCTGTCCGTTGCCGCCAGGAGCATTCCCTGTGATTCGATGCCCATGAGCTTTGCAGGCTTCAGGTTCGCAAGTACCACAATCTTTTTTCCTACCAAATCTTCAGGCGCGTATGCCTTGCCGATGCCTGCCACGATTTGGCGCTCTTCGCCTATATCGACCTTAAGCTTAATGAGCTTTTCCGACTTCTCGACTTTCTCGGCCGAGATTACCGTCCCCACTCTAAGTTCAATCTTTGCGAAATCTTCGATGCCGATCAATTCGCTTGATGCGGCAGGAGTCTGCTCGGACATTCTTGTATTCTCCTTTTTCGGTTCGGTCTTCTTTTCCGTCTTTTGTCTCTTTTCTGCTGATTCGATCCTGGGGAAGAGCTGTTCGCCCTTGGACACCTTTATAGCCTCAGCCGGCATCCAATCCCACTCGAAGATGGTCTGACGGTTCTCTGCGGTATCGACGATTAGCTCTTTTAAGCCGATCTGTTTCCACATGATGCCGGCAGTTGACGGCATGAAAGGATAGAGCGAAAGAGCGGCCACTCTGAGGGCGTTCCAAAGATCAAAAAGCACGGCCTTGAGGGCCTCAGGATCGCTTTTGGCCAGCTTCCATGGTTCTGTTTGAGCTATGTAATTATTTGCTGCCCTGATGATATTCCAGGCATGTTCTAGAATTACGTTGAATTTGAGATGCGACCAATAGGGATTTCCGGATTCATTCATGACATGGCCGAGTTCGTCGGAGCATTCGCGGGCGAAGCTGCTCATCACATATGGTTCGGAGCGTTGAATGTTGCCCTCGAGATATTTGTCGGCCATGGTAAGGAAGCGGCTGAGAAGGTTGCCGAGGTCGTTGGCTAGGTCGGTATTGATGCGACGGACCAAGGCGTCTTCCGAGAAATCGCCGTCAAGCCCGAATGTAACCTCCCTGAACAGGAAATACCTGAATGCATCCGCACCGTATTTATCGGCCATTTCGTTGGGGTCCACGACATTGCCCAGGGACTTCGACATCTTGGCGCCGCTGATCGTCCACCATCCGTGAGCGAATATATTTTTCGGAAGCGGCATGCCTAAGGCCATAAGCATTGTTGACCAGTAAACCGCGTGGGTCGTCAGGATGTCCTTGCCGATGAGGTGGTGATCGCAGGGCCACCAGTCCTGACGCCCTGCCGGCGCAAGATACCTGGTAGCCGAATAATAATTTACCAGGGCATCGAACCAGACATAGGTGGTATAGTTGTCATCGAAAGGTAGCGGGATACCCCATGCAAGCCTGCTCTTGGGCCTGGAAATGCATAGGTCGCCAAGAGGCTTCGACCTCAGGAAACCGAGCACCTCGTTCCTGCGTGTCTCCGGCAGGATAAAAAACTCGTCTTGTTCGATATGATCGATGAGCCGTTGCTGGTACTTGGACATGAGGAAGAAATAATTTTCCTCCTCGATCTGGTCCACAGGTCTGGCACAGTCCGGACAGGCGCTCTCGGTGACATCCTTCTCGGTCCAGAAACGCTCGCACGGCGTGCAGTAAAGGCCGCAATAGGAGCGCCTCTCAATCTCGCCTTTATCGTAAAGCTCCTGCAAAAGATCTCTGACTATTTTCTGGTGTTCAGCGTCCGTCGTCCGGATAAACGCGTCGTTGCTGATGGAGAGTTTGACCCAGCTGTTTTTGAAATTGTCGACCAGCAGGTCGGCATGTTCCTTAGGCGTCCGGCCTTTCTGCCTGGCGGCTTTTTCTACCTTCTGGCCGTGCTCGTCGGTACCGGTGAGAAAGAAAACCTCTTTGCCTCTAAGTCGATTGTAGCGTGCAAGAATGTCGGCTGCTATTGTCGTATAGGCATGTCCGATGTGCGGAACATCATTGACATAATAGATCGGCGTAGTGATATAGAATCTCTGTTTACTGGTGTTCATTTCTTGAAACGCCTCCTCCTGTGCCTCTTGCGGTCCTTCTGTTGTGCTTCCTGGGGTTCCGCTGTCCCTTCAGTGGCAGGAGGGGGACTAGCGGCATCTGATTCAGGGGCGGCAATTTCCGGTGATCTGTCCGGAACGACAACAGGTTCAGCTTTGACGGGAGCGGCGGGTTGCGGGCGGTCTGCTTGATCTCTCTTTTCCCTGTGATGGCCCCGTGACATCTTCTTTTCTATTACCTCGACAGGGGCATCCTCTGCCCCACGGGGTATTACGTCGTCAGTGGCTATCGTACGCAGGTCTCCGTCATATTCATATCTAAGGCAGCACATGAGCCTGCTGCAGAGGCCTGAAAGCTTGCCGATATTCAACACCATCTCTTGCTTCTTAGCCATTTTGATCGAGACGGGTTCGAACCCGGTCAGAAAGGTATTGCAGCAAAGCGGCCGTCCGCAGACGCCAAACCCCCCCACAAGTTTCGCCTCGTCCCGTACGCCGATCTGCCTCATCTCTATCCTAGTCTTGAACCTTGCTGCAAGGTCCTTTACCAGCTCCCTGAAATCGATTCTACCTTCAGCAGTAAAGTAAAACACGATCCTTTTTCTATCGAGTGTCGCTTCGGTAGCAACTAGCTTCATCGGCAGGCCTCGAGCCATTATCCTCTCAAGGCAGAAGTCACGCGTCTCTTTTTCGAGCTGCTTGTTGTCCTCCTGAGCCTTGAAATCTGCCTCGGTTGCGATCCTGACGACACGCTTCAATTCTCTTTCGCTGTTCTCTATAGTGCGACGTCCCCTGATAACCTTGCCGAGGCTAAGACCGAAATCGGACTCGACTATGACATGATCGCCTTCTTTGACGTCCATGTCGTTGATTTCGAAGTCGTAGATCTTGCCGCAGGATTTGAACCTTATACCGATTACATCAGGCATATATATGATAATCCTCCTGAAAACGTTTCACGTTGCAACTTGCAGGACAACGCTACGTTGCTTTGCACCTACTGCAATTGGGCGCAACATGGAGCGCGCCCCTACCTTGTTCGACAGGCTGTAGGAGCTGCCGGACCAGCAACATTCTGTATTATACCCGATACGAAGTTCCATGTGATTGATTTGTTGAGATTTAGGTCGAGAAGAGTCCTTACTTTCTGAAGGCGCAGGCCTGCATCTAAGATTTGGCGGAGATCTCCAACCGGACGCTTTTCTCCGTACAATAGGTCGTCTTCCCTGCCGGTGATGCTGAAAACCGCCATGTCCCTGAAGAGGATAAGTGAGAGGTCCAGCCATAGTTTTATGTCGTTCTTGTCGGCCCATGCGCAGCGGGTTTCACCCTGCATCATGCTTGCGTATATGTCCATGAACCATTTCTTCTCTTTAGCAAAATCTTTTGAGATCCCGATGCCGGGCCGTCCCATGACGAGTCCGGCAAAAGGGCCGAGATTTTTATCAGGGGCTTTCATTGAGAAAACGCGTTCAAAAGCCTCGTGGGAAAGCGGGCGGAATCGGACATGCATGCAGCGCGACCTAATAGTATCGGGAAGCCGGTCAGGGCTTGCTGATACCAGGACTATGATGCTGTCGTCCGGCGGTTCTTCCAATGTCTTGAGAAACGCATTGGCGGCACTAATGTTCATCTTGTCCGCGTCGTCAACGATGAGTACCTTCTTCTTACCCTCATATGGTCTCAGGGAAAGTATCTCCTCGGCGCGCCTGATCGTTTCTATCTTGAGTTCATCATTTTCGGGGAGAAGGGTGGTGACATCCGGATGGATCTCTCCCTCGATCTTCCTGCACGAGACGCAGTGGTCGCACGCGTCTGAATCCACAGGCGTCTGACAGTTGAGCGCCTTTGCGAAATTGAGTGCGGCAAGCCTTTTGCCGATTCCGGAGTCTCCGGACAGCAATATGGAAGTGGGGACCCGCTCTCTTTTGATGGTGCCCCAGAGAATACGAACCGCTCTTTCCTGCCCTATGATAGTGTGTAATGACATGTATTTGTGCGGGCGAGGGTGCCTGCCCTACAGCAGCCCTTTCTTTTTAATCTCTTCGCTCAAAATCTTCCAGGCAGACTCTTGAACTTTTTCGAGTGACAGAGAAGCATCGACTATCCTGACCCGACCCGGTTCCTTTCGTGCAATCTCATTAAACCCCTGCCTGACCTTTGTGTGAAATGCGATGTCCTCTAGTTCGAGCCTGTCTATCTTGTTGATCTTCCTGTTTCTCCTGAGGCCTGTCTCGATATCCAGGTCGAAGAGCAGCGTGAGGTCAGGTTTTGTACCTTTCGTGGCTATCGAGTCAAGGCTTGCGATGAGTTCCAGGTCTATGCCACGGCCGTATCCCTGGTATGCAACTGTCGAGTCTGAGAACCTGTCAGTGATCACAATCAGCCCTTCAGCAAGAGCAGGCCTGATCTTCTCGTCAAGCAGCTGGGCGCGCGCTGCATTGTACAGGAGCAGTTCGGTCATGAAGGTCATCTCTTTGTGGCCGGTGTGAAGGAGGACCTCCCGAATCTTCTCACCGATGACTGTATCTCCCGGCTCGTGAGTCAAAAGACAGCCTAATCCAAGAGCAGTAAGACGGTCAGAAAGGTATACGGACTGGGTAGTTTTACCTGTTCCTTCGATGCCCTCCAAAGAAATAAAAAAGCTGGCTTTGGAATTGACGCGCATTTGATCAACCGACCATCGCTTCTTTTGCGCGCATGGTCAGCTGGAATATCTTTGTAGCTTCTTCGATGGTCCTGGACCCGGTGCCACAGGACGGGGTGACGAGTGCCTGAGAATAAATGCGGTCAGACCCTGTGAGGGTATGCAGCCTCGAAACTCGTTCCTTGAAAAGAGAGGCGATATCATCATCGGTTACCGAGTTGATCGAGTCTGAGGTAGGCACTATGCCCCAGGCCAGATATCCGCCTTTTTCGAGAAAACTCTTTAGTTCTTCGCTGTAGAGGGCGAAGGTATCGAAATAATCGAACGCATCGAAGTTGAGAATACTGACTCCGCTCTGCATGACCATCTTCCAGTCTGCCTTGCCGCAGCAATGGATTCCTGAGATGCCGCCTGCGCCTTCGATGGCGGATACCGAGTCTCCGAGCATTCTCAATATTTCCTCTTCGGTAACACCCAGGTATGACGAGCCGCCGATCGCTGAGAAAATTGGTTCATCGATAAAGATAATGACCTCATCCGCGAATTGTTTCAGAATGTCCACCTGCCAGCGGGCCTTGGCCTGTAATAGTATGGACGCGACCTCGCGCAGTTCTTCGTCGAAATAAATCGACATTCCCTTGCTGTCTTTAAGTCCGAGAGTAAACGTGAGAGGGCCTGTTATGTGGCCTTTAAGGACCTTGAATTTCCGGTGCTTGATGGACTTCAGGAATGCATGTAGACCGGCGGCGTAATCCTCTGATATGGCGATCCGGGTATCCCCGGTCTGAGATTCATAGAAACGTTCGAGCTGGTCGCTTTCGTCCCTCTCGATAAAGACCTTTTCATGCTCTTCGTAAACCTTCAGAAACGGCATGCCTTCGGCATACTGGGGAATCATCGATTCCCTGAATGAATATTTTGGCAGCTGTGGCCAAAATGGTATGTCGAAGACCGCCTCTATGAGCTTGCAGGCCTCTAGGGGACTGATATGCGGCGTGCTTCCTATTCCTGTTGTGGAAAAAGGGCTTAAGATTTTGGACATGGCCTATTATATAGACTCCGGTAAGGTGTTTCCAGCTTTGCCGGAAACCTTTTTTATGATTAAGCGCAGACGCCCGTCGATAGTCGGACAGCGGCATTACGTTCTCATAACAAAACACCGCAGGCCAATATCTCCTACGGAAAGGCATTTTGTCAACGGTGGCCGGATAAACGCTTTTATTTCCTTCTTTGTGCCCTTGTGCTCCTGCGGAGCTTGCTGTGCTTATGTTTGCGCATCTTCTTCTTACGCCATTTCACTACGCTACCCACGACCTCACCTCCTTTTAATCTTGCCGGTATGGCAATTCGGGCAATCCATGAATCACCCTACATCTTATCAGTTCTGACGGATTCCATGAATGCTTCAAGCTGCAGTCCGGTGGTCGGTGATTCCGATCCGTCGTATGGAATGCTGATGCATGGAATCCTGAAATCCTTGGCCAATTTCTTGAGCAGGGCGGTCACTATAGTTCCCGGCATGCATCCGAAGGGCATTGCGTTAATTATTCCGGCAGCGCCTGTCTCGATGAGATCTATGGCCTTGCCGATGCTCAATACTGTTTCGCCCTCAAAAGAGTCATGGACATACGGGGCCGCTTTTTTCAGTATCAACTTTGTGTTCGGTTCGCCGAGCGAATTCAAAAGACCCTTAAACGGTCTTGCATACTTGTGCTCGATCCGCTTCTGGAAAAAGCGCTTTGCGAAGATATTCATGATATCAGACTTGTCTCTTTTTATCAAGGCCTTCCGTAACGACATGGCGTTAACATAATATATCCACTCTTCCACGGACGCGAGCCGGACCTCGCCGCCCAAGTCCTCTATTTTCTTGATCAGTTCTTCGTTCGAAAATTTATGCGAACGGACGAAGATCTCTCCCACCAGACCGATTACCGGCCTCTTTTCGCTATTTCTCGGCACAGACGCGAAAGAGTCTTTCATCTCAGCAAGCAGACTTACCATATGGCCGTTGCCACCTGCTACCGTGCGATTGATCTTTTCATGGAAAATGGCATAAAGGGATTCGGCGTCACCTTTCGATTTCTCGTAAGGTCGCGTTTCATGCAGGCACTTTGTAAGAAGTTCGTAGGCGACAATGCCCTTCCAGGCTGTCATCGAAAAATCGCTTCCTACGACACCCAATTGACGATAAAATTCGACGTCCTGGTTTGGTGAAAAAATGGGCACGTCATCGAACCCCAGCTTGTTCAGGATAAGTTTGTGCGAGACATTGTACTGTCCGAAGCGGCAGGGTCCGCTGCCTGACGGCATAAAGAAGGCAGACCGCTCAGGCCTGAAATCTGGTGATAAGACCTTTTTAAGCATATCCCCGGCTGTTATGATGTAGGGATAACACTCCTTGCCCGAAACATATCTTCTCCCGATATCGACAGACTCCCGATCTGAGTCAGGAAGCATCTCGGCGTTTATCCCGCACGCTTCGAAAGCCGCCCTGATTGCAAAGGAGTGGGCACACATGACGGGAAGATATATTGTGCGCTTAGCCAGCGATGTTGCTCCTAAGCCAGGCAACGCAGCCGAACTTAAAGTAATGGCTTTTTCATAATAAACCTTTCCGTTGCCATTATTGATTCTTTGCTGCTCGATGCTGTCCAGGAAGGCCTCGCACCGAGTGATCGCCCCTGCATCGGCGCTATGTTCATCGATCTCGATATGCAGGAAAGGTTTATCGCCCATCTCTTCCTTGAAATATTTGAGGATGAAGGAGTCTGGTCCACATGAAAAATTACCGATGTATATAGCATAGAGGTTCGGATTGTTCCGGATGATGCGAGCGGCCTTCAATATCCTTTGGCCCGAGCGCCAGTACATGTTCGGCCATGAATCTTCAAGGCTCTCCTCTTCAAGCAGCAGGAAGTCCATTGGGATGGAGAGCACATCTATGTGAGAGAGTTTTTTTGGTATCCCAAGATTTACGCCGGGGTCATATGCATTATACGCCCGGCCGATAATGACAATCAGCGGCTGTTTTGGAACGGAACTTTTGTCTTCATTCAAGTAATCGGCAACGATGGTTTTCCCCATCCCTTTTATCTCTCGCCGGAATTCGGCCTGTGCAAGTTTTGCCGCGGCAAAAGCGCGGTCAATGTCGGCCGAGCTTATGTTGTATTCAGCCAGGGAACGTCTGATTTCCTTCTTGAGATAGCTTTCACCGCGTTCAAAATCGATTATGGGGGTCAGCATTTTGAGTCCGCCGATTGCCGCCTTAGTGATATAAGGTATTGTCTGGGTATGAGGGCACGAAAGACCTCTGATGTATTCGTTTGACTCGTTATTTATGTTGATGAAGCTCGGGACGAAGAGGGCATCTACGCCTTGGTCCTTCAAATATTTCACATGGCCGTGGGATACCTTCACGGGGAAGCACGCCTCGGAAAGCACGTTTTCGACGCCCAGGTTGATAATCTGCTTATTTGTCTTGGGCGATACGACCACCTCGAAGCCCAGTTCCCATAGCAGTGTCGACCAGAAAGGAAGCAGATCTTGGAAAAAGAAGATGTAGGGCAATCCGATTTTCGTTTTCCTTCCGACTTTCCGCTCTTCCGTTCTTCTGTTGTGCTCCTTCCAAAGCATTTCTTCCCGGAAGGAGAACGGATCGGAAACGGAGGGCTTCTTTTTAAGACGTATGTCGTATTTTTCACATCGGCCGCCATAGAAAAGGTGTTCCGAATCGCCCAAAACTTTCACCCTGTTTATCTCGCAAACGTTCGGACAGCCCTTGCATTCGAATGAATCTATCTCATAGGGGCGCTGTGATAATTCCAGCCCCTTAAATGCCGTCTGTGAGGTGTTTGAGAGTAGGGGCGTATCATGCTGCGCCCCCGCAATATTTTTCATGTGTTTCATGGCGATCAGGGCCATTCCAATGGCTCCTGTGACATCATGATTTGCCGGAACGGTAACCTTAGCGCCAACATACTTTTCAAAGGCAGCGACGACGGCCTTGTTGAAGGCTACGCCGCCCTGGAAGAAGATGTTCTTGCCTACAGGCTTACCCGCAACGACGCGGTTAATATAGTTCTGGACTATGGAATAGGAAAGGCCGGCAAGAAGATCGTCCTTCTCATGGCCTCTCTGGAGGTTTGCCATTAGAGAGTTTTCCATGAATACAGTGCAGCGCTCTCCCAGCCTACACGGGTTGTCGGACCTGAACGCGGCTTCGGCAAATTCGCCCTTTACCGAGATATCAAGCTTGTCAGCTTGTTCCTCCAGGAAAGAGCCAGTGCCTGCCGCGCAGGCCTTGTTCATCTCGAAATCAACGATGATGCCGTCCCTGATCGATATGTATTTAGAATCCTGTCCGCCTATTTCGAATATGGTATCAACAGTGGGATCGATGTAGATAGCAGCAGTGGCCTGGGCGGTTATTTCGTTCTTGACGATATCTGCACCCACGTAATCAGCGATCATGTATCGACCGGAGCCAGTAGTGCCAACCCCTTTTACGTCAATCAGATCGCCTACTTCTTCGTAAATCTCCCTGAGTCCCTGTATGACTGCCTCGATCGGTCTGCCGGCGGTCATGAGATACCGCTTGGCCAGCAATTTACCGGTTTCGTCGATTATGGCCAGATTTGTACTAATAGAGCCGATGTCGATGCCAAGGTAGGCGGTGATTTTATCGCTGTTTTGTTTTTCGGCGCAGGACTGGCGAGGTATAGCCGAGCCCTTACCATTTTTTGAATGCCTGACAAAGAAATCGTCATCGTTGCCTATAAGAGGGGCGTACCCCTGTTCGGAATTCTGGGAATCGGCCAAGAAGTCATCAAGCTTTCCAAGGTCGAAGGCGTTTCGATTTCCTTCATCAATGTCCTTCATCGCCGCACCGATTGCTCCCATCAATGCAAAATCAGGAGGAACAAACAGATCATCCAACTCAAACACTTCCTTGAAAGCCCGCACCATGCCTTTATTGGCGGCAACGCCTCCCTGGAATGAGACAGGGGGCTTAATATCTACACCTTGTGCGATGCTGCCCTTAAAATTGCGGGCCACCGCAAAACATAGACCGGCGACGATATCTTCCACTGGGGTTGCAATCTGTTGCAGGTGGATCATGTCCGATTTTGCAAATACGCTGCATCTGCCAGCGATCTTGGAAGGACGCAGAGACTGTGCAGCCGTTTCACTGAACTCTTCAATGGAAAAACGCAGCCGCTCTGCCTGCTGCTCGAGAAACGAACCAGTACCGGCGGCGCAAACAGAGTTCATAGAAAAGCCCTTTATGCGCCCGTTTTCAAGGAGAATAAGCTTCGAATCCTCCCCGCCGAGTTCGATAATTGTGCCGATTTCGGGGTATAGTTTTTTTATTGAATAGGACTGCGAGACTATCTCGTTGATAGGCTTAATATTCAGGATCGAAGCGATGATCTTTCCAGCCGCCCCAGTGATGGAGAGAGAACTTTTCGGATACCGGCTGTCGAGATCGCGCAGAAGAGTCAGCGCAGCCTGCAACGGATGCCCGTAATGTCTTACATATTGTCCTTCAAGTTGCTTGCCGTGTTCATCGACTACGACTGCCTTAACTGTAACCGACCCGGCATCAAGGCCAATGAAATGCATGCACTGCCTCCATCTATAAAAGTAACGTCCGACAACTAACTAACCAACCGCTAACAACAGAACTTTCTTATAAGGAGGGTAGCTTTATGTCAGGATATTATAGCAGATTAAAGAAGGGCAAGCGAAGGATGGACATATATATGCTTATCGGAAACAAAATTCTTCTCATCTTAGAGGCGTTGTCAATATGCGATAATGACGACTCATAAGGATCTCACTCAATATTCTTCTTGGATCTGACAACAAATTGAGGCTTTTTGTTTATATTAATATATACTCTGCCAAGGTATTCTCCAATGGCTCCAATGGCAAAGAGTTGGATACCGCCCATGATGAGTATCGTCACTATCAAAGAGGCCCAACCAATAACGGGTACATTCTTTGTAATTTTTTCAAATATGAGGACCAGTGCAAACAGAAATCCGCAGACTGCGCTCAGTATGCCAAAAAAAGATGCTATCCTCAAGGGAACGAGCGAAAAATTTGTCACCATTTTCAGCCATAGAGTAACCCCTTTAATAAAATTATAGTGCCCACGCCCCTCGTATCGATTATGATGCTTTACATCAATGCTGGTCACATTATGAGTTACCATCAATATTAATCCATCCACATATGCAAAAGGGCCAGTATATTTAATTACCTCATCTTTGACATTTCTACTGATAACCTTGAATGGAGACATGTAGACATCCTTTGGTTTGTCAAGCATAATAACAGCCACCTTGTCAGTAAATTTGCTGAACAAAACCTTCAATTTAGAATGTCTTCTCTTGTCGAATTTGGTATAAACTACATCAAAGCCCTCATTGATTTTCTTTAATAGAAGGATAATATCTTGAGGCGCATGTTGCAGGTCATCATCCATCATAACTATGGTTTTCCCATTAGCGTGATTTAAACCTGCCATGATCGCATTATGTTGTCCGGTATTCTTCATTAAATTTAAACCTTTGATTGTCTCGTACTGATCGCAAAGCTTTTCAATTATCGACCAGCTTTCATCGGGACTGCAGTCATTAACTAAAATTAATTCATAGTTTTTGGCTAGTCCCGCCTCAGTCATGACAGCATCTATTTGCTGAACCAGTACAGGCAAAATCTTTGCGCTTCTGTATACGGGGATAACAATTGAAACTTCCACGTTTGCCACGCTGTCTAGATAATTAGTCATGAGGGATGTCCGTTTTTCGAGATAGCTGACTTATAAAGGAGAGAGTTTTATTAATGCCGGTTTCAAGCGGGGTTGTTGGAATCCAGCCTAATTCTTCTTTTGCCCTTGTGATATCAAGATATATTGCTGGGACGTCAAACAAACGCTTCTGTGTATATTTATGCTTCACTTCACGCTTTGTTGTGTTACGGATTGCCGCCAAAATGGAATTCAGAGATATTCCCTCTCCACTCCCAAGATTAAATATCCTTGAAGTGGTATTTGTGAAAGCAGCCTTATATATACCATCTGCTAAATCGTCTATAAAAATATAATCGCGCACTATTTCCCCGTCACCCCATATTTCTATCAGTTCATTTCTTACAACCTTAGCAAGAAAAACTGGTATTGCACCCTGTATGCCAAATGGATTTTGCCTGCTGCCATAAGGATTGGCCGGGCGGACAATCGTATAATCCAACCCATATAGATAATTGAAAAGTGATAGGTATTTTTCAATTGTCAACTTTGAGATGCCGTATGAACACAAGGGGTTTGTCGGAGAATCTTCCTTTATGGGTAAAATAGCGGGCATTCCGTAGACTGTGCCGC
>Ga0181523_10001708_pt1 | contig 22940 bp, 24 predicted proteins | sample PEATcosm2014_Bin_43_FD_119752 | JGI IMG/M metagenome (GOLD analysis project Ga0181523, IMG submission 119752) | Peatland microbial communities from MTU Mesocosm Facility, Houghton, MI, USA - PEATcosm2014_Bin05_30_metaG | ecosystem: Environmental > Terrestrial > Soil > Wetlands > Peat | place... | reverse complement strand
TACATGGCGGAGAGGGAGGGATTCGAACCCCCGATACCCGTCAAGGTATGGCCGCTTTCGAGGCGGCTCGTTTCAACCACTCACGCACCTCTCCGCGCGCGGTTGCCACTGGCCGGAGTTGCCAGCTCTCTTAGTTTAGCAAAGGAGGGCGAAACCGTTCCTGCAATACCTGCAATATAGGTCAGCTCTCTGCCGGCGAGTCCCGGTGCACGACCTTGACGTTGTAGCCGGCCTTGAGCAGCCGCTTCTGCACATCTTCTGCAATCATCACCGAGCGGTGTTTGCCGCCGGTGCATCCGAAGGCAATGGTCAAATAGCTCTTGCCCTCGCGGATGTAGTGCGGGATCAGGTAAATCAGCAGTTCCGAGATGCGCCGGATGAACTCCTTGGTCTGGGGAAATGAGCGAATGTACCTTGCCACTGCCGGATGCCTCCCGGTGAACGGGCGAAATTTCGGAATGAAGTGCGGGTTGGGCAGGAAGCGCACATCGAAGACCAGATCCGCGTCTTCCGGCACTCCCTCGCGATAGCCGAAGCTAACGCACGAGATCAGAATGTTTTTTTCGCTCTCGCCGCCCCGGAAGCGTTCGGTCAACAGCGCGCGCAGCTCGTGGACGTTGAACTTCGTGGTATCCACTACCAGGTCGGCCAGCGCTTTTACCGGCTGCAGGCGCCTGCGTTCCGATGCCAGCGAGGCCCGCACCGATGAATTGCGTCCCAGCGGATGCGGCCGACGCGTCTCGCTGTAGCGGCGCAACAGCGCCTCCTCGTCGGCCTCCAGGTATAGCACCGTAGTCTTCAGCATCCTGCGCAGAGAGCCGAGAATCTGCGGCAGTTTGTCCAGCCGGGCACCCTCGCGAATATCGACGACCAGAGCGGCGCGTTGGATCTCCAACGTGTCGAGCACCAACTCGGCGAAGTTAGCGATCAGGCCTACGGGGAGGTTGTCCACACAGTAATAGCCAAGGTCTTCGAAGGCGTTCAGCGCCGAAGCCTTGCCCGCGCCGCTCATGCCGGAGATGATGACCAACTCGTGCTGATCATGCGCGCGCGGAGGCGCAGCAAGCTTCGCCGTCGAAACTGGGGCTGGCTTGCGAGTCCGTCGTGGGCCGCTTTGGGCGGGCGGTGTCATGGCGCAGCCTTCCTGTGGGCGAGATTACCAGACTTGATTGCCTGGCGTCAGCTTGGTCTTCCAGTTAAAGGATGCCGCTGGAGTATCACGGGACTCGCTCCTCACTCCAAACTCTGGACACCGACCATCTTAATGGCGTACAAGCGGGCTATGGGGTTTTCGCGCAAGATCGTCTGCGTCTGGCTTGCCATGGTCGCCGCTTGTGCCATCGTGGTCGCCGCGGATTTTGAATGGAGCTGGCGCACCCAGGAAGTCATCGGACGAAACGATCCCAGCGTGGGCAACACCTCGAAGCTGACGGAGCCCGACCGCGCCGCGCTGATTGCGGCCATCGTCCTGCGGCTACAGAAGCCGATGAGCGAACAGGGTTACAGCGACGACCGCATTCGCGAGGTCGCCTCCACTACTCGCGTTCGCTTCGTTGATCCGGGCGGTGAAGGCAAGCCGCTGGTGTTCGCCACGTCGCTTGGTCTGGAGGGCGGTTGCGATGCGCTGGTGAATTGTCCGTTCTGGATATTCCGTCATACCGAAGACGGCTACATCTCGTTGCTTGACACGGCGGCCACCAGCTATACCATTCAGCCGACCAGCACCAACGGATACTCGGATATTGTGATTGCGCGCCACATCTCCGCCAGCGAAAGCCAACTGACTCCATACAACTACGCTGACGGTAAGTATGTTGGAGCCGGCTGCTACACGGCAATCTGGCCGGCAGCCAAAGACGGCGAAACCTCGGATCCCGAGATATCCCCTTGCAAAGCAGAAGAGAAGAAATAGTGTACGAAGGAAGACCTGCTGCGCCTGCGCCTCGGTATCTTGCTCAGCGTCTGCCTTCAGCCGTCGACACCCCCTCGTTCTCAACGGGAAACCTTCTCCATCCATAACCGCGTACCCGGATACCGGCAAGAGAACGTCGCGGCGCGCGCCGCCACACCTAGCGCATCGCGAAAACTATAGCCCTGCTGACCTGTGTAATAACAGAACGCTCCATGGAAGATGTCGCCGGCCCCTAGAGTGTCGACCGCGCGGATTTTCTCGAGCGCAATCGTGCCGTGCTTACCGCCATCGACGAAGCGTATGCCAGAGGCACCTCGCGTGATCGCGGCCTGGCGGATTCCTCGTGCTGCGAAAAATTCCAGGACATCGTCGATGTTGCGGCAGTCGGGAGGCCGGTAGTCGTCCGAGCAAATTGCAATGTCGATGTAGGACAACAGCTCGGTCATGCCTTCTTTCCAGCTGCCGCTATCCAGAACGACAGGAATGCCGCGCTCGTGAGCCAGTCGTGCAGCAGCGATGCACAGCGGCATGTAATGCCCATCCACCTGCAAAATCTGAGCGCCACTCAGCCATCGAGGGTTGCATTCTGCAGAAATCGGGGAAAATACCGCCGCATTGGCCGAGACCACAGTCCGCTCGCCCGTACGGTTCAAAACCATAATGGACGAGACCGGAGGCGGCTCCTTGCGTCGGCGTGCGAGATCGTGCAGCGCAACCTCGAATTTCTCTAAGTCGGTCCGGATTACCGTTCCCAGCGGGTGCGAGCCCGCCGCAGTGACCAGTACCGCACGTCCGCCGAGAAAGGCGAACGTCACGGCAGCATTCGTGGCCGGCCCTCCTGCTGTGATCTGCTGGCCAAGAACCGAGATCTTCTGATTGCGCCGCGGAATCGCGTCAACCGTGTAGGTAAGATCGACCGTTGCCAGGCCAACGAACAATCCCTTCGGTCGGACAAGTCTTGAGCTAATAGCCACGCAACGCAGCTTAACAGACGGCGAAGACTCCCTCCGATTATCGCCTGCGCCTGTAGCTGGAATGGCCCGGTTTATGTTGTAATAGATAGATAACTATGCCAAAGCTGAAGACACATAGCGGAGCGGCGAAGCGCTTCAAGAAGACAGGCACGGGCAAAATCAAGCGCGGTCACGCGTATAAGCGCCACATCCTGACTTCTAAAGGTACGAAGCGCAAACGCCAGCTCGATAAAGACGTGATGCTTGACAAGGCCGACGTGCCCAAGATCAAGCGCATGATCCCATACTAAACAAGGCCGCATGGTGCGGCAGCCGGCGTCGGCCACCAGGCGACGACGGCCAACAGCGTGTGAAGAGGTATATCGGCCCCTCGACCATACCCAGAAATCGCGATTGGGAGAGCGTGGTCACCTTCTTACCTCCAGCCGCTTAGCGAAGTGCAAAAGGAGAAGCAATGCCTCGCGTAAAACGTGGTACAAAGCGCCGCGCGCGCCGCAAAAAGATACTGGAGCGTGCAAGCGGCTATTACCTGACAAAATCAAAGCTCTACCGTTCGGCAAAAGAGTCGGTGGAGCGTGGACTGAAGTTCGCCTACAGCGGCCGCAAGCAGAAGAAGAGGCAGTACCGCTCCATTTGGATTGTGCGCATCGGCGCCGCTGCCAAGCTGAACGGACTCAGTTACAGCGTGTTCATCAACGGCCTGAAAAAGGCCGGCATCGATCTGGATCGCAAGATCCTGGCAGATCTGGCGGTCAACGATGCCGCTGGATTTACGGCGCTGTGCAAGCAGGCGCAAGCCGCCACGGCATAGCCGCTCGTCCCGGGAAATTTGCAGTCAGGAATGGGCGGCCCGAAAGGCCGCCCGTTGTGTTTTTTATTCACCACAGAGACACCGAGGACACGGAGGGAAGAAAAAGAAGTTTACTTTGCTTCTCTTTGACTCAGTGCTGGGAGTCGCGAGCCGCGAGAGTCTCGCGCAGCGGGACGGAAGATCATAGCCCAGCGCTTCAGCGCTGGGTAGACAATGATTTTGGAACCGAGCCCCTTCAGGGGCGGCACAGACTTTCGGCATTTGAACCGCAGATCCCTCCGCTCCGGCTAAAGCCGTCGGTCGGGATGACAACTTGGCAAGAGAGCTCATGTACACCGTCCCCAAACTCGAGGATTACTCGCCCGCAGCGCTGGACCGCGCTGTCGCCGAACTCTTCGCCGCGCTGCACGACGAGACTGCTGCCCTCCACACGGACTCCGACTGGAACGCGTTTCGCGACCGCTGGCTGGCGCGCAAGAACGGCGTCCTCACCCAGATCAACGACATCTGGCTGAAAGCGGCACCGGGGCCGGCGAAACGCGAGGTCGGTCGTCGCGTCAACGAACTTAAGGCTCGCGTCGAAGCTGCCATCGAAGATGCACACGGCAAAATCCAAGCCTCTTCCGCCGACGCGCGCGTCGCCGCCGAGCACCTCGACATCACCCTCCCCGGCATTCAACGCCCCATTGGCGTGAAGCATCCGGTGCTGCGTGTGATGGACGAGATCGTCGCCGTCTTCAAGGCGATGGGCTACTCCGTCGGCGAAGGCCCTGAGGTCGAGACCGACTACTACAACTTCGAATCGCTCAACTTCCCGCCGAACCATCCCGCGCGCGACACGCAAGACACCTTGCTCATCGCCGGGCAGGAGCACAAGCCATCGCGCGACCGCCTGCTCCTCCGCACACACACTTCGCCGGTGCAGATTCGCACCATGGAGAAGCAGCCGCCGCCGCTGCGCATCGTCATTCCCGGCAAGGTGCACCGCAACGATCCGCTGGACGCGACGCACTCGCCCATCTTCCACCAAGTCGAGGGGCTGGCGGTCGACACCAACATCACGTTCTGCGACCTGAAGGGGACGCTGGACCACGCCATGAAGGCGCTGTTCGGCTCGTCGGTCAAGACGCGCTTTTATCCGTCTTTCTTCCCTTTCACCGAGCCCAGCGCCGACATGCAGGTGAGCTGCATCTTCTGCGGCGGCAAAGGCTGCCGCAAGTGCAAGAACAGCGGCTGGATCGAGCTGCTGGGCTGCGGCATGGTCGACCCCAACGTCTTCGACTTCGTCAAGCAGAACGGTTATGACTCGTCGAAGATCAGCGGATTCGCTTTCGGCATGGGTGTGGAGCGCATCGCGATGCTGAAGTACGAGGTCGAAGGCATTCAGTTGTTCTATGAGGGCGACGTGCGCTTCCTGGAGCAGTTCGCTTGAGGATCATCCCCGCATGGCTGCGTGAGTTCGTTGATATCGCGGCGGACGACCGTCAACTCGCCGAAGATCTGACTTCGGCCGGTATCGCGGTGGAGTCTGTCCAGGAAGAGAACGGCTCGACCGTGTACGAGATGGACCTGACGACCAACCGCGTCGACGCGATGAATCACTATGGCGTGGCGCGCGAGGCGTCGGCCGTCTACGATCTCGAACTGAAGAGGATTGAGCCGAAGTTGCCCGCAATCAACGGCGACGCGTACTTCCCTATCGTGATCGAAGACGCGCAGGGTTGCGCGCGGTACACGGCCCGCGTTGTTCGCAACGTGAAGATCGGGCTTTCTCCTGAACATATCGCCAAGCGCCTTGAACTGTTAGGCTCTCGCTCCATCAACAATGTCGCTGACGCAACCAACTACGCGCTGAACGAGCTTGGCCATCCCACGCACGCCTTTGATCTCGACCTGCTGGAGGGCGGCACCATCATCGTCCGCCGCGCGCGCGATGGCGAAGTTCTGAAAACGCTCGACGGCGTTGACCGCAAGCTGACAACGGAAGACCTCGTGATCGCCGACGCGAAGAAGCCGGTCGCACTCGCCGGCGTGATGGGCGGCTTCGACACCATGATCACCGAGCGCACGAAGAACGTCCTGATCGAGTCGGCGTGGTTCGATCCGGCGACAGTCCGCAGCATGGCCAAGCGACATGGGATGCATACTGACGCCTCCCATCGCTTCGAGCGCGGCGCCGACTACGGGTTCACTCCCCTGGCCTGCGATCGCGTGGCAGAGCTGATTCTGGCCAGCGCCGGAGGCGAACTGCACGGCGATCGCATCGATGCAGTGGCCCGCGAGTTGAAGCGCGCGTCCATTCTGCTGCGGCACTCGGAGATCAAACGCAATCTCGGTATCGACATCTCCGAAAGCGAGATTGAACGCATTTTGCGGCGACTCGGCTTCAACATAACGAGGGACGACGCGGGCGACTCGACGGTGCAGGTGCCCACTTGGCGACTCGACATCGAGCGCGAGATCGACATTCTGGAAGAGCTGGCCCGTATTTACGGCTACAACAATTTTCCCAACACGCTGCCCGCGTTCGCCGGCGCCGTGGTCGAATTGCCCGACGAGCCGAAGAACGCGAAGCTGCGCGCCATCATGCTCGCACTCGGCTATGACGAGGCAATCTCCATTACCTTCATCTCCGAGCAGGAAGCAAGGGTGTTCGGGAGAAACACCCACCCACGCGAGCCATTGCCAGTTGCCAATCCCCTAAACGACGAGTCGGCCTACATGCGCACTTCGCTGCTGCCCGGCCTCATCAATATGGTCAGCTACAACCTGAATCGCGGAACAACGAACGTCCGACTGTTCGAGGCGGACGAAATTTTCGAGAAACTCGGCGATTGCCACGACGAGCGCCGGCATCTTGGCTTCGCAGCCACCGGCGATCTCATCCCCAATAGCGTACACACAGGCGCGCAACCTTACACCTTCTTTCACATGAAGGGCGACATCGAAGAGCTGCTGGCCGCATTTCAACATCAGTCGCTGTCCTTCGAAACGGAAGTCCCCGCATACTTCCATCCCGGCCGAGCGGCGTGCGCAGTGATGGATGGCGAAACGGTCGCGTACTTCGGCCAACTGCATCCCGAGCAGGCCGCCGCGCGCAAGCTGCGGCAGGAGGTCTACGCCGCCGAGGTGATGCTCGACCGGCTCTACCGACATCCGCTGCGCGAACCGCGCTATCAGCGCATGTCGAAATTCCCGGCCGTGGAGCGCGATTTCTCGTTTGTCTTCGATGACGCCGTCACCTTCGAACGCATCTACTCGACGATTGCCGCGTTAGCGCTCCCCGAACTACAGAAGTTCATCCCGGCGGAGATCTATCGTGGCGAAAAGGTTGGCGGCGGAAAATATTCCGTCCTGCTTCATGCCGAGTTCCAATCGGAGGAGCACACGCTACGCGATGATGAAGTGGCGCGGTGGGCGGCGCAGATCATCGCCGCGATGGAGGCGCTGGGCGGCGTTCTGCGCGCCTAGCAAGAAATCCACCACAGAGACACGGGGAAAACCGGTAAAAGCCACAGAAGAAAGGCGAAGAGCGAAATGCGGCTTTCTTACGGCTGCGTTCCTTTCGCCCAGTAACTGGTACGCGCGAGCACGGTTGCGTCCGGCACACCCTTCAGGCGCACGCTCAACTGATGCAAGCCGGGACGCGGTTGCGCCGGCTGAAAACTCAGGAGGTAGCGGCTATGAAGGTGGTTGGACAACTCGTTCATCTTCGCGTCGAAGCCCTTGGCTGAATCGAACATTTGGTACTCGCCACCGCTTTGTGCAGCAATGGCCTTGGCTGTATTCTTGCGCATCGCCTGCGCCGCCAGCAAAAGCGGAGCGATCAGGTCCGGTTCGTCGTACACCTCCGTCTGCTCGGGATGAAGGTCGGGGTTATTGTTGCCGCGCAGGGTATCGAGCACGTTCGACTTTGACGGCGAAAACGCAAGCGTATAGACGACGGTATTGCTATTGCCGATCGCCTTAATCACGTCGCTGATTTTCGCAGAATGGCTGCCGTGGTCGCGGGTCTCGCTGATCAGCAGGAGCACGCGCTTGCGGTCTTTCGGCACACCGTCCAACAGCTTGACCGAGTAGCTCACCGCATCCAGTACGGCCGCACCGCCATCGCCTGGCTGTATTCCCGCCAGATCTCTGGTGGCCTCGCTTTCGTCGCTGGTGAAGTTCTCAACCGCGTGCACTTGGCTGTCGAAGGCAATGATGGCCACCTTCGTTCCCGGTTGCTCCATCAGCGGCTCCAACATGGCGGCCAGCCCGTGCATGCGAGGCAGCTCAAAATCGGCCCGCCGCCCGCACTGGACGGCCACAACCAGCGAAATGGGTTCAGATTCGGCGGCTTCGTCCAGATGAACTGCCTGGGCGACGCCGTCATCCTCGATGATGAAGTCCTTCGCTTGTAGCCCGTAGACCACGTCGCCAGCTTTGTCCCGCACCAGCGCCGGTACCAGAACGACATTCGACTGCGTGCGAAAAGTCGGTTGATCCTGGGCGAGTGCGGCCGGCAGCAGAAACAGGAAGACGAGCCAGATAGCAGTGAGGCGAACGTGGTTCATGTGGCGCAACATGTTTGAGCGACCAACGAAACAACCCCCAGATGCCAGTTTAGTTACGATACTTCGCCTTCACTTGACGCACGAACGTGAGTCTAACCCGCCGCGCTTACCCGCAGCTAGAGAAGACGGCGCGCCGCTTGCCTGTCCGACAGCATCTACATAGTGAACGCTATGAGCACCCAAGTTCAGGATCGTATCTCTGTCGAGCGACGGCTGTTGACGGCGCAGCTCATTAAGTCCGTATGGTTGTCGCCGCAGACCAAGCATCTGGAACTCAGGGTCAGCGGCGTCGGCGAATTCCGCTTCACTCCCGGCCAGTTTGTGTCTATCAAGCAGCCAAAGCTGGACGGGAAGGTCCACACTCGTGCGTACTCGATCGCTTCCGCGCCGCGCCCTGATGCCATCTTCGATCTCTGCCTGAATCGTGTGGAGGATGGCTTCCTGTCGAACTGGCTGTGCGATCTCGAAGTCGGAGCAAGCGTGCAGTTTCACGGCCCGCACGGACTTTTTGTCTTGCGGGAGCCGCGGCAGGATGCAGTATTTATTGCCACCGGCACTGGCATTGCTCCCATTCGCAGCATGATCCAATGGTTATTCGAGCTGCCCGACCGCAACCGCGGCCATGAATATTGGCTGGTCTTCGGGACACGTCACGAGGAAAGTATCTACTACCGCGACGAATTTGAGCAGATAGAAAACGGGAATCGGAACTTTCACTACATGCCTACGCTCAGCCGTTGCGGCAACGACTGGCAAGGCTGCCGGGGATATGTACAGGATCATGTACGCGCAATCGTGGCCGGCCGCTCGGACATGCAAGCCTACATCTGCGGGCTGCATCCGATGGTGGACGCCAACCGAAGGCTGCTTCAGGAAGAAATGGGCTGGGACCGCAAGCGGGTCATCTTTGAGCGATACGACTAAGCATCAGGCCGGCTTAATTAAGCAATTTTCTTCTGAGTTCGCTCCACACTCTTGCCCCAATCCCAAACTTGCTTGTCAGATTCTTTTTTCGTGATTCCATACACTTCCTGGATCTTGGTTATAAGTTGCTCGCGCTTCCCGGATATCTGATCCAGATCATCGTCCGTAAGCTTAGTCCAGTTTTCCTTGGCAGAATCCGTCAGCTGAGTCCATCTGCCTTCCACTTGGTCCCAATTCATTCTTGTCTCCTTTAGAGGAATTGTTGCGAATTATCCATTGGCTCTTCGGGTTCCAGTATTGCTATCTTGGGCACGTTGCTCAGTCGATTGGATCTGACTGTCTTTCTGGATATGACGGCGGTGGGCCGCTATAGACAAATAAGGAATACCCAGGAAGCGCTTTCTTAGTATGTGGGTCAGTTCCATGCAGTTGAAATGCTGCGATCGAGTCTGTGCCAGCAACCGCCGTACTCCGCGGCGCAAAGTATTTTGGCCGCCCCACGCGGGGACTACCGCTCTCAGTTCGCCGGCAAGGAAAAACAACTTCCATCCAGCAGGCCGAATTTTGCGGTCCAAGCCGGTGCTTTCGAGAATTCCTAAAGAGCTCCAACTCCCAGAGTAAGGTTCGCTTTCTATTCCCAGCGAATGCAAGCTGGCTACTTGCCGAACCATAATCGTGCCGGCCTGTATCTGATTAGGCATGTAATCTACCTCGTTAGTCTCGCCCAAACATGGAAAGAGTATCTGATTTCGAACGCAAAGACTTTAAGTTGCGAGCAAACATCGCAATTTCTTAAAGACTATTAGGTGTGCTAAGAGGGGCAACTTCAGATGGCTGACTTAGATCAGGCAACCTGAAAGAGGAAAGGAACTACTCGCTCACTTTCAACCCTAAGCTTATCTATCTAGAATGTCAACCGCCGATCACAAGCAGCTAACCGGTCGCGAAGGGTCCCATCGTTTCTTTTTGCTGCCGGTCTCCGGCTTAAATCGCTAGTGCTCCGCGAAATCTCGGGGTAAGCCATGTTAACGTGGTAAGATGAAGGTGTCTGAAAGATTGCTCACTGAGCAATTTTGAACAGCCTTCTCCAGCTCTGTGGGCTGATAATCGACTCTAAACCCGTGTGACTTGACGGCATCGCACTGAGAAACAGTGCAACTATGCATTTCCTGTCCGCCCACTGCCGCGTGTGCAAAAGTGACCAGTTCAGAGCTGAACCGCCCGAGGATTGGGTTGAACGAGTCCTTCTGCCCCGCTTGTTCCTCTGCCCGGGACGGTGTGTGGTTTGTCACAAACGGCGATATCTGCCGACATTTCAGCGATGGACGGCTTTGCCTAACTCTTGGCGATAAGGCAGAGAAAGCATTCGGAGCAACGGGCAATCGCAACCGAAGGACAACAAAATGACGTTTTACAGAGTTGAGTTTCTGGCTGCGGAAGCGACTCGGCCAGTGAAGAAGTTCCTTACCCAGGAAAAGGCGAGGAAGCATGCCAGGCGAGTTCTTGGCCTGGCTGACGACAGCGGGTTGGTTTCGAAAGTCGCGATCGTCGCTATCAGCAAAGACGGGACCCCAATTTGAGCGGGCGTTTCGAACCCAAGCTTGCAGACTGGGCGCTAACCACAACCAGTCTTCCGGCGTATGACTTGGAGAAAGCATGACCTCAGAATGAAATGCCCCATATGCAGCAGTGAGCTTTCTAAAGTTTGGCAACCCAGTAGCAGCGCCTCTTCCCGAGTCCCACATTCCCAGTGGAAATGCGGAGTATGTGGCGGGACCTTTACCCGGGCAGACTTACAACACGTCTCAGCAGTTCGGCCAATGCGCAATTAGCCGGCGCGCAACAGGAACATCATGCGCCGGCCGGGCAACTTATCGCGCGGGCCGGGTAACCTAGATATCAGATATTATGTCTCTCGTCTTCCGGGTAATTCACGGGGACGATCCACCTTTCAATCCCTTCACAATTACTGCTCTGAGGCAACGACCGTCTTAGCCTTCCGGAAGATACGGCTGGGTCCGCCCAACATATCCTCCAAAGTCTTGAGGAAACAATGAAAAATCTTTACGTCGGAAACATGGAAAAAAACACAACCGAAACGGATATTAGGACAGCTTTCGCAACCTATGGCCCAGTTGAAGTGGTCACCATCATCAAGGACCAGACCACCGGCCTTCCCCGCGGTTTCGGCTTCGTGGAAATGACTGCGGACAAAGACGCGCAGGAAGCGGTGCTGGGTCTGAACGGCTCGGTTGTGGGGGGCAGCACGATTGTTGTGAGCGAAGCCCGTGCGAAGACCAAGAACGCTCGCCCGTAAAGTCCCTGCAGAGTGCGGTGACAATGCTATCTTGAATTGCTTCACGAGCGACGCGAGGGACCTGTTTTGCCCATTTGCCAGAAGCAGGCCCCTCGCGGTCTCATCCCAGCCACTGTAGAGATGTCCCTTGCTCCGCCAACTCCCTGCGAAACTGTCGCGCCCGTCTCGACGAGAGTATCGCGACAGCCGACAACAGTCCGAGCGCAATCCCAGTCGCCACGCGAATTACTGGTCCGCCTCCCATGAAGTAAAGGACCACTCCCATCACGGTTGCAGGCAACAGATAACGCCAGCAGTCCCACGTCAAAGCACTTTGACGCGTAGCGAGGTCGAAGGCCGCTAACGCGCCGCCAAGGAACAACAACTCCGTCGCCGCAGTAGCGAATCCCGCTGCTGTGAAGTTGTACAGGTGCAGCAGCACCAGATTCATGGCGGCATTGACGACCAGAGCAACTGTACCGATTTCCAGCAGCAGCTTCTCCTTGCGGTCGGCCAGCATGGCCGCAGTTAGGACGGTGGTGACGCACACTAGTCCGAGCGCGACGGCGAGCCATCGAAAAGCGTTCACGCAGGACAGCGGTCCTTCCAGATAGCGTCCACGATAGAGCAGGCTAACCAGGTCGCGAGCCAGTAAGACGCCCGCAACCAGACCGCACGCGCCAAGTCCGACGGCCAATCCGCATACCTCCCGCACCTGACTCACAAATCGCTGGCGATCCTTGGCGGCCACGGTCAGCACCGGCACCAGGGGCACCATCAGCAGCCACGGCAAGAGTAACAGCGGATTGATGGGACGAAAGGCCGCCGCGTAGGCGCCAAGCTCTTCTTTGCCGCGCAGCGCGTAAACGAAGAACACATCGCAATTGAAGTAAATTGTATAAACCAGGCTGGCGAGACCGAAGATCAGCGCTGGTCCGACGAATGCTTTCAGCGCGCGCCCGCGAAAACCAGGCTTAGGATGATAGCCAAGCAAGTGCTCCGCCAGCAGCTTGGTACCCACCAGCGTCACTGACTCGCGCACAATCAGCAGCCACGCGAAAGCTGCTCCGGCAACGCCGAGCCGGTTGAACACCACACTGCCGCCCAACACCAGCAGACCGCCAAAGACATTCAGCAGCGCCGGGGCTCCCTGCGCCTGCCGAACCTGAAACACCGGATCGAGCGCCGCGGGTTCGGTGAAGAGAAGAACCCAACCGACACCCAGCAAGACAGCGCGCTCCGCCACCGACCTCTGCATCAAGGCAAAGATGCACAGCGTCAGCGCCAGCACGACTCCGGCCACGCGGCGATACGCCATCATGCCTTCCAGAATCGGTCGCTCACGGCGGGTGTCGTCCGCGATGTCACGTGCGGCAACGTTACTAAGGCCGAGGTCCAGAAACTTGCGGGCAAGAATGAAGATGGTGGCGACCAGCGAGAAGAATCCGAAATCCGCCGGCGTCAGCACGCGCGCCAGGTAAATGGTAATCAGCAGCGCCAGACCCAGCTGCGACAGCGTGCCTCCCAGCAGCACCAACTGCGCCACATGTGGACTGCGAAGCGGAGGCAGTTTTATGCGGTAGTCGGGATCGGATGCGGTGACAGGAGGACCGGCGATGGCCGAGGCGTCGTCGTCGGTGGGCGTCGGCGTGGCTTCCCTACCGTCGTTGTCGGTTCCGGCCATAGTACTCCCGTTCCGAATAGTACAATGACTGGTTTCTCCGTGGGCTACTTTGCCGCGCGTGGCTGAATAGCGTTATCCGTGACTCACGACGGAACCGACCCTCTCGCCCATCACCACGCGGTGGATGTTGCCACGCCTATTGAGATTGAAGATAACAATCGGGAGGTTGTTCTCCCGGCAAAGTGCAATTGCGGTCGCATCCATGACCCGCAAGCCCAGGCGAAGCACTTCCATGTAGCTGATCTCATCGAACATCGTGGCGTCCTTCACCAGCACCGGATCGTCGGTATAGATGCCGTCGACTTTGGTAGCTTTCAGAATGGCGTCGGCTTTGATTTCCATCGCCCGCAGCGATGCGGCGGTATCGGTAGAGAAGTAGGGATTGCCGGTTCCACCCGCGAACACTACGATTCGGCCCTTTTCCAGATGGCGAATCGCCCGGCGGCGGATGAACGGCTCAGCCACCTGGTTCATCTCCAGTGCGCTCATGACGCGCGTGAACACGTGTTGTTTTTCGAGGGCGTCCTGCAGCGCCAGCGCATTGATTACCGTCGCCAGCATGCCCATGTGATCGGCCGAGACGCGGTCCATGAGCTTGGCTTGCTCGGCCACCCCGCGGAAGAAGTTGCCACCGCCGACCACGATGGCGATTTCGATTCCCAGGCTGTGGACCTCGGCGAGCTCGCTGGCAATCTCGTGGACACGGGTGTTGTCGACGCCAAAGCCTTGTCCGGCGGCCAGCGCCTCACCGGAAATCTTGAGCAGGATGCGTTTATAAGCGGGAGCGTTCATGCTTTCCATAAGAAAACTGATGATTCAGTTTATCAGGGTTGCCTGAATCATCAGCGACGCCCGGAGGCTGGGCAATGGTGCGAGATTCCGGAACGCTCAGCGCCTGAGCCGACTTGCCACTACCACCTCGGGGCATCCGCGATACAGTAGATCTTGAAGTATTCTCATGGACAGCATTGACGACATCCTGCAACGGGTCTTCCAACTCTCGGAGTTCCGCCCTCACCAGCGGGAGATCATCCAGGACATCGTGGCCGGCAACGACGTTGTATGCGTCATGCCCACAGGCGCAGGCAAGAGCTTGTGCTTTCAGCTTCCGGCCGTGATGTTGAAGGGTCTGACTGTCGTCGTCTCTCCTCTGATTTCCCTCATGGCAGATCAAGTGAAACAACTTCAGCGGCTGAATGTTCCCGTTTTGTTCATGAATAGCTCGCAGAGCCATGAGGAGCAGCGTCAGGTGTTCTCCGAACTTAAGCGGGGTTTTGCGGGACTGCTCTACGTGGCGCCCGAACGATTCTCCGCGCCATCATTTCAGCGCATACTCCCGGAGCTGATGCCGCGGCTCTTTGTGGTGGATGAAGCCCACTGTCTAAGCTTTTGGGGACACGATTTCCGGCCTGAGTATATGCGTCTGGCCGAGGTGCGCGAGCAACTGGGATCGCCGGTTACCATGGCCTTGACCGCGACAGCCACTCCCAACGTCCGTGATGACATTGTAAGAATGCTTAAGCTGCGCAGCCCCAGGCTGCACGTGACCGGCTTCGATCGGCCGAATCTTACCTATGCCTGCCGGCGCATGGATACGGAAGCCGAAAAAGATGCCGCCCTGCTGAATGGTCTTTCCCGGCAGCCGGGCAGCGGCATCGTCTACTGTTCTACGCGACGACTGGTTGAGCAACTGGCGGCATTGTTTGAAGAGCGCTTGCCCGGGCGCACGGTGCGCGCGTATCACGCGGGGATGGATGCCGAGGCGCGCAAGGCGAGCCAGGAAGACTTCATGGCCAATGCCGGTGCTGTGGTGGTGGCGACTAACGCGTTTGGAATGGGGATCAACAAAGCCGACATCCGCTTTGTGGTCCACTACAACATTCCGGCCAGCCTGGAAGCGTATTACCAGGAGGCGGGCCGCGCCGGGCGCGATGGCCGGCCGGCGCAATGCATTTTGTATTGCAGTCCGCGTGACCGCTTTACCCAGGAATTCTTCATCGACAAGATTGGCGAGAACAACACCGCGCTCGCCACGGCGCAAGTGGAGACCTTGCAAGCTCATGCTCGCCGGAAACTCGATCAGGTATTCAACTACGCGTACCGGTCGCGCTGCTGCCGCCGCCGCGCCATTCTTGACTATTTTGGCGACAGCACCGAGGTCACCCGATGTGTCTGCGACGTTTGTCGTGGAGATGTTCGCACCGTGCCACGCGACGTAAGTGCGTCATCGCGGAGTAGGAAGCGCCCCAAACCTAAACCGCCCATTCCGGATGCAGGCCCTCTCGATCCTGCCGCCGCGCTCCGCTACGAACGCCTGAAGACGGTGCGTCTGGAACTGGCCCGAGCACACAAACAGGTCGCCTTCTGGGTGGCTCACGATTCAGTGCTACGCGAACTTGCCCGCTCCGCCCCGCAAACGCTGGATGCTCTGGCGCGCATCAGAGGCATCGGCGAATTCAAGCTGGAAAAGTTTGGAGCTGCGTTTCTGGAGGCAGTGAAAGGGACGTAGACGCCCATGGCTTGCTCTGGGTTTTCAATGGCGCGAGTTATCATGAGCTTCCGAATCAGAGGACGAGCAGCACGCAGATGAAGCTCAAACAGGCGGCTTTAGAATTCTTGCGCAAGTTCATAACCGGAGACGTGGAGGGGCCCTGACTACCGGTCCGGCCCTCAACTGGTCAGTCTTTTCAATCAATTCGGATGTGATGATCACTACGGGGCGGGGTTTCCCAGTCGCTGGATGTATGCTCGGGACCGACTCGACGAAATGAATGGCAAGCCCGAGCTCAGGCAACTAATAGAGACCCTTTTTGATCCAGAGCGGTTCATTGGTAGGGAAGATGTTCTTGAAGCGTTTACGAAAAAGTTCAATTTTTATCTGTCATATTCGGACTTCGAGCTCCGGATCCTGGATAAGCGAGCAGCAATAACGTCGAGGAGTGGGGTCGTTGTTGAGGCGATAGCAATCAACGTTCTGTCCGACGAATTCGTTCACGAACAAGCAAGAAAGATTGACGAGAAACTGCAGAGTGGCGACTACGACGGAGCGATTTCGAGTTCGAGAAGTCTCGCCGAAGCGGTGCTAAACGCCATTTATCTGAATTGCAAAGGAGAAAACCTTCCAAAATCTGGCGAATTGAAACAGGATTACAAGGCCGTACGCTCTATGCTGGGCCTCAATCCAGACGAAAAAGACGAACCGATTAAACAAGTGCTGAATTCATTAACCTCACTCATTGATGCGATCGACACGCTAAGCAACCGAATGGGCGATCGCCACCGGCGGCGATACAAACCTCAGCAGCGACATGCGAAGCTCGTCGTCAATTGCACAAGGACCCTCGTTGATTTCCTTCTAGATACATACTTTGAAAGGAATAAGTAGCTGGGCAATGGCGCGAATCGCTATCAAACGGAAAACCAATAGGCCGGAATAGCTTCCGGCCTATTTGAGTTACTCGCCTGCTGTATCTCCGGCTTTGCTGACGGCGATGGTCTCGGCGACGTCGCCGACCTTGAAGCGGGCGAAGCGGCGGACGGAGATGTTCTCGCCCAGCTTGCCGATCACGGTGGCGATCAGTTGCCCGACGGTGATGGTCTGCTCCTTGATGAAAGGCTGCTCGTACAGGCAGGCCTCCTCGTAGAACTTGGCCATCTTGCCTTCGACGATCTTCTCGATCACGGGAGCGGGCTTGCCGGTGGCCGCAGCCTGCGCACGATAGATGTCCTTCTCTTTTTCGAAGGCCTCAGGCGTCACGTCCTCCTTGCGGATGAAACGCGGATCGGTGGCCGCGATGTGCATGGCGATGTCGTGGACCAGACCCTTGAAGTCGTCGGTGCGGGCAACGAAGTCGCTCTCGCAGTTGATCTCCACCAGCACGCCGATCTTGCCTCCGGCATGAATGTAGCTCGACACCGAGCCTTCACTGGTGGCACGCGTCGCCTTCTTGGCAGCCGTCGCAATTCCCTTCTTGCGCAGAATCACGATCGCGCCCTCGACGTCGCCCTTGGATTCAGTCAGGGCATTCTTGCAATCCATCATGGGAGCGTTGGTCTTGTCACGGAGTTCTTTTACTTGTGCGGCAGAAATGTTCACGGTTGTAGTACCCATCTTTAGAAAATCCTTTTGGCTATTAGCCTTTCGCTATTAGCTCTTAGCAAGAAAATATTGAAAAAACGAAATATCGAGCAGCAGCAGTTCCAGCTGCGAGGACTGGCTAAAAGCTAAGAGCTAAGAGCTAATGGCTAATAGCTTCCTAAAAAAACCGCCCGCGCTCGATCAACGCGCGGGCCCTGGAACCACTCGTCAATCCAAATCGATTAGACACTGGTGTTTTCGGCGCGCCGTCCACCCCGGCCCAGCACCTCTTCCATGCTGACTTCTTCCGAGTCATCGATGGTCGACGTGGCAGAAGCGACGCCTTCATCACCGTCGGGACTGGCGGCAGCGGCTTCGGCCGCCTCACTGTACTGCACGCCCGCCGACATGTCGGCCATCTGCTTGTCGGTGACGGCCTGCGAGCCTTCCACCACCGAGTCGGCAATCTTCGACGCGAACAAGCGAATAGCACGCAGCGCATCGTCATTGCCGGGGATGATGTAATCCACTTCGCTGGGATCGCAATTGGTATCGACCACCGCGACCACCGGAATGCCCAGCTTGCGCGCTTCTTTCACCGCAATCTGCTCTTTGTTGGAGTCGATCACGAAGAGCACGTCGGGCAGGCGATTCAGGTTCTTAATGCCGGCAAGGTTGGCCTGCAGATGCTTGCGCTCGCGCTCCAACTTTACAACTTCCTTCTTCGGCAGCAGCTCGTAGCGGCCATCGGTGGCCATCTCGTCGAGCTCCTTCAGCCGCTTCACCGACTTCTGCACCGTCACCCAGTTGGTGAGCAGGCCGCCCAGCCAACGCTGGTTCACATAGAACATGCCGCAGCGCGTGGCCTCTTCCGCAATCGCGTCCTGCGCCTGGCGCTTGGTGCCGACAAACAGCACCAGCTTGCCTTCGGCCGCCTGTTCCTGCACAAATTTGGACGCTTCCTTGAACATCTTCAGCGTCTTCTGCAAGTCGATAATGTAAATACCGTTGCGTTCACCGAAGATATATTCCTTCATCTTCGGATTCCAACGTTTGGTCTGATGCCCGAAGTGAACGCCTGCCTCGAGCAACTCCTTCATCGTGATGTTTGCCAAGCTACCTCCTCGGTTGGCTTGCATCCTTCGCGGCGGCCTTGGCCGGATTCGCTCAGGATTGCTTTTCCCGTCAGCCCGCGCTGTCGCGAGTGCGGGAAGATTTCGTTCCGGTTGATGCTTCGGTCAACTCGCCCCCGGAACCAAAAGGCTCGTTGTCAGTTGTCAGTTGTCGGTTCTCAGTTGCCAGTTGATCTATTTCGGCTGTCTGACTGACAACCGCCAACAGACAACCGGCAACGCGCTTTAGCGCTTGCTGAACTGGAAGCGCTTACGCGCGCCCTTCTGGCCGTACTTCTTGCGTTCCTTGCCGCGAGCATCGCGACGCAGAAAGCCTTCGGCTTTCAGCTTGGCGCGGAACTCCGGATTGAACTCCTGCAGCGCGCGGGCTACGCCCATGCGCACCGCGCCGGCCTGGCCGTTGACGCCGCCGCCGTTCACCGTGCAAATCATGTTGAAGGTGCCGGCTGTTTCCGTGACTACGAACGCCGACTTTGCCATAATGCGCTGGGCCGCGGTCACGAAGTGCTGCTCGAACGGTTTGCCGTTCACCGTGAGTTCGCCGCTGCCGGGACGAAGAAACACTCGGGCCACGCTCGATTTGCGGCGCCCCGTACCGTAATACTGGATCAGTTCTGCCATTCGTTATCCGTTGGGAGCTGCGCTCCCGCTTGGTCCTTCCCAGAAGTTTGTGCCGTCCCTACGGGACTCGCAGTTCTTATTTCGCGCTGACCCAGCGCTTCCGCACTGGGCTATTACAGTTTCATCCCGCCTGCGGCGGGATTACGCTGCGCCCATGAGGCGCTAACACCTCGACCGTCCTACTCGGCAAATCCCAAGGTTGCTTCTCGGCCGCCGCCAACAGACTGCAGCCCTGGCTAAGCGCGCTTAGCGACCGGCGCCAACGCTTCCGGCTTCTGCGCCACATGCGGGTGCTTGTCGCCCCGGTAGACCTTCAGCTTGCCGGCCATGGCGCGTCCCAGCTTGGTATGCGGCAACATGCCCGTGATCGCGTCTTCCACAATCTGTTCCGGCCTGCGCGCAAGCCGCTTCTTGTACTCTTCGGACTTCATGCCGCCCGGGTATCCCGAGTAATGATGGTAGACCTTGCTGTCGGCTTTGAGCCCCGAGATGCGAATTTTTGCCGCATTGATCACGATTACGTGATCGCCCATGTCGAGGAACGGCGTGTACTTAGGGTTGTCTTTGCCAGAGAGGATGCGCGCCACACGTGTCGCCAGCCGACCCAGTGTCTGGTCTTCGGCATCAATGACGAACCACTTGCGCGCGATTTCCCCCTTGGGGAAATATGTTGACATCTCTAAACTCTCCCAGAATTTGAAAAAAACCGCGAAAGAGCCGCTCGGTTCAGGCGCTGGACGCGCACATACCTTCAGGCGGGCAAACGCAGGACTGCGAAAGAACTAAGAATAGACCATCGGAGCCTGCATGTCAATGAAACGGTGGTCAGAGGCCGTGTCTAACAGGACGTTGTTGCGCCCTAGTCGATCCACAGAAAAGGCAATGTCGTGACGAAACTAACGACGGTGGGATCATCCCGATCCTTGCGGGCGTGAAACATCAGTGATCCCTGATTCAGGGTTAACTCCGTTGCATCTTCGAAGTCCATCGGTTTCTGGTTAGGCGGAAATAACGTTACAGTTGCCATCGATCTCCTTGTTTAATTTGAATGCCGTCAAGCAAGTTGAGAGCAGCTACTTTTTATTGTATTCGACGACCACCTAAGACAGTGGCTTGCACGCGAAAACGAGCATTGCAATTCCCTATTTCACTGGGCCTATGGCGCGGGTGCGGTTCCGAACTCTTTTCCCGGAAACATCGTGCGCAGCCGGTTATATTCGTTGATTGGGCGGTCATCCTGCAAATCCGGGGTCCGCGGAGCGAGAGCGATCAAACTCTGCGGCGTCACTTCACGCGACAGCAGGAGATCGAACTGCTTCTCGGGAGTCCTTGCCGGTCCCCACTCCATCATGTCGGCAATGGCGTTGGCAGGCATGCGCGCCAGCAACTGCTCCGCATTGCGGTCGGGGATGGGGCTGATGCTGGCCAGAAAATGGTAGCTGCGATCGCCCCACATCGACTGATACACCCTGACGTAGGGAAAGACGTCCAGCAGCGCGCGCGTAACCGCCGCATGGTCGGCATCGTCTCCGTCATAAAGCCACTGCTGGAGAATCCCACGCGCAGCGAGGTGCTGTTTCGCCAATGCGTAAAAGTCGCGCGAGTAAAGCAGGCTCGATCCGGCAGCATTCACTGGCGGCGGCGGGTCAAGAATGATCGCATCAAACTTTTCCGCTGAGCGGTCGAGGAAGCGCCGGCCATCGTCGATCACTATGTGTGCGCGCGGTGATGCCAGCAGCGGCTCGCCATCGGGATAATAGTACGTAAACATCTTGGGTACACTGGGCACAAGTTCCACCGCGGTCACGGGAACTCCCCACGACATCGCCGAGCGGAACGTCGTACCCATCCCAAAGCAGATGATCAGAACGTTGCGTGGCGGCTGGGCCAGATGGGTGAGCGTAAAGTGCGCCATCATCTTGGTGATGGGCGATAATGCGGTCATTCCGATGCCGTTGACCAGCAGCGTCTTGTCCATGCCCTGCCCGGCGGCGATGACTGTGGCCGTACTGTCGCGCCGTATGATGCCGCCCTGGTAGAAAGATTCGTAATCCTGAGTGAAGAAAAACAGCGTGATGGCCGCAATCAGGAGCGCGGCACTGGCCCCCATTTGCCGGCCAGACTGTTTCTTGGTTGCGCCGACGATCGCCATCCCAAACCAGGGCAAGACCAGGATGAGCATCGACACGTGCTCGCCAAACCAAGGGAGCAGCAAGAAGCCAGCCACCAGCGGCCCGGCGATGCAGCCCAGAACATTGACTGCATAGGCGCGGCCGGCGCGATCAGGATCGCCACCGGACCAGCGGTCCACCAGCATTGGAGTTAAGAATCCCACGACCGCCGCGAAGGGTGCGATCCCCACGATGACTCGCAGCAGGGGAATCATGTGCAAGCGGCCGTCGGCCGTTAGCAAAGGCAGTAAGCCAAGCAAGGCGAGCGAGACCCACAGCAGCCGCGATTCGCTCTCCCGCGGACGCCGGCTCCAGGCGCGATACAGCTTCGAGCCAATGAATGTGGCCGCCAGATATGTAGCCAGAATTTCGGCCAAGGAATATACCAGCGGACCGACGAAGTAGGTATACAGCCGAATCCAGATCACCTCCATGCCCATGGTCGTCAGGCCGGTGGTGAAAAGCAGAAGAAGGGCTGTGTTGTCGGAGTCAACCCGAAAGGTTGGATTTGCTGCCGCTGCTGGGGCCGCTGCGTCAGCGAGCCGTTCTGCCGTAAAGAAGCTGAGCGCCAACGCCGAGACTGCGATCAGTCCATTCAGCATCGCGCCCGTGCGCAGCGTGCCGTGGAATCCGTTGAGTTCAACGAGCGCCGGAGCGATACAGGCGCCGGCAACAGCCCCAATCACGTTTGCGAGATAAAGAAAGCTGAAGGAGCGCTGTGATTCGCGCCGAGGATCACGGCGAATGGCGAACATCGCCACCGGGATGGTCGCACCCATGCACGCGCACCAGGGAATCAAGGTCAGAGCCAGCCAGGCGCCCGACATCAGATAGTAGCTTCCGGACGAGATCGAAAGCTGGCCTGCCATCTGCTCCAGCCAGCGGCTTCCCCACGCCAACTCCTGTGGCACCATCAAGGCCGAGACGCCGATGAGAAGCTCGATAACGCCGTAGAGCCGAAGTGCTGGGAATTTGATCTTTTCGCCATAGCGCCGAGTCGCCCAGCCGGCAATCCAGGAGCCGGCGCCCAGACCTGCCATGAAAACCGAGAGCACGATAGACACCAGCGCCGTGGTCACGCCGAACTTTGCCATAGCCAGGCGCAGCCAGACCAGCTCATAAACAATGCTGCATAGCCCGGATAGAAAGAAAAATATGGCAAACCAGAACATGGCAGGACCGTGGGCAAGAATGACAGGGGTTCAAGCCAGTCTACAGGCGGTTGCGTGAAACGACAAAAGTGGGCCGCAACGAATGCACTCCAAGCAGGGAAATTCCGTCCTGGAAGCTATAAGGGAGAGTCCGTGCCGACTGCCATCAACCTCGAAGTAAATCGGCAAAGTAAAACGCGGCGCCGTCTGCTTGACGCCCCGGTGGAGAGTTCGACGATCGGCCCTAGTGCTGATTGCTGATCGTCGCAGTAGTCCCGTCGAACTTCGTGATTTCGACGGTGAACGGCTCGTTGTACCCCTTGGCGCGGTCCTGCAAGACACTCAGCCCAACCTGCTCGCCCAACAGAAGCGACCAGTAGCTCGAACTGCGGAAGTGAATACCGGCGTGAACGCCGTGTCTTTGACTGATGTTCCAGCCGAGCTTGGCCAGTTCTCCATTGATGGTCAGGCTGTCGCGATCAGAACCCGTGTAAGGAACCAGCGACAGACCATCCTCGCTCGGCATCATGACGTCCGATCCTGCCGCCTGGAGCAGCGGCCTGATCCTCTGACTTCCGTCGTAGAAGAACTTTGCCGCTGCGATGCAGGCGCCGCCAACCGTTCCGTGC
>Ga0181523_10001703_pt1 | contig 22990 bp, 24 predicted proteins | sample PEATcosm2014_Bin_43_FD_119752 | JGI IMG/M metagenome (GOLD analysis project Ga0181523, IMG submission 119752) | Peatland microbial communities from MTU Mesocosm Facility, Houghton, MI, USA - PEATcosm2014_Bin05_30_metaG | ecosystem: Environmental > Terrestrial > Soil > Wetlands > Peat | place... | reverse complement strand
CCGCAGGTCCAGCTTCCAAGCAGACGCCACGGAGCACTAGAGTCAATGGTCCCGTTGTGGCCGAATGGCACCGGGACCGGAGCGACCGAAGACGTCGGCCAACCTGCCCAGCGTTGCCCAGAGTTCGGACGACCTGCTGGGCGAATCCAGCGTGGCCGAGGTTCGGGTCCGGCAGGCCGTCATCCTCGCTGCATGCGACATGGACCGAACACGCCGCTGCGTTCAGCTGTGCAACACCTCGTGTCCAGAGGAGTCAGTTACCGAGATGCCGTCGATCTGCTGAGGTGGCAAGGCACAAGCCAGCGTCACCCTCGACTCTCCGGCCGCAACAGAGCGATAGCTGCCCACGAACCACTGACGGCCATATTCAGTAAGCATCGAGACAGTCAGGACCTCACTGACATGCTCGCCGTGATCGGTCAGTTCGATGGATGTCCCCCACGTTTCAGGGATCAGCACTGCATTGCCGTAACTCCCGCCCTGACCACGGAGGGCGACGGCACGCGACCCCGTTGTCCCATGATGAACGATGCCCAACGTGCCGATGACTACGAACACGGCGGCGGCAACGGCCATCCCTGCCCAGACTCGAAGGCGAAGGTGGGTTCGGCGAGTCAGACCTGGATCCGAATCCGGGTCAGCCAGCATCGTCAATACCGCTGCATCGAGCGTCGCTGGACGTATGTCGTGCAGTCTCGCTGGGGTCAGGACCATGGCATCATCCAACGCCGAGCCGTCGGCCAGGGCCAGGGCACCGACTACACCGGACAGTTCATGCCTGTCGGCCTGGCACTGCACACAGCCGTCGACGTGGGCACGTAGCTCCGCACGTTCGGCCTCGCCGAGCTGGCCGACGGCGCCCATGGCCAGCAATCCCCTCCAGTGCTCACAGTCCTTCATCGGGGTCACCATTCCCACCCCATTTCGTCCATGGTGAGGCGCAGCGAGCGCAAGGCGTAGAAGAGGCGGCTGCGCACGGTGCCCTCCGGGATGCCCAGCTCTCTTGCCAGTTCTTTTCCTGAGCATTGCCCGAAGTAGGTCTTGACGAGGACGTGGCGGTGCTCCGGCCGCAGGCGACGGATGGCCTCTTCGACCTGCCAGCCCATCATGGCCCGCTCGATCTCATCCTCAGGGGCGGCCGGTTCCAGCTCGATCGGCTGGGTGGGACGGGCGGATCGTTGCTGAGCCAGGTCAATGAGGACTCGGCGCTCGATGGCGAAGAGCCATCCCCGTAAGGCCCCGAGATCACGATTGAAGGATTCCCGGAATCGCCAGGCGCGGGCAAAGGTCTCTTGAACGGCCTCTTCGGCCAGTTGCGGTTCTCCAAGGGATCGCCGGGCGTAGCCGAGCAACTCGCCGCCATAGGCGAGGTACGCATGACGAAGCCCCTCCGTATCGGCGGCCTCTGGCCCGCTCACCATCCCCCGATCATGCACCCCGGCGGAGATCAATACCCGCCCGACTTGGTGGTCGTCGAAGTGGAGCTCGAAGCGGATGCGGCTCCGGACCCGGTCGCCTTCACGGCAAACCAGACACCTCCGACGCCCTGGCCGAGGGCATCACTGGCAGTCGTGTCCAGCGAGTACTGGTAGAGAGGCTCACCGTTGTAGGTGACCTGGATGGTCCCGTCGGACCGGGTGATGGTGCCGAGCTTTCCGGACAACCCAGCGACGGCCGTTGGCGTCGTCCCCGAAGGCACGGTCACCGGCGGCCACAGTTGTGCGCACGAGCCCGTGCAGGTGGAGTTCCCGGCGGTGTCGGTGGTCAGGTGGTACAAGGTGTGCCCATTGGACGACACCAGCACGGTCCCTACAGTGCCCTTGGTGGCCGTGGCGACATTCGAACTGGTCTGACCCGAAGTGGCCGCTGTCGAACTTGGCGGCGTGGACGAATTGGCACTTGAGGATGTGCCCGAGCAGGCAGACACCGCAAGTGCCGTCACTGTCAGGAGGATTCCGACGCCCATCCGCCAGGAAGTCAGCGGTCGCCGACGGTCCGGAGTGCCGTCGAAAGGACTGACGGGAGCGGGCTGAGGGCGCCGGAAGCTTGGGCTGTGCGGAGGAAGCGTGAGGTTCATATCAACGAATACCGAGGTCACACGCGGAATGTTCACAAAGAATGCAAACTCTTTCCGTGCAGCCCGCCCCGCGACGGTCGGAGCGGGCAGGTCAGGTTCGCAGTTTGTGAAGAGGGACCGAGCCGTAAAGGAGGCCATGCCGGAGAGGACGGCGGGCGGTCCTCTCCGGCATGGGGAACTGTCGGTCAGTGGCCAGACGGTCCCGGGCCGAAGAGCTGCAGGGTGTTGTCACCGTCGTCGACGAAGAGGACGCCGTGACCGTTCGGGGCGAGGGTCAGGCCAAAGAGGTCCCCACCAGCATCCGCCGGATCGATGTGAGGTGAGGCGACCCGGCAGCCGAGGGGAACGCTTCCCGAGCCCGACCTGGGCTTCCGTCCACTTCCTACCACCAAGTAGTAGTATAGAAAATATGGCAAGAGAGAAGGCCACCATCACGCTGGACCGTGGCAAGGCAGCCGCCGCTCGGGCTCTGCTCGGCGTCGGCTCCACCTCGGAGGTCATCGACGTGGCTTTGGATCGACTCATTCGCGCCGAGCGCCTCCGGGCGGACATAGCGGCATACCAGCGCGTGCCACCGACGCAGGACGAGGTCGCATTGGCATCGCTTGGCGACACCGGTGGCATCGGCGACGACACCGACTGGGAAGCGCTGTACGCCGACGACCTCTCGTGACCGCCGTCGTGCGCCGGGGCGAGGTCTGGCTCGCCGATCTTGACAAGACCCGTCCTGTCGTCGTCCTCACTCGCGATCCCTTCGGACGGCTCCTCCACTCGGTGATCATCGCTCCTGTCACCTCTACCATCCGGGGTCTGTCCACCGAGGTGCCTCTCGGGCGCGACGACGGCATCAGACACCAATCTGTCGCGAACCTCGACAACGTCCAGCTTGTCGCCCGCGACCGCTTCCTCAGACGCATCGGACGAGTTCAGCCCGCCACCATGACAGCGTTGTGCGCTGCCCTGTCGGTGGCCGTGGACTGCGGCGACTCCATCTCATCGTAGGACGCACACCCGGTTTCGTCCGGCGCCGCCGACCCACACGATGATCTCCCGGACCATCGAGGGTCTGACCGTGCGGACCGGTGCCACAGGAGGAGGCTAGGGAGTCTCCACCGACCCGAATACTCTCGATGGATGCCCCCCGCTCGAATCCAACCACCAGGCCAGACCATCGTCCAGCTGCGTATGGATCCGGCTCGAGGACGAGGATGCCGCCCCGTCGGTCTGGCGGCGCCTCCCACGTCGGCCTTGCCGGTGTGGACATAGACCGCCTGGGCGCCCACGAGCACCACGGCGTCGAGATGCGGCTCCAAGGCCTCGAGCACATCGAGCAGGGCGGATCGTGGGCGCACGTAGAGGGGATCAGGTGCGCCAGGCATCTTCGTTCCTCTTCATCCAGTAGAGGTGCTCCCCGCCCTCGGACGGTTCCCGGCCCGGGCCGGTCAAGAGGTCGGCTGCCACCTGGCTCGGTGAAGCGGTGACGAGCCCGTCCCGGACCATCGTGCGCTCGAACACCACGGCGTCGTAGGGCTCGACCAGGAACACGTTGGCACCGACGTCCGCGGGTCTGAGGCTCAGCTTGTCGGCGGTCTCCATGGAATCCTCGACGTAGAGCACCGCCGAGCGGGTCGGGGCGATGGGGGCGAGGCCCTGTGCCGCGAGCGATGCCGTCACCGCGTACCGCCAGTCCGATCCCCTCAGCTTGTCGGCCACCGCAGAAAGCCCGCGCGGATCGAGATAGCCGGTGACCGTGTTCGATCGCTTCAGCTCGTAGTCCCGGCCCCACCTCCGGATGGTGGCGGACCAGTCGAGGTCGGCCACACCGCCACGGCCGTCCCGGGTCGACAGTGCGTCGCGCTCCAGGAGCTCGATGACCCGGGACAGCGTCGCCGGCGAGACGCCGGCACGGGATCCCAGGTAGCGAACGCCGTAGGGGGGACGGAAGTCGACCAGGGCCCGCACCGCCCGCCCGGCGCCCCGGCCACGAAGGGAGCGCAGCGGCCGGTCCTCGGGCCACGGGTCCTTCGTGGCTCCGGTCACGTCGATGAAGAGGCCCAGCCGTTGGGCCGAGATCCGCAGGTCCCGGTCGCGTCGGCGTAGCTGACCCCGCGTTCGACCAGCACCTGTTTCGACCGCGGGCTCAGAGAGGCAGCCACCACGAGGGGGAGCGCCCCTCCCTCCGTGAGATTCGCTGATCGCGCCAGCGGGCCGACTGCGGACAGGAGGACCTGAGCACCGCGGGAATGCTTCACCTTGATGACGAAGGTCGCCTGTTCTCCGCCAGGTGCACCGAGCGCCAGGAGGGTGGACGCAGGCGTTCGGCCGGAACCAGGCTCCCGTATGGCGGTGACAGTCCAGTCTCCGGGGAAGGCGCGTCGGATCAGCTCTTCGGTCTCGTGGAGGATCTGGGTGTCTGTGGTCGGACCGTGACCCGTCATCTTCACCAGCTCCGTCGGGACGACCGGCGCTCGCCCCGCTCTGGGTGTTCCAAGAGTAATGCTGTGTCACATAACATGAAACAATAGAGATTCTGAAACAGAATCAAGTTACTCTGCTGACCATCTCCGGCAGCGATTCGGCAGCGTCACACGGACGAGGCAGTATTCCGGGGTGATCGTTCTCCACGCCGTGTGGCTGGCCTCTGGGGGCCGTCTCGCCGTGTGGGCGGAGGACGGTAGGCGGCCTCGAACAGCTCCGGCCCGTCGTGGGCGCCCGCCCCGCCGACCACGCCCGAGACCCCATCCCTTCGCCCTCGACGCCGATGGCATCCGACTCGCGGTCAACGAGCTCGGAGGGCTGGTGGTGGGAAGTCTGGTGGGGGCGGGCAACGTGGAACTCATGCTCCGGCTGCCCGACGCGGGTGCAGGGCCGGTCGGCTCCCCATGGCTCGAGGACGAGGCCTCTGACCCTCTGTCCGAGCCCTTGGTTTCCCCGCAGTCTCTCCCCTTGTGGACCGTCCCGGGCCTGGTCCTCGAGTGGCCGGATACCCGGCACGTCCTCTCGACGTTGATGGCAGTGGCAGGCGATCCCGCGGGCCTCTCGACCACCGACCCGTCCGGCATCGCCCTCGCCGCCGACTTCCGATTCGCCGCACGGGCGGCGGAGATGATCCTTGAGTTGACCACCCGAGGACGTCTGTTCCCTGCCCTCGAGCTCACCACCGACGGATGGCGGGCCCGCTGGCGCCCGCTCGTCGACGGGCATGACCGTGGTCGGATCGAAGCACTCCTGTGGTCACTGCCCGCATCGTTCATGGCCTCGGGTGGGTACGACCTGGGCCAAGGTGCCGCCCACGGCGACCCAGAGCCGGAGACACCCGACGAGGTCCTCCGCTCCCTCATGTGGGGCCTCACCGATGCGATGGCCCGGCAGTTCGCGACCGACCGGCCGCCTGCCGCGCGACGACACCGACCGAGGACACCGGGTTCCGTCGACGCGTGGCTGGCCGCCCTGGTCTCGCCCGATGGAATCGTGGAGGCCGATGGCGACGAGCTCGCCTTGCTCGCCGAGAAACTCCATGCCTGGCAGGCCACAGCGAGCACGCTCGCCGAACCGGTGCGAACGTGCTTCCGGATCATCCCTCCTGCCGACGACGCGGAAGATCTCCCTGGAGAAGGGGACGGTGGTCCCGAGCGGCTGGGGCCGCGCCGTCAGAAGGGTCAGCCCGAACGCATCGACGAATGGCGGATCGAGTTCGCCCTGCAGGCCGTGGACGACCCGAGCCTGCTCGTGTCCGCTGCCACCGTGTGGACCGACGGTCCTGAGCTCACTGCTCTGGAGCGCCACGTGGCGCACCCCGATGAGCATCTCCTCCGTGGCCTGGGCCGGGCCGCTCGGCTCGTCCCCTCACTCGGCCCGGCGCTGGCCGAGATGGCACCCTGCGACCAGACAACTGACGCCACCGGCATCCTCGCCTTCCTCCGCGACGGTGCCCCGGTTCTGGAGGAGGCCGGATTCGGGGTGATGGCGCCACCCTGGTGGCGTTCCTCGAGAGCACGCCTGGCCGTTCGGCTCAAGGCTCGGACCGGCTCGAAGATCGCCGCCTCGACAGGCACCATCGGGCTCGACGGCCTCTGTGACATTCGATGGGAGGCGGTGCTCGGGGATGACAAGCTCGGGCTTGCGGAACTACGTCAACTTGCGCGTCTGAAGCAACCTCTCGTCCGGCTGCGCGGTCAGTGGGTGGAGCTGCACGAAGAGGATCTCGCCGCCGCCATCACCGCGGTCGGAAAGAGGGGCGCGAGCGCAGAGCACATGTCGGCCGGCGAGGTTCTACGCACGGCCCTCGGGCTCGAGCAGGCCACGGGTGGCCTGCCGGTGGCCGCGGTTGAGGCGGACGGGTGGCTCGGGGACCTTCTCGCCGGTGCCGATGACCGACGCCTACGGGCGATTCCGACGCCAGACGGCTTTGCCGGGGAGTTGCGCCCATACCAGGAGCGCGGGCTCGGGTGGCTCGCCTTCCTCGGTGATCTCGGCCTCGGGGCCTGCCTCGCTGACGACATGGGGCTCGGGAAGACGGCCCAGCTCCTCGCACTGTTGGTCGACGAGCGCGCCCGTGGTGACAAGGCGCCGCCGCGCCGGGGGGCTGCCACCACAACGAAGCGGCGGACCGTCACGCCGACACTGGGCCCGACACTGGTGCTGTGCCCGATGTCGCTGGTCGGCAACTGGCAGCGCGAGACCGCCCGCTTCGCTCCGAAGCTGTCGGTCTACGTCCATCACGGACCGGACCGGCTCGACGGCAAGGCCTTCACCCGCGAAGCCGGCACGGTGGACCTGGTGCTGTCGACCTACGGGTTGGCCGCCCGCGACCAGCAGCTGCTGGCGACAGTGCCGTGGCGACGGATGGTCCTCGACGAGGCACAGCAGATCAAGAACAGCGCGGCCCGTACCACCCAGAGCGTCCGGGCGATCCCGGCCGAGCGTCGGATCGCCATGACCGGCACGCCGGTGGAGAACCGCCTGTCCGAGCTCTGGTCGATCATGCAGTTCATCAATCCGGGAATGCTGGGCTCGGAGAAGGCCTTCCGCGAGCGGTTTGCCCTCCCCATCGAGCGCGATGGTGACGACGAGGCCGCAGCCCGTCTCCGCCGGATCACCGGCCCGTTCGTGCTCCGCCGTTTGAAGACCGACCGGTCGATCATCGCCGACCTGCCCGACAAACTCGAGATGAAGGAGTTCTGCAACCTGACCCGCGAGCAGGCCACCCTCTATCAGGCGGTCGTCGACGACATGTTGGCCCGGATCGACGAGGCCGAGGGAATCGAACGCCGTGGGCTGGTCCTCGCCACGATGATGAAGCTCAAGCAGGTGTGCAACCACCCGGCGCAGTTCCTGGCCGACGGCTCGTCGATCGCGGGTCGCTCGGGCAAGGTGTCACGCCTCGTCGAGGTGCTGGAGGAGGCGGTGGCCGAAGGTGACCGTTCTCTCGTCTTCACCCAGTTCACGCAGATGGGGGACATGCTGGAGCGGCACCTGCGCAACCGGTTGGGCTGCCACGTGCTGTGGCTCCACGGTGGGGTCTCGAAGAAGGCGAGGGACGCGATGGTCGAGCAGTTCCAGGGCGCCGCCGGCCCGCCGGTGTTCCTGCTGTCGCTGAAGGCCGGTGGCACCGGCCTGAACCTGACGGCAGCGACCAACGTCGTGCACTTCGACCGGTGGTGGAACCCGGCGGTGGAGGACCAGGCGACCGATCGGGCCTTCCGGATCGGCCAGAAGCGCAATGTGCAGGTGCGGAAGTTCGTGTGCGGGGGGACCCTCGAGGAGCGGATCGACGCCATGATCGAGGCGAAGCGCGCCCTGGCCGACCGCATCGTCGGGTCCGGCGAGGGCTGGATCACCGAGCTGTCCACCGAACAGCTCCGCGAAGTCGTCGCCCTGTCGGCCGACGCGGTGGGGGAGGACTGATGCCGCCCCGCCGCCCGACCCCCCGTCGTCCCATGGGCCGGTCCGGGCGACCTGCCGACGGGTGGTGGCCTCCTCCTTCCACGCCGATCGCGGTCGAGGGCGGCCTGCAGGCACGAAGTCAACGGGGGCGGATCGGCGACACCTGGTGGTCGCAGCGCTTCATCGCCGTGCTCGAGACCTTCGGCATCGGCAGTCGTCTCCAGCGCGGCAAGCGGTATGCCCGAACCGGCCAGGTGCTGACCATGGAGGTCACCGCCGGTCAGGTGAAGGCCTCGGTGCAGGGGTCGCGGGCCAAGCCCTACCGGGTGTTCATCGAGACGAAGGTGCTCACTGCGCCCGAGTGGGACGCGATCGAGTCCGTCATGGCATCGAGCGCGGCCTTTGCGGCCAGGCTGCTGGCCGGCGAGATGCCCGAGGAGATCGAGGAGGCGTTCGCCGACTCGTCGACGTCGCTGTTCCCGGCGTCGGCAGACGAGCTCGACTCGGCCTGCTCGTGTCCGGACTGGGAGAACCCGTGCAAGCACATCGCCGCGGTCTACTACCTCCTGGCGGAGGCCTTCGACGACGACCCGTTCCTGATCTTCGCCTGGCGTGGCCGAACAAAGGAGGAACTGCTCACTGGATTGCGGGCCCGCCGACGTGGATCGGACCCGAACGACGGCTCCGAATCGCGTGCCGCGGCCGAGGCTGCCGACAACGGTCCGTTCGGCTGGCCGGTGGCTGATCCCGACAGCGCCGCCGCAAGGCAGCTGGCCGACTCGATGTCCCCGTGGGGAGTTGACGCCGACCTGGCGGCCATAGAGACCCGACCCCGCCTGGCCGTCGCCCCCGATCTGGTCCTCCGCCAACTCGACCCGGCACCGCTCGCCACCGACGGGGTACGGATCACCGAGGAGCTCCGTGCGCTCTACGAAGCGATCACTGCCGGTGCCGCGACCCTGGCCCTCGACGAGGAGCCGGAGTAGTGAACCATTGAGAGCCAGTCGGCCCGTTGGCTCACCTCACCAACGGCTCTAACCACGCGATTCTTCCGGCTGAGTCCTCATACGCCCGAAATTGTTGCAGCTGGTGCAGGGAATCCGTCGTTGAGAACGTGCCGCTCGAGGGCCAGAAGGTGATCGGAGGCAACGGTGAGTATCCGGCAACGATCCGACCTACCCCCGGACCGGCATCGTCATCGCCTACGAAGAGCCCACCTTCCGTGCCGCGCTCGACGATCTGCCGGCGCGGACCGGCCGTACCCACGTGATCATCTCGGGGGTCGCCATCGGCACCTGCTGCACCATGCCGACCTTCTCGATCCTCAACGACGGCTGACAGGTCTTCCCTGTGGTCGATGCCTGTGGCGCCTGGAACGGCAACGAGGCCCAGGCGGCGATGGCGCGCATGTCTCGAGCCGGTGCCGCACTGGCGACCGTGTTCGCCCCGAGGTGTGAGCTGCAGTCGGACAGAAATCTGCCTTCGGGCTATGCCATGTTCGACCCGTTCACCAACGAACTGCCGGAGTATGAGTTCGTCATCCAGAACTTCTGGAACAACGCCAATCAGCATGTCCTGCCCGACCCGTTTGGCAACGTCCGGTAGGTCCCACGGAGGCGACACGCCGGCGTTGCTGCTACCGGCATGTCGTTCGGCGTGGCAGGCGGTCACGAGCTGCGCGGATCCGCACTACTCGACGCGATCGATGGTCGGATCGGGCTGCTGCCCGAGGTACTCGACCCGTTCCTTCTTCACGCATGGATCGTGGGTTGCCGCCTCGACGAGGTCCATGAAGCTGACGATATTGGCGTCGAACCGGTCCTGGAGCTGCTCATCGGCTATGCCGCCTTCGTCGGTGAACGCGTGGTGGGCCTGGGCCAAGTAAGTCATGTTCGGGTAGATGCGAGCTCCGAGATGCTCCAGTGGAACCCGCAGTGCCCACAGTCCACGGTTGCCACCGATCATCGACGGTGACGCCGACAGGAGGAGGCCGTGGTGTTCATTGAACGGCTGCGGCGAGTAGCGCGACACCCAGCCGATGGCGTTCTTGAGCACGCCGGGAATCGACTAGTTCTACTCGGGGGAAGCGATGACAAAGGCGTCGGCGTCCTCGAGCCGCTGGCGGAATCGTTCGGCGCCGGAAGGAGGACCTTCATCCCGCTCCACATTGGCGTCAAACGACGGTGCCTCGAACTCACGCATCGACGCCAGATCGACTTTGGAGCCGTGCGCTTCGATCGTCCTTGCCGCGAGCTGCGCCGGCCGAGTGTTCAGGGAATCTGACTGCAGCGAGGCGTAGAACAACAGGAACAGTAGGGGCTCACGTGAGGCGGTGGTCATGGTCTACCTCTGACTTCCGGCCCGGATCCGATGCCACAGGTGTGACGGCCAGATTGGGGCTGGCGTCGCCTGACGCTTTGCGGGGCGAGGAACTGGTGCCCGCAGTTCTCCGGTCAACCGTCGGAGCCGGCCGAGGGTCCTTTCTGCGTCCTCCGTGCACGGGCCGGGTTCACCACCTGGGGACGTTCGTAGGTGAACGGTGGACTTCCCCCCGGGCGGCGCTGAGGGGGCCGACGCGGCTCGACCACCCCCGTTCGCAAGTGGCGACGGGGCCCGGACCAGGGTGCGGGCGGGGCCGTGAGACGGTCGGCCAAGCGGTAGGAGACGCTCTCATAGTTCACCCGCCATCCACGGAAGTCCGGCCATGCCTCCTCCGCGGTCCGTTCCATGGGGAATCCGCAGGCTGCAAGGATGGCAACGGCCTGTTCGAACTCTTGGTACTCCAGATCGATCGGGCCTTCCGGATTCGGGTCTGGGTCGATCTCCCAACCCAACGAGGTTGCAATGCGGTTCATCAGAGTGAACCCCATGCGCAGGCACAGGCGCGCCTGCGAGGGAGCGGCGCTTGGAGCGAGGGACAGGTGCATGGCCCCGGCATCCAGCACCGCCAGGAGGCCAATCATCCATGACAGCCAAGGTTCAGGTGATCGGAAGAGGAGCAAGATCGGGTACGTGGTGTGGCTTTCGGCTACGTCCGCAGCCCACTCCTCCCATGCTGCATAGAGGTCCGGCAGAGTGTCGGTGATACCGACGAGCTGGTGACGGGCGAGTAGCTCCGGTCCCCAGGCCGGCTCGCCGGCTCGGCTTTCGAGGAGAGTCACGAGGCCCTCTCTGCGGTTGAACGAGCTGTAGAGCGCAGGGAGGTAGGCGATCTGGAGCGCGACGATTACCACCCAGATGGCACCCACTGCGATGTCGACTCCCGTGTTCGCCCGGCCCCCGAGGTGCACCGCGCCGACCGTGAACAAGGCGGTCAGGGCTTGCAGAAGCCCGTCAGTGAAGGAGTGGACCGTCGCCATCAGCATCAGCCCGAACCCGATGACCAGAGTCACCGCCCAGAACACGAGCTGGGCCAGCAACGCGACCGGTGCCGTCGGCGCCAGGATCGCGTCCTTCCCTTCGTAGCTCTTGGCCAGGCGCGACAGCGCAACGAACGCCAGGCGGACACTGCGGTTCACCACCAGTGTCACGCGTTCGATTCCCACCGGCTGGCGCGGGAGGACCAGGGTGAAGAGGACGCTCGTTACGGTGAGGAGGACGACCAGAAGACCGAGGACAAAGAGGAACTGGTTCACGTCCGCCCGCCAGCACGAGCTTCGTCGACCGAGGAACCGGTGTTCCGGTGCACTGTCGATGATTCGGGCACTGCTCGCACCTCCACCAGGCTCTGGCGAAGTATCGCAGGCGATGGAGCTGGACGCGCCATTGGGCACCAGCGTCTGCTCGTGGGATTCGGTCTCACACCGGGCAGGAATTCCTGCCGCCGCTATGGAGCTCGTCACGCCCTGGCCAACTGGGGCAAAGCGTCAGCTCGCTGGACACTCTTCCCGTAGGCGTTGGCCTCGCCTGCCGATTTCGAGTGTGTTCTACTGGTTTCGCGAGGGTTTCGAGTGCAGAGGCGAGCCCATGGACCGGATCGACGACATGAAGGTGACCGTCACCACGAACGGACCGTATCTGGTGGAGGGCTCGGTCCCGCTGGCGAAACAGACCATCGTCGCCGATGCCGAAGGAAACTCCGTCGGCTGGCGGCAGGGCGAGGAGTATGAGGCTCAGGCGACCTGTGCGCTGTGCCGATGCGGGCAGTCCGCCGACAAGCCCTTCTGCGACGGGTCCCATGTGCGGACCGGCTTCGACGGAACCGAGACCGCCAGCCACGAGCCGTACTCGGCTCAGGCGACCGAACAGGCCGGCCCGTCTCTGATCCTGAGCGACGCCCAGCCGCTATGCGCCTTCGCCCGGTACTGCGACGTGGCGGGGCAGGTCTGGAACCTGGTGGAGCAGCCCGGCGTTGAGGCGGCGCACCAGACGGCGCTAGAGGCTGGGCTGTGCCCGTCTGGTCGACTTGTGGCCTGGGAGCCGGAGACGAAGAAGGCCCTCGAGCCCAGATTCGAACCATCGATCGGCCTCGTCGACGATCCTTCCGAGGGAGTGGCGGGGCCCATCTGGGTGAGGGGAGGCATCCCGATCACCGGCGCCGACGGGGAGACCTACGAAGTGCGCAACCGGGTCACCCTGTGCCGGTGCGGGGCATCGAACAACAAACCGTTCTGCGATGCCTCCCATGCGTCGATCGGGTTCACGGCCTAGGAATACCTGCGGGCGCTGCTTGCCGGGGTCCCGGCGGCGGGCCGGACGCCAATCGGGCGAAGTCGACCCGGCTCACGAAGACCGTGTCGATGCGGCCGCCGATCGGGCGAAAAGCCAACACGCGAGACAACAATTGGGTCCTATCGCGTCTCACGCCATCGCGTCCCGTGGCGCGACCTTCTGAATATGTAGCCATCTACCAGGGAAAATGCGACGAGATGCGGTTCGCCGGGACGCCCGGCACAACGAGAATCGCTCTACGGATCAGCAGGGTGCAGGTTCGATTCCTGCCGGACACCGCCGGACACTGCCGAGGGCAGACAATGCCGAGCGCGCCAGAAGCCCAGCCCAGAAGCATCATCCGAGTTGATCGTGCTCGACGAAGCCAACAATTCCGTTTGGATCGCGCCGGAGTCGTTGGATAGGACCAGGTCATCAGCCAGAAACCTCTGCGGGGTCGGGCAACGAAGAAGCCAACGATGCGATCCTCGTGGAATGACGAGCATGGCCCGGGGTCACACATCAGATGTTCGACGACTTGAATCGGCCCGCGAATCCTCGAGGTTCCATGGAACCCCGGCCGATTCATGGGCTCGATGAGCCAAGCGGGTCTCCCACCCCGTCCGCGGGCTTGCAGGTGCGCCGGCTGGTACCGATCAGTGAGTTCAGACAGCAAAGCGAAACACCTTCCGCCAGGAGCTCTGCCTGCTCGGGGCCCGGCTCTCGGCTCGGACCAGCTGCGGACCGGCTTTTCGGACGCTTGTCATCACGGCTGAAATGGGCTTCAAAGTCCCGGCAGTAGTGGGGGAACACCATCTCTCGCCGCATCGAAGGCAATCACCCGAAGAGGGTGACGTTTCCACCATCGCCGGTTGTAGGGTGTCACCAAAGAGGCGATACCGACGGAGGTCGTGTGGCTATGGGTCCAGTCGAATACATCATTGTCGGGTTCCCCGGCAACAAGTTCAACGGTAGGATCGCCCCCGAACTGGAGGCATTGGTCGAATCGGGCACGGTCCGGATTCTCGACCTGATCTTCGTCGGCAAGGATGCCGATGGGTCTGTCGTGAACTTCGAGATCGACCAACTGGACGCACTGGCCGGATTTGCCGCATTGGACGCCGATGTCGGAGGTTTGATCAGCCCCGAAGATATCGAGTACGCCGCGGAAGCCCTGGAGCCCGATTCGTCAGCTGCGCTGCTGATCTGGGAGGACCTCTGGGCGGCACCCTTCGCCGACGCCGTGCGGAGGTCCGACGGTGTGCTGCTCGAGGGAGCGCGTATCCCCCACGAGCTGATCGCACCCGTCCTCGCAGATCTTCCCCCAGCAGTCTGAACCGTTTCGAGACAGGAGAACCGACATGCTCAGAAGACGCCCAATTGCCCGGATGGCCGTTCGAACGACGGTGGTGGCCGGTACCGCCGCAGCCGTGGGTGCACACGCGGCCAACAAGCAGGCGGCAAGTGCAGCACAGCCAGCACCCGAAGCCCCAGCTCCTGCACCCGAAGCCCCAGCTCCTGCCGCCGCTGCGCCGGACCCCATTCAACAACTCACTGAACTGGCGGCACTGAAGGACTCGGGAGCGCTGACTCAAGCAGAGTTCGATGCGCAGAAGGCAAAGATCCTGGGTTAGTCGGTTCGACGGCCGACGCCGGCGGATCAGGCACCTTGTGGGTCTGCCGCGTCCCATCTACGCGAGGATGGTGTTTGCCGAAATCCAGCCGGGCCCAGCTGTGACAGTTGCCCTCCGACGCCCTGCGGTGCTGGATCGGGGACACAGTCTCCCCGCGGATCTGGGAACGGGTCCGGGAGAACGAGTTCGTCGACCGGAGCGTGGCCCTCGTAGCCAGGGCGTTCATCTCCTCGGGTGACATTTGCAAGGCCACCGGACCGCTGAGCCTCGTCCTTCTGGCGTTCTACGCGACATCGTTCACCACCGCACTCCAGCGGGTGTTCCGGCGGATGTGGAGACGTCCACCCGGCGGCCGGGTGACCGACCGGCTCCACGGACCGGCGTGGCTCGGGGGGATCATTGCCATTGCGACGCTGGTCGGTGGCCTCCGTCGTGTCCTCGGAGGCGGCCCGGGTGCGGCGGCGTTCCTCGCGGTCAGTACGGCGCTGGCGGTCGGCCACTGGTGGGTGACCGGGTGGCTGACGCTCGAGGGCCAGGTCCGCTGGCGGGCCCTGGTTTCCCATGGGCCCGGTCACAGGTCCCGGACTGTCGGTCCATGCCTTCTCGGTCTCCCTGTGGATGCCACACACGGTCGCCAGTGACCCTCGCCAATTCGAGTTCTTCGGTGTCGCCCTTGCCCTCGCAAGTTGGCTCACCGGGGCGGGTTCCATCATCCGCGGCGTCTGTACCGGGGCCACACGGGTCGATGAGAGCGGACGGGTGGGAGACCGGCCAAGGGCGGCGACACGTCGGTGCTGAAGGCTGGTGCGGCTCCGGCGCTGCCGGGTCCCCATCCAGGGGCGGATGAAGCCCCGTCCTGCCTGCACGGAAGGGTCGGATACCGAACCCGGGGTGGCGAGGAGTCTTGGGCGGAACCTACTGGATGGCTGTAGCCACCCGCATGCGGTCTTCCGGGGAGATGAGGTGATCATGGTCATCGTCACCGATGTCGAGCTGGACCCAGTTCACGGCCCCGGTGAAGCGACTTGTCTCGCCCGCATAGTCCTCGCTGACCGGAGTCCCGGTGTCGCTGCCGACATCGCAGGTCTCATCTCCCGAGTAGATCATGGGAACGGTTGCATCGACTCGTCCCTCACCTTTGTTGTCGCCGTCGATGTAGAGCGAGACCGTCCCACCCTTGGCCAGCCCGCCGCCGTCATAGGCGAACTCCATCCGCACCTGGTGCACGCCGGCCGGGACCACCTCGGTTCCCTCGACGTAGAAGCGCATGAGACCGGCCAGGTTGTGGCAGTACTTGGGCTTGCCGTCGTGGAGATACAGGCTCCAGCCGGCGAAGGCCCCGCCTTGGGCGACGATGACTCCATTTGCCCCGCCCTCGGGGACGACGATTTCGGCGGTCACCGTGTGTGACTTGTTCTTCATGTTGAGGACCGAGTTCTCGCTCAGTCGGATCATTCCGCCATAGAGCAGTTGGGTCTTCTCCTTGACCAGTACGGGCCGGCCGGCAATGTCCGAGTTGAACCGCTCGATGCGTCGGTCGTCGAGCGGCAGCACGTTGTACCGCACCGCCTCGATCAGCCACAGGCGCTGCAGCTCCTTCAGCTTGCCCGGATGCTCAGCCGCGAGGTCGTGTGCCTGGGACCAGTCGGTGGTGGTGTCATAGAGCTCCCATACGTCGTCGTCGAGCGCCGGGAGCTCCGCCCCGAACTCCCATGGGACGCTGTGCCGGGTGACCGCTGTCCACCCCTTGTGGTAGATGCCGCGGTTGCAGGCGACCTCGAAGTACTGCGTCTCACGACCCTCTGCCGCTCCCGCGTCGTCGAAGGCGTAGGCCATGGAGACCCCATGCAGGGGCATCTGCTGGATGCCGTTGACGAAGGTCGGCTGGGGAAGGCCTGCCACGTCGAGGATCGTCGAGGCCACGTCGATGATGTGGTGGAACTGGCTGCGCACCTCTCCGTGAGCCTCGAAACCCTTGGGCCAGTGGACGATGGTCCCGTTGCGTGTACCCCCGAAGTGGGAGGCAACCTGCTTGGTCCACTGGTAGGGGGTGTCCATGGCGTGTGCCCAACCCACCGCATAGTGGTTGTAGGCCTCAGGCCCGCCGAACCCGTCGATGCGCTGGGTCATGAATTCGGTGGTCTCGAAGGCGGCTGCGCCGTTGAGCGAGATGATCTCGTTGAACGTGCCGTTCGGCGTGCCTTCGGCGCTGGCACCGTTGTCCCCGATGATCAGGAAGATCAGGGTGTCCTCGAGCACATCGAGTTCCTCGAGGGTGTCGAGAAGCCTCCCGATCTGGTGGTCGGTGTGTTCCATGAAGCCCGCATAGATCTCCATCTGCCGGGCCAGCACTGGCTTGAGGTCCTCCGGGACATCCTCCCACGCCGAGATCTCGGCCGGACGGGCCGAAAGCTCGGTCCCGGGCGGAACCACGCCCAGCTCGATCTGGCTGGCGAGTGTCTCCTCGCGCAGCGCGTCCCATCCGGCATCGAAGCGGCCTTTGTACCTGTCGCTCCACTCCGTCGGGACGTGGTGGGGAGCATGGGTTGCACCCGGCGCGTAGTACATGAAGAAAGGCTTGTCGGGCATCAGCGCCTTCTGCTGCCTCACCCAGATCGAGGCCCGGTCGGTCATGTCCTCAGTGAAGTGGTAGCCCTCCTCGGGGGACTTGGACGGCTCGACCGGTGTGGTCCCCTCATAGATGGCCGGGTAGTACTGATTGGTCTCTGCACCCACGAAGCCGAAGAAGTGCTCAAATCCACTGCCGGTAGGCCACTGGGTGAACGGTCCCATCGGGCTGGTCTCCCACACCGGCACCTCGTGGCACTTTCCGAACTGGGCCGTGCTGTAGCCATTGAGACGGAGGATCTCGGCGAGGGGGGCTGCATTGTCCGGTCGGACCGAGTTGTAGCCAGGGGCCGAAGTGGCGATCTCCGTGATGCCGCCCATGCCGACAGCATGGTGATTCCGACCCGTCAGCAGAGCGGCCCGGGTTGGAGAGCACAACGCGGTGGTGTGGAAGCGGTTGAACCGGAGTCCCTTCGCCGCCAACCGCTCGGCGTTCGGGGTGTTGCAGGGGCCTCCAAAAGCGGTGGACGCCCCGAACCCGGCATCGTCGATCATCATGACGAGGACGTTCGGAGCGCCACTTGGTGGTCGGAGCGGCTTGATGGGCGCAAAGGCGGTGTCCGGGTCCTTGGCGTCGTAGGTGATCAGGCCCCGGTGCTGTCCGTGGGGTATCGGCAGGTTGGTGCGTGCGACGTCAGGCATCGGGTTCTCCTTGGTCGGCGGTGCTGCGGGCAGCGGGGTGACGGGGGAATGGCTCAGGGTTCACGGATTCCAGTTCGATGTTGAGGTCGCTCAGCACCTCGAACAGGCCGAAGAGTCGTGCCTGGTCGGGCACCCAGCCGATCAGGTGGGTCAGACCGTGGTCGACGGCGCGGACCTCGAAGCCCTCGATCGCCGCCACGAGCATCGGGCTGAGCCTTCCCCGGACAACGATCTCGAACGACTGAGCGCTCACGGCAATTCCTCCCGACGGCACGGCCGATCCGCGCTTGGTACTTGGATGGGACGTTCGCTTCGCCGAGCCGCATCCGTGAGGTGGATCCTCGGGCTTCGACGTTCCTCGACACGTGGGCGTGCACGCCCCGTCGACGGCGACGGCCCGGGTGACCGGTCTCCGGTGCCACGGGGGAGGACGTGCATTGCATCCACCCTCTCCCGTAGATCCCTCGAGGTCGTCATCCCCGGAGGGTGATCATGGCGGAGGCCGAGTCGGAGGTCTCGCTCGCCCCTGGCATGTCGAAGACCTGGATGCCACACTTTGAGGGACTTCGAGGGCGGGCAGGAAGGAATCCATGATTGAGTCGCCCGCGAGGCCGAGGCATCTGGTTCCACCTCATGCGGTGGATCGTCCTCGCTTGATCCGGCGGATGGACGAGGCCCTGGCCGTACCTCTGACCGTCCTCGTCGCTCCTGCCGGTGCCGGAAAGTCCCTGCTCCTGGGCCAGTGGGCCGCCCAGCATCCCGATCTGCCCTATCTGTGGCTGGGGATCGAGGTCGTTGACGACGATGCCGTCCGCTTCGCCTCGCGTCTCGTCCGTGGCCTCACCGCCATCAGCCCTGAACTGGCCGACCTCACCGGGTCGGTGTCCCTCCATGGCCCAGGGCTCGGGAGGCCCTTTTTGGAGGCCCTCGCCGGACAGCTCGCTGACCTGCCCGAATCGGTCATCGTCCTCGATGACCTGCACCAACTGTCGAACACCGCCCTCTTCGCCGACCTGGGGAGCCTGGTGGAGGTCCTTCCCCCCACCGTCCACCTCGTTCTCTCGAGCCGGGTGGATCTCCCGATCGCATGGAGCCGTCACCGACTGGGCGGTCGCATGCTGGAGATCCGCCAGGCGGACCTGGCCTTCGACGAGACCGACTCCGCCCTGCTCCTCGAGCACCTGTCGGGGCAGACGCTCTCGGACGACAGCGTGGCTGCGCTGGTGGATCGGACGGAAGGCTGGGCAGCCGGACTTCAACTGGCCGGCATGACGCTCAAGGGCCACGAGGACGCGGACGAGTTCGTCTGTCAGTTCAACGGAAGTGACCGACTGGTGGCGGACTACCTGAGTGGCGAGGTGCTCGATGGTCTCTCCGAGGGGCGGCGCCAGCAGTTGCTCCGGATCTCGGTACTCGGTGAGATGTGTGCCGATCTTGTCGTGCGCCTCACCGGCCAAGTGGGTGGCCAGCAATTCCTCGAGGACCTCGAACGTGAGTCCATGTTCCTGATCCCGCTCGACTCGCGACGTGAATGGTTCCGTTTCCACCATCTCTTCCAGGACCTCCTGCGCTTCCGATTGCGGGCCCAGGAGCCCAAAGAGGAGCTGCGGCTCCTGCGGGCGGCTGCAGACTGGTACCTCGAACAGGGCGAAGTCAATGCCGCCGTCGAATACCTCTTGCGGGCCAAGGAGTGGGACCTTGCACTCGGGTTGATACTGGCCCGAGGATCCGAGGTCTTCGAAAAGGGCGAGATGGCCACCGTCATCCGCTGGATCGACAAGGTGCCGCCCGGAGTACGAAAGGATCGCCAGGACGTCAACCTGCTGCTCGGACTGCTCAAGGTAAGTGAGGGCCAGGCGACCGGAGCGGAGGACCTCCTGGGGCGCGTCGTCGCCCACCCCGATGCGTCACCAGGCGAACGGATCTGCGCCCAGACCCTCCTGGCCGCCCTCGTGCAGTGGCGTCCGAACCCGAACGTCTCGATCACCATGGCCGAACGGGTGATCGCCATGCTCGAGGACACCGACCGGTCGACCATCCCCTTGGTGATGGATCTGTCCGACGCCCCGTCGATCGAGACGGTGGCCCTCCTGTCCTTGGGCCGGGCGCACCTGCTGGCCGGACATTTCGGCGAGGGCCGTCGATGGCTCGAACGAGGGCTGGCATCCGAAGGAGCCACCTACTCGGTGTGGCGGGTGAGCGGGTTGGGCTCGCTGGCATTGCTCGAGGCCTGGTGCGGTCGGATCGCGCACGCCGAGGAGCTGGCCGTCGGGGCACTCGCCGTGGCCCAGGATTCCGGCAGGCTCAGACATCCCTCGTCCGCGGACGCCTATCTCGCACTCACGTCCGTTGCGCTCGAACGGGGCCAACCCCGCCGGGCGTCCCTCTCGCTGCACGAGGGCACATTCCGGGCAGAGCAGAACCAGCGCCTGCAGCTGCTCTGGATCGCCCGCCTGCTGTCAGCCCAGTTCCTCGCCGCCGATGGCCAGGCCGACCAGGCGATCACCTCCATAGTGACCGCACCCCGTGATCTTGCCACGCCGGCACCGCCGCCGGTTGCCGACCGGCTGCTGGCGCTGCACGCGCGACTCCTCCGCCTCGACGGGGCTTCCGAGCAGGCCCGCCGTGTCCTGGCCCTTACACCGTCCAACTCCGCACCGCTCTCCTTCGAGCGCGGTGCGAGCGCTCTGGCGTTGCGCGATCCGGGACAGGCACGAAAGGCCATGGATGCCGCGGACGCCGCGTTCGACGCGGGTGAGCCGCTGTCCGTCGTGAAGCGCCTCATGCTGGGGGCCTGGGTGGCCGACCTCGACGGGCAGAGTTCGGACGCCCGGCATCTGATCGGTGAAGCGCTCGAGCTTGCCGACAGGCACTCGCTCGTCGAGGTGTTCGTACGGGCTGGTCCGCAGGTCATCCGCCTGGTTGCCAAGCTGCCGAACCGCCGAGCGGCATTCCGGGAGGAGGTCGTGGCCCGAGCGCGCGAGGTGCTCACACCGAGTCCCATCAGCGAGCTGGCAGACCCGCTGACGGTCAGGGAGCTCGAGATCCTCACCTTCCTGCCGAGTCGGATGACCAATGCCGAGCTGGCCGAGCGATGCTATGTCTCGGTCAACACCATCAAGACCCATATGGCCCGCATCTTTCGCAAGCTCGGCGCGTCGAACCGGCGCGAAGCAATTGCTCGGGCTACCGAGCTCGGCCTCCTCTGACAGACGCCCGGCATTCGGCAGCGACGTGTGGGGGGCGAGCGGCCTCCGCTGGGTGACCGTGAAGTCACCCCGGGAGGGTGACGACCTCAGGGCGGCCGGCGTGGTTATCTCGTCGTGAGGCCTCAGCGGCGCGGCGTGGGACGTCAGCGTGGCGGGCCCGGACGATTGAGGTTGCGCGAAGGGTCACAGCCGGTCCTACGACTGCCTCGACAAGGAGATGACTGCAATGACCGCCTACACCTATCCACTGGCCGACCTCTTCGGCACGATGTTGGGACTGTTCGTCTTCACCATCTGGTTCTGGCTGCTCATCATCGTGTTCGCTGACATCTTCCGCAGTCGCGACCTGGGCGGCGGGGCCAAGGCGCTCTGGGTGATCTTCGTGATCATCCTGCCGTTCCTCGGCATCTTCGTGTACCTGATCGCCCGAGGAGGCAAGATGCACGAGCGTGCTGCACAGATGGCCCAGCAACAGCAGCAGGCCTTCAACGAGCAGGTCCGGGCGGCTGCCGGGACCGGCCCCACCTCCACGGACCAGTTGGCCAAATTGGCTGAGCTGCGCCAGAGCGGAGCCCTCACCGACGAGGAGTACGAGGCGCAAAAGGCCAAGGTGCTGGCCTGAGCAGGCCCGCCCTCTTGACTTGCCTTGCGCGCTCAGCACCGGAAGGAAGGGAATGGACCCAGAAGCACGTCCCTCGGTCCCGTTCGTGTACTTCTCCTACACGCAGCAGACCGAGAAGGTGATGGTGGCCATGGCCGACGTCCTACGGGATCGTGGCTGTGACGTCACCCTGGCGCCCATATTCTTCATCGATCCCCGGTACGAGAAGCGATTCAAGCAGTTCCCCATGCCGCGTCCCTATCTCGAGGTGTTCGGAATGATCGCGGCCGAGCTCCGGCATCGTGCTGCCGAGATCGGGATTCCCGACGTGGTGACAGCGAAGCGGTACGACTTCGTCTGCATCGGGTCACCCACCCGGTGGCTCTCGACCAACGTGCCCATCCGCTCGTTCCCCGAGTCGTCCGAGGCCTCGAGGCTGCTCGGCGGAACACCGTTCGCCGAAGGATTGGCAGAGCGGATGGTCCCTTCTGCGCAGCCGGGGTTGCCGGACCGACCAGCGCCGCGCTCCGTACAGCTGCCCAGCGCACCATCCGATCTGATGTCCCACCAACTCCCGAGGAGCACCCATGGCTCAGGCATTCGGCAGGAGCACCCCTCCCCACTCGGGGTGGCGATCAGCCCCATACCAATCATCGCCATCATCCTCGTGCTCTTGTCCAACCGGGCCGGCGTCAACAATGCTGCCTTCGCCGGCGGATGGTCCACTCCACAATCAAGTCATTTGGAGGCAACTACATGTACGTGCTCGGATCGATTCTCTTCGCTGCGATGGCGATCGTGCTGGTCTTCGCGTTCTACCGCAAGTGGCGGCAGAGCAATGACTGAGCGGAACCGCCGGCCGGGCCACGCGACGGGAGGTGGCCGGTCGTGATCCTCGACCTCCTCCTCATCGGCCTGGTTATCACGCTGGAGCCGATCCCCCTGACCACGTTCATCCTGATCCTCGCATCTGAGAACGGGGTTCGGAAGGGTGCCACGTTCATCTTCGGGTGGCTTTTGTCGCTCGCGGTGGTCATCGCGGCCACCATCCTCGTGACCGGAAACAAGCCGCCCGCGCCGAGTACCGCGCCGTCTCTGGCTGCGCTGGCCGTCAAGATCCTCATCGGGGCGGTCCTGTTGGTCATCGCCGTGCGCCAGTGGCGGAGGATGGGTCAACCGAAGAAGCCCAAGAAGACGCCGAAGTGGCAGACCGGCATAGACAACATGTCTCCCTGGTTTGCCATGGGCCTGGGCCCGCTCACCCAGCCCTGGGGCCTGGTCGCCGCCGGTGTGGCCACCATCATCGAGGCCAAGCTCTCCTCCTGGGAGAACTATGTGGCCATCTTCCTGTTCTGCATCGTCGCCACGGGCACCTATCTGGCATTGGAGATCTACGCCGGATTCCGCCCGGCCCAGAGCCAGGCCTTCCTCGCCAGACTTCGGGCCTGGATCGATACGCACACCGATCAGGTGATCATCGTCGTGTCCCTCGTGCTCGGATTCTGGCTCATCGGGAAGAGCGTCTACCTGGTCGTGTCCTGATCACGAATTCAACGCAGCCCGAGGAACAGAAGCACGCCGGCCGGACGAAGCGCCGGGTGAAGGCGATCTCCTCGTGGGTGCTGATCGTGCTGGCCTGCATCCTTGCCGTCGTGTCGGTCTT
>Ga0181523_10001702_pt1 | contig 23008 bp, 15 predicted proteins | sample PEATcosm2014_Bin_43_FD_119752 | JGI IMG/M metagenome (GOLD analysis project Ga0181523, IMG submission 119752) | Peatland microbial communities from MTU Mesocosm Facility, Houghton, MI, USA - PEATcosm2014_Bin05_30_metaG | ecosystem: Environmental > Terrestrial > Soil > Wetlands > Peat | place... | reverse complement strand
GGCGATGCCGGATTCCGGGAAAGCAATGCGATCCAGCAACAGTCCCACGCCCTGCCCGGGATTGAAACCGTTGGGCCCGCTCAGACCATGCTTCAGGCCGAGCGCAGCAGCGATCAGAAAATCGCGCCGGTCCTGTTTCCGGCGATAGGAGAGCTGGGAGTAAGTCGGCTCGGGAAGAAAGGCCGCGTCCCAGTCAACGTGTTCGGCGAAGTTTTCGATTTCCGCCGGCGACATGCCCGTGGCATACATCGCGCCAATAATGCTGCCCATGCTGGTTCCGGCGATGCGGTCCACCGGGATGTGGTTCTGTTCCATCCACTGGATCACGCCGATTTCGGCCAAGCCCAGCGCGCCCCCGCCGCTGAGGGCCAAACCAATCCGCGGACGACGGGCCGGAGTCTGAGGAGCCGCGACGGGCGCGGCATCCTGGGCGGTCGACAAAAAGGGCAGGGCAATGCTCCACAAAAAGAGAAATGCAATCGGGACCAAGGCCGTCCGATTCGTTGCTTTCATCGGTGCTCCTGAGCTGCGGCGCAAAACCTCGTTCCGCGCGCGAAATTGTGGATGAGAGAAAAAGGTTAGCAGGTTTAAACAAGGAGAGTCAGCAACGGCGGTTCAAGTTTGGCAGATCAGTTCGATTTGGACGGCGGCGCCGGTGGAACCGCACGCACCTGTTCCACGACGCTCCGCACGCCTTCAATCACCACGTCTGGCCGATCAATTGGAATGTCGTGCGAGCTTCCAGTCGCGATGACCTGCGTCCCTTGCGTCGATAGATGCACCAATTCTTGCTGCATTTTTTCCCACGCTTGGTTGGCCGGTTTGGCGATGCCCGCGGGGAAACTCCCGGTGTGCCTTTGGGGATCGTGCGAGAGCACGACGAGCGGAATATTGCCGAGCGACCCAGTGGCCGCCGTCTGGACCGCGCTTTCCGGAAAGCTCTTCAGTTCCGCCACGGCCTCAACCGCGCTGTGCCAGTTGCATCCCGCGGCACGGAGTTCAGGGTCTTCATCGCAGGTACCGAGCATCCGCGGAATGCCGAAAGGCATGGTGTATTTCGTGAACTCGGCTTTGCGAATCCAGTCGGCCTCCACGTCGTTGATGCCCGGCGGAAGGCGGTCGAACTGCGCGGGATGGGAAGCATCCACCAGCACCATACCAGCAACCTCTCCGGGGTACAGGCTGGCGTAGAGCCGGACATTGAATCCGCCGACTGAGTGCCCGGCCAGCACATACGGCGGGAGAATGCCCGCCACCTGCAGCAGCGCATGCAATTCCGTAGCGATCACTTTGCTGGTGCGAGGTTGAGAACTGGCCTCGCTATAGCCAAGTCCCGCGCGGTCATAGGAACACACTCGGGTGAATTTGGCGATCTGGGGCTGCACCTTGCGCCAGGCAAGGTAGGTGTCGCCCAAGCCCGAGTCGAGAATCACCGTGGGACTTCCCTCACCCGTGCAGTCAACGTGCATTTTGAACCCTCCCACGTCAGCGCGCATGCCGGCCATGGGATTAAAGCGCTGGTCGCGGGCTTCACAAATGTTCTCGTAGATCATTCCGGCCACGGCGAGGAAAAGAACGCACGCGAGCGGGCCGAGGACGGTCCGGCGAAGCCACGAATAAGCGGGCGCCGGTGGCGGCGCAACATTGTTCATGATGATAGGGAAGCGCGTTCGCCCAGCCGCGCCAGTGGCAGGTATTTTACATGACGGGAGGCGCAGTAATGCCCATCACCGCCAGACAGCGGATTAATTCCCGGCGAACCACTGCCACCGTGGCCAGCAGGAACTGTTTCCGCTTCTCGTCCGCTTCGCTCAAAATGGGATGGCGATGGTAGAACGTGTTGAACAGCTGACCGAGCTGGAAAACATGTTTCGCCAAGTACGCCGGTTCGGTCGTGGCAATGGATTGGTCGATGACGGTTGACGTTTTGGACGACGCCAGCCACAGTTCCCAGATTTCGTTGGCGCCTTCACCGCTTAGAAACTTCGCCAGATCGGCAGGCGTGATTGTGCCGGAAACGTCTGCGGAAAAAGTCTCGGGATCGGCGCCCGCCTTCCGGAAAATGCTGGTCGCCCGCACCACGACATATTGCGCGTAAGGTCCGGTCTCGCCTTCGAAGCTCAGAGCCTCTTTGAAATCGAAAGCGATCACCGACTGCTTGGTGTACTTCAGCATGAAGTAGCGCAGCGCGCCGATGGCGATCTGCGTCGCAATTTCCTGGCGCTCCCGCTCTCTCAGTTGCGGATGCCGCGAGTCGACTTCTTTCTTGGCGGAAGCGATGAGCTGGTCGAGCAGATCGTCGGCCTTCACGCCAAAACCCTTACGCCCGCTGACTTCGATGTAGGAGCGTGCCTTATCCGCGTCGCTCAATTCGTAACCGAGTTCAGCGGCGCAGCGCGGCGTGAGCGCGACCATCTCGTAGGAAAAGTGCGTGTAGTGGTCGGCGGCCTCGCCATGTCCCAGTCCGCGCAGTGCTTCAATGACCGTGTTCTGCGCCTCGGACTGGCGGGCGTCAATGACGTTGTAGATTTCCGCGACGTCGCCGAAGTGCGGACGATCCTTCTCTCCGTGGGCCGTCGAAATCCAGCACTCGTGTTGGTTCGGATAGCGGTAGAACTTGCAGTAGCCAAAGTCGCGCCCCAGCAGCCCGAACTTCCACATGTGGTACGCGATATCCTTGCCAACGTAACCCACCGTGCCGTTGGACCGGACGATGACTTTCTGGTCTTCTTCGGAAATGCCCTCAGCCTGAATTGCCAAGAGTTTGGAACGCAGCAAGGCAAGAGCACGCTCGCGATTCTTCCCTTGATTGCTCTCGCTGTTAGAGGTCACGACAAATCCACTCGGAATATGGGCGATGCGCACCTCTGCGCTCGGAACTTCCTGGGAGGCATAGACGTCGACGCGGAGGTCTGATGCCTTAATTTCGAAGTTCTCCGCGTCCTCTGTGTCCTCGGTGGTGAGAGCACTTGCCGTTCCGGCCCGCCGCATCACCCAGCAGCCTTTGTTCTTGCCTTCGCTCTCGAAGGTCAGCACTCCGCTCTCTTTCAGCTTGATGAATGCCGCATCCCAAAAGTGCAGGTGCAGGATTTCGCTCTCCCGCGGCAGGAAATCGTATTCGATGTCGAGCCGGTCCATGGTCTCCAGATGGCGGCGCAGCACGGCAACCGAAATCAGATCGGCGATGGCAGCGGTTTCAGTGGTTGCATCTTCAATGGCGTGCAGCGTCTGCTGCCGAAACTGCAGATTCTGCTTGTCGGCCGCATACCACTGCGACACCTGGGCATACAGATCCCAGCAGTAGTAGTCGAAGCGCGGCAGGCGGGTCAGAGCCTCGATTTCCGCGCGAGTTTTTTTCTGGATGTGAGTGAATCCAACCACCACATCCGCCACCTGCACGCCCGTGTTATCGATATAGTTCTGAACGTCAACTTCCCGGCCCGCGCGCCGCAGAAGCCGCACGAACGTGTCGCCGAGAATGGCGTTGCGCAGGTGACCGATGTGCGCAGCCTTGTTGGGATTGATGCTGGAGTGCTCGACCAGAATCTTGCCGGAAGGAATCTCGACTGGCGGCTTTTGATCGGCAGCCAGCGCAGCGGCCATCCATCCCCGGTCGATCCTGACATTCAAGTATCCGGGGGGCGCAACTTGCATCTCGGCGATGCCGTCAATGACGCCAGCGCCGACCTCTGCCCGGATCATTTCCGCGATCTTCAGCGGCGCCGAGCGCAGCGGCTTGGCGAAAGGAAACATCGGAATCGCGAAGTCCCCGAGTTCGACCTTGGGAGGTTGTTCGACGACCACGCTCGGCAAGGTGGCATCGGGATAACGGCGCTGCAAACACTCCAGCACGCGTTGCGCCAGACGATGTTCCAGATGACGATACAAGAAGTCCCTCTAAGCTATTGAAGAAACAGTGATTTTATCAGAGCGGGCGGCGGGCGCGCGTTTGACGGAGATAGCCGGCTTCCCTATGATGAAAGTTCCGTCGTTGGCCGTTAGTCTTTGGTCGTTCGTCCCAACGACAAACGACTACCGGCCAACGACGATTTTTTATGCGGATTGCCTACCTAGAATGTTTTTCCGGCGTGAGCGGCGACATGTTTCTGGGCGCGCTCGTCGATGCCGGAGTTCCGCCCCGAGTGTTGGAAGATGCCGTGGCGGCGCTGGGCCTGGGTGCGCGTCTGGAGATTTCGCGAGTCGTCCGCGGCGGCATTTCGGCGACCAAGGTCGACGTTTGGGTGGACGGCAAAAAAGACCTTCCGCGGGAGGAACACTGGACCCAGCAGGATGTGGCGCCTCTTCGGCAGGGTCAGGGCAGGCTCTCGCCCGCGGAACCTCACCGCGCGCACAGTCCCGATCACGACCACGATCATCATCATGGGCACGAGCATCATCACGACCACGGCGTCTCGCGGGCAGGAGCCCGCCCTGAGCCTGACGAGGGCGCGTCCGCGCCACATGAGCACTCGCATAAAGATCGCCGTGGGTTAACCGAGATTCGCGAGATCATCGGCAAAGCCGCCATCAGCGACGCCGCCAAGAAAACGGCAGTCTCGATTTTTGAAGCGCTAGGAGCAGCCGAGGCGAAGATTCACGCCACGTCCATCGAACAAATCCACTTCCACGAAGTAGGCGCAGTCGATGCAATGGTCGACATCGTGTGCGCAGCTGTGGGTGCGGAGGCCCTGGGGGTCGATGAGTTCGTCTGCTCGCCTTTAAACGTCGGCGGCGGGGTGGTGAAGTGTGCCCACGGCACATTCCCCGTCCCCGCTCCCGCGACGGTCGAGTTGCTCAAAGATGCGCCAGTATATTCCTCGGGCATCCAGGCGGAGTTGGTCACTCCCACGGGAGCCGCCATTGTGAAGATTTTAGCGAAGCGCTTCGCCGCATTCCCCGGGATGAAGATCGAGAAGTCGGGCTACGGCGCTGGCTCGCGCGAATTCCCGGGACATCCGAACGTGGTGCGCTTGACCATCGGAGAAGCCGCGTCAACGTTGGCCGCGAAGACGGCGTCGGACACGGTCACCGTCTTGGAAGCGAACCTCGATGATCTGAATCCGCAGGTTTTCGGCTACGTGATGGACCGTTTACTCGAACAAGGCGCCCTCGACGTGTTCGGCATGCCGGTGCAGATGAAGAAGAGCCGTCCCGGAACGCTGCTGACGGTGCTGTGCAAGCCAGAAGATGCAGGAAACCTGACGCAGTTGATCTTCATCGAGACCACAACGCTGGGCGTGCGTCAGCGCGATGAGGTTCGGCAGACCCTGGCGCGGCGCTGGGAGAACGTGCGCACCCAATGGGGCGAGGTCCGCATCAAAATTGCCAGCATGAATGGAAGCGTTACCAACTACGCGCCCGAGTATGAAGACTGCCGGCGCATCGCTGCCGAACATCATGTGCCGCTAAAGAAGGTGATGCAGGAGGCGGCGCGAGCGTATCTCGTGGAAGGCGAAAAACATTGACCACAGATTACACAGGGGAACACGGAGAGAACCTCCGTGATTCTCAGTGGCCTCTGTGGTTTAACAATATATGGCCAGAAAGTTTTACATCACGACTCCGATCTACTACGTGAACGCGCGGCCGCACATCGGCCATGCCTACACCACCATCGCGTGCGATACCATCGCGCGGCGGCAGCGATTGCTGGGCGCCGACACGTTCTTCCTTACCGGAACTGACGAGCATGGACAGAAGATCGAACGCGCAGCGGAAGCCGCCGGCAAAACTCCGCAGCAATACGCCGACGAGATTTCGTCGGAGTTTCGCAACCTTTGGAAGCGGATGGGCATCTCGAACGACGACTTCATCCGCACCACCGAAGAACGCCACAAGAAGCGGGTGCAGGAACTGTTCCGCCGCATTCGCGACAACGGCTACATCTACAAGGGCACGTACACCGGCCAGTACTGCGTGTCCGACGAACTCTACGTGGATGGCGCACAGCCCGGCGATCCCTGCCCGACGTGTGGGCGCATAACCGAAACCGTGCACGAAGAGAATTACTTCTTCAAGCTGTCGGCGTTTCAAGACAAGCTGCTGGAGCTCTATGCGAATCCGGAATTCATTCGGCCCGAGGCGCGGCGCAATGAAGTAATTTCGTTCGTCCGCTCCGGTCTGCGCGACCAGTCAATCAGCAGGTCGGTATTTTCCTGGGGCATTCCCGTGCCGGACGACCCCAAGCACGTGATTTATGTCTGGTTCGACGCGCTGGCCAACTACCTCACCGCCATCGGCTATGGATCGTCCCACGCGGGCGCCCAGGCAGCGTTCAAGAAATACTGGCCGGCCGACGTGCAGATGATTGGAAAAGAAATCGTCCGCTTCCACTGCGTATACTGGCCCGCGTTTCTAATGGCGGCCGGACTGCCGGTGCCGAAAACAATCGTCGCCCATGGCTGGCTGCTGTTTGAAGAGAGCAAGATGTCGAAGTCGCGCGGGAACATTGTGCGCACCGAAACCATTCTCGACGTGCTGGGAGCGGATGCTCTGCGGTACTTCCTTCTCCGCGAGGTTGTCTTCGGGCAGGATGGTTCGTTTTCGTTCGATGCGCTGGTGCAGCGCTACAACTCCGACCTCGCCAACGGTTTGGGGAATCTGGCCAGCCGCACGTTAACCATGATTAACCGGTACTTCAAGGGTGAAGTGCCTTATCCGTCGAGTGCGGCATCCAAAACTGCTGCTGATGACGTGGTGGCCGAGACGGCGCGCCGGACGATTCGTGAATTCGCCACGCTGTTCGATCAATTCCAGTTTTCCCGCGCACTCGAAGCAGCGTGGGGGCTGGTCGCAGCAGTCGACAAATATATTGTCGAAAACGAGCCCTGGACGCTGGGCGAGAAGCAGGATGACGAAAGCCGGGCGCGCCTGGCGACGGTGCTCTACACATCGGCGGAAGCGCTGCGGATTGCGACTGCGCTGGCATATCCCGTCATGCCCGACGCGACGGCTAAAATCTGGACGCAGATGGGGCTCGGGGATATCAAGAAACTCGCTCTTGCCGACCTTGCCTGGGGACAGTTGCCGCTGGGCACGAAGCTCGGCGAAGTGAGTCCGGTTTTTCCACGCGCCGACAAGAGCGCCATCGAAAGGATGCAGCAGATGGAAGATCAGCAACGCGGTCCGACGGTCGAAGACTCGAAGGAACCTGGACCAAAGCCACCGACCGCTCCGGAGGCGAAGCCGCAGCCGGGAGCGCCGACACCTGCGCCCCCAGCAACCGCCGACGGCGGCAAGATTACCATCGACGACTTCGCCAAGATCGAACTGCGCGTGGGTGTGGTGAAGGTCGCCGAGCGCGTGCCCAAAGCCGACAAACTGCTGCGCCTCGAAATCGACATTGGTACGGAGGTTCGGCAGGTTCTGGCCGGGATTGCCGAAGCTTACGCTCCCGAGACTCTGATCGGCCGCAAGGTGGTGATTGTGGCCAATCTGGCTCCGCGGAAACTGCGCGGGCTCGAGTCCAATGGGATGATCGTGGCTGCATCGCTGGAGGGCGGAAAGCCGGTGCTGGCGAGCTTTTTGGAGGATGTTCCGGTAGGGGCGCGGCTGAAGTAGCCTAAGTCAAAACCTGGCCTCGCTGCGCTTGGCCGGACGGGCGAAGGCGCCCGTCCCCACACGAGCAGAAATCACAAAACATGTTTGTAGATTCTCACGCCCATCTCGATGGCAAGCAGTTCGACTCCGATCGCGAGCAGGTCATCGCTCGCGCGCGGGAAGCCGGAGTGCGCGCCATGGTTGCCATCGGCAACGGCGATGGCCCTCCCGTGCTCGATGCTGGGATTCAACTCGCCGACCAACATCCGTTCATGTACGCGACCATCGGAATTCATCCGCACGAGGCTCGGCTTGCGGACGATGCGGCCTACCAAATCATGGAACGGCTGGCGCGGCATCCCAAGGTGATCGCATGGGGCGAGATCGGCCTAGATTATTACTACGATCATTCTCCGCGAGAGACGCAGCAGCAGGTGTTTGCCCGGCAGATGGAATTGGCGGCGGCAGCTAAGTTGCCCATCGTGATTCACTGCCGGCCATCGGACGGCAGCGACAACGCCTGGGAAGATTGCCTGAGCATGATTAAGGAGCAGTGGGCTCCGCACGGACTGGGCGGCATTCTGCACTGCTTTACCGGAAACTGGGCGCAGGCCAAGCGCGCGCTCGACATGGGCTTCATGATTTCGTTTGCCGGAAATTTGACTTTCCCGAAGGCTCAACAGATTCGCGACGCTGCGCTGGAAGTCCCTCTCGACCGCATGTTGATCGAGACCGACTCGCCGTATCTCGCGCCGGTCCCGCACCGGGGCAAGCGCAACGAACCGGCTTACGTCAAGGAAACCGCCCGCCGCCTAGGCGAATTGCGGTCGATCTCAATGGACGAAGTGGGCGAACAGACTTCGCGCAATTTCTACAATTTTTTCAAATTGGATGAAATCGCTGAAAGCAAAGTATCCGCTCCCTAAACCGCGCAGTTCTGTTAACCTCAGGTAAAGATTCCCTCATTTCAGAAAGATTAGAAATGTATGCCCGATAACAGCTTCGACGTCGTCAGCAAGATCGACTTGAACGAGGTTTCGAACGCCATTCAGCAGGCGCTAAAGGAGATTCACACGCGCTTCGACCTGAAGGATTCGAAATCGAATATCGAACTGGAAAAAGACGCCATCGTGCTGCACTCCGTCGACGAATACAAACTGAAAGCGGTCAACGACATCCTGCAGCAGAAGCTAGTGAAGCGCGGAGTCTCGCTGAAAGGCCTGACCTACGGCGCGATCGAGCCGGCGGCCGGAGGCACAGCCAAGCGCAAAGTGACCATGCAGCAAGGCATTGCCATCGAGAAAGCGCGCGAGATCGTGAAGCTGGTGAAAGACTCGAAGAAAAAAGCGCAAGCCTCGATTCAGGGCGACCTGGTGCGCATCAGCGGCAAAGATCGCGATGCGTTGCAGGAAGTCATCGCGTTGTTGAAGGGCCACGACTTCGGAATTGATTTGCAATTTACGAATTACCGAACGAACTAGATCACGAGCTCAACCACAGAGGACACAGAGGATTTGAGCGCGCCCACCGCCATTAACGCGAAAGAAGTATTCGATCTGCTGCGGGACGACCTCGCCGCACTGGAGGGCGAGTTCAGCCGCGACACCGTCTCGGGCGTGCAGGCCATCACCGAAATTGGCGAATATCTTCGCAACGGCGGAGGCAAGAGAATCCGGCCCGCCTTACTGCTGCTTTCCGCAAAGCTGCTCGACTACCGGGGGCAGGGCGCAGTCCGATTGGGCGCGGTGGTCGAGATCATTCACACCGCAACCTTGGTGCACGACGACATTATCGACGAGGCCAAGACGCGGCGCGGCCGTCCCGCGGCCAACACGCAGTGGGGCAATTCGAAGTGTGTGCTCGCTGGCGACTGGCTCTACATGCAGGCCTTCAAGATCGCAGTGCAGGAGCGCAACTTCCGCATTCTCGACACGCTGATCGAACTCACCCAGCAGATGGTGGAAGGCGAACTGCTGCAGATGGAAAAGCTGGGCAAGCTGATTACTCTCGACGAGCACTTCGATCTCATTTTTCGTAAGACCGCTTGCCTGTTTTCGGTCTGTATGCGGCTGGGGGCAATTCTCGCGGGCGCCAATCCCGCGCAGGAAGCCGCCTTGGGCAAGTACGGACACGACCTAGGCATGGCGTTCCAGATCGTCGACGACGTCCTCGACTTGACGGCCTCGGAAAATGTGCTGGGCAAGCCCGTCGCCAGCGACTTACGCGAGGGCAAAGCAACCATGTCGGTGATTCATGCGCTGGAGCGCTGCACTCCGGAAGAGCGCTCTAAAATCGAGACGGTGCTACGCCACGGAGCTTTCAACGGCGTAACTCATGCCGAGATTCTGGAAATCCTGCAGCGCTACGGCTCGCTCGCAGCCGCCACGGCGCGGGCCGCGCATTACGCCGAATCCGCGCGGAAATCGATTTGTACCTTCCCTGATTCGGAGATCAAGCGAGCCCTGCTGTGGGCGCCGGAGTTTGTAGTGGCAAGAGAAAAGTGAATATGGCTGTCCCATCGCTGGTCGGTGGACCTGTGAGCCGGAGCACAGAAACCTCGCCGAAACTCCCTTGACGGCAGTCACGCGCATCCGTGACGGATGTTACAGATTTTTTCTCCGATCGACCCCAAAATGCCCCCAGTTGCTGGGACTGTTCGCCTGAGTGGAAGGCTAACGAGACGCACTGGCATGCGATGAGGCGCGGAGTCGCGACCTCAAGTCTCCCCCCGGCACCTGAGAAAGGCAGGTCGCTTAGGGTCCTGTCCGCAGCGGACGAACCATCAACCGGGGACGGCGGCTTCAGTCGAAGCTTTAGACGAAAGGCGCCTTGGTTTTTCGACGCGCCGGCCCGGACAGGGCCGGAAGAGACTTCGAGTGCAAGCCGCCGCCTGCCTCACTTTGAATGGGGAAGTCCTCCTGAGAGAAGGTTGTCCCCTGACAAAAAAGCCGGGCGTTCGGTCATGGATGGTTGATCGTCGATCTTCCATCCATCAGGCCCGCCCGGCTTCGTTTATACTGAACCCTTTCCCGGCTTTGCCGAATCAAACCCCAACAAATCATAGGGTTCGTGAGTCGTTAATTCCGCGGACGCACGGTCCTTTAACCTAAGACTGCCGATGAGTAATCTGCTCTCCCTGATGGCACGGCACGGCTATGTCCTGACGTTCGGCTTATTGTTTGCCGAGGCGATAGGCCTTCCCTTCCCGGCCTCGATCGCACTGGTGGCGGCCGGCGCCGCGGTCGCGTCCCACACGCTGTCGGGTCCTGGCATCCTTCTGGCCGCTTTGATTGCTCTGCTGATCGGCGACACCGCGCAGTTCTGGCTGGGCCGCTACTCCGGCTGGGCCTTGCTCGGGTTCCTTTGCCGCCTCTCGATGAACCCCGAGACCTGCATACTTCGTTCAGCAGAATCGTTCTACAAACGGGGCAAGATCACGCTGGTGATTGCCAAGTTTATTCCCGGCATCAACACCATGGCCGCGCCGCTGGCGGGCAGCATGAAGATGCGTTTCGGCCAGTTCCTGCAGCTGGACTTCGCCGGGTCGCTGCTGTATTCCACTACGTTTCTGCTGATCGGCTACCTCTCGCGCGACTTTCTCGCAGCCACTCTGAAGGGGTTCCACGCGGCTGGAAGCGCCATGGAAGTCGTCATCGGTGCCGCCGTCGTCGTGTATGCCATCTACCGCGCAGTGCAATTCGCCAGGTACAAGAAATACCGCATCATGCCGCGGGTGCAAGTCCAGGAACTGGTGGCGCGACTGGCCTCGGACGAGGGCGACCGGGTGAAGATCGTCGATGTGCGCAGCCACGGCTATTACGACATTGGAGGCGAGCGCATTAAAGGCTCAATCCGCATCGAGCCCAATAATCTCGAAGAGGAGATCAAGAATCTCCCCAAAGACAAGGACATTTACCTCTACTGCACTTGAGCGCGCGAAGGGACAAGCGCCCGGGTGGCGCATCTGCTGCAGGAAAAAGGCTTCAACACGTTCGTGATTGTCGGCGGCCTGGCGGCCTGGCGAAAAGCCGGGCAACCACTGGAGTCGATCCCGAAGAATGACCTGGTGAAGTTGCCAACGTTTTCGTAAGCTGGAACATCGGCTGACACGCAACTTTTCTTTTGCAATGGGTTCAATCAGATGATGGCGCCCCATGTCTCGCGTCTTTTTGCCAGACGTGGGCGCAACTTGCCCGAGACAGCTTGTCCGAAACGGCCCGTCCGAAACCTGGAGACGCCCATGCGCCTCGTCGCCCCTTCGGCTCTGTTCGTCGTCGTGTTATTCGCCTTCTGGGAGCCCGCGGCCGCTCCCAGCCATCCTGAACCATCCACTGCCATCTTCGATTCGAATCCATCGCACCCGTGGAACCGTCTCTACGCGGCGTTGCTGATCCGCGAAGATCGTCACGGAGCGCTGTTCGGCACGGACTCGCTCGACCCGCTGCTTTGGCCCGAGTCAGAGCACTTGCTGACAGGACCTTCCCACGAACGCGCCCTGCGCGTGCTCGACGAATTTCTGCAGGCGCACGCGGAGAATCTGATTCACGATCCGTTGAAACGCGCTCTCTTGCAGCGCGATCTGTGGGCAGTGTTTGACTGGTCCGTCCAGCAATTCCCGGCCAGGGATCGGCCTGAGTACCGCAAAGAGAAGACGGAATTGCAGGCCCGGCTCGCGGAAGTGCTGCGCCGATTGGCGCTCACGGAAGAAGAAGTGAAGGCTTTGCCCGACAATTATGCCCAGGCCGTAGCGTCCGGCTCGTTCGCTAAAGAATATGATCCGGCGAAGCCGGAGCGGCCGTTCCTGCCGCCGGACTTGTTTGACCCGCGTGGGCCTTGGGTGTGCATCCAGCCCAGCCCGGAGTCAGATTCCGGCGTGGCCAAGATGCACATCTTCAATTTCTCTGGACGCTCTGGCTTCTTCGTGTTTGTCAGGCTTCCGGAAGGGCGCAAGGCCACCATGGATTATTTCCAGTCGTTGTGGAATTTTCCAGAACCCTGGGTTCATGGACCAAGCTTTGCCGCCGATCAGTCGCTCGAAAATCCCGACCTACCCTCCTTTCCCGCCGGAACCGCAGTGGCACTGGTCCGCCGCATGGCGCTGATCGACAATCAGGGCGACCTGGAGGCATCGTCGTTGACCGAGAGCGTGCAGATCCGCGTCTACCGGGCCATCACCTCCGCGGAGGAACGCAACTTCGGCAGCGGTAATATGGCCGACGTCGCCAGGAATAGTGGACAAGCCTTTTTTGAATTCAAACTGAGCCGGCCGCTGCTGTTCTCCGGCAAGAACGGAGGCTTGCGGGCGATTACTCCCGATGAAACAGAATTCTCGACGTTTCAGACGAAAGGCGATGATCCCTTTGAAGACAGGGTCGGCAGACCGGGCATCGCAAGCGCTCCGATCCGCGAACTACAAAGCTGCGCCTGGTGCCACAATGGCGGGGGCGTGCATTCGCTCAACAGCCGGAGCAGTCTGCTGAAACCGAATCGCCTTCAGCAGGAGCCTCAGAATCTGGAGTATGGCCCAATCTATTGGGGCGACAGCGCCGCCATCGGCTGGAAATCGAATCGTTACGACTGGGGGCTGTTGAATGGCTATTGGAAGGCTTCAGCGGCCAGGTAGCTAGGTCGGGTGCTAGCTTCAAGCGCCGAATTGCCGCAAATGATGATCCAGATGTTTGTACATTCCCGTACTCCACTCGTGCGGGGTCATCCCGCCAAAGAACGGATGCGGATGCCGGGTGCATTGGGCCTCGCCACCCTGGTGAAATTGCCGGATCTTGAGCTTGAGCTGTTCCTGCTCTCGTAGAAAATCCCGCTGATCTGACACCACGAGTTTCGGGTCGGTCGGGTTGTTGCGGGAGAACGGCTTCTCGTTGGAGTAGATCGGCTTGATGAACGGCCCGATCAGCCTGCCGATGAACATGCGCGGCGGGTTGAGCCGTCCCGCAGCCAAATCGAGTGCCGCGGAACAGTGCGCCAGCATTTGCGCCAGGTCCATCTTTCCCCACTGGCGCTGCGCTGCCGGTTGCAGTGTGTCGATACGGGCGATCACCTCATCGACTGCTTCTGGCTGGAACAAATTCTTCATGCTTTCCCCAAACTTCGGGCTCGTGATCGCTGAAAATGATAACACCGTCATGGCCGGCTGCCGGGCACTTTGCGAAGGATAAACTCGCGATAGATAAACTCCGCCGGGTTAGCGAGGATGGTGTAGCATTGTCCGGCTTTGCCACCATGACTTCCGCCTCAACGACTGCCACGTCGACGACTGCCCCGACCACCCACGAAGCGCCCAGCAGCGCCCGGATGAACGGCGTGCTTTTCCTGCTGGCCCTCTCCGTCCTCATCAACTACATCGACCGCAGCAACCTGTCGATCGCCGCTGAGTTGATCAAGCACGAGATTCATATCACGGATTTCCAACTCGGCACTCTGCTCTCGGCATTCTTCTGGACTTACGCGCTGATGCAGATTCCAGCCGGCTGGCTGGTGGATCGCTTCGACGTGAAGTGGGTCTTCGCCGCCGGATTCCTGCTGTGGTCGGCTTCCACGGCGGTTACCGGCCTTTTGCACGGATTCGCCGCGCTGCTGATCATCCGCGTGATTCTGGGCCTTGGCGAATCGGTCGCGTTCCCGTCGTACGGCAAAGTCCTGGGCAGCCACTTCAAAGAGAGCCGTCGCGGATTTGCCAACGCCATGATCATGGTGGGCCTGGCACTTGGCCCTGCACTCGGAATGTGGGTGGGAGGACGCGCCGTCGGACGTTTTGGCTGGCGGCCGTTTTTTCTCATGCTCGGCCTGGCAGGGTTGCTCTGGCTCCCGCTGTGGTCGGTGTGCATGCCCCGCCGAACCGACACTCCCTCGCGGTCAGACGCGCATCGAGCGGGCTTTCTCGACATTCTGCGGCAACGGTCTGCCTGGGGCACCTGCGTCGGGCAGGCCTCCATCAATTACTTCCTGTATTTTCTGGTGACTTGGTTGCCCTCTTACTTGCAACGGGGACGCCACCTCTCACTGCACGACGTGGCCAACGCCGGCGGTCTGCTTTTTCTGGCTTCCGCGATTTCCTCGGCAGTGACCGGAAAACTCTCAGACCGCTCGATCCACGCCGGAGCCTCTCCTACTTTGGTACGCAAGGGCTTGATGTTGTTCGGCCACATCGGCATTGGCATTTGTCTCGCCATCACAGCGCTGGCGCCCGGCCGCTTCTTCACCGCGATGCTGGTTCTGACTGGAGCGTTTCTGGGGATCAGCGTCTGCAACAGTTGGGCGATCTCGCAGATGTTGGCCGGGCCACGCATGGTCGGCCGGTGGATCGGCGTGCAGAATTTCGTCGGCAATCTTGGCGGCGCCGTCGCTCCCGCACTTACAGGATTTATTTTGGGCAAAACCGGCTCCTTCTATTGGCCATTCCTGATCACGGCGGTCGTGGCCTGGATTGGCGGCGTCAGTTGGTGGTTCGTGGTCGGTCCGCTGGACGAAGTGAACTGGGAAAAAGCGCGAAGCACTCTCTCGATTCCGGCGGGCGCGCCGGCGGAATCGTCGCGGCCGTAATACACTCGTTGCATGCAGCGGGAAATCGAAATCAAATTCCGCGTGGCCGATCTGCGCGCTCTGAATGGCAAGCTGCGCGCGGCCGGATTCCGCCTGGTCACGCCCCGTACCCACGAGATAAACACGCTCTACGACTTGCCGGGAGAAATCCTGCGTAGTCGCAAAGAGTTACTGCGCATCCGCAAGTACGGCCGCACCTGGACTCTGACCCACAAAAGCGGCACCACCCGCGGCCGCCACAGCAGCCGCATCGAGTTGGAGACGGGCGTGGCCGACGGGAGAAAGATGGATTTGATTCTTCGCGCGATCGGCTACGCACCCACATTCCGCTACGAAAAATTCCGTGCCGAGTGGGTCGATAAGAAGACGCCCGGCGGCAAAGGTCACATTGTCGTCGACGAAACCCCGATCGGCAATTTCTGCGAGATCGAAGGCCCGTCGCGCTGGATTGACGCGACCGCGAAAAAGCTGCGCGTGACTCCTGCGGATTACATCACCAAGAATTACGCAACGCTGTTCGCGGATTGGAAGCAGGAGAAGAAGAGTTCAGCGAAAGAGATGACGTTCAAATAGGTCAGGCCGTGATCGGGTGCCCCATCCTTGTCCCTCCGTTTTTTGGAGGGACAGGGTGGGGACTTTGACTTCTAAATTCCGCGCACTCCCCACAAAATCAAAAACCCCACCCTGTCGCACAAAACGCGACAAGGATGGGGCACCCAGTCTCAATCCCGCCTCACGCCCCGTGGCACTTCTTGTATTTCTTCCCCGACCCGCACGGGCAAGGATCGTTGCGTCCAACTTTTTCCTGGCCGCGGACGACCTGCTGTACCGGCTGTGAATCTCCCGCTCCGGCCATGCGCGCCTGTTCCAGCTCACGGCGTTTGCGACGCATGAAGGCTTCTTCCAGTTCGTCGGCCGACGTCGAGACCAAACGCGGAGGACGCCGCCCGTTGCCATCTCCACCGTGCTGCGCCGGAACTCCCGGCTCCGGTCCTTGCTCGATCGACCCGCTCGGCGGCGATCCATCTGGAGGACGCCCGCCCGCGCCCTGATCCGGCGGCCGCTCCAGAATCTGCATCAGGTAGAGATAGCGGACCGTGTCTTCCTGGAAGCGCTGCATCATCGCTTCAAACATTTCGAACGATTCTTTCTTGTACTCCACCAGCGGATCGTGCTGCCCGTACCCGCGCAGCCCGATACCTTCCTTCAGGTGGTCCATGCTGAGCAGGTGATCTTTCCATTGCTGGTCGATCACGCTCAGCATGATCATGCGCTCGTGATGGCGCATCGCGTCCGGCCCGATGAGCTTCTCTTTCGCGTCGTAGCGCTCTTTCAGCTTCTCGAAAATGGCGTCGCCGAGTTCCTGCCGGTTCAGCGCATCGGCCTTCACACCTTCGGCAATAAAATCGACGCCGAAGCGCGTGAACACTGCATCTTTCAGCCCTTTGATATTCCAGTCTGCGACATGCGCCTTGGCTGGGCAGAACTGCTCCAAGAGCTCGCCCAGAATGGCAGAGACGTAATCCTCGAGAATCAGATCTTTCTGGTCGGTGCCTTCGAGCAGCCGTCGCCGCAGTCCGTAGACGGCCTCGCGCTGCTTGTTCATCACGTCGTCGTACTCGAGCAGGTGTTTGCGGGATTCGAAGTGCTGGCCTTCCACCGCCTTCTGCGCCGTCTCGATGCGCCGGGAAATCATTTTGGACTCGATGGGCACGCCTTCTTCCATCCCCAGCTTCTGCAGCAGGGTCGAAATCCACTCCTTGGCGAAGATGCGCATCAGGTCATCTTCCAGCGCAAGGTAGAACCGCGAAGAACCCGGATCGCCCTGGCGGCCGGCGCGCCCGCGCAACTGATTGTCGATCCGTCGCGACTCATGCCGCTCCGTGCCCAGAATGTGCAGCCCGCCCACCGCAGTCACTTCATCGTGCTCCACATCGGTCTGCGCTTTGTAGCGAGTCAAGACCTCGGCCCACTTGTCGGTCGGGACCGTGTATTCGTTCCCGTTGTAATAGAAAATGGAAGTCGTGCCGTCTTCCTGCGGCCCTTCGATTTTGCCCTGGGCCACGCGCAACTGCTGCGCGATTCCCTTCTTCACCAATTCCTGCTTGGCCATGAATTCCGGATTGCCACCCAACAAGATGTCGGTACCGCGGCCGGCCATGTTGGTCGCAATCGTGACCATCCCCTTGCGCCCGGCCTGAGCGACGAATTCGGCTTCACGCTCGTGAAACTTCGCGTTCAGTACGACGTGCTTGATGCCTTTTTTCTTCAGCAGCTCCGAAAGCCGCTCCGATTTTGCGACCGAAGTCGTGCCCACCAGTACCGGCTGACCTTTTTCCGTCAATTGCTGAATCTCGTCGGCCGCCGCAAAATATTTTTCTTTCTCCGTGCGGTAGACAATGTCCGCGTTCTCGATCCGCAGCATCTGCTTGTTGGTCGGAATCACCACCACTTCCAGCTTGTAGATCTTGTCGAACTCAGCCGCTTCCGTTTCTGCCGTACCCGTCATCCCGGCCAACTTCTTGAACATGCGGAAATAATTCTGGAAGGTGATGGTCGCAAGCGTCTGGTTCTCGCGCTCGATCTTTACGCCTTCCTTGGCTTCAATCGCTTGGTGCAGGCCGTCGGACCAGCGCCGCCCCGGCATCATGCGTCCGGTAAATTCGTCGACGATGATGACTTCCCCGTCTTTGATGACGTATTCCACGTCCTTGCGATAGAGCGCGTGCGCCTTGATCGCCGTTTCGACGTGATGTTTGAGCGGCCAGTTTTCCGGATCGGCGATGTTCCCAATGCCCAGCAATCCCTCAACCTTCACCCAGCCATCATCCGTGACCGTGATGTTGCGGTGCTTTTCATCGACCACAAAGTCGCCAGTAAGCTGGGCGGGTTCGCCGGGCGCGACGTCGAGTTCTTCGCCCTTTTCGAGCTTCGGGATGATCCGGTTGACCTTGTAATACTTATCGGTCGATTCCTCGCTGGCGCCGGAAATAATCAGCGGCGTGCGGGCTTCGTCGATCAGGATGGAATCGACTTCGTCGACGATCGCGTAATTGTGCCCGCGCTGGACACAATCTTTGATGTCGAACTTCATATTGTCGCGCAGGTAATCGAAGCCGAACTCGTTGTTGGTTCCGTAGGTGACGTCGGCCGCGTAGGCTGCGCGCCGCTGCTCGTCGTCCAGGTCGTGGACAATTACGCCAACCGTGAGGCCAAGAAAGCGGTAGAGCCTGCCCATCCATTCCGAGTCGCGTTTGGCCAGATAGTCGTTGACCGTGACCACGTGTACGCCGCGCCCGCTGAGCGCATTGAGATAGACCGGAAGCGTCGCGACCAGTGTTTTGCCTTCACCGGTCTTCATTTCAGAAATGGTTCCCTGGTGCAACACCATGCCACCGATCAGCTGCACATCGAAGTGCCGCATCTTGAGCACGCGCCAGCTGGCCTCGCGGACTACGGCAAAAACCTCTACTAGAATCTCTTCGAGCACTTCCTGCAGAGCTTCGTATTCTCGCTTTTCGAATTCTTTCCGCTCATCAAAATCCGGCTCGTCCTCGCCTGCCGGTTCGGCAGGTTCAACTTGAGGACTCTTGACCATGTGGCTCAACCGCTCCTGAATCCGCAGCCGGAACTCATCCGTCTTGGCGCGCAGTTCGTCGTCGGAGAGCTTCTGGATCTCCGCCTCAAGCGCGTTAATCGCCAGCACCTGTGGCATCAACGACTTGATGACGCGCTCGTTCTTGGTTCCGAAAACCTTGCCTAGCAGCTGATTAATCAACCTGAAATCCTTCAGAGGGCAGCACGCCCAAGAGTACCTTTAAAGCCTAGCATATTCGATGCCGCTCATGGCCCCGACGATCAAGAGATAGAACCACCAGACTACTCGCCGCAAGTTTGTCCGAACGCTCTTCGTCTCACGCGAAACGCACAGCAGCGAGCCCTGTTTTCGTGTATATTCGCCTCGAACGAATGCCCACCTTCTACGACCGCTTTGTGGAATGCGCCGAGTGCTGGCCGGACAACGTCGCGCTCGAACTCCAGCGCCACGATCGCCTCGAAAGCTGCACTTACGCTGAACTTCATCGCATGGCCGAATCTATTGGCCGGTGGATTACGGAAAACGGATTCCCTCGCGGATCGCGCCTTGCCATTCTGGCCGACAATCATCCGCGCTGGGTTGCGGCGTACCTGGGAATCATCGCCTCCGGCTGCGCCGCCGTTCCGCTCGATACCGCCTTGCATGAGGACCAGGTGGTTAAGCTTCTGAAAGACAGTGTCACGTCGGCCGTCTTCTGCGACGCGAAACATCTTCCGGTCGTCCGGCCCGCAGCTAAGGAACTAAACACAGGACTCATCCTCATGGACCCGGACCGCATGTCCAGTCACTCCATCAACGATCACTGGCTGGGTAACGTGCCCGCCATTTTCGAAGCCGGCCCCGGCAAGTTCAAACCGGCTGCCGCGAACAACGACGACCTCGCTTCCCTTCTCTACACCTCCGGAACCACCGCCGACCCCAAGGGCGTGATGCTGACCCACGCCAACTTCCTGGGTGAAGTCGAAGCCGTCTTCAACTGGGTCGACCTTGGCCCCTCAGACGCGCTGCTGGGCGTCCTGCCACTCTTCCACGTGCTGGCCCTGATGGCCAACCTGCTGCTGCCGCTGGTCAAGGGATCGCGTGTCGTTTATCTGGAAACGCTGAACACTACCGAACTCCTGCGTGCCCTGAACGAGCGCAACATCACCGCCTTCGCAGTCGTGCCGCAATTCTTCAACCTGATTCACGAACGCATTTTCCAGGAAGTCGAGAAGCGGGGCGCGCTCACGCAAAAGATTTTCGCCGGCATGCTTGCGCTCAACCGCGCACTGCGCAAGCTCGGCGTCAACGCAGGCCCCGTCCTTTTCAAGAAAGTCCACAACACGCTCGGTCCGAAGATGCGCTATTTGGCCACCGGCGGATCGCGGTTCGATCCTGCGATTGCACAGGATTTTTACGATCTCGGCATCGACGTGTTGCAGGCACTGGGACTGACCGAGACCACTGCAGCCATCTACGTGAATTCGCCCAACGACAACGTGATTGGTTCCTGCGGCACGGCGATGAAAGGTGTTGAAGGAAAAATCCTCGACCCGCAACCGCAGGAAGACAGCCCCGCCGTCGGTGAACTCGCGGTGCGCGGCGCGGTTGTGATGAAGGGTTATTGGAACCGTCCCGACGCTACTGCCGCAGTCTTCCGCGAGGGATGGTTCCTCACGGGCGACCTCGGTTATCTTGACGCCAAGGGCCACCTGTTTCTCACCGGCCGGAAAAAAGAGGTCATTGTTCTGAGCAACGGCAAAAACGTTTACCCCGAGGAGATCGAAGCCCACTACCTGAAATCGCCGTTCATCAAGGAAATCTGCGTGATGGGGCTCGAAGGTAAGCCTGGCGAGGGTGGTGACCGCCTGCACGCCGTGATTGTCCCGAACTTCGATGCACTGCGGCAACGCAAGATTGTCAACGCGAAGGAAATCATACGCTTCGACATTGAAGGGCTCTCACCCCGGATCGCATCCACCAAACGCATTGGCAGCTACGAAATCTGGCAAGACGATCTCCCCCGCACCACCACCCGCAAAATCAAGCGCTTCGAAGTCGAAAAACGGGTAAGAGCAAATCAGGCGCGAAAGGCTGCCGACGATTCCGAACTGCCGGCGGAAAAACCGCTCACCGCCGACGAACTCGCATGGCTCGATCAGCCGGAGGTGCAGCGCGGCCTGAAGATCGTTCGCGAAACTGCACGCACAGTCCCGCCCACGATGCGGCCGACACTCAATCTCGAACTCGATTTCGGCCTCGACTCCATGCAGCGCGTCGAACTGCTCAGCCGCCTCGAAGAGGAACTCGGCGGCAACGTCGAAGAGTCGCAACTGGCCGGGATCTACACCGTCCGCGATCTCATCGATGCCGTGCGCGAAACCGCGGCCAGCGGTGCTGGCGGTCCCGGAACCCGCACCGCCTTCGCCGGATGGAAAGCCATCCTAGCCGAAGATCCCGACGATCCCGATGTTCTCAGGCTGGCGCATCCCAATCGATTCACCGATACGTTCTGGTACGTGGTGTCACGATTCATCCAAATGATCGCCCGCGACCGCTTTGATTTGAAGGTGAGCGGGATCGAGAAACTTCCCCAGAGCGGCGCGTACATCATTTCATCGAACCACCAGAGCTACCTCGACCCGCTGATTCTGACCAGCATGATGCCGGAGGACGTATTCCGGCGCCTCTTTGCGGTGGGCACGAGTGAGATCTTCGGCGAGGGGTTCATGCGCCGCCTGGCTCGTACCCTCAAGGTGATTGTGCTCGATCCGGACGCGAACCTAGTTCCGGCGATGCGCGCCGGCGCGTATGGTCTGCGGCATGGCCTGGCGCTCATTCTCTATCCCGAGGGCGAGCGCTCGATCGACGGCAAACCCAGAATCTTCAAGAAAGGCGCCGCCATTCTCTCTATCCATGTGCGGGTGCCGATCGTGCCGGTGGCGATCGAGGGATTCTACGAAGCGTGGCCAAGAAACAGGCCGTTCAAGGGGTTTCGTCCTCTGAAGATGGTGTTTGGCGACCCCATCGCTCCGCCGCCGGAATCGGAAGCGTCGGAAGCCGCCTATGAACAACTCACGGCCGACGTGAAGGCTCGAATCGTCGAGATGTGGGAGAAACTGCGAAGCTCCGAGTGATGCAGGCAGGTCACGCGCCCGCGCCGGTAGTCTGTCCTCCGAAAACCTTGCCGAATCCGTCGACCACCAGCGAATCGTAGTGTTTTTCGGCGCGCTTGATCACTTCCTGTCCCGCCTGCGCGGGCGACATCTTCGCGCCTCGCTGCCCGGTAGTTAGCCCTTCATACTCCTCCGCCAGTGCCAGAATCTGCACTTCCAGAGAAGCATCCTCTGGATTGCCCCCGACTTGCCGGAACTGCCGCTCCGTCAGGAAAATCGGGATCGCCCGCCGCAACGGCCCGTTCATCGCGCTCGGCTTCGCCTGCTCCTTGTCGCGATTCTGCCCAGCGTTCTGCAAGTCTTCATGCGACACCTGTGCCGCCTTGCACAACACTTCGTTGGTAATTCCCAGGTCTTTCATGTGGAAAAGCAACGCCGCCAGGCGAATGTCTTCCACGCTTGCCGCGTCCAGGCCCACGGCTTCCCCAATCTTGGTCGCGCACATCGAAATACGGTAGGCGTGGGTTTCGCTATATTTCTGGCTGGCCAGGAAATGCTGCAGGATCACCAGCATCCCGTCGTATCCGTTTTCCATTTCTTGCAGTGTTTTCTGATTGCGCTCGTAGAGCGTACCCGTGGCATACCCGGCCACCATCAGCACTCCGCCCCACACCGTCAGGTCGAACCAGCGGGCGTCGAACGGCAAATCCACACGGCGGGTAAACATCGACGGGTTTACATACATCAACAGGACGACCAGCACAACGCTCGCGACCGCGGTCAGCGTCGCGTGCCGCCTTCCAAAATAGTAGGCAGAGAACAGGGTTGGAAGAAAGTAGAAAACCAGAGCCATCTTCTGCGAGGCCACCAGAAAATTCAGCATCGCAGCAATCAGCAGCAGAAACAGCAGCAGCAACAGCTCCGGATTGATCTTGCGCACAGCCCCTCCCGGGGGTTAGAGGCAGCGACCCGAAGCGCTATCGAATAGGAACTTCAGGTCCCGGACTTACCCATTCTTTTAGCATTTTCGAATTTCGGCGGGGAAAACCCAAATTACTGAGGTAATCGCATTCGGGAACCGTTGCTACTTCGCGCGGGGGTGCGTCTGGTCGTAAACCTGCAATACATGCTTCATGGAAAGCTGCGTATAACGCTGTGTCGTTGCCAGGCGTTCGTGGCCCAGCAATTCCTGAATGGCACGCAGGTCGGCGCCTTCCTC
>Ga0181523_10001700_pt1 | contig 23012 bp, 14 predicted proteins | sample PEATcosm2014_Bin_43_FD_119752 | JGI IMG/M metagenome (GOLD analysis project Ga0181523, IMG submission 119752) | Peatland microbial communities from MTU Mesocosm Facility, Houghton, MI, USA - PEATcosm2014_Bin05_30_metaG | ecosystem: Environmental > Terrestrial > Soil > Wetlands > Peat | place... | reverse complement strand
CTGCCGACGGCGGGCGTCCTCCACCGGAACGACCGATCGAATGCCGATGGCGAGGGAGCCAAGGAAGATCACGACGATGAGGATGGGGAAGGCGAGAGCCTCGGAGGTGACAAGGACGGAGCGGACGTGTACCAGCTCGGCCAGGCTCTCGCCGGCTACGAACCAGCCGCCGGCACGAGCCGGGACGGAGTCGAGCAGGAACGGCGTCGTGCCGATCGTTTCGCCTCTCTGGGCAGGCTGCGGCGTCCAGGCTCGCGTCGGAAGGACCGGTGAGCCCGCCGTGGCACGCACGACGGCGCCGTCGGGCGCCACTTCCCAGAGGAACACGGGCGTGCCGTAGATCCCGAGGCCGTACCGCCCGCTCCCTCCTCCGCTCGCGAAAGCGGCCTCCCAGCGAGAGCTGTCTGGCGGAGTGGACTGGGCGCGTAATGCCTGCAGCAGACGGGCGGTCACCTCTTGGCTCACTTGGTTCGTGAGCCGGTGGGAGACGAGCTGGTCGAGAGCGATACCGAGGGCGATCGAGACGATCGCCACGGCAACGGTGGCGATGGCGGCCACGCGTACGGCAAGTGCCCGGTGGGAGGGCGTGATCCTGCGCCGGCGGCTCATCCGGGAACGATGCGGTAGCCGAACCCTCGTACTGTCTCGATGTGCGCCCTGCCGCCGGCGAGCTTGGCGCGCAGCCTGGCGATGTGGACGTCGATCGTGTTGGAGCCGAGGGCGTCGGCCTCCTCGCCCCAGGCGTGCTGGGCGATCGCGCGGCGCTCGACGGAGGCGGGCGATCGACGCAGGAGCAGCTCCAAGATGGCGAGCTCGGTGGCGGTGAGCGAAAGAGGGCGGGTTCCCACTTTGACTTGGCGGGAGGCGGGATCGAAGACGATGTCACCCACGGCGAGATGGGGTCCCTGCGAGGCGGGCCGTCGTTGCAGCGCCCGCACCCGAGCGAGCAGCTCACCGAAGTCGAACGGCTTCACGAGGTAGTCGTCGGCTCCCTCGTCGAGGGCCGTCACTCGATCGGAGGCGGCGTCGCGGGCGGTGAGCATGAGGACGGCGACGGTGGACGACTGTTGCCGGAGCGCCCGCACGAGTTCGAGGCCGCTGCGGCCGGGCATGTTCCAGTCGAGGACGGCGACCTCGTAACCGTAGGCGCGCAGGTAGTCCCAGGCGAGTTTGCCGTCGCTGGCGACGTCCACGACGTATCCGGCGGCTCGCAGGCCGCGTGCGAGCACTGCCGAGAGGGCGCCGTCGTCCTCGGCCACCAAGACCCGCACCTGTACAGGTCTAGTTCGTGAACCTGACGTTTCGATGAAGGCGCTCGCCTAGGTGAGATCCGAGCCGCTCGACCTGGGGCCGCAGCACCGGGCTTCAGCTCAGTGCGCCGCAACCGGCGGATCGCCGCGAGACGCGCCAAGCTGAGGTCATGACCATGCCGTCTGTCGTCGACTCAGCTCAGCGGATACGTAGCGGCGAACAGTCCGCCGAGGCGCTCACGCGGGAGTGCCTGGAGGCCGTCGCCGCTGCCAATGTGGACCTCAACGCCTTCGTCCATCTCGACGGCGACGGCGCCTTGGCGGCTGCTCGCGCCGTCGACGCCGCCGTGCGCGCCGGGCGACACGAGGATCTGGGGCCCTTGGCAGGCGTGCCGTTCGGGGTGAAGGATCTCGACGACTGCGCCGGCATGCCCACGACGCGCGGGTCGCGATGGTTCGCCAACGAGCCCGCCAAGAGCGTCGACTCCATCCATGTCGGCCGCCTACGCGCCGCCGGCGCCATCCCGATCGGCAAGACGGCAACCCCGGAGTTCGGGGCGTGGGCCTACACGGCAAGTCCCTTGCTCGGTGTGACGCGAAACCCATGGGATCTCACCCGCACGCCGGGCGGCTCGAGCGGTGGATCGAGCGCGGCTGTCTCCGCGGGCCTCGTCCCGTTCTGCACGGCGAGCGACGGAGGTGGCTCGATCCGGACGCCGGCGGCCTTCACCGGCCTGGTCGGCCTGCGGGCGAGCTATGGGCGCGTGCCCACCTTCGGTGACACCCACCTGGCGCAGAACGCCGTCGTGGGAAGTGTCACCACCACAGTGGCCGACACGGCACTCCTGCTCGACGTCATGGCCGGGCCAGACGGGCGGGATCGCACGTGTCTGCCGCCGCCCCCCGTCAGCTACCTCGAGGCCCTCGGACGGCTCGACCTCAGCGGCCTCCGTGTGGCTTGGTCGCGGGATCTCGGCTTTGCCATCGTCGACACAGAGGTGGCCGCCATCAGCGAGGAGGCCGCCCTCGCCCTCGTCAGGGCGAGCGGAGCCGTCTTGGTCGAGCGACCGATCGTTCTCAGCGACTACACCCTCACCTACGCCTTCGCCGAGGGGGTCGACAAGTTCGTCGGCGTCGACCCCAGTCTCTGGCAGACGCGCCTCGACGAACTCGACCCGCTCATCGTGCCGGCTTGGGAGCATCTCAGTCACCTCACGCTGCCCGAACTCGCCTGGGTGGAGTCCGATCGCCGTGCGCTCGTGCGCGAGATGGCAGCCGTCTTCGACGACATCGACTTGTTGCTGACGCCCATGGATTCCGTGCCAGCCTTTGCGGCCGAAGGGCCGGCGCCGACCGAGATCAACGGCCTCGAGGTGCACGGCGGCATGTCCGTGGTCCTTTGCTTCCTTGCCAGCCTCGTGAACCTGCCGGCCCTCAGCGTGCCCGCCGGCCTGACCGCTACAGGTCTCCCGGTCGGGCTGCAAGTGATCGGACCTCGCTTCCGGGAGGACCTCGTGCTTGCGGCCGCAGCCCGCTACGAGTCGGCACGACCCTGGCCACGCCACTGCCCGCCCTGGGGGCCGTCTCGCTGACCCAGCGGCCGTGAGGCCGTGCGGGATCCTCGGTGCAGCCGGCGCCGACCGGTACGCTCGCCACGGAGGTCGCATGGCGCAGCGCCGGGGCACGTCAACATCCAACTTCGGCGTCGGCCGGCGCGAGAGCCACGATGCCGCCGGCTTCTATCGGCGGTTCCGGCCGCCGGAGGTCTCTCGGGAGGAGTCGGTCCCGCCGCCGAGCCGCGTGCCGAAGCCCTTCGTGCAGGGGGACGCTCGGACGATGGCCGAGGTGCCGGACGGATCGGTGGCACTCGTGGTGACGTCGCCTCCCTACTTCGCCGGCAAGCAATACGAGGAAGAGCTTGAGCGGGACGGCGTCCCGGGCTCCTACCTCGAGTACCTCCAGCTCCTCACCGACGTCTTCGACGAGTGCAGGCGGAAGCTGGAGCCCGGTGGCCGCATCGCCGTCAACGTCGCCAACCTGGGGCGCAAGCCCTACCGCAGCCTCTCGGCCGACGTCATCCGGATCCTGCAAGACGACCTCGGTCTCCTGCTGCGGGGAGAGGTGATCTGGCAAAAGGGCGAAGGCGCCAGTGGCTCGTGCGCCTGGGGCTCGTTCCGGAGCGCCGCGAATCCGGTCCTGCGCGACATCACCGAGCGCGTGGTCATCGCCAGCAAAGGCCGCTTCGACCGGGCACGGAGCATCAAACAGCGGCAGGAGGAGGGGTTGCCCTACGAGAGCACCCTCATGTCGGAGGACTTCATGGCTCTCACGCTCGACGTCTGGTCGATCCCGCCGGAGAGCGCCCGCCGCGTCGGTCATCCCGCTCCGTTCCCCGTGGAGCTACCCGAACAGCTGATTCGCCTCTTCACCTTCAAGGACGACCTCGTCCTCGACCCCTTCATGGGCAGCGGGTCGGCGCTGCTGGCGGCGGCCAGGCTCGGGCGGCGCTACATCGGTTACGACTTGGAGCCCGAGTACGTCGCGATCGCCGAGCGCCGAGTCCGCCAAGAACTCGATAGTGCTGGCGCATCGGCGGGACCGCGGCGAATCCAGGTGTCCATCGAGTCCAACACCGAACCCGTAGAGGAGGACTTTCAGGGCCGAGCGACGGGAGCGGGAAAGCGGGCAGAGCAACTCGCCGAGGACGCTCTGCTCGCCGCCGGCTTCGTCATCACTCGCCGCAACCATCGCATCGCCAGTACGGGCGTCACCGTCGACTTCGTTGCAACGGACGCCCACGGAGTCGTCTGGTTCTTCGACGTCGCCGGGACCTTCACGACCTACCGCGGGGGGCTGCTTCGAAACGAAACGGTCTGGAGGTCACTGGGGCGCGCCCATGCGATCCGCGGGCGCCTTACCTCCGAGTATCGCCTCGTCTTCCTGACGACCCATCTGCCGCGTCCGGCCAGTGAAGGCGACGCAGCACTGCGCGCTGCGGGGCCGTGCGCATTCTTCGACGCCATCGAGCTGCTGTCAGACGATGCGCGTGACCGCTTGGCGCTCTACGCGAAGGGCGACAACAGCGACGCGCCGCTGGCTGGCTATTGGACGCTCGCCGACCTTTCTCGTCGCCACCCCCCCGGCCGTGTCCCACGGCAGGCGCCATCGCCGGGAGACGCAGGATCGGGTTCTTGTACTCACGTGCCGCCTGGTTGAGAACGGTTGTCGACCGAGAGAGGGAGGTGGCGCCATCAGCTGAGATGACCGCGTGCCGCGATCGGCCAGCGATCGACGAGCTGCCCACCTGAGACGACCTCGTAGTAGTCGAACAGGTTGACCGCCGTGCAGATGTGATTGGGCACGACGCGCACGACCGTTCCGATAGCCGGCGTCGGCTGCGCCCCGAGCCGTACCATGCCATGGCACTCCGAGAGAGCGGCGACGGTGGCGTCACCGAGCTCGGGGACGGCGCCGTGACCGCTCAGCCAGTCCGGCCGGTCGCTCGCCAGGGCCTTGCTGCCGGCGTCGATGACGGCTTGGCCACCTACCGCGGTGCTCACGACGGTAGCGGCGACGGCGACGGCGACATCTCTCGGTTTGGCCGTGCCGAGCGCCAGCTGCTGGCGGTCGTTGAACACATAGGTCCCTGGACGCTCTTCGGTCACCCGGCCGACGGCAGAAGCGATCGCCGTCGGGGTCGACCCGGCGCTCACGGTGGGGGCGGTGACGCCGGCGGCAGCGAGGTACTCGACGGCGAGGTCGAGCGTCCGGCTCTCGTCGGCGGCTGCCGCGGCCGCGGCGGAGGGACGGTAGCTGTGCCCGCCGTGAGTGAACACGCCGCCGACATCGAGACCGAGCTCCCCGCAGCGCAGGGCGAGGTCAACCGCTGCTTCAGGGGCGACCCCGCTGCGGTGCTGGCCGGAGTCGAGCTCGATGAGGACCGTCAGGCAGTCGGGCGCGGGTACGGCGCCAGCGAGGGCACGAGCGGCATCGATCGAGTCGACACCGACAGAGGGCCGCATCCCGCCAGCGAGTGCTCGCAGGCGGGATGCCTTGGAACCGGCAGGGTACAAGGGGTAAGCGATGAAGATGTCGTCGAAGCCGCTGGCGGCGAACACTTCGGCCTCCCCGAGGCTGGCGACGGTCACGCCGCGCCCGCCGGCATTGATCTGCATCCTGGCGATCTGCGGCGACTTGTGCGTCTTCACGTGCGGGCGGAGCGCTACGCCAATGGCCAGCATTTGCGACGCCATCGAGTCGATGTTCGCCGACAACGTGTCGAGATCGATGACGAGCGCCGGCGTGTCGATGCCGTCCGGAAGCGACCACAGCATGGTGGTTCCTCTCTGTCGAGACTCTGTCGGGAGCGAGACCAGTCGAGCACGGTCTCGTCCTGATGCAAAGGGAACGTCAGCAGCTTGGACCATCCTGCCAGCAAGACCCAGTTGCCCGCGTGCGAACCGCCGAGTCCGAGGGGCGGGAGTCCGCTCCTCTCAGTCGGATCGCGCGTAACCTCTGCGTCGGTATTCGTCTCGAAAGGACCCACGTCATGATGCGACCGTTCCGAGCCGACGCGTCTTCTCGCGCTGCCAGGGCACCCATGAACCTGCGGCGCGTGGGTGTCAGTCTGCTCGCCGTCGTGCCGATGGCCCTTGTCGTGGTGGCTTCCGGCCAGGTCGGCTCCGCCGCAGCCAGCCCAGCAAGCCGCCACGTCGTCGTGCCAAGGACCGCGAGGGTGACACCCTCGAGCCACGTGGGCTTCACGCCCCCCCTCCCGGCCGGCACGCGCTACGCGCCGGCCAGCGCACGCCAGCCGAGCGGTGCTTCCGCGGGCCTGGCCGCCCTGAGCTTTCGCGGTGCACCGCCGGCCGACCGGCGCACGGCGCCGAGACCGAGTGCCGCCGCCCTGCGGGTCCGCTCCAGCACGAAGCGGTCGCTGAAGGCAGCCCCCGTGCCGCCCACCACGACGGAGATCACCGCAGTCAGCTGTAGCTCTTCCACGCTCTGCGTCGCCGTCGGATGGACGTCCGACTACGACACAGACGTCGGTTACGCGGCGAAGTGGAACGGCCACGCCTGGTCCACCATGAGCGTGCCGCACTACGCCCCCAACGGCTACCTGTACTCCCAGGAGTTGTACGGCGTGTCGTGTCCGTCTGCCACGAGCTGCGTTGCAGTAGGCTACGCCTCTTCCAGCGACGAGGCGCTGTCGGAGACCTGGAACGGCAGCAAATGGAGCCTCCAGTTGACCTCCGTGTCGGAGTATCCCGAGCTCTTTGGCGTGTCGTGCGTGTCGTCTCACTACTGCAAAGCGGTCGGCACCCTCGACGACGAGCAGCCCCTCGCCCTCACCTGGGATGGCTCGACTTGGACGACTGACTCGATGCCACCCATTCCTGACTCGGAAAACTACCTCTATGGCGTTTCCTGCACCTCCGATACGTCCTGCACCGCTGCCGGCGTCCAGGACCGCAACGAGACGCTCGTCATGTCTTGGGCGGGCGCAAGCTGGGCTCAGGTCACCGCTCTCAACCCGGGCGACGACTACGACCACCTCTACGGGATCTCCTGTGCCGCCGGTGTCTGCATGGCCGTCGGGACGCAGGAGAACGGCGACCAGGTGACTGGCTTGATCGAAAAGCTGAACGTGGGCAGCACGTCCGTCTCGTCGGCGACGAGCGGAGCGAACCCTGACATCTCCTTTACCGACCTCGCCGCCGTCTCCTGCTCGTCTGCGAGCTTCTGTGTCGCCGTCGGCTACGGATCGAGCGTCGGCGAGGATATCGAGAACAGCTATGCGGAGTCGTACAACGGTTCGAAGTGGAAGGCGATCACGAGCGCCTCACCGGGGATGGAACCCTACGACGCGTTCATGGGTGTGTCGTGTGTCTCGAGCAGTCGCTGCATCGCGGTCGGTACGCAGTGGTCGGTAAGCACCTCTTTCACCTATCTCGCCCTCGCCGAGGGCCTGTCCAAGGGCGCTTTCGTGACGTCGTCGGTGCCGAACCTGTTCACGACGGAGGGCTACGTCGATGCGGTGGCGTGCGCCAGCTCCAGGTTCTGCGTCGCGGTCGGCACCCTCTACCCCGGTGATGCCGACGTCGCACTCGTCGAGCTCTGGAACGGCCAGACATGGAGGATGGTTGCATCGCCCAGCCCAGGCGGCTACGCGTCCTGGTTGGACGGCGCCTCGTGCACGTCGACCACCTTCTGCATGCTCGTCGGAGGCTTCGAGAGCTTGGAAGACGACAACGTACCGCTCGTCGTCACCTACAACGGCTCCTCCCTCGTCGCCCATGTCGCTCCGATATCGGATCTTGACGAGTACGAGGCTGCGCTCTACTCAGTCTCGTGTGTCAGCCCCTCGGCGTGCCTCGCCGTCGGCGAGCAGTATGACCCGCCGTTCTCGGTCTGGTGGAATGGCAGGAGCCTGTCCGTGTCGGCCATGTTGCAACCTCAGGACGAGTACGCCGATCCGTATGCGGTCAGCTGTGTCTCGAAATCGAAGTGCTTCGCCGTCGTCGAGTACGAGACGAGCCAGGACTACCAGTCCTACATCAGCGAGTGGGATGGCTCCCGCTGGAGCTTCGTGACCGAGCAGGTGCGGATCCCCGGCGAGTCGGAAGTGGAGCTGGAGGGAATGCACTGCTACTCGTCCAAGCGCTGCATCGCGGTTGGCGCTGCCTATTCGGGCAGTTATTGGCGAGCGGTGAGCGACATCTACAACGGATCGAAGTGGAGCGTCAGCCTCCTCGCCCTCCCGCTCGGCTCCGAGTCCTTCGTTCTCGAGGGCATCACCTGCACGACGGCGAGCTCCTGCATCGCCGTCGGAGAGTCCGAGAGCCTGTCCAACGGCGATGACTATCCCGCCATGTCGAAGTTGACGGGGTCCACCTGGTCCCACAGCACCGTCGTCGGCAAGGGGAGCGGCCAGCTCTACAGCATCGCCTGCGCCTCGTCGTCGCTCTGTTTCGCCGGTGGAGTGAGCTACCCGAGCCTCAGCAACGACAAGGCGCTCATCGAACAGGACAAGAACGGCAGCTGGTCGGTCGCGCCCTGACGCCTTGGGCCTCCGCGGAGAGAGGCGACGACGCTGCGGTTTCGACGCAGCAGCCATTGTCGTGTGACGACGAAGACGGGTCGTCTTCCCTCCGCGGGCGGGTGTAGCTTCAAGGCGAAACGGACTCTCAGCGGTCCAGGCGGTTTCGGCGCACCGTTGACGTGTGCCGATCGGGGGCAATGGAGGCGACCATGGCAAGGCAACGCCGGCGCACGCACGTGGAGCGCCATCGGGCATCTCGTCGATTCGCTGCTTTCGTGGCCCTCGTAGGACTGCTCGCCGTCATCGGTCCCGTTGCCGTCTCGTCGGCGGCCTCCGCGTCGGCTGCGTCGCCCTCCTGGATCAACAAGATGGATCCTGGCGACGACTTCGAGCCACCCAGCAATCTCTACGGGGCCTCGATGGCCTACGACCCGGCCATGAAAGCCATGGTCCTCTACGGCGGGTACCTCTCCAACTTCGGCGTACAGCCCACCTACGACACCTTGAGCAGCCAAGGCTGGACGCTCGGCTTGCCCGGGCCGGGCGGGACCGACTTGCACGCCGGGTACTTCGCCTCGATGGCCTACGACCCTGCCATGTCCGGCATGCTCCTGTACAACACGAATGGAAAGACGTGGATGCTGAAGGACTCCGCCTGGACCGAGTTCGGGCAGTCGGGACCCACACCGGGAGCACGAAGCGAGGCATCGATGGCCTATGACGCCGCCTCCGGCCAGATGGTCCTCTTCGGCGGGGCAGGCGGCGGTGAAGGCTCCTGCGGCTTGGCTTGCAGCGACACCTGGATCTGGAACGGCTCCAAGTGGAGGCAGGCGATCGATCCCACCGACAAACACGGGTGCCCGTCGGACTGTCCCGACAGCCCACCAGCCGGGTACTGGGGCTCGATGGTCTACGACGCCGCCACTCGGGATCTCGTGCTCACCCCCGGGCTGACGCCGTTCAAAGACACTCCTCCACGTGGCACCTACATCTGGAACGGGACGAAGTGGAGCCGCAAGACGGCCGCGCTCCCGTCCGGCACCTACCTCGGCTCCATGGCCTACGACCCCGCAACGGGCAACGTCGTGCAGTTCGGGGGATTCGGCAACAGCCAGCTGCAGCGCCGAACGTGGACGTGGAACGGCAGCACCTGGTCCGCCACGACCGCTCCCGGCCCGAGTGCCCGCCGTGGGGCGGCGATGGCCTACGACCCCGCCACTCGTTTCGTGATCCTCTTCGGCGGTGACAACAGCAGCGCGGACTTCGTCCCTGTACCGGATCTCCCATGGAACTGGGGGTACACCTACGTATCGACGGCCACCGCTCTCTCGGCGTCCGCCAACCCCGCCATCACCGGCAAGGCGGTCTCCTACACCGCCAAGGTGACTCCGAACCCCGGCGGCGGCACGGTCCGCTTCACGAGCAACGGCGCCACCATCGCGGGGTGCGGCGCCGTGGCGGTCGCCCATTCCACCGGTAAGGCGACCTGCAAGATCACGTACCGCACGGCCGGCTCGCTCTCGATCCTTGCTTCCTTCTCCGGGCACGCCGGCTACGAGACGTCGAAATCCGCCGTTCTGCACGAGAAGGTGAAGGTGGCACGAGTCTGAGGCGAGCTGCCGAAGCCTGGAGGTGACACGCTCGGGACAGGAAGCCCCCTCCCTGACCCGAACCGCGCCGGTCCGGCCACCCTCGTACGGGTAGCAGGGCGCACCTCCTGGCGGCACGACGACTCGGCGGTCCTACCTCCAGACGGCCGCAAAGCCGACGGACTCGTTCGGGTAGGTGCCATAGCCAGCAGCGATGCACTCGGCGGCCGACACACACGTCACGCTGTTGAAGACGCTGTTGACTGCGCCCAACAGGTCAGGTGTCTTCTGCACGGACCACGCCGCACCGTTCCAACGCTCCGCCAGGGACAGTCCGACGCCGGGGTAGCGGTACTCGCCAGTGGCGGTGCACGCAGTGCTGGCAGTGCACGACACCGCCGCCAGGAGGGCGTCGCCTTTGGGCGGCTTGGCAAGGGGAAGCAACGACCATTTGCCAGAGGCGAGTCGGGCAGCCCAGCTTCCCGCAGTCGAGCCCTTGTCGTCGGTGCCGACGGCCATGCAGCTGCCCGCTGTCGGGCAGGAGACGGCCGCCGAGGTGAGCTCGGTGACGCCACTGGGCATTGCCAGGGGGGACACCTTCCACGACCTCCCGTTCCAGGCCGCCGTGAAAGCAGCGGAAGGAAACTCCGAGGTCACTGAATAGGTGCCGATCGCTACGCACGTCGTGGCAGCGGCGCACGAGACGGACAACAGAGTCGGGAAGGACCCTCCAGGAGGCTTTGGCAACACCGAGGCCTTCCACGACGAGCCGTTCCAGATATCAACCAACGGCGAGGGGTTCTCGACACTCGACCCGTTGCCCACCGCCATGCAGAACGTCGCCGAGCGACAGTCGACGGCGTTCAGGTTCGGGTCCGAGCCCGCCGGCGCCGGGAGCATCAGCCACGAGGAGCCGCTCCAGGCCTCTGCTTCGGCCACGTTCGGCAGCTGCAGAGGCAAGCTGGAACCGACGGCGACGCAGCTCCGGGCCGAGGAGCACGAGACAGCCGTTGGCGAGAAGGTCTCGTCGGACTTGAAGCCGCCCAGTGCCCACGTCGATCCGTTCCAGCGCTCGAAGGTAGCCGGGTCGCCCGCAAGCGAGGAGGTGAAGGCGCTCGCCATGCAGAACCGCGACGAGACGCACGACATCGCCCCAATCGAGTTCGTACCGGCGCCCACCGGGTTGACGGTCTTCTCGATCGACCAGCTCGTGCCGTTCCAGCCGTCGCCGAGCACGGCAACGAACGATTGACCGTGCCTGATGTCGTTGTAGGACCCGACGGCGCCGCACGACGACACCGTCGGGCAGGCGACGGCGAACAGCTGTCCCGTTCCCGGCAGGGGGTTCGGCGTCACCTGGATCGACCACGAGCTGCCCTCGAGGCGCTCGGCCAGGGACACGGTCGCCCCCGCGAGGTTCGACCAGGAGCCGACGGCTGTGCAGGTGGCAGCTGCTGAGCACGCCACGGAGACAAGCTCGGCGAACTCTGTTCCCGAGGGATTGGGGGTCGTTTGCATCGTCCATGACGAGCCGTTCCATCGCTCCGCGAGGGTGAGCCCAACGGTGCCGGCGCTGTTGTCGTAGAAACCCGTCGCCTCGCACGCCCCAACCGAATGGCACGCCACCGCTTGCAGGCCCTCGAAGGGGCTTCCCGGCACTCCCGGCACGGACTGTGTTGCCCAGGTGCCGTGGCGCAACGCCACGGCGAGCAGTGAGCCGTCTGTCTGCCCGACAGCGGTGCAGTCGCCTGCGGCCGGACACGAGAGCGCCGGGAGCGACGAGGTGGAAGGGATGCTCGCCTTCTGCGCCGCCCAGCTCCTACCGTTCCAGCCTTCGATGAGGAATCCCGATGCGGAACCCTTCTTGTAGGCGCCGACCGCTTCGCAGGATGTCGGCGTTGCGCACGAGACGTCGAGAAGATCCGAGACCGGTGCGCCCGATTCGTCGGCCGTCTTCTCGAGCGACCAGGTCTTCCCGTTCCACCCTTCCGCCAAAGTGTTGATGCCGCCACCGATCTGATCGCTGCCGACGGCTTGGCAGGACGTCGCGGAGGCGCACGAGAGGGACACCAAGCTTGCCTTGGCGTCGTCGACCGGGTCGGCGCTCTTCAGCACGCTCCAGGAGGAGCCCGAACGACGCTCCACGAGCGTGATCCCTGCTCCCGTGAGCGAAACCGTTGCCCCGACGGCGAGACATGTGGTCTCCGACGGGCAGGCGATGCCACTGAGGGTGCCCCGGGCGAGCGTCGGGTTTGGTGGCGCCGCCAACCGCCACGTGGGGACCGCCCGAACGGGGCCTGTCTTGCGTGGAGGCCGCGAGGCCTCCGCCGGCAGGGCTGCCAGCAGTACCGCTGCCAACACGAGGGCGGAGGCGGCTGCCAGAGCCGACCGCCTGCTCCCTGTCAGGTACGGGGGCGGCCAACAGAAGCCATGCATCACGACGACCTCCTTCCACGCGGTGAGGAAGATCTATCAAAAACGACACGGCATCTTCAGGGTCGCTCGAGTGTGCCGTTTCCGCAAGCTCGGCGGGGTTCCGAGGACGACCTCCGGCTCGACACCGATGCAGTCCGTCCCTCGTCTCAACAGAGCTGATGGAGGATTTCCTCGGCAACGCGCTCACCGGAGCGCACGGCACCGTCGATGGCGCCGTGAGAGGTCGTCGAGGTCTCCGTTCCAGCCCAGTGCACGAATCCGAATGGCTCGCGCATCAGATGGCCGTGCCGCGTGAGCATCCCCGGAGGGAAGTGAGCCATCGAACAACCACGGGTCCATTCCTCGTTCCACCAGGCAGTTTCGACGAAGTCGGCCGGCGAGGCGGCCCGAGGACCAAGCCGAGCAGCGAGAGCGGCGATGACGGCGCGGCGACGCTCTTGCGGGGCGAGGGCGTCGAAGTACGTGGCGACGGCGCCGAAGCTGAACCCGGCGATGACACCTGGAGTGCCCGACGCCGGCGACGCGTCAAGGGTCACCTCCGCGGCCGAATTGGGTTCGGCCGTTTGCCCGCTCAACCCGTCGGCTCGCCAGAACGGCTCGTCGTAGACGACGAGCGTCTTTGTCTCCATGCCTCCGACGGCCTTGCCGTAGAGGGTCCTCCGATCCTCGCTCAGCGGGGGATCGAACTCGATCTCGAGGGCGAGGGCTGGCGGCACGGATACGACGGCTCGGCGGGCCGTCACCGTGTGGGCCCCCGCCTCGACGACCAGGTGATCCCCGCGCTGGGCGATCGAGCGGACGGCAGCCTTCAGCCGAACGGCGTCGCCCAACTCAGTCGCCACGCGGCGTGCGATCGACCCCGCCCCGCCTTCGACGAGGTTCTCCTGAGCCCCACCTTCGATCGAAAAGAGCGTGTTGATGCTGCCGTGCGCTCGCACGAGGAACAGGAGGTCGAGATACGAGACCTCGTTCAAGTCGCTTGCAAACAAGCCGCGGACAGCCATCTCGAACAGATCTCGGGCGATCGATGTTCGGATGCCGGAATGCTCGACGAACGAGGCCACCGATTGCCGGTCCCACTCCGTCGCACGCTTGGCAGTCCATGGCGCATCGAGCGGAACGTGTTTCGACGTTCGATCCAGTCTCGCCTGCGCCAATGCGATGGTGGCCACTGCCAAGGGACTGATCTTCGGAATGAGACCGGTGTACCGCCTCGTCCGTCCCTCGCCGACCAGGAGATGAGCACCCTTCACCCAGGTCTTGTACGTCGAGACTCCCACTTCTCCGGCCAGGCGGAAGACGGCCTCGTGCTGCGGGGCGAGCCACGCGCCGCCGCGATCGATGGGGGACCCGTCGGAGAGGTGGTCAGTCCAGATTCGGCCGCCGACGCGATCGCGCGCCTCGAGCACGACGACGGATCTCCCGGCCTGTCGCAAACGCCTCGCGGCCGTGAGCCCGGCGAACCCCGCCCCCGCGATGCACACGTCCGCTTCCAGGTGCCCTGGCATGGCATTGGCAGCCTACTGACCTCACCGTCTCGAACTCGGAGAGCGTCACCCATCTGGCGGTCCTTCGCGACGTGGGGGCGATCGTGGCGGGAACCGGTGCCGCCGATGCCGCCCTCGTGCCCGGTGTGCGATGTGGTGAGCGGCCGGCTGGATGTCGCCTTCGACCATCTCCGGATCCTGTGCGATGCCCTCGAGCGCGTCCGCGTCGAGCTCGAGGTCTCGGGCATCGCCAGGGCGTTCGTCGGAACGACGTTCACGCTGGCGGAGCTGGGGGCCGTGTACGAGAGCACCTGGGACGTCCACCTCGACGCCCCGAACTTCCGGCGCAGCATCGTCTCCGACGACGGTTGAGTGATCCCGACCGGGCGTCGGGCCGATTCGGCGTCCCCACCGGGCGCAGAAAGAGAAGTGATCCGATGAGAGCTGCTGTTTATGAGAAGTACGGCCCACCGAGTTCGTCTGCCTGCGGGAGGACGCCCCGCTTGCGACCATGCCAGCCGACACGTCGAGGAGGCGGCGGCCGTCAGCCTCGGGATGATCCAGGCACAGACTTGCCTGAGAGGCCTCGGTCTGTCGCACGGGCGAAGAGTCCTCATCTACGGCGCCTCGGGGTCGATCGGCACGGCAGCCGTGCAGCCGCCTCCTCGTCTTGCTCCACAGACGACACGGTAGGCGGGGCGCCATTGAGGTGCGCAGCGGCGGCCGTGAGCGCCAGGGTCCAGCGACTCGACGGGACCCAGAGCCCTGCTCAGTACGAACGAGAAGCCACGAGGTCGTTCCGTAATCGTGGAATCCGAGGACGCCGGTGCCTCGGGGCCGCGCCATCTCGCTGAGGGAAGGTCGATGCCGGTGTTAGCTTGCTCGCGTGGCATCGACGTGACGGGCAGGTGAGGGCAGTTGAAGGGTTCGACTCTGGGGGTCCGGCGCGGCTGGGTCGCTCATTCCCGCAAAGGAGCCCTGGGCCGTCGACTTGGTGCCGTGAGCCTCGTCGTTGTAGCAGGTCTTCTCGTGCCGCCTTCCGCCGGAGCGACCACGTCCCGTTCCGCCACCGTGGCACCTCAGTGGATGGTCCAAGAGTCCCTTCCCTTGAGCCAACTTCCGGCATCGATCGCCTGCAGAAACAGCGTTGACTGCTGGGCAGTCGGCGGATCGCTGGAACAGGGCACGGCCGTCGGAGCTGCGACCGTCAACGGTGGGAAGACCTGGACCGCTCAGGCGATGCCGAGTGGCGTGGGGTCCCTTGAGAGCATCGCTTGCCCGAGCACCCTGGATTGTTTCGCGGTTGGCTCTGCCAGCGACGTAGTGGCCACCACGAACGGCGGCCGGAGCTGGTCCAAGCAGCCCCTACCCGTCACGAGCCCATACCTCCAGATGGAGGGTATCGCCTGCCCTAGTAGGTCCCATTGCTGGGCGGTCGGGGTGACCGTCCTGACTCCCGTCGGTGTCCTGTTCTCAACCACGAACGGCGGCAGCAGCTGGCAGTCTGAAGCGCTGCCGACGGAGGTCACGAATCTCTATGACGTGGCCTGCAGCACGACGTCGGACTGCGTCGCGGTCGGGACGAGGTCCGTCACGCCGGTCGCCATTGCGACGACGAACGGCGGTGGCACCTGGACGACCGGGACCATGCCCGCCGGGCAGCATGGCACGCTCTACAGCGTCGCATGTGGCTCAGTCTCGTCGTGCTGGGCCGTCGGCGTTGATGGGGGTTCGGCGTCGGACACGGTTCTTGCCACGACGAACGGCGGCAGCACGTGGACTGCACAGAAGCCTCCGAGCGGAATCGGCACGCTCAACAGCGTCACCTGCCCGAGTGCGACGGTCTGCTGGGCTGTTGGCTACGGAACGCAAGCCGGCCTAGTGGTGTCCACCAAAGACGGAGGGAAGGTCTGGGCGAAGCTGCCCCTACCGGCCCGGCTCAATTCTCTCACTGGCATCGCCTGCGTGAGCACGACCCGTTGCACGGCGGTCGGAGCGAACAAAGCGCTTGCTCCGTCGCTGGACATCACCGGCGCGATTGTGGCGACGAACAACGCGGGCAAGACCTGGGCACCTCAAGCGCCACCGGCTGGCATCGGTTTCTTGAACAGCATCGACTGCCACGAAGCCTCGCATTGTTGGGCCGTCGGCGACGGTTCTCCAACTGGGGTCGTCTCCAAGACCACAAACGGCGGGAGCACCTGGAGCACGGAGTCGCCGAAGGGGACCGGCCTTCTCTACGACGTCGCCTGTCCGAGCACGTCCGACTGCTGGGCCGTCGGATACAACTCGTTGTTGACTGGGTCGGTGCTCGTGGCGACCACCGACGGTGGAGTCACCTGGGTAGCGGAAGAGCTTCCGAGCGGTGTCGGCACCCTCAACGTCGTCACCTGTCCGAGCACGTCCGACTGCTGGGCAGCCGGAGCCGGCTCGGCCGGGAGCGTCGAAGGCGCCGTCGTCATCAACACGACCGACGGCGGCCGGACTTGGGTCAAGTGGGTGCTGAGCTCGCTCGCCACTCTCCAAGGCATCTCCTGTGCCAGCACCCTTGACTGCACCGGAGTCGGCTTCAACGCGAGCTTCTCGGCTGCAATGGTGGTCAACACGAGTGACGGCGGCTTCTTCTGGAGGACCGGAACGTTCCCGGGGGGCACGGGTCTTTTCGACGTTGCCTGCCCTAACACGAACGACTGTTACGCAGCCGGCTACGCCGGGTACGGCGCCGTGTTCACCACGGACGACGGGGGTCACACCTGGGATGCCTCGACACAGATAGGGACCAATTCGCTCTATGGCATCTCGTGCACGAACTCGATCAATTGCTCGACAGTCGGCAGAAACGCCAGCGTGTCCGCGGGGTCAGCGCTGACAACGTCCAACGGTGGGCTCACTTGGGTGACCGGGACGATCCCTAGTTCGGTCGATGGTCTGTACGACGTTTCGTGCGCGACCGCAAAGGAGTGCTGGGCCGTCGGATGGACGTCGTCGTCTGCTGTGGTCCTCAGCACGGCGCCGACCGTTGACGCCGTCTCCCCAAACAGAGCCCCGATAGGGAGTCGGGTCACGATCACGGGCATCAATCTCGGCGGAGCGACGAGCGTGTCATTCGACGGCACTTCGGCAAGGATCGTGAGCGACAACGCCACGCGCATCGTCACTTCCGTGCCGCCCGGGGCAAAGGCGGGACGGATCACCGTGGTGACCCCGATCGGCACCGTCTCGAGCCGTACGCCGTTCACCGTCACGTGATCTTCGTTGTTACACATCCGGTACGACCGGATTCCCCAAGGGCGCCAGGCTGCACCATCGGGGTGTGACGAACAACGCTCGGTTCTACAGCGGCCGCATCGACCTCCGGGAAGGCGACGTCTATGTCAACCCGATGCCGCTGTTTCATACCGCGGGATGCGGGATGGGTGTGCTCGGAACGGTGCAGCGGGCAGCAGTGAATATCCCCGTGTTGGCGTTCGACCCGGCCCTCGTGCTCGAGCTGTGCGAAACATACGGGGCGCAGTTCGTCCTCGGCGTGCCGACCATGCTCATCGCCCTCCTGGAACACCCCGACTTCGTCACCCGGGACCTTTCGGCAACCCGGGTCGCAGTCTCGGGCGGTTCGCCTGTGCCGGCGGAACTGGTCCGCCGAGTGGAGAAGGAGATGAACGTGACGTTCTCGGTGGTGTTCGGTACGACCGAGTGCTCGCCCCTCATCTCCCAGGTTCGTCTCGACGACGAGCCCGACGATCGCGCCCAAACGCTCGGCCAACCGCTCCCCCAGACCGAGGTGCGTGTCGCCGACCCGACGACCGGCGAGACCGTCCCGATCGGCGCCCTCGGCGAGTTGTGCGCGCGGGGATACCTCGTGATGGAGGGCTACCACGACGCACCGGAGGCGACCGCTGCCGCCATCGACGAGGACGGCTGGTACCACACGGGCGACCTCGCCTCGATGGACGGCCGCGGCTATCTGCGTATCGAGGGGCGCCTGAAGGACATGATCATCAGGGGCGGGGAGAACATCTACCCGCGAGAGATCGAGGATGTCCTCTTCGCCCATCCCGGTGTCGCCGACGTTGCTGTCGTCGGCGTGCCGGACCCTCACTGGGGCGAGGTCGTCGCCGCCTTCATCCGACCGGCACCCGGAAGCCCGCCGACACCCGACGAGCTGCGCAAACATTGTCGTGAGCGATTGGCGCCCTACAAGACGCCGGTGCAATGGCGGTTCGTTGAAGCGTTCCCTCTCACTCCGTCAGGGAAGATTCAGAAGTACCTACTGCGGGACCAGCTGACGTGACGAGCCGGGCCGGCCACGGCGCCGCGGTGCCCCGGGACAAGCCAGCCGTTGGACCGGCTGTCTCGAGCGTCCGGTTGGTGGGGTCAGGTCAGGCCCCGGCTCCGAAGAAGCTTCGGAATGCCGCCACCACCGCAGCGCTTGCCTCCTCGGGGACGAAATGCCCGCACGGGAGGGGGTTTCCTTGCAGTTGATCGGCCCACGCACGCCACTTGGCGAGCGGGTCGTAGAGCGCGACGAGGCCGCGCTCGCCCCAGAGGGCCAAGGTCGGGACCGTGATTTTCGCCTGTTCGTCCCGGTCGATCGAGCGGTCGGTCGTCCAACCGGAGCGGTAGTCCTCGCACATGGCGTGAATCGAACGCGGATCGCAAGCACACGCCAGGTAGTCGGCGAGGCTGTCGGGGGCGAACTCGTAGCCCGACCTCTCGAACATCCAACCGAAGAAGAAACCCGGATCCGCCCCGATCAGCCGCTCCGGAAGATCGAACGGCTGGGCGAGAAACGACCAGTGCCAGTACACGACTGACGAGAGCTCATCGATCGACGCCCAGAAGTCCGCCGTCGGGAGAATGTCGAGGACTGCCAGCCGGGTCACGACGCCGGGGCTGTCGAGCGCGAGGCGGTAGCCCACCCGGCCTCCACGGTCGTGACCGGCAACGGCGAACCGCTCGAAGCCGAGGGCGGACATGACGGCGACCTGGTCCTTGGCCATGGCGCGCTTCGAGTACATCACGTGATCCGGGTCGCCGGGGGGCTTGTCGCTCCGCCCGTAGCCGCGCAGGTCCGGCACGACGACGGTGAAATCTGACGACATCTCGACTGCGACGGATCGCCAGCACAGCCTCGTCTGCGGGAAGCCGTGCAGAAGGAGGAGCGGCGGTCCCGACCCACCGACGAGGACGTCGATCTCGAGGCCGTCCCCGGGCAGGCGTTGAGCCGAGAACCCTTCGATCATTCCGTCGCTCATCGTGCAGCGCTCGCGAGATTGTTCATGGAGTAATTCGTAGCCTTGCCCGACCGAGGACGGAAGTGACATCAGCGGCCGTTCTTCCCCGATCTGGTTTCGTCCCGGGCCGTGCGGCCACCCCGAGATGGATCTCGTCTACGAGGAGCGCCGCGATCCGATCTCGTGGTCGAGGAGGAAGACCGCGGCACTGGCGACGTGGTTGCTTCAGGCGTTCCAAGTCCTACTCGTCGAGGTCAGCAGGTAGGAGGTGCCAGGTTTGCGGGGTCGTCTCGGAAAGCGCCTTCGCCTGTTCCTCGTAGGCAAGGTCGGTGACGGTCATCCGCTCCCGGTGCTGGCGCAGGTGCTCGTCCCACGAATCGACCACGAAGATCTCCTCGAACTCAGCCGGCCGCTCTCCGTTGCGGAACAGCCCCCACTGGGTGGCGCCGGTCCGCAGCCGCGACTCACGAACGCGCACCATCGCGCGCATGAAGTCGAGCTCACGCTCGGTCGGGATCGAGTAGGTCGTGCGTACCACCACAGGTCCAGAGTCTGCTTCGGTCTCGAACTCGACAGCCGGATCGGGCCGAACCACAGCGCGCCGGTCCATGCTCGACGTGTCGACGAAGGGCCAGAAGCGGCTCGACAACGCTCCGCCGGCCATCAGCCCGGCGGCGACGAGGAAGGCGAGAGCGAGCCCGAACGAATCGGCGACCGCCCCCCAGGCGATCGCCCCGAGGCCTTGCGCCCCAAAAAGCACCATTTGGTAGACGGACAACCCCCGTGCCCTGACCCAGCGCGGCAGGAAGAGCTGCAGCAACGTGTTGACCGTCGCAAGCATGCCGACCCACGCCATGCCGGTGGGGAGCAGGACAATCACGACCGCAACGGTCGAGTGCACGAGGACCACCGCGACGAGGGCAGCGGCAACCACCCCGCCGGTCAGTCCGATGAGGGCATTTGGCGACAACCGGGCGCGTACCCTCGATAACACGGAGGCCCCCGCGATGGCCCCGACCCCGAGGGCACCGAGCAGCAGCCCGTACCCTCCAGGCCCGAGCCCGAGGCGACGGCTCGCGACAAGGGGGAGCAGCGCCCAAAGCGCGCTCGCTGGGACAAGAAAGAGGACTGCCCGAAGCAAGATCCGGCGGACGACCGGTGCGTAGCGGACGTATCGGCCGCCTGCCCGGAGTGCAGATACGAATCGCTCGGGGATCTGTGGGTTGATGTCCGGGCTCGGCCGCCAGAGGGCGACCACGAGGCCGTAGACGAGGAACGTCGCGGCATCGAGCGCAAACACGGCCCCTACCCCGACCGCCGCGACCAGGATCCCGGCGATCGCCGGCCCGATCGCCCTGGCGAGGTTGACGTTGATGGAGCTGAGCTGTGCGGCTGCAGGGATCTGGTCGCGCGGTACGATCTCGGGTACGAGCGACTGGTAGGCGGGGGTAACCAAGACCGAACCGGTGCCGATCACGAACGTGAACATGAGGAGCAGCGCCGGCGACATGCGACCGGCGATGGTGAGCGCCGCGAGTGCCGAGGTGGCCACGACGAGGCACCCTTGGACCGCCATCAGCAATCGGCGCCGGTCGAGGGTATCCGCCAACACACCGCCGACGATGCCGAACATGACGTCCGGGAGCATGTCCGCCGTCTGGACAAGCGAGACGAGGATGGCGGCATGTGCAGCGTGGACGAGGAACCACTGGGCGCCGACAGTCTCCATCCAGGTGCCAACGTTGCTGACGAGCGAGGCGAGCCACAGCCAGCGAAAGACGGTCAGCCGAAGGGGAGCCCACGTCGCGGAAGTTGCCTGTCTTTCAGCCATCACGCCCGAGCCCTCAGATCGTGGCCTGCACCTGCCGCCTCAGGCTATGACACCCCTTGTTCCGCCCGCGGGCCTGCGCGACCATGAGTCGACGAGAGAGGGCCAAGCGACCACCTGACCCCTCGACCGTCGTTATCGAGAAGTCGGGGCCCGAGTGGCCGGTCGCGGCAGCGAGATGTCCGAGCCTGTGCGAAACGGAGGACCGCGATGGCGAATGCAACGACGAGGCTCGCCGTGCTCGGACTGGGCACGATGGGCCGGGGAATGGCAGGTTCCGCCTTGCGCGCGGGCATCCCGACTGTCGTGTGGAATCGCGATCCCGAGGTGGCTCGCGTCTTCGCCGACCGAGGAGCCGAGGTCGCACCGACGGCGGCCGACGCGGTCCGGGCTGTTGACGTCGCTATCACCATGGTCACCGACGCCAGCGCCGTGATGTCGATTGCCGTCGATCTCGGCATGTTGGCGGCTTTGCAACCGGGTGCCGTCTGGGCGCAGATGGGCACGATCGGTGTCGAGGCGACCGAGAGGATCGCCTCGACAGTCGGCGAGCGACGCCCGGATGTCTCGTTCCTCGACGCGCCCGTATCGGGCAGTAAGGTCCCCGCTGAGCAAGGGACGCTCACGATCTTCGCCTCTGGACCCGACGAGGCTCGTCACAAGGTCGAGCCGGTATTCGCAGCGATCGGGGAACGGACGGTGTGGGTCGGGCCTGTGGGCACGGGTTCCCGGATCAAGCTCGTGAACAACACCCTGCTGGCCTTTAGTGCCGAAGGAGTGGCGAACTCACTTGCCCTGGCGCGAAGGCTCGGCCTCGATATCTCATGCATCCTTGACGCCTTCCAAGGAGGTCCACTCATATCGCCCTGGGCGGCCGGGAAGTTCCGGCGAATCGGAGCCGGTGATTATTCACCCGAGTTCCCTTTGGCGCTCGCCCTCAAGGACGTTCACCTGGCCCTCGAGCACGGTGGCGCCGATCGTTTCGTGGTTCTGGCGTCTCTCGCTCGCGAGTGGGAGCAGATCGTCGAACACGGCCATGGCGAAGAGGACGTCACGGTGGTCACTCGCGTCCTTGAGCGCTGAGGACCTGTTCCCACCCGAATAGATTCTTCTCCAGCATCGAGACGGAGCTGCCGCGTCGTGACCATCTACCGCCCTGCCGAGGACCGCTACCGGGCCATGACCTATCGCCGCTGTGGGCGCAGCGGGCTCCTCCTGCCCGCCGTGTCGCTCGGGCTATGGCAGAATTTCGGCGACGACCGACCCATCGACACCCAGCGCGCCATCTTGCGCCGAGCCTTCGACCTGGGCATCACCCATTTCGACCTGGCCAACAACTACGGGCCCCCGTATGGCAGCGCTGAGACCAGCTTCGCCCGGATCTTGCACGACGACTTCAGCCACCACCGCGACGAGCTGGTCATCTCCACCAAAGCCGGTTGGGACATGTGGCCAGGCCCCTACGGCGACCTCGGCTCCCGCAAGTACCTCCTCGCCAGCCTCGACCAGAGTCTGCAGCGCCTCGGTCTCGACTACGTCGACATCTTCTACCACCATCATTACGACCCCCAAACCCCTCTCGAGGAGACACTCGGCGCCCTCCACTCCGCCGTCACGTCCGGCAAAGCCCTCTATGTCGGGATCTCCTCGTACTCCGACCAGCGCACCGCCGAGGCCGTCACCATCCTCCGCCGGCTCGGCACCCCGTTGCTCATCCACCAACCGTCGTACTCGATGCTCAACCGCTGGATCGAGAACCGCCTCCTCGACGTTCTCGGCACCGAAGGTGTCGGGTGCATCGCCTTTTCCGTCTTGGCCCAGGGCCTGCTCAGCGACCGATACCTCAACGGCATCCCCGCAGGCTCCCGAGCCTCCCTGGACGGCTCACTCACCCGCGGCATGCTGAGCGACGACAACCTCGCCCGCATCCGAGCCCTCAGCGACATTGCCGTCGGCCGACAACAGTCCCTCGCGCAAATGGCCATCGGCTGGGCCCTGCGTGACCCTCGAGTCACTTCCGTTCTGATCGGCGCCAGCAGCGTGGCCCAACTCGAGGAGAACGTTGCGGCCCTCCACCACTTCGAGTTCACCGCTGATGAGCTCACCGCGATCGACCGCTACGCCGTAGACGGCGGCGTGGACTTGT
>Ga0181523_10001699_pt1 | contig 23013 bp, 24 predicted proteins | sample PEATcosm2014_Bin_43_FD_119752 | JGI IMG/M metagenome (GOLD analysis project Ga0181523, IMG submission 119752) | Peatland microbial communities from MTU Mesocosm Facility, Houghton, MI, USA - PEATcosm2014_Bin05_30_metaG | ecosystem: Environmental > Terrestrial > Soil > Wetlands > Peat | place... | reverse complement strand
CAGGTCGGGCATGGCTTGGTTGACATGGATTCCTCCACACTGACAGCAGGCTGCGCCGGCGCGGGCAATGATTCACGAGAGCCCGCCTCGACGATCGGGGCTTGGCAGACCGGGCACCGGGTCGCGTCGAGGCCGGTCAGAGCGTCGCAACGGGGACAAACCAGACCGACGGGCATGCTGATGAGGTCATCTTGCCCGCATCGCACGGCCTGTCAAGCAGGCGGATCTGGTTGCTACCGCCTGGTGGAGCTGTTGTCGCCAGCCGCGCTTGGCTCGTACCGTTCCCGTAGGAAGTCGCGCACAGCCACCCTGACCCGGTCGGGCATGCGCAGCGCCAATGCCTCTCGCGAAATCTCGGGCGTTTTTCGGTAGGTTTCAAAGAACCTCATGCAGTCCGGGCAGTTGCGCAGGTGGGAAGAGAAGAGCCGCCTCTCTTTATCGGGCAGCGAGCCGCCCAGGAAGTCGAGGCAGTAGTCCACGATTTCCTGGCAAGAGAGAAACCCCAATTCGTCGTCAGCAGGCTTCACGTCGTTGCTTTCCCGAGAGCCAGTCTTGTTAGAATATACCCTACTCGTCCCAGCCCGTACCCTAAACAGAAAGAATGGCCGAAAGCATTGGTGATGTCCAGCAGCGGAAAACGGCGCCACGTGGAATCGTCCGGAGTGACGTTGACAGGAAGCTGACCACGGATGACTGCCCAAGGCCAATGGCAACCCTTTTCGGTCGACGCTCTGCCACTGCTTCCGGCCGATTCTGTCAGGTGGACGGCGGCACTGGCTCGGGCTCAATCACGTGTGCCGTTGGCCGCGACGATCGCGGCAAAGGGGGTGGGAGCGGTCGAGATTGGCCCGGCCCAGCTGGCCTTTGCGCGAGCGGGAGATGAAGTAGACCTCGACGGCCTGGACACTTTTCGGCTGCAACGCGACGGCCAGCTCGGTTGCGTGGGAGTGGGCCACCGGGTTTCACTGGCCATGGTGCGCGCTGTTCTAGGCGGGCCGGCGCCAACCGCGATTCGTCCGCTCGGCCGCAGTGAACGTGGTGTCATGGCGGCCATCCTGCTCTCAGCACTTGACACCCTCGGGGTTTCCCGCAGGATTGAGATTGGGCTGGTGGACTGGGAAGGGCGGCCCGATCCGACCAATCCGTGCCTGGTGATTGGCGGCTCGATCCGTACCTCCGGGCACGTGGGAGGCCGGGCTCTTCTGGTGATTCCCGTGGGATGGCTGGCCGATGCTGCCTGCTCGGGCCCGGTCGCGGTTCAACTGCAAGGTTTGTCGGCCAGTGCGACGCTGGAACTGGCCCGCACCGATCTGCTGGGTGCGGCCCTTGTCTCGGCTGTCGTGGGCGATGCTGTCGTGTTTGCAGGCGTTGCCGGCATCCATCCACGCGGTTCTTGGCCCGCCCGCTTGCGGGTGGGCGACTTCGTGGCGCCGGCCTGCGTGGCCGCGGATGGCACGCTTGTCATGGCAGGCTCATTCTTTCAGTCAAAGGAGGACGCAAAGTCGATGGCATCGCAAGACGAAACCCCAAGCTGCAACCCAGTCGAGCCTTCGTCGTCGGAGGTGGCGAAGATCCTTGCGACCGCGCCGGTTGAAGTCGTTGCCGAGATCGGCCGCCTCACCATTCGAGGCGACGAACTGGCGGGACTGATGAAGGGTGGCGTGCTGAGTCTTGGGCCGCGCCGGACCGACGCCATCCAGCTTCGGGTCGGCGGTCAGCCCTGGGCCGTGGGCGAGCTGGTCAGCGTGGGTGACGAGCTTGGCGTGCGCATTCTCAGGCTACAATCGGGGTGAGACAGACAGCCTCCAACGAGGCGGCTGTCGCCGACCAGCGCGGAGCCGCGCGCATGAGCGAGGCCAGGAGCGGTTGCCACAGATCGACGTTCGTCCGCAGCGCGGCCGCGCGCTGGATGGCGCCGATTCCGCCCCACGGATCCGCCGGCGCATAGAGGAGGCTGCAGCCTGTCTGCGACGTCACGTCGCAATCCACCAGATAATCTCCGTTCGCGCCCGCATCGGGCGCCAAGGGAAGTGCACCGTAGCGAAGGGCCAAGCTGGCTGGCCGCCCGGTCAGGTCCCCCGCGTCGGCCAGGAGCACAGCGTCGGCTGCCGCCAGGATCTGCCGCTCGGCCTCCAAGCCGAGTTCCGGGAATACCGTGACCTTGCCCGGTGATCCCATGGCCAGCACATTGGCCTGGTCGATCAGCGCGCGATCCCCTCCCGCGGGAAACACGACCGCGACATCCGCGCGCCCCAGCTTCGAAATGGTATCGAGAATCTCACGGCCGCCCCGTGGCGGATCGAGCGGCCCGGTCGCCAGCAGCAGCGTGCGCGGCCCCACAGCCAGGGACGTGCGTCGCACAAGAGTCTTGCGACATTCTTGCTTGCCGGACGGGGATTCGCGCGAGAAGGTGGCGGCGAGCGCGGGATCCGTGGCTGGATCGTGCGGAAGTTCGTCGCACCCGAAACGCATCGAGGCGACTGGCTGGTCCGAGGCACGGCAGGCCAGCTCAGCGGCACCGCGGAAGGCTTCCGCGGCCGAGGGGCAGGGGAGGATCACCACGTCGGCCTCGATGGCGCCAAGGGCCACCAGCACGCCATTCGAGACAGCGACCGCAGGGTCGTCGGGATCCAGATCGGCGCGCTCGTCGCTCGATAGAGGCTGGTTCCAGCGTCCGTCCGGCACGACCAGGGCTGCATGGGCGGAAGGTGCGCACGCCAGGGCCAGCGCCGAGGTTTCGCCCCAGCCCACAACCACGTCCGGCCAGCAGATTTGGTCGCGAACCAGCGAGGTGGCGGCACTCGCCAGCAGGGCCGAGCGGCGGCCGCGATTTCCCGAATCGGCGCCCAGAACATAGAGCGCGCACTGACTCACGGCCGAGCGTCCCTCGTAGAGCGAAGATTCTTGGTCGGTGCCCCCCACGCGGGTCGTGACGGTTCGCAGACGTCGCGCCATTCCCGGCAGGCGGGACGCCTGGTCCGGCGTGGCCAGCGACAGAATGGTCACGCGGTGCTTGGCCACTGACAGCGCCAGCGCTAGGGCGGCTGCACACGCAGGCAACTCGCCATCCACCACGGGCGAAACCTGATCAGCGACAAACAGGAATTCGGCCATCTACCCCGAAGGTGCCTCGGTTCCAGAGAAAACGCCGTTGCGGCCCGGCAAGGGTGTCAAAACAAGTGCGCGGAGGCCTTACTCGCTGGCGCCGCGCTCGTCTTCTTCTCCGGGAAACTCGTTTACAGAAGGGTACTTCATGATCTCTTTGCGCGAGATCTTCCACGCCTTCTGCACGATCCAGGAGAGAGAGCGGTCCTGACGCGTGGCTTCTTCTTGGATCTCCTTCAGCATCTCTTCTGGGAAGTAGAGACTTTGTTTCCTCTTGTCCGAACCGGCCATAGAGCACCCCGTTGTGGCTAATCTCGCCTGGGCGAATTCTTGCATTTACGCAGTTCCCAGGCACCCTGTCAAGGATACGGGTTCATTGGTCATCTTTTCTGCGACATGATTCAATACGGCGGTACACTAAGCACGAAAGTCTTCACAACTTGAGTCAAGAGGCTTCATGGAAGGGACCGGTCTGAAGAAGAGGGATCTCAAGCGGTTTCGCGAGATCCTGTTGACCCGCAAGAAAGAAATACTCCGCAACGCGCAGCGGACGTTGAGCGAAGACATGACGCTCGAATCTGACGATCTGCCCGATGAAATGGACCTCGCGTCGTCCGAGTACCTGCAATCGTTCACGTTCAGGCTGCGTGGGCGCGAGAAGACATTTCTGCAGAAGATCGACCATGCCCTCGATCGCATCGAGGACGGGACATTTGGCCTTTGCGAGCAGTGCGGCGAGCCCATCTCGCTCAAGCGGATAGAGGCGCGGCTGGAGACGACCCTTTGCATTCGCTGCAAGGAGGATCAGGAAAGGATGGAGAAGGCCTACGGGTAGGGGTTGGGAAGCTGCTTGTAAGAGGAATGGTTGGGGCCGCCGAGGTGCTCGTTGAGGCGCGGGCAAGCGGCGTTGGCGGTTTTTCGACCACGAGCAGGGGAGGGTCAAATGGGAGGCTGTGCCGCATCTTGCGACGTTCGCCGGGAGTCGAGTTCACCACAGCGGCCCTGACCCTGCTTTCCGGTTGCGTCGGGGTGTTCGCCAGCCCGCGGGGGCCTAGCCTGTCATGGGGCACCCACTCGCAGGGAGCCCTCCTGGGTGCGGTCGCCTTGCCCATGGAAGGCGACGGCTATCAGGTCCACCCCGAGTGGCGCGCGCGCGGCCGCACCTTCGCCATCGAGGAACTTGTCGCCGGGCTGACACGTGCCTTCGCGCGCGTCGCGCGGACAACCCCGGGCAGCCTGGCCTATGTCGGAGACCTTTCGCTGCGACGTGGGGGAGATTCGAGCATGCACCGTTCGCACGAGAGCGGACGGGACGTCGACGTCTTCTACTATGCCGCCGATCGCGACGGGAAGCCGCTGCACAATCTTCCGGCCATGCTTCGCTTCGCAGATGATGGCAGCGCGGCGGCGTGGTCCTCCGCCAAACCGGGACGGCGCATGCGCGAGCCGCTGCCCGACGCCCATCTCGACTTGCCACGGACATGGGCGTTGGTCGCGAATCTCCTTTCCGACCCGAACATGGAGGTGCAGTGGATATTTGTCCACAAGCCGCTGGCAGAGTTGCTCGTGCAAGAGGCAGAACGAGAGAAGGCCGATCCGGCCTTGCTTGCGCGGGCGCGCGAAATCTTGCACCAGCCCACGGACGCGCGGCCACACGACGACCACATGCACGTGCGGGTGTTCTGTCCCGTGCAGAGCCGCGTGTTCGGCTGCATCGACAAGGGGCCGCGACGTTGGTGGAAGAAACGCTGGAAGTACATGAGTTCCGCAACGTAGTGCCCTCAGGTTCCTGAAGTGACGACGGCCGACGATCCGGCCTGCTGGCGGCGTCGGGCCTGTGCTTCCGGTCCTCAAGTACATCAGTACATTCCGGTCCGGTTCTCGGCCCTCCTTGCCAGCAGACCGGCTTGTCGGCCGGATGCTAAGGGACATCGTGATCTGTGCCCGGCTTTCCGTTCACGGCAAGCCACACGCGCTCGAAGTTGTTCTCCAGGCGACGGCAAAGAAGCAGACAGGTTCCTGGCGCAAACGAGTTGATTCCCCTCGCTGTTGACCCATCTTTGCCTGTCATGTACCGATAGACTTGGTCAGGCCTGTACTCGAAGTCCTCGATGTTCAAGTCGGCCCCGAACGCCTTCTCGGCGCGCTCCACGCCCACTTTCCCGCCCAGCCCTCGGTGGATCCGGTTGCTGGTTCCCGGGCCGGTTCCGGCAGCCGCATCCGGTTCCGGCCAGCGGCCACCGGCTCCCCCGTAAGTCCGCGGCCAACCGTGACGAATCCTCCAAAGGCCGGACCAGCAGTGCCCGCAGGACCGCACAAGCGGTGTGAGCGTCGGACGGTGGGGCCGCCGCCCGGGAGTGACGGCGCGGGCGAGGTGGCGGGTACCTGAACAAAAGCCTAGTGCTTTTGTCTGTTCTTACCTATTGAGAAGAGTCTATTGAATAGATTACAGTTACAATCGGCTAATGAAACGAATTATCGACATGGCTGGCGCCGGGACTCAGATGGGGGCGATGCGCGCTTCCGGACTGCTCGACGAGGACGAACTGGTCGACATCGAGAGCCGCTATCCCAAGGGCATGAGTTCGCGCGAGATCGTCGACGTGTTCGCGTCGCGGGGTCTGCGCTTCTCAGAAGCGACCCTGCGCAAGTACGTGCAGCTCGGGCTGCTGCCGCGATCCGTGCGGGTGGGGCGCAAGGGCAAGCACTGCGGGTCGCGAGGCCTGTATCCGGCGGGCGTGGTCCGGCGGGTGAATCAGGTGAAATTCATGATGGCAGGCAATCTCACCATCGAGGAGATCCAGCGCTCCTTCGCCCGGTTCAAACAGGAGATCGAAGGCGTCAGCCAGGGTCTGCGAGATCTCATCTCCGGCTTCGAGCGCGAGGCCAAGGGCCCGGCTTTGAAACCGGAACGGCGCCAGGAGATCGAACGAGAGATCGAGGCAGCGAAGCACGCCGCCGGCGAACTGGTCCGGCGGATCTCTGGTCTGGAAGCGAGTTTTTCCTCGCAGGCCGCGGCGGCGGCAGCGGGGACTGCCGCAGGGGGCGGCAGCGACCTGTACTAGCGCGTCCCCGACCAACGCGCGCAACGGAGGAACACATGGCCGACGAGAAAGCTGAATTCGAGGAGCTAGAGGACGACATGGTGGACGATCAGCCGCAACCCGAGGTTGCCAAGATCCGCCGCAAGGTGGTGCCGTCGCGCGACGGCCGCTTCCGGTCGAAGACCATTGCGCCTAAGCGCCTGACCCGCGACGAGAAGCGGCTGGCGCAGGAACTGGTCTATCCCGAGGATGTCGAGCGGCCGCGCACGCGTGCGGACTGCCAGAACATGCCTCGCCCGTGTCCGTTCGTGAGCTGCGAGCATCATCTGTACCTGGACGTCAATCCTGACAGCGGGGCCATCAAGCTCAACTTCCCCCAGCTCGAGGTGTGGGAAATGGCCGAGACCTGCTCGCTCGACGTGGCGGATCGCGGCGGCATCACCCTGGAAGACGTGGGCGCCATTCTCAACCTGACGCGCGAGCGGATCCGTCAGGTTGAGGTGCGCGGTCTGGTCAAGATCCGCACCAAGAACAGCGAGGCACTCGGGCTGAGCAATCCCTGAGTCACGTTCCCCTCGCGGTCGCCAGTGCTTGGATCGCGTGGTCGTGCAGCGGGCCGTTGGACGCGACCACGCCGCTGCGGTTGTTGAGATCGGCCTTGCTGTAGACCAGCGGTCGGCCGTCCAGGTCGCTCATGCGGCCGCCGGCCGCGGTCAGGATTGCCTCGGGGCCGCAGGTGTCCCACAGTTTCGTCTGCTCGCCCGGATAGAGGTACAGATCGCGTTCACCTTGGCTCACCAAAGCAACCTTCAGACCCACGCTGCCGACGCTCATTTCGTCGGTCACGCCCAGGGCGCGACGAAAGGCATCGATCCGCGGCGAGCGGCGCGACTGGGAGACAACGATGCGCACCCCGCGCGGCTCGGCCAGCGCGGAGGGTCGCACTGGTGCCCGCGTTCCATCAGGCTGATCGCGCCAGGCGCCCTGGCCCACGACACCGCTCCACACTGCTCCAGTGCTCGGGTGCGCCACCACGCCGAGCGCGGGCCGGCCGTCGAGGCAAAGGCCGATCATCACCACGTAGCCAGCCTCGCCGCGGATGAAGTCGCGCGTGCCGTCGATGGGATCGACCATCCACACGCGGGGCTTTCCCAAACGCGAACCATCGTCGGGCAATTCCTCGGACAGGATCGCGTCGCCGGGAAATTCCTGGGCCAGACGGCCGACGATGAAAGCGCTGGCCGCAAGATCAGCCTGGGTGACGGGCTCGCCGGCGTCCTTGTACTGGACCGCGATGGGCTGTTCGGCAAAGCGGCGCACCAGGGCAGCGGCTTCCTGGGCCAACCGGCGGGCAACATCCAGTTCGCGCGAAAGATCGACGGGTTTGCTCATGACGGCCTCGCTACGAGATCGGCCACCAGATGTCGTCGACCGATGAGCAACACCAGTCCGGCCAGGGGGAGAAGCAGGCCGGTAACTAGCACGGGAATGCGCAATCCGACCGAATCGGACGCGACACCGATGAGAAACGGCGACAGGGCGTCGCCGAGCAGGTGAATGGTCGTGGTGTGCAGGCCAACCCCGCGCGCCCGAAGGTCAGGCGGAAGCACGTTCACCATGGCGGCGTTGAGCGGTCCCATGTTGAGGAAGAGAAGCAACAACGTCACGAACATGCCCGGCCAGAAGATCGCAGGCGAGCGCGCCAGCACCGCCGCCAGGGTGAAGGGAAATGAGGCGACCAGCGTCCAGCCCGAGAAACTGAAATGGGCGTCGGGAAAGCGGCGGGCCAGGCGGTCGCCCAGTTGGCCACCCGCGATGGTGCCCAGGAATCCCGCGACCAGCAGCAAGGCGCCGAAGACCGTGCCCGCGGCGCCCACTCCCAGGCCGCGCTCGCGCACGAAGTAGGTGGGCATCCACGCGCCCAGCCCGCCCATGGAAAAGGTGAAGATGGTCTGTCCCGCCATATTGAAGAAGAAGCTGGGGCGCCGGCGGAGCGCTGCGACGCTCTCGCGCAACGAGGTCGCGGGCCGCGACTGTCGGTCGAATCGTCCGCGCGGCGGTTCACGCAGAAGCAGCAAGGCGACAGCAAGCGCCAGTCCAGGCCCTCCAGCCACGAAGAAGGCGGGTCGCCAGCCGAAGCGTGCCCCGATCTGACCGCCCAGAATGTAGCCAAGGGCGATCCCCACAGGCATCGCCGCGTAGAAGATCGACAACGCACGGCTGCGGCGGTCGGGCGGGTAATGGTCGGCCAGCAGCGACGGCGTCACCACGGTGTAGCTGGCTTCGCCGATGCCGACCACGGCGCGCGCCAGGGCCAGCCAGGCGAAACTGGCCACCAGGCCCGAGGCGAAAGTGGCCAGACTCCACGCCGCCACGCCCGCGGCTGCGATGTGCAGGCGTGTGATCGCGTGGGAAGCCCGCCGGCTTTGCCGGTGGCGCACCATCGCGGGAGGGCATGGGAACCCTCTCAGGGTTCCCATGGCAGAACGATCCCCGAGCCAACCCGACGCAGGACAAGCCAGCGAGTAAACCAGGATGAACACGGTCTGCAGCGAGCCGGCCTGCGCGTCCGAGAGGTGCAGGCTGGCAATGATGAGCGGAAGCACCGGGGCTGTGATGAACCGGTCCAGGTAGTTGAACGCGTTCACACCGGTCAGCACCGCCAGGGTGCTGGCCGGACGCTGCGGGAGGCTGGTGCAGGATCCCGTTGTCACGTCTTGCATGGGTACCACGAAAGGCCGTCTCGGGGTAAAGTGCAGCGCATGAGCACACTAAAGGAGATTCTGGGGCCGCCCGCAACGCGCAAGCAGGTGGTGGCTGACTGCGAACGGATCATTGAGGAGGAAGTCGCCGCGAAAGGCTTGATGGGCATACCGATCAAGGCTGCCTACGCGGTGGTCAAGGCTATCAAGCCGGGGTTCATCCCGGAAGTGATAGACGGACTGCTCGACGATTTTGCCGATCGCCTGGACCCGTTCTACCAGGCCGCACTCGCCAAGAATGAGCCGGTCCCTGCGTACCTGAACGCGCGCGCCAGCGAGGTCGCCGAGGCGCTCTTGGGCATTACCGACCAGCGCGCGCAGCGGTCGAAGAACCAGATCGTCAGGGGCGCCTACGACAAGCTGCGGCCCATGGCCAAGAAGCACACCGAGGCGGCCATTCCGCGGGTGAGCCGCATGGTGGCGAAGTACGCCAGCACCGCTGCGACGGCCACGTAGAGCGGCCGGAGTCGGGACCGGAACCGAAACCGGAGCCAGCCACTTTCTTCGGGGGCTTCGGGACGGACAGTCCACCCGCCTGCCCCCGCGCGCTTCGCGTGCCCGTCGCGGCCACGGCCACGGATTTCGTGCACCGTCATTCCGGGCGACCTCCGGTCGCTGCACAGGCTACACTGAGGCATCCGTGCCCTCCCTCCACATCGTGCTCGTCGAGCCGGAGATCCACTGGAACACCGGCAACATCGGTCGCACTTCCTTGGCCGTGGGAGCGACTCTACATCTGGTCGAGCCGCTGGGGTTCACGCTCGAAGATCGCCATCTTCGGCGTGCGGGCCTGGACTACTGGCCCCGGGTGCGACTGCGCGTGTGGCCGGACTGGCCAGCCTTGCAGGCCGAGTTGCCCCGCATGGGTGCGCCTTTCTTCTTCACCGCATCGGCCGAGCGCACGTTGTGGGACATCGAATTCCCGGAAGACGTGGTCGTGGTCTTCGGCCGCGAGAGCGTGGGCCTGCCGGCCGAAATTCTGGCCCGCTACGCCGATCGAACCGCTCGCATCCCCATGGTGGATCCGGCCCTGCGGTCGCTGAACATATCCACCGCCGCGGGTGTCGTCGTGTACGAGGTCGCAAGGCAGTGGCAGAGGCGGGCGTGATGGGCGAAAGATTGGGTCTGTCTGGCTGGTGCTCTAATATGGGGTTCGCTTTGCCCTTCGGCCCCCCACGCCCACCCATACGGAATCTCGGCCGATGACCACGAAAGTGCTTCGCCTCGGACGTTTCCAGACAGAGGCCCTGCTGGGAGAGGGCGGGACCACGGAAACCTACCGTGCGCGACTCGCCGACACGAAGCCAGACGCCGACGCGCGCCGTTTCGTGGTGACCTTGTTGCGCGGCGAGAGTGGGCGCCCTGATGCGCAGTTGGCGGCCCGCTTCGTCGAGGCGGCGCGTCGGCTGGCTGGGCTCGACCAGTCAGGGTTCGTGCGCGTGGTCGAGCTGTGCGAAGGGCCTGGCCAGATCTACGCGGCATGCGAGTTCAAGGCCGGCGTGGATCTGGCGCAGTTGCGCAGCCAGGCGGCGCCGCGCGGCTTTATGGACCCGCGCCTGGTGGGCTTGCTTGCGCAGAAGATTGCCGAACGGCTGGCTCCCCTGCACGCGCGTACGCAGGCACCGCGTGTCCACGGCGGGTTGAGCCCAGGCAACGTCCTGGTGTCGCCCGAAGGCGAGGTGTTCTTCCTCGATTGCGGTCTGGCAGAGGCGGTGCGGCCACGCGGCGACTCGTTCCTCAGCCGGTGGTTCTTTGCCGCTCCCGAGCAGCTTTCGGGGACGGCCACTACGCCCGCCTCGGACCTGTATTCGATAGGTGCTCTGATCTTCTTCCTCTTCACCGGCAGGCCGCCCTTTGCGGCGTCCACCGCTGATGCGCTAAAGGAAAGGATCGCGGCGGGCGTGCCCGCCTTGCCGGAGATGCCACCCTCGCTTTATGCCGTGATGGCCAGGCTGTTGTCGTCAGACGCGGCTCTGCGGCCCAAGTCCGCGGCGGTGGTGGCACGCCAGATCTCGGCCGCCATGCTGGCCGCGAAGGCCGGTCCCGTGGCCGCGGCATCCGGCGCTCCCGCTTCGCCGGCCCCTGGTACGGATCGCGGCTCGACCGCTCCCACGGTCGCGGGTGTCCGATCTCCTGCGGCCGTGCCGGCGCCGGTTACGAAGCCGGCCCGAGCTGCGGAGCACGCATCCTTGGCGAGCGCCGGGTCCGTGGTTCCCTTCGCCCTCGACGACGGCATGAGAGACGACAAGCGTCCGTCCGCCGCAGTTCGTTCCGGGGCGGGCCCGCAAGCCGCCGTCCAGCCAGTCGTGCCATTTTCGCTGGAGAAAGCCTCGCCTGACGATGCCAGCCCAGACGACGCGGAGGAAGAAGAAGATGACCCGGGAAGGGGGCTGTCGCACATCTCGGCAGACGATCCGGACGTCGGCGTGGTGTATGACGACGACGACGATGTCGAGGAGCAGGTCGAGGTCGGGGCAGACGGAAAGGTCAGGCGCCGCCGCCGGCGGCGTGTGCGGATTCCGGCCTGGTACCGGAGCCCGCTGGCTCGCAAAATGTCACGGCTGGCGCTGGTTCCACTTACCGGTCTGCTGGTTGTTGCGGCTGTGGCGGGCGTCATCTTCTATCGGCAGTGGTCCGCGGCCCGGGCTGAGAGCGAGAGACAGAATGCGCTGGTCATGGCCGAGGCGGCCCGCCGCGCGGCCGCGCTGCGGCCGCCCAAGCCGCCCGAGCCTCCGCCCCTGCCGGCGGGCCAACTGGCGGTGAAGACCGCGCCGACCGGAGCCACGGTCTGGCTCGACGGTGTGCCAGGCCGGAGGACCCCGGTCACGCTCGTCACCACGCCGGGTTCACACCGCCTGGTGGTGACCATGCCGGGCTACCGCATGCTGCGAGACGTGGTCGACACCAGCAAGGGACTCGTGTGGCAGCGAGAGATGTTCGTGGCGCCTCGCCTCGACAGCGGGCGGGTGCCGCTGTCGGTGACCTGCAATAAAGAGGGCGTCTATCCGATATTTGTGGACGGCAGGGATTCGGGCGAACTGTGTCCCGCGAGCGATCTGCGCATCGAACCGGGGCGCCATTCCATCGGTGTCTTCGTGATCCCGCAGAACCGCATCTGGACGTTCGATCGCGAGGTCCAGCTCAACCGTCCCCACCGCATCCAGTTCAATTACTAGTTGAGCCGGAGCAGGTAGCGCAGCTTCCGCTCCGCCGACTCCTTCCCGCGGTCGACCTCGTTTTTCATGCGGCTGAGAATGTGGCGACCGCGATCGTCGATGCGGCCGTCGCGGTTCCAGGCGACCTCCCAGCACGCCAGGCACAGGTCGAACGCGAGATCGGGGAAGGCCGTAGCCTTGGCCAGATCGTCGTCGAGCGTCGCCAGTTCCTTGTCCGCGCCGCAGGATCAAGAGGAGAGCGCGAGTGGACATGAGAGCCTCCCGGACGGTGTTGCGAGAGTAGCACAGGGAGGCGCGCCGCAGGCCGAGTGCGGCGTGCTTCGCGCGAGAAGGTGCCGTCAGTGCGGGCTCCCCGCGCCACCGGCAGGGTTGCTGGTTGGGGACGCGGCAGACGCATGCGTGAGTGTCGCGTGGGGGCGCGCAGGCCGGTGCACGAAGAAGGGGCGCGCGGCGATCCAGAGCACCACGGCCGTGGCCGTGACCACCGCGATGGTTTTCCACCACAGGCTGCCGTCGCGCAGGCCGGGGCCGGGGACCACGGCGGTGGAGGAGGGCACCTTCAGGCCCGCCAGGCTGCTGGAGATGGTGCGCGCTTCTTCCAGGAGAGCGAGCAGGAGTTTCTTGAGGTCGTCGGCCGAACTCGGCCGCCGGGCGGCGTCCCGGGCCAGGCACTGCATGATGAGAGCATCGAGATCGTCGGGCAGATCGGACCGATAGTTACGCAGCGGTGTGGGATCCTCGGTCAGCTTGCGCTGCCAAACGTTCTGCACGTTGCTGCCCTCGATGGGACAGTGGCCGCCGCTCAGCATGAAGTAGAGCAGCCCCCCCACCGCGTAGATGTCGGCGCGAAAGTCGACCACGCCGCCCCCGCCGATCTGTTCGGGCGCCATGAAGCGCGGCGTGCCCACCGCAGCGTCGGGCACGGTCAGGTTGGGGCCGGCTTCCTCGCGCAGGAACTTGGCGACGCCGAAGTCCAGCACCTTGACCAGATCGCCCTGTTCGTCGGAGGGCCGCACCAGCATGACGTTGGAGGGCTTGAGATCGCGGTGGATGATGCCCGCTCGGTGCGCCGCCTCGAGCGCGCGGCACACCTGGATGGCAACCAGCAACGTCCGCTCCACGGCCATGGCCCCGTCGCGCCTCACCAGTGCCTCCAGGTCGACACCGTCGACGAACTCCATGACGAAGAAGAAGTCGCCGTCTTCCGTGGTTCCGCAGTCGGTCACATCCACCACATTGGGGTGGCCGATCTGCGAGGGCGCCAGGGCCTCGCGCTGAAAGCGGCGGGCCAGTTCAGTCTTTCGTCGTTCGGTGCGACGAGGGATCTTGATGGCCACCCGCTTGCCGATGCCGGTGTGATGGCCTTCATACACGCGCCCCATGGCGCCTTCGCCGATGCGCCGGCGCACGTGGTAGCGGTCGCCCAGCACCTTGCCGATCAGGGGATCGTTTTCCGAGGCCGCGCTGTCGCTCACTTCCAACGGCGGAACCCGGTCGCCCAATGCGGCGGAGCGCTGGAGCAGATCGCGCTGCTCGGCCATCTCGGCCCGCATCTCGGCGTCGAAGAGCTGGGCCAGAAAGGCCGCGGCCACCAGCTTGCCGCCCCCGTCACGCGGCATCTCGGCAAACAGCGCCGCGCTCATCTCCTCGCCACTGGTAAAGCGATCAGCGGGATTGGCGGCCAGGGCCTTGCCCAGCACTTCATCCAGCTTGGCAGAGATCGCCTCGTTCAACGTGGAGGGCGGCGGAACCTTGGTGTTGGGTTGGCGCGACTGGCTGGCCGGGAAAAGTTGTCGCCCGGTGAGCAACTCCCACAGAATTATGCCCGCGGAAAACAGATCGCTGCGGTGATCGACCGGCTTGCCCAGGTACTGCTCGGGTGACATGTAGCTGACCTTGCCCCAGTTGGTGCCGGCCGCGGTCTGCGCCACCTTGTCGTTCCACTGGGCCAAGCCGAAGTCGATGAGCTTGACCCCGCCGGTGTAGGTCAGCATCAGGTTGGACGGCGAGATGTCGCGGTGGACGAGGTTCATGCCTTCCAGCCGGTGCGCGTAGCCGAGCGCCGCCACCAGCTCGCCGATGAGGTAGATGGCCACGCCGGTGGGGAAGCCGGTGTGCTTGATGGCACAGCGGTTCCACGCCTCGGTGAAGGTCTTGCCGTGGACGTATTCCATGGCCAGGTAGCCCTGGCGGTCGTGTATTCCGAAGTCGAAGACGTAGACCAGGTTCTCGTGCGACAGCTTCGTCACCACCTTGGCCTCGTCGAGAAAACGCTGGGTCATCTCCTCGGCGTGGCAGCCGGCCTGGAAGGTGCGCAGGATCTTCAGGGCGCACACGCGCTCGACGCCGGCCTGGCCGGTCAAGGCCATGAACACGCGGCCCATGCCGCCGCGGCCCAGTTCTTTGAGCAGCACGTAGCGCGGGCCGAAGCGCCGGGGAAAGCGCGAGGGGTCGTGTGGCTCGGTATTGGTGGGTGGAGTCACGGGATCAAGGTCAGAATCTACCCGTTCTGCGCCACTGGGGAAAATCCTTCGCGGGCCGCAACCCTAGAGTTCTACTCCCGTAGCCGTTCGGGTGGCACCAGCGGACTGGGCGCGCCGGTGACCAGCAACCACAGCTGATGCGCGGCCCGGGTCACGCCGATGTGGAACAGATGGCGGGATTCGTCGTCGATGCCGTAGCTGCTGGCGTTGGTGTCCAGCATCACCACATAGTCGAATTCCAGGCCCTTGACCTGGCGCACGTCGGTGACGTCGATGCCCGGCCGGAAGCTGAACTCCTGCGCACGCACGCGGCGCAGGCCAGGCACCTCGGCGCGGCGCAGGCCATCGAAACATCGATCCGCCTGCTCGGGGTAGCGGGCCAGCAAGGCCACGGTGGCGCGTGGCTCGCGGGCCACAAGGTCGCGCAAGGCCTCGGCAAGAAAAGCCACGGCCGCGCCGACCGCGGAAAAGCGAAAGGCCTCGACCGGGGCGCCGTGCCTCTTGGCCTCGGCCGGCACGTCGATAGGCAATGGCCCCATGGCGAAGCGGGCCAGTTCCAGGATCTCGCTGGTCGACCGGTAGGCGATGCGCAGGGGCTCGATGGCGACGTGATCGAGACCCAGGTGCGACAGGACCGCGCGCCAGTCGCCGAATCCGTTGTCCAGGAACAGCTTCTGCGCGGTGTCGCCCGCCAGCGTCAGCGAGGGCAGTCGCCGGGTCGCGCCGGATCGGGTTTGCCCGATCAGCGCCGCCAGCTTCATGGGTGAGAGATCCTGTGCCTCGTCGACAAACAGGTGGGCCAGCGGAGATTCTACCGGCCGCACCAGTTGGTTGGCTCGCACGAGCATGGCCAGGTCGTCGGCGTCGAGCAAAGGCTGATCGTCTTCGGTGCGCTGTCCGTCGATGCCTATCTCGCCGCGCACGTTCTCGTCGTCGTCCACCTCGTCCCGCTCGCTCTCGAAACGCCGCACGCCCTCGGGCAGATCCGAATCCACGCTCTTGCCGCGAGGATTCTCGGAAAGTTCCATGGTCGTCCAGGCACCAGCCGCCGCGAGATCTTCTCCGTCGTCCCTGCCCCGTCGCCGCCGGGGCACCGGTTTTTTCTCGGAAGGCCGATCGCGCGGATCCAGGCTGACGATGGCCTGCACGCGCGTGACCATGATCCGGTGCGCCTCCAGGATGTCGGCCTCGGCCACCGGCATCTCGGGATCGTTGCGCAGCAGCGACAGCAGCAGGTTGCGGTCAGTGAGTAGTTCGGCCCACAACTCGACCGCCGCGCGGGAGCCGCGCTTGCCCACGCGGGCCGCAGCCTTGCGCTCCAGTTCGTGCAGCAGGGCCGGATGGCTCTTCACACGCGTGACCGCGGGCACCACGTCGTCGGTGAGGGTGGCATGGATCCAAGGGATCGCCTTGCGCAACTCGCGCTCGGCCCATTCGTCGAAGGTCACCACGCGCACGCCCGGCAGGCCCAGAGCCGGCAACACCTGGCCGATGTACGCGGCCAGCCCCGCGCCTTGCGTGACCACCACCATGCGCCTGGCTGGGAAACGATCGGGAAAAGCGAAACCCAGATAGGCCATGCGGTGCAGTCCAATGGTGGTCTTGCCGCTGCCCGCGCCGCCCTGGATGACCACCACACCCGAGTGCGGGGCCGTCATGATCTCGAACTGGCGCGGATCGATGAGCGCCGCGATTTCGGGCAGGTGCCGGTCGAGCCGCTGTTCGTCCTCGCGCGCAGATCCCAGCATCCCGCGGCGGGGAATGGGTCGGGTGGCGGTTCGTTCGCCGCCGGCCAGCTCGCGCAGGGGCGCGTCCGCACGCTGCCAGATCGCGACGCCATGGTTGTGGCCCGCCGGCCAGCGCTTGACCCAGATCCCCTGCGGGCAAGCAATGCGTAGTAGCGTTCCATCCTGGATGGTCACTGTCCGTCGGATCAGGATGTCGCCCTCTACTTCGCGCTCGCCAAAGGTTTCTTCGTAGTCGCTGCCTTCTGAGTAGCGATAGTAGATCTGGCTGACCGGGGCGTTGCGCCAGTCCACGATGGCGATGCGCGTGCAGGGATCGGTGAAGGTGGCGCGGCCGATGAACACGTCGCGCTCCACCTCGCCCCGGCCGGCCACGCGCTCGCGCAAGCGCAGGTGGGCGAAGTACGGCGAGCGCGGATCCACCAGAACGTGTTGCAAGCCGGCGCGGGTGAGCGAGACTTCCTGCAAACGCTCCATCTGGGCGATTAAAGCAGGGACGTCTTCCAGGCGGGCCTCGCCGATCTCGTCGCGCAAGGCCATCAACTCGGCATCGTAGCCGCGCGAACGCCCCGCCGCCTTGCCCCTGCTGGCCGGCCTTTGAGCAGCCGCCGCGGCCAGGCTCTCCGCAACCCGAGCAAACAGCCGCTCTTCCTCGGCAGGAATGTCGTCGAGCGGGCTGTGCAAATCCTCGTCCATGTACAACATCAACTATACCGGACAGAGCCGAGGATGCCGGTGCGGCGGGCCGCAATCAGGCGTGTGCCAGCACGGGGCGAGATCCTACGCAATCACGGAGGGCCACGACCCTCATCGAACGCGAGTGTAGCGAGTCCGATCCCGGATTCGTTGCTCTGGTGGTGCTGGCCGAGTTGGTGTGGGTGGCCGAGACCTGCTATTCCGCCTCGCGCGAGGAGCAGCGCCGGATCGTCCGCCGCATCCTGGAAATGCGCCAACTGATGGTGCAAGAGGCGGAAACACGGCGGTGGCGACCTCGCCGCAAGCAGGCTTCACCGGGACGGGCAGCATGACCGTGGCAGGGCTCGACCACACGGCGACGTTGTTGGGCAATGGGATGGTGCTCGTCGCTGGTGGGTTCAGTGGCGCACCTCTTTCGAGCGCGGAACTGTACCAATAGCACCCTCATCGATCGCCAGCACGCCCGCGCCACGAATGGCGTCGTGTTTGAGCGCGATAAGCGCCTGGTTCGCCTCGGCCAGAGAGAAGGTCTGCACGTGAGGGCGCAGACCAAGGCGCGCGGCCTCGGCCAGGAACTCGCGGCCGTCAGACCGGGTGTTGTTGGCCACCGAGCGAACCGCACGCTCGCGGTAGATGAGCTGGTAGGGAAAGCTCGGGATGGGCGACATGTGTATGCCACCCAGAACGAGGGTGCCGCCCGCATCCAGCGCGGCCAGGGCTGGCGGTACGATTTCGCCCGCGGGCGCGAAGATGATGGCTGCGTCCAGTTGGACCGGCGGCGTATCCACCGTGCCGCCCACCCAGGTCGCGCCCAGCTCGGACGCCAGCGCCTGGTGCCGCTCGCGGTCGCGCGTGCACACGTACACCTCGGCGCCGCGGCCGCGCGCCACCTGGATGGCGATGTGGCCGGCGGCGCCGAACCCGTACAGGCCGAGGCGCGCACCAGCCCACGCGTCGATGCCGGTGAGCTTGAGCGCGCGATAGCCGATGATCCCGGCGCACAGAAGCGGCGCCGCGGCCAGATCGGAAAGGTCGTCGGGCAGGGGATAGGTGAACGCGGCCGGCGCCTTGATCTCGGTCGCGAAGCCACCGTCGACTGTCCAGCCGGTGAAATCGGCCGACTCGCACAGGTTCTCGCGCCCCGCGCGGCAGAAGCGGCAGGCGCCGCACGTCCGGTGCAACCAAGCCACGCCCACCCGTTGCCCGAGGGAAAGCCCGGCGACGTCCGCACCTAACTCGGTCACCCGGCCCACCACCTGGTGCCCTGGAATCATCGGCGAACGCCGCGTTGGCAACTCACCCTCGACCACGTGCAAGTCGGTCCGGCAGATGGCGCAGGCCGCGACGGCAATGCGCACTTCACCCGCCGCAAGTCCAGGTGATGGCAGATCGCGTAACTTCAAGGGTTGCGTGGCAACCTGGGCCGGGGCCGACAAGACACAGGCTTTCATGGCGGAAAATCGACGAAATTGTACCACCGCGTGGCCGAACCGTTTCCCATGTTAAAGTCGCAAGACCAGTGAGCGAACAAGAAAAGAGCAAAGGGCTGGTAGCTGTCACAGGCGCTGCGGGCCATATCGGCGGCAATCTGGTGCGCGGCCTGCTGGCGCAGGGGCGGCGGGTACGGGCGCTGGTGCGCGAGCACACGGCTGGCATCGACGGCCTGGCGGTGGAGGTGGTTCGCTGCGACGTCACCGACGCCCCGGCCTGCCGCCGCGCTTTGGCCGGCGCTTCGATCGTTTACCATTTGGCGGCGCGCATCTCGGTGGGCTGGGATCCGCCCGGGCCGGTCGAGGCGGTGAACCTGGGCGGCACGCGCAACGTGGTCGAGGCGTGCCTGGCCTGCGGCGTGGAGCGTCTGGTGCATTTCAGTTCGATCCACGCCTTCTCCGCCGACCCGACCGACGGTGTGATCGATGAATCGCGCCCGCTGGTCGCCAAAGATTCGCAGGCGTTGGTCTACGACCGGACCAAGGCCGAAGGCGAACGCGAGGTGATGGCCGCGGTGGCCCGCGGACTGGACGCGGTCGTCGTGAATCCTTCGTCGGTGATTGGCCCCTACGATTTTGCGCCATCGGCTGTGGGCGAGGTCTTGCTCGACCTCTATCACGGTCGCTTCCCAGCGCTGGTGGGTGGGGCTGGCTTCAACTGGGTCGACGTGCGCGATGTGGTCGCCTCGGCCTTGCTGGCCGAGTGTCGTGGCCGCAAGGGCGAGCACTACCTGCTCACCGGTCATTGGCTCGCTGTCGTCGAACTCGCCCGGCTCTGGGGCCGGGTCTCGGGCGCCAAGATCCCGCGTCTGGTCGTGCCCATGAGGCTGGCGCGCGCGGCAGCGCCCTTCGCCGCAGCTTGGGCCAGGCTGTGGGGGCGGCGGCCCCTGTTCACTTCGGACTCGCTGCGCGTGCTGCGCAATCATCGCCACATCAGTCATGCCTGCGCCAACGCCGAGCTGGCGCACAACCCGCGGCCGTTGGAGGAAACCCTGCGCGACACCTGCCAATGGTTCAGGCAGGCCGGCAAGCTGGCATGAGCGAGCCGAGGCTGTACATTTGGCTGCTGGGGGCCTGGGTCGTCGTTGCGCTCGCGGTGGTGCCCTATCTGCTGCTGCGGCCAGCGCCCTACGGCCGCCACGGACGGGCGGGGTGGGGACCGGTGGTCAAGGCGCGCCTGGCCTGGGTTCTCATGGAGCTGCCGTCGCCGCTGCTCATGACTGTCATGTTCTGCCTCGGCGATCGCCGTACCAACTTGCCCGCACTGGCGGCTCTGGCGTTGTGGCTCGGGCACTACGTCTACCGCACCTTTGTCTTTGCCTTCCTGCTCCCGTCCGCCAGCAAACCCATGCCTCTGGTAGTGCTCGCCTCGGGGGCGTTTTTCAACGCGGTCAACGCCTATCTGAATGGTCGCTGGCTCTTTGCCCTTTCGCCGGCGCGGCCCGCGGCTTGGTTGTGGAGCGTTCCTTTTCTCGTCGGCGTGATTCTGTTCGCTGCAGGGTTTTTGACCCACGTCTTGGCGGATCGCGAGTTGCGACACCTGCGCTGGCAGTCGGGCGGCGCGTACGTGGTTCCGCACGGCCCGCTCTTTCGCCGGGTGTCCTGCCCCAACTATTTTGGCGAAATGATCGAATGGGCAGGCTGGGCCATAGCCACGTTCTCGTTGCCGGGACTGGTTTTCGCTTTGTGGACCGCGGCCAACCTGGTGCCCCGCGCGCTCAAACACCACGCCTGGTATCGCGCCAGCTTTGCCGATTACCCACCGGCGCGGAAAGCGATCATTCCGTTCGTGCTGTGAAATTGTTTGCTAGTGAGACGAGGTGCACGGCAGCCGTGGCTGGCACCCACCGGTGGGGCCGCAGTATCCGCTGTAGCACATGGCGTCCCCGGTGCAGCTCACGCCGTTGGCGGCGTAATTTTGACAGAGACTTGCCACGCAGACAGCGCCGGGCTGGCACTGGGCACCGACCCCGGTGCCGCAAGGCTGCTTGGCGGCGGGAATTGCGGTGCAGGTTCCGCTGAGCGCCGCGATCCCGGTGCCTGTCAGACAGTAGGTTCCGGTCGCGCAAGCTTCAGGGAAGCCGGGTTTGCAAGCTCCCCCTGCCGGGTATGTGCCGGTCGTGACGCATGTCCAAACCAGTTTCTGGCTGATGAGATCGACATGGTCCGCGACGCACGAAACCCCTGGGGCACAGAGAGTTCCCGCAACCGGATCGCAAGTGGCGCCCGCGGCAGCGCTCAAGGCGTCGACGGCGTTGCGACAGGTGCCGGAGATCTTGTTGGTATCGTCCTCACCCAGGCAAAGCAGGCCGGGACCGCAGGGCGGCGAACCGTAGTCGCAACTATCGCCGGCCGTGGCCGGCTTCACGCAGAGACTGGTTTCGCTGGAGCATTGCAGTCCGTCGGCGCAATCGCCGTCGGCCGAACAGGCTTGGCCCGCACTCAACAGGGGAACGCAGGTACCGGGACAGGTGCCGCTGCTCGATTGGCAGAGGGCGCTGCCCGCACACTCCTCGTTGAGATCGCAGTTGCCACCCAGAGGCACCAAGCCATCCAGTGCGGCCAGGCAGGCCGGCTGGTCGCGCGTGAGCAGCCCATCGCAAGTGAGGCTGCTGATGGCGTCGAGGCAGGCCTGGGCCTTGGTGCCATCGTATCTGATGGTGCCTGCGGTGATCTCCTGGGGCATTAGCGCGAAGGTTCCGTTCTCGAGTCGCTGGGTGGTCAAATCCACACAGTCCGTGCCGCCGAAAAAGAGGGAGAAGAGCGGTCCCAGGCAGTTCTGATACGCCGTGCAGATAGCTGCGGCATACTTGGCGGGCAGCGCATCGAAGGCGATGCCTCCTCCGGTGGAGCCGCTGTCATTGCTGGCGGGCAGCGCGTCGGTGGCGGGAGGCCCACTATTGCCCGTGCAGCTACTGCCGCTACAGGCAAGAAAGAGTCCGGTCACAAGCAAAGACGTGGTGGACAGACGCAGCTTTGACATTGGGCCTCCAAGTTAGCCCTATCAGGGTAACACGGATGGCGGCACACCTCTGAATGTTCTCCTGCGGCCAAGGGGGTGGTAGGCTCGCCTACCTACAATGAAAGATCCGTTGCTTCGGTTTGGTGTTGCGCTCGAAAGCTCGTTGCTACGGGAGGTCGATGCTTTGGTACGTCAGCGCGGGGGCACTCGCTCCGAGCTGTTCCGGGACTTGTCTCGAGCCGAGGTTGGGCGGGCTAAGGTGCGCGAGGCCGTAGAGGCGGTCGGCACGCTCACGTTGGTTTACAACCATCACGTGCGCGACCTCAGCGAAAGATTGACCGAGCTCCAACATCAACTGGGCGAACAGGTGCGCGCCACGCTGCACGTTCACATCAACCACGATTTGTGTCTTGAGGTTCTCGTCATGCGTGGCCGATCCGACCGCCTGCAATACATCGCCGACCGCCTTTTGGCTCTTCGGGGTGTAAAACAGGGTGGCATCGAAATCATCACCGGCATCGGCGAACCCGGCCACTCGCACGCGTACCCCGGCGCAGGTGAAGTTGCCCCGTCCGCCTCATCGGCGCGGGCACGGGGCGGGCGGCGTGCAAAACCGAGAACGCTCGATCCGCAGGAACCGCCCGCACACCCGCATCATCATCGAGGCCACGCGGGTAGCGGGTAGGAACGGGTATGCCTGTCTACTGTTGAGACAAGGAAAACCGAACCGGCACGACGACCTTACTTGCAACGGGTACTCCGGAGGCTTGCGCGGGTTCAAATGTCCATCCGCGGACTGCGTCGATGGCGGCCTGGTCCAGCAAGGGGTGGCCGCTGCTTTTGAGTAGAGAAACCCGCAGTGCCCTGCCGTCACGACTCACGGCGACGGTCGTTTCAACCACGCCCTCTTCGTGTCTTCGCCTCGATGCGATTGGGTATTCGGGCGGCGGATTGCTTCGGTAGCGCGGCGTTGCGAGCACGGTAATTGGCCCGGGCCCAGGCCCGGCAGCGGTCGGCGCTGCAGGCGCGATTGGCAAACCAGAAGTCTGGCCCTTGGTGTCCTTCAGCAGCGCTGTTTCGGCGGCGACGGGAAGAGCCACTTCGCCGTCAGGCGACACGTCGGTTGACGGGCTGATGGCGATAGCGGGCGGATCGGAACGCGGCGGCGCGGGGGACTTGGGGCGCGTCCGCGCGACGGAGGCTATGGTCTTGGCTGGTATCGGGGGTACCGGCGGCTCGTTCAAACGCGCAGGAGGGACGTCGCGTATCGGATCGGGCTTGGCTTCGACAAGATCCACCACGACATTCTCCGCCGCAGCCTGTTTCTGCAGTGAACGTGTCAGGAAGACCGCGCCCAGTCCGAATAGCAGCGTGTGACAGATCGCCGAGGTAATAAGGCTGACGACATACCGCCTGCGCAGGACGGGGGCAGCGCTTACTAAGGGCATCGGCCACGTCACTCGTCTCAATAGTGAACCGTGAGGCCCGCCCGGACCTGGAAAGGCTCGCAAGGGTGAAGATGGACATCGTCCACGCCAGCCGCCGGCTCT
>Ga0181523_10001698_pt1 | contig 23017 bp, 18 predicted proteins | sample PEATcosm2014_Bin_43_FD_119752 | JGI IMG/M metagenome (GOLD analysis project Ga0181523, IMG submission 119752) | Peatland microbial communities from MTU Mesocosm Facility, Houghton, MI, USA - PEATcosm2014_Bin05_30_metaG | ecosystem: Environmental > Terrestrial > Soil > Wetlands > Peat | place... | reverse complement strand
CCATCGCCTTTGAGTCGACGAGGCCTTCGAACAGCGGCGCGTTGAGCGTGACGCCCGGCGCGCCCGGCTCGACGACGAACCAGACATGGATGATCATCACCCCGCGCGAGCGGCAGGCTTCGGCAAGGCGGCGGATGTTCTCGACCACGTTCTGCTCGCGGGCATGTTGCGGCGCGCCCGAGGAGGCGAAGGCGCCGCCGTCCATCATCACGTCGTTCTGCATGTCCTGGATGATGAGGGCACAGCGCGACGGATCGAGGTTGAGCCCGTTCTTGCCGCCGGCGCGCTCCGGCGCGGACGACGAGGCCGCGGCGCCCGAGCCGGCGGATGCAGTCGCGCGCATGAACGGCTCGGCGCGCGGCCCGATCTTGGTGCGCACCGCGTAGAGCGAATGCGTGGCGCAGATGAACAGCGTGCGCCAGTCGGACTTGCCCCAATGCAGATTGGCGACGAGCTCGGGCACCCGGACCTTGCCGAGGAGCGCGCCGGAGCGCGAATAGACCCAGACGCCGCCCGGCGCCGTGACCCAGACATTGCCGGCGCTGTCGCATTTCATGCCGTCGGGGACGCCCGGCTCGAGCTCGGAGCGCAGCCCGGAGGCGAAGATGCGGTCGGGGCCGAGCGTGCCGTCGGCGTTGACGTCGAACACGCGGATCAGCGCCCGCACCGTGTCGTTGACGTAGAGCTGCCGCTCGTCGGGCGAAAAGCACAACCCGTTCGGCTGATCGAACAGGTTGCGATCGACGAGAAGCTGCGGCTGGCCGCCGCTCGGCGGTACGCGGTAGACGCCCTGGAAGCCGAGCTGGCGCGGGCGCTCGACGCCGTAGACCGGCATGCGCCCGTACCACGGATCGGAAAAATAGATCGAGCCGTCGGAACGCACGCAGACATCGTTCGGACTGTTGAGCTCTTTGCCTTCGAAATGCGAAGCGATGGTTTCGCGCCTGCCGTCGCGCTCGCGCACCAGCGTCGAGGTCGCGTGCTCGCAGACGATGAGCCCGAGATCGGCGTCATAGGTCATGCCGTTGCACTTGTTGGACGGCTTCATCGCTTCGCGCACGCCGCCGCGCTCATCGTAGCGGCGGCGCACATCGGCCGGCATGTCGGAGAAGAGAAGATATTGGTCGCGCGGGTGCCAGATCGGTCCCTCGGTGAAGGTGAAGCCGCCCGCCAGGCGTTCGACGGGCGCGTCGAGATCAATCAAATCGGAAAATTCGCGACGCAGCGCGGAATGACTCATCGGTTGCCTCCCTTCCTTACGCCGGGAACCATTGCCGCTTCGGCAACGACTGGACGACCGGCCCGGGAACGGTGTCCTGCAGCCGCCCGACGACCTGTCCGGCCTCGATCAGCGCCGGCCGATCGTGCACCGGCAGCACGAAGCGCGAAGAGGCGACGACCTTCTTGATCGCCGCCTTCTCCTGGCGCTTGGTGGTGCCGTGGTTGCCGGTCACGCGCGGCTCCATATCGCTGATCTCGCGGAAGGGTTCGACGAGCTGGTCGTTGATGTCGTAGAGCACGTCGCCGCAAATCGTCGCCACGCCCTCCGCAGTCTTGACGATGACATTCATCGAGCCCTCGGTGTGACCGCCGGCCGCCTCGCAGATCACGCCTGGCATCAGCTCGGTCGGCCCGGATATCTCCAGATCGAGAAAGCGCAGCGCGCCTTTGGTGTGCAGGCGATCGATCAGATGCTTGATGTCGACCGCCGGATATTGCGGATGCATGAGGCCGGAGACGGAATATTCAAGCTCACGCCGATTGAGGACCACCGCGGTGTTCATCGGGAAGAGATCGTCCTTGCCGGCGTGATCGATATGCAGATGCGTGTGCAGGACGTAGCGAATGTCGCCGAGCTTGAGCCCGTGCTTCTTGAGCTGATTCTCGATCATGGTCTCGTGCGATTGCAGACCGCGCATCCCCAGCGTCTCCATGATCTGGTTGGAGCGATAGCCGGTATCGACCACGATCGGCCAGGTTCCCCCGAGGATGAGAAAGCCCAGGGTCGGCACCCGGCGCGTGCGGCCGCAGTCGCGCCCGAGCACCAGGAAGCTCGATTCCAGCTCAATGTCGCCGTAATCGAGAATTTTTATTTCGAGCGCCATGCATTCCTCCCCGCTCGGAGCGAGATACCCCGAGTCAATTAAGCCGGTAAACCCGTGCCGCCGTGTCGTGGAGCGCCGCGCGCGTGGCCGCTTCGCCCAACGGCGCGAGCGCGTGCCGGTAGGCGGCAATGAGATCGGCGTACCGCGTCCACAATTTCTCCACCGGGAAATTCGATCCGAACAGGCAGCGGGTCGGACCGAAAATCTCGACGGTCTCGCGCACGATGGCGGCGATGTGGTCGGGATCGTTGCTGTGGATGAAGGTGCCGAGACCGGAGAGTTTCGACACCACGTTGGGACAGGCGGCGAGGCGGCGCATGCCGTCGCGCCAGCGCCCCCATCCGGCAGCGGAAAGGTCTTCCAGCATGCCGGCGTGCTGCAGGATGAAGATCACCTTGGGGCTGCCGGCGGCCAGCACCGCCGCGCCGTCCATCTGCTCGGCGAAGACCTGCAGATCGAAAGTCCAGCCATAGTCGGCGAGGCGGGTGACGTTTTGCTGGAGCGTCGGGTCGCGGGCAAGGTCGCGCTTGGCGGCGAACCGGTATTGCGGATTCTCATGCCAATGCAGCTGCATGCGTAAACCGCGCACGCCGCGATATTTGGCCAGCCGGTCGAGCTGCGGGCGCACGTCATCGGCAAGAAAGTCGACATAGCCGACGATCCCCTGCGGGAACCCGGTCTCGTCGGCGGCGCGCTGCACGTAGGCGACTTCGTCCTCGAAGCCATCCTTTGCCCAATTGGCCTGGACGTAGACGGAGCGGGTGACCTCGCAGCCGGCAATGTCGGCGAGATATTCGCTGATCGGATAATCGCGCCGGATCGGCTCGTAGGGGCCGAAGATGCGCGGCTGCATCGGCCCGTCGAGCCATGGCAGGTCGGCGCGCCGCCAGATGTGGTGATGGGCGTCGACGATCGCGGTCATGCCGCCCTCTCGCGCGTGCGATCGAGGACATGGGCTAGATTAAGGACGTGGGCGCAGATGCTCTCGATCGATCCGCCATTGCCGAGTTCGTCGAGGAACGGCCGCGCCGCGGCGAGCCCGGCGGTGCGCGGCTCGAAGCCGGGATCGGCGGCGAGCGGCGTCAGCCAGACGGTCCGCCAGGCGAGGCGGGAGAAACGCGCGACCGCGTCGGCCATTGTCGCCGGATCGCCGCGCTCGAGGCCGTCGGAGAGCACGACGACCGCAGCGCCGCGCGCCAGCGCGGAGAAACGCGGGATGGCGAGAAAGGCGTCGAGCGCCGCGCCGATGCGGGTGCCGCCGTCCCAGTCGGCGACCAGGAGCGAGGCGGTGGCGAGCGCCTGTTCGCGATTGCGCAGGCGCAGCGCCCGCGTGATGCGGGTGAGCCGCGTGCCGATGGTGAACACTTCGACCGTGTCGGCGGCGCGCGCCAGCGCGTGGGCAAAGGCAAGATGGGCCTGCGTGCGCTCCTTCATCGAGCCGGAAACGTCGATCAGAAGCACGATGCGACGCTGGCGCTGATCGCGCTTGCGCCGGCGCAGGCGGATGAACTCGCCGGCGTGGCGCATGGCATCGCGGAACATGCGCCGCGCATCGGTGCCGGGTCCGCCGTGCGCTCCGCGCCAGCGATAGCCGCGCCGCCGCGGCACGCGGGCGGGGAGCGCGCGGGCGAAGCGGCGCAAGGTCTCGGCCTCCTCGCCTGGCGCCAGGCGACGCGCCGAGAGGCGCTCGGCGCCGGTCGCCTTGGCGCCCGACTCGCGCGTGTCCTCGCCGAAGATCGGCTCCGGACCGACGGAGGATTCGTCGGCGGCGCGCAGCGGCTCCTCTTCGCTCGGCTCGCTCTCGACGATCGTGCCGACCGCGCCGAGAAAGTGCGCGTCGAACAGCGCGTCGAACTCGGCGAAGCGCTCCGGCTGCGGTGCGAGCGTGGCGTGCGCGGCCCGGCGGATGTCGCCGATCTCTTGCGGCCCGAGAAGGTCGATCGCCGCGAGCCAGGCCATCGTCTGCTCGGGCGCGACGGCGAAACCCGCGCGCCGCAACAGCGCGGTGAAGCCGAGGAAATGGGCGATGGGGCCGGACGTGTCCATCATGCCCCGGCCTCGACCAGAATGGCGTCGATCTTCGGCGCGATATAGATGAGATCGTCCTCGTCCTTGAGCACCACGCCGAGCGAGCGCCGGAACGCCTCCGGCCAGCGCGCGCCCTGCTCGTTGAGGAGCGTCGCGGCTTCCGCCCATTCGACCGCCTCGGCGATGCCGGGATGCTTGGCGAGCGGCTCGCGGCGCAAGCGGCCGACGGCTGAGACGACGGCGCGCGCGGCGCGCTCGCTCACGCCCGATGCCCGCATCATGATGATGCGCATCTCGCGCTCGGGCGTCGGATAGTCGATCCAGTGATAGACGCAGCGGCGGCGCAGCGCTTCGTGCAATTCGCGCGTTCGGTTGGAGGTCAGCACGACCACCGGCCGCTCGTAGGCGCGAATGGTGCCGCGTTCCGGGATCGAGATCTGGAAGTCCGACAGAAATTCCAGCAGGAAGGCTTCGAACTCGTGGTCCGAGCGGTCGATCTCGTCGATCAGCAGCACCGTCTCTTCCGGGCGCCGCAGGCAAGCAAGCATCGGCCGCTCGATCAGGAATTCGTCGCGATAGATGTCGATGTGGCCGTCTTGGCCCGGCGCGCCGGTGCCTTGGCTTTCCTGCCGCAGCGCCAGCATCTGGCGCGGAAAATTCCATTCGTAGAGCGCCGCCGCCGCGTCGATGCCCTCGTAGCATTGCAGGCGAAGGAGCGTGCGGCCGAGCACGCCGGCAATCGCCTTGGCGGCTTCGGTCTTGCCGACGCCCGGCGCGCCCTCGAGCAGGAGCGGTTTGCCGAGCGCGAGCGCGAGGTAAGCAGCGGTCGCGACCTTCTCGTCGGCGAGGTAGTAGGCGGCCCGCAGCGCCTCCTCGAGCTCGTGCGGGTTACTGATGCCGACAATGGTACGGCGCACCGCCATGAGCACTTACCGCGCGCGTCCCGGGGCGGCGGCGCCCCGCGCCTTCAGCGCCCGGAGAATTCTCTCCGGCGTGATCGGCAGCTCGTCGATGCGCACGCCGACGGCGTTGAACACCGCATTGGCGATCGCCGGCAGCACCGGATTGGCGCACATCTCGCCCGGTCCCTTGGCGCCGAACGGGCCGTCGGGGGCGGGGCGCTCGAGCACGGCGATGTCGTGCGGACAAATGTCGCCGGGGCCGGGCATCAGATATTCGTTGAAGTCGCGCGGCCCTTCGCGGGTGTCCGGATAATAAGGCTCCGGCGTCTCGTAGAGCGCGTGGCTCATGCCCATCCAGGTGCCGCCGACGAGCTGCTGCTCGACCAGCTTCGGGTTGATCGCGCGGCCGAGCTCGTAGGCGCTGGTCATCTTCAGCACGGCGACGTCGCCGGTTTCGTCGTCGACTTCGACTTCGGCGATGAGACAGGCGTGGGCGTAGCAGGTCGCCGGCGACATCTCGCCGGTTTCCGGATTGACGTCCGACAGCGGCACTAAAAAAATGCCGCGTCCCGAAATCGTCTTTCCTTGCTTGAACTGCGCCGCGATCGCAACGTCGCGCACCGAGATCGAGCGGTGCGGTGCGCCCTTGACCTGAATCGAGCCGCGTCCGTCGGTTTCGAGGTCGCCCGCGTCGACTTCAAGCTCCTCGGCGGCGGCCTCCATCATCACCGCGCGGGCCTCCCGCGCCGCTGCCATCACCGCGTTGCCGACGCGATGCGTGCCGCGCGAGGCGAACGAGCCCATGCAATGCGGCCCGGTATCGGAATCGGCGGTGTCGACATAGACGTCCTCGACCGGCACCCCCAATGTCTCCGCGCAGATTTGCCGCGTCACCGATTTCATCCCCTGGCCGAGATCGATCGAGGAGAGGGCGACGGTGAATTTCCCTGTCGGATTGGAATGCACCAGCGCCTGGCTCGGATCGCCGCCGAGATTCATGCCGATGGGGTAGTTGATGGTGGCGACGCCGCGCCCGCGATGCTTGGCCATGATCAGCGCCTCCGTGTGCCAAAGACCGAGGAGAAGCGCGGTGCGCCGTGCGTCGATCCTGCTGGCTGGGCCGCGGGCGGCGGCGAAGGCGGGCGCGGCGGTGGCGGCGGTACGTTGTGCGCCGGTGTGGCGGCGGCGGGCCGCTCATAGGCGACCCGCTGTGGCGCGGCCGGCGCCGGCCGCGCCGATGGCGCGGGTGCTGGCGCCGGAGCCGGCGCGCGCGTCCGATCGGCGCTATCGCCGACGCGTTGCGCGCCGCCGCCGGTCCGCGACGACATCCGGCGGAATTCGTCGCGCAGCGGCCAATTGGCTTTCTCGGCAGCGACCTGCGCGCACTCGAGCAGCGCGCAGTTCTTCGCCTCGCGCCGGTGCGCCTTCATGTCGCCGTCGCGGTAGGCGTTGAGCATGCGGTACTCGAGCGGGTCCATGCCGACCGCGACCGCGCCCTTGTCCATCTGGCATTCGAGCGCGAAGTCGAGCGCGGTGACGCCGAACCCGCGCATCGCGGTCGCCGGCGTGCGGTTGGTGAAGACGCAGAACACGTCGGCGTAGACGTTGGGGATCGTGTACGGCCCGGGAATATGCGCGGCGCATTTGACCGCGGCGTAGCTCGAAAGCCGGGTGTAGGCGCCGCTGTCGAAATAGGCGCGCACCTTACGGGCGATGATGCGCCCGTCGCGCATGACGCCGTCCTTGACGTAGATGCGCTCGCCGCCGCGCGGCGAGCCGAACTGCATCTCCTCGTGCCGGCTGAGGCGATAGCGCACCGGCGCGCCGAGCAGCCGCGCGGCGAGGATGGATAGCGGCTCGGTCAACGTATCGACCTTGCCGCCGAACCCGCCGCCGACGGTGCCGCCGATGAAATGCAACTGGTTCGACGGCACGGCGTTGATCTTGGCCGAGGTGTCGAGCGAAAAGAACAACGCCTGGGTCGAGGTGTAGACGACGAAGCGACCGTTGGTGTCGGGAACCGCGATTGAGCCGTTGGTCTCGGTCGGCGCGTGCTCGATCGGCGACATCTGGTAGCGCTCGTCGAGCACGATGTCGGCCTGCGCGAAGGCGGCATCGGCATCGCCGAAGCGCAGCTTCTGGTGATCGTATTTGTTGTAGTACTCGAACGTGTTCTTCGGATAGGCGGCGTTGACTGACACTGCGCCGGGCTTGAGCGCTTCCTCGACGTCGAACACCGCCGGCAGCGGCTCGTAGGCGACGCGCACCTGCGCCAGCGCTTCGAGCGCCGCCCGCTCGCTGGTGGCGACGATGGCGAGCACCGGCTCGCCCTTGTAGCGCACCACGTCGGTCGCGAGCGAAGGCTCGTCGTCCTTGCCGAACTGGATCAGGCTCAAAAGCGTGTTGAGATTGACCGGCACATCGGCCGCGCGAATGATCCGCTTGACCCCCGGCGCCCGCGCCGCGACGGAATCGTCGATCGAGCGGATGCGCGCGTGGGCGTGCGGGCTGCGCAGGACCTTCAGATGCAGGAGGTTGCCGAAGCGGTGGTCGTCGTAATAGGCCGAGGTGCCGGTGACGTGCCCGAGCATGTCCTGGCGCTGCGTCGGCTGGCCGACTTCCTTGAGATTGTCGTCGCGTTCGTCGGCGAAGATGTCTTTGCGCAGTTCGAGCATGGTCCTGTCCTTCAGGCGCGACGACGGTTGTCGCCGCGCGCAGCATCGAGCACCGCGGCGATGATCGGCTCGTAGCCGGTGCAGCGGCAGATATTCCCACAGATGGCGTCGACAACCTCCTCGCGGGAGGGATTGGGATTGCGATCAAGCAGCGCCTTGGCCGCCATCAGCATCCCGGGCGTGCAATAGCCGCATTGGGCGGCGAAGTGCTCCATGAAGGCGCTTTGCAGCGGATGCAGGTCGGCGCCGCGCCGCAGCCCGGCAACGGTCTCGACCGACTTGCCGGCGCAACTCTCGGCGAGCGTGATGCAGGAAAGGCGCGGCAGGCCGTCGATCAGCACCGTGCAGGTGCCGCAGGTGCCCTGCCAGCAGCCGCCCTTGACCGACAGGTCGCCGACCGACTCGCGCAGCACGTCGAGCAAATTCGCGCCGCTCTCGGCGAAGGCGGCAACGTCATCGCCATTGAGGCGGAATTGAACCGGCGTCTTCATCGGCGTCTCATGCGTGGCCGGCGCCGATGAGCAAGCGGCGCAAGTGAACGGGCAGGATTTCGCGCCGCCACCAGGCGCTGGCGATCGCGTCGTCGACCGGCGCGGTTCCGTCGGTCGCCACCGCAAGGGCGGGAGCGATCCCGGCGGCGTCGAGCGTGCGGCCTTCGAGCGCGCGTTCGGCGGCTTTGGCGCGTACCGGCGCGCGGGCCATTGCGTTGTAGGCGATTCGCGCGCCGGCGATCCGGCCGCTGGCAAGCGGCAGTTGCGCCGCGATCGAAAGAACCGACACCCCCTTGGGGTGGACGCGCGTGACTTTCACGAACCGGAACGCGTCCGCCGCCGGACGCTTGCAGACGACGCTGGCGACGAGCGCGGAGCCGCGCTCGCGCCGGCCGAGAAATTCTTCGAGCGGCGCCTCGCGCTGGCCGAAGCCGCCGGCGAGCATGACCACCGCGTCGAGTGCGAGCAGCGCCGCCGCGAAATCTCCGTAAGGGGAGGGGGCGAACAAATTGCCGCCGACGGTCGCCGCCTCGCGCACCGCCGGACCACCGACGGCGCGCGCCACCGGATGCAGAAATGCCAGGTCACGCTCGGCGAGGATCGCCGCCATGGTGACGCCGGCGCCAAGCTCGATTCGGCCGGACGAGAGCGCGATGTTGACGAAGTTCGGATCGGTCGAGCGCACGATCGTTTCGATCGACGGATCGGCTTCGTTGAGCGCGCGCATGACCAGCGTGCCGCCGGCAAGAAAGCGCGCGCCGCGTTCGCTCGACAGCGCCCCGGCCGCGTCGGCGAGTTTGGCGAAGGTCTTGACCGCTACGCTCACGCGCGGGCCTCCACTGCCGAGGCGGTGAGGTGGGTGCGCACCGCCGCGAAGCCGGCCTCGTAGATGTCCTCGCTGACCATGCGCGTCATCTCCGCCTCTTCGTCCTTGCGCGTCGAGAACGAACAGCGCCAGTCCCAGAAGGTCCGGTCGCCGTCGGTGACCGGCGCGAGCCGCACATGGGCGACGTAGTTGAACAGCGGCACCGGCGTGTCCAGGAGGCAATAGCTGAAGGTCTGCTCGAGATCGGAGAGCGTCAGCAGCCGCTCGCGTAATTCCGCGCCGTCGCGCAGGAAGAAACGGCGCACGCAGCCGAGCTTGTCGGCGCTCTGGCCGCGCTCGATCGCGCTCTTGGCGACGGCCGGATGCCAGCGATCATGCCCGTTGAAATCGCGCAGGAACGCCCACACCCGGTCGGTGGGCGCGTCGATGATCGTCGAGCGGACAATCCGGATCATCGCCTCATCCCCCGAACTGGCGCTTCAAGGCGTCGAAGCCGCCCTGAAAGACGCCGCCTCCGATCGAGGAGACCAGCTCGGCCTCGCGCTCCGCCGGGCAGTCGAACTCCGCCGTCCACTCGACGAAGGTCCGCTCGCCGTCGGTGATCGGGGTGAGCCGCAGCGTGGCGACGTAGTTCTCGACCCCCATGGGCGATTCGAGGATCGAGTAGGTGCAGAACAGGTCGAAGTCCGAGAGACCGAGAAGCTTTTCCCGGATGCGGTCGCCGTTACGCAGGCGGAAATCGCGCACGCAGCCGACCTTGTCCGCCGGCTCGCCGTTCTCGATCCGGCTCTCGGCGATTCCCGGATGCCACGAGGGCAGTCCGTTGAAATCGCGCACCCGCGCCCAAACGCGGTCGGAGCGGCCGTTAATGACGCTCGAGACGTAGACGCGGGCCATGTCGCTCTTTCCCTGCTCCTTAGAGATTTTCGTCAGCTCTGCCCGGAGGATGACCCGCCGCCGCCTTCCTCCGGCGGCTTCTTCGGCGCCGTGTCCTTGCGGATCCCTTGCATGTCGCGCGCCTCGCGAATGAGGCCGGGCATGCGCGAGAGACTGCCGCCTTCGATGCCGATCTCGGCGAGGAGCTGGTCGATCATCGGCGCCTGCACGCGATAGCGCAGCGCCGAGTCGATCACCTCGTCGGTGGCGCTGCGCCCGCCATGGCCGCCCCCGCCACCGCCGAGGCCATCGACCTGGAGGATGCGGATGCCTTCGATCTTCTCCATCGGCTTGACGCTTTCGCGCACGATGCCCTCGATCCGCTCGAGCAGCCTGCGGCGGAACAGCGAAGCCCGCGACGCGTCGGAGAGGACGTTCTCGGCTTCGTTGAACGCCCGTTGCGCTTCGGCTTCGACGGCGGCGCGCACCTGTTCGGCCGCCGCAGCGATGCGCACTTCGTCGGCCTCCTTTTCGGCGATGAGCACTTCGACCGCGCGCCGGCGGCGCGCCGCCTCGCTCTCGCGCACCGTCTTGACCCGCTCCTCGGCCTCGACCGCCTGGGCGCGAGCCATCTCGGCGTCGGCCTGCGCCGCCGACTGCTCGCGCGACTTGCGATGGATTTCGATTGCGCTTTCCATGCGCGCGGTTTCGACCGCAGTCTCGCGGCCGATTTCGAGCTGGCGCAGCTCGCGATCGCGCAGGATCCGCGCCTCGTCGATGCCCCGTTCCGAGGAGATCCGCGCGCGCTCGACTTCCTCGCGGGCGGCGATCTGCGCTTCCTGCAGCGACTGGCTGCGCGCAACCTCGAACTGCTCGACCGCCCGTTGCCGTTCGAGCCGGGCGAGGTCGAGAATCTGCTCGCGCACGACGTCGGTGCGCCCGACCTGCTGCGCGGCGACGATATCGGCTTCCTTCACCCGGCGATCGGCGTCGGCGCGCTCAGCGAGCTTGGCCGCGATCTCGATCGAGCGCTGCTGCTCGGCGATTTCCAGGACTTTCCGGCGCTCGACGTCGAGGACATCGCGGGTCTTCGACGACTCGATTCGCTCCTGCTCCAGAGTAAGTTCGACCGCGATGCGCGCGGCTTCGACGGCCTCGCGCCGCCTGATCTCGGCGTCCTCGATCGCCTGTTCGCGCGCGATGTCGCGCGATCGCGTCTCCTGCTCGGCGGCGATGCGCTCGGCGGCGAGCCGCTTCTCCTGCGCGATGCGGTTTACTTCGACCGCTTCGCGCGCCGCGATCTCGGCCGTGTCGACAGCGCGATTGCGGGCGATCTCGAGCGAACGCACTTCTTCGTCGCGCGATATTTTCTCCGCCGAGATCTTGCGATCCTCCAGAATCCGGACCGACTCGACGGTCTGGCGCGAGGCGATTTCGGCCGACTCGATCGCTTCGTTGCGGGCGATCTCCAGCCCGCGCGTTTCCTGCTCGGCGCCGATGCGGTCGGCGGCGATCTTCTTGTCAAGCGCGATGCGCGCAATCTCGGTCGACTCGCGGGCGGTGATCTCGGCGGCCTCGATGGCCTTGATGCGCTCGATCTCGCGGCTGCGCGTCAATTCCTCGGCGGCGATCCGCTCGACGGCGATCTTCCTCTCCTGCCCGATGCGCGAGGCCTCGACCGCCTCGCGTGCCGCGATCTCGGCCTCCTCAATGGAGCGGCCGCGGGCGATGTCGAGCGCGCGGATGCGCTCCTCCTGCTGGATGCGCGCTGCGGCCATGACCTCTCGCGCGGCGATGTCGCTTTCCTCGAGCGAGCGCGTGCGCTCGATCTCGAGCGTGCGGGTGGCAAGCTCCGAGGCGATGCGGTCGGCGGCGAGCGCCTTTTCGCGGGCGATACGCGCGGCTTCGGTGGACTTCGCGGCGGCGATCTCCTCCTCGTCGACCGCGCGGTTACGGGCGATCTCGCGGCGGCGGATTTCTTCTTCGAGCGTGATGCGCTCGTCGGTGACGACGCGCTCCTGCGCGATGCGCGCTCGCTCGGTGGTCTCGCGCGCCGCGATCTCGGCCTGCTCCAGATTGCGCGTGCGCTCGATCTCGAGCCGCCGGTTCTCCTCGTCCTTGGCGATGCGCGCCGTGTTCACCGCGAGTTCCTGGGCGATGCGCGCCTTCTCGGTCTCCTCGCGCGCGGCGATCTCGGCATGCTCGACGGCGCGCGTCTTTTCGATTTCGCGCCGCTGGTCCTCTTCTTCGCGGGCGATCCGCGCCTCGGTGATGACGCCTTCCTGGGCGATGCGCGCTCGTTCCACCCGTTCGCGGGCAGCGATCTCGGCCTCGTCGATCTGGCGGCCGCGTTCGATCTCGCGTTCGCGAATCTCGCGCTCGGAGATGATCCGTGCCTCCGCGATCGCGCGCTCGTGGCCGATGCGGGTCTTCTCGACCTCCTCGCGGGCGGCGATCTGCGCCTGCTCCGCCTCGGTGTCGCGCAGCGAACGCTCGCGGGCGAGCTCGGCGCGCTGAACGGCGCGCCGCACCTCGATATCGCGTTCCTGATTGAGGCGCGCGGTCTCGCCTTCGCGATCGATATCGAGCGCCTGCTTCTCGGCTTCGAGGTTGCGGCTGCGGATGAGGATCATCGATTCCTGCTCGATGTCGTTGCGCAGCTTGCGCCGGGATTCGATGTCCTCGATGAGCTTGGTCAAGCCTTCGGCGTCGAACCGGTTCGACGGATTGAAGAACTCGAGGTCGGTCTGGTCGAGATCGGTGATGGCGACCGATTCGAGCTCGAGGCCGTTCTGCTTGAGGCTGTCCAGCGCCGATTCCTTGACCCGGGTCACGTATTCGCCGCGCCGCTCGTGCATCTCCACCATGGTCATTTCGGAGGCGACCGAGCGCAGCGCGGAGACGAGCTTGCCGGAAAGAAGGGCATCGAGCTCGCCGACATTCATCGTGCGGCGGCCGAGCGTTGCCGCGGCGATGGTCACCGCCTCGCGCGTCGGCGGCACCCGGACGTAGAACTCCGATTCGATGTCGACGCGCATCCGGTCCTTGGTGATGAGCGCGTTTTCCCGGTTGCGCACCACCTGCATGCGCAGGACGTTCATGTTGACCGGGGTGACCTCGTGAATGAACGGAAGGACGAAGGCACCGCTGTTGATCACCACTTTTTCGCCGAACAGGCCGGTGCGCACGAAGGAGACCTCCTTCGATGAGCGGCGGTAGAGCCAGTTGACGAAGTAGACGATGATCGCGATGACGATGACCGCGACGATGAGCCAAATGATCAGGCTACCGAGAATGGCGACGGACATCTTAGTTCCTCCCCGCCCGCCGACCGTCCGGTCCGACGCGGGCCTGTTCTTCGCTCTGGTCTGAAGCTTTCTTGATCGCTTTGAATTTTGCAACCTGGCCGGAAACAGCGCGCTCGACCGGCAGGCGTTCCATCGACGACGCGCCGTAGAAGCCGTGGCAGTGGCGGGCGCGCGCGAGGACATACTCGGCGTCGGCCGGCTCGGCGACCGGGCCGCCATGCACCAAAATAAAGACGTCGCGGTTCACCGCCAGCGCCGCCTCGGCCATGGCGTCGGTCAGCGCCGGGCAATCTTCCAGCTTGACCGAGGTCGCCGCGCCGATCGAACCGCCGACGGTGAGCCCGAAATGGCATACGAGGACATCGGCGCCGGACTGCGCCATCGCCGCCGCCTCGGTCGGATCGAAGACGTAAGGCGTGGTCAGAAGATCGCGGGCGCGCGCCTTGGCGATCATCTCGACCTCGCGGCCATAACCCATGCCGGTCTCTTCCAGTCCGGCGCGGAAGCGGCCGTCGATCAGCCCGACGGTCGGGAAGTTCTGCACGCCGCTGAAGCCGAGCCGCGCAACCTCGTCCAGAAACAGATCCATCTCGCGGAACGGGTCGGTGCCGCAGACCCCGGCGAGGACCGGCGTGCGCGCGACGACCGGCAGCACCTCGCGCGCCATCTCGACGACGATGCCGTTGGCGTCGCCGAAGGGCATCATGCCGGCGAGCGAGCCGCGACCGGCCATGCGGTAGCGGCCGGAATTGTAGATGACGATGAGATCGGCGCCGCCGGCCTCTTCGCCCTTGGCCGAAAGGCCGGTGCCGGCGCCGGCGCCGATGATCGGCTCGCCGCTCGCGCGCATCGCGTGGAAGCGGGACAGAATGTTGGAGCGGGGGATGCGCGGCATGCCGCTATCCTCTCGCTCGACGGCGGGTGAGACGGCCGCCGAACAGCCGGCGGAATTCGGCGGCAATCTCCGCCGAAAATTGCGGATCGTTGATGTGCAGCGGCAGCCGGATCAGCCGGCGCGATCCGGTTTGCCGCACGGTCGCTTCCAGCGACCGGAACAGCTCTTCGTCGGCGTTCGGATCGGAGAACGGACGGCCGGGTGCGTCGAGCGCCGACACGCCGCCTTCCGGCAGGAAGAAGCGCACCGGACCGTCCATGAGATTGAGGCGCTCACCGATCCAGCGTCCGATCCGGACGTTCTCCTCGGGCGTCGTGCGCATCAGGGTGACGGTCGGATTGTGGACCTGCAGCGTGCGGCCGCGATAGCGTTCGGGGACGCTGTCCATCGGCCCGAAATTCACCATATCGAGCGCGCCGCAGGAGCCGACATAGGGAAGTTTCGTGCGTGCGATCGCGCCGAAGCGATCTTCGGTCGCCGGCAACACCCCGCCGCAGAGGAGATCGCAGACCTCGGTCGTGGTGATGTCGATCACGCCGGAAAGCGCCCCGGAATCGGCGAGCTTCTCCATCGATTGCCCGCCGACGCCGGTGGCGTGGAAAACCAGGCACTCGAAGTCGGCTTCGAGCGCGTCGACGATCGCGTCGACGCAAGGCGTGGTCACGCCGAACATGGTGAGACCGATCGCCGGCTTGCCGTCACCGCGGCGCGCCGGACCGCGCTCGCGCTCGGCGCCGGCTGCACGCGCTTTCACCATGCCGACCATCGCCGCCGCCCCGTTGGCGAGAACCTGGCGCGATACCGAATTGAGGCCGGCGACGTCGGTCACGGAATACAGCATCATGATGTCGGAGGGGCCGACATAAGGCGCGACATTGCCCGAGGCAACCGAGGAGATCAGGACCTTGGGCACGCCGATCGGCAGCGCCCGCATCGCCGGCGCGACCAGCGAGCTGCCTCCCGATCCGCCCGCGGAAATCAGGCCGCCGACCGGTTCCTGCCGCCGGACCCAGGCCTCGAAGGCTTCCGCCATCGCGGTGATCGCGGCGCCGCGTTCGCCGGTGAAGACCGCGTTGGGCCCGCCGCGATAGTAGGTGGCGACGTGGTGCGGCGGCACGTCCGCCGGCGACGGTCCACCGGACGTGGAAAGATCGACCAGGATGACACGCACGCCGCCGGCCGCGATCTGATCGCGAATGAAGCGCAGCTCCGCGCCTTTGGTGTCGAGCGTTCCGGCAACGATCACCGGCGCCGCGCCGCCGCGATGCATCGGCCGCAGATCGATTGTCGGCGCCGCGGCCGTCGCGGCCGGCTCGGGCGCGACGGTGTGCGTGCGCGCGGCGGTTTCGATCTGGGTCACCGGCACCGGTTGCGACCAGCGCGTCGGCGTCCCCGGATTTGACAGGTAAACGCGGACCGGGCCGCGCGCCTTGGCGGGATGACGCCCATTCTCCTCGGGCTGCGCCTGCGCATCCTCTTCAACAGGCTCCGCCTCGCCGTGCTGGCCGACGCCAAGCAGGCGCTGTTGCAGTTCGCGGTCGGCCGCGAGCCGCGCCGCGTCCATGATCCGGTTGACCCGGCCGTTGATCATGATCGCGACGTTGTCGGCCACCGTGGTCGCGACCCCGATATTCTGCTCGACGACGAGCACGCCGATGTCGCCCTCGTTGCCGAGATTGAGCAGAATCTCTTCCACCCGTTCGATAATGACCGGCGCCAGGCCCTCGGTCGGCTCGTCCATGATCAGGAGCCGCGGGTTGAGCAGGAACGCGCGGGCAATGGCGAGCATCTGCTGCTCGCCGCCGGAGAGCTGATTGCCGCGATTGGTGCGCCGTTCGGCGAGACGCGGAAACGCTTCGTAGACGCGCGGGATCGTCCATTGCGACTTGCCGTTGCCGGCGGCGAGGCGCAGATGCTCATCGACGGTGAGCGAAGGCCACAGGCGCCGGCCCTGCGGAACGTAGGCAAGGCCGAGCCGCGCGATCTCGGCCGGGCTGCGCCCGACGAGCTCCTCGCCGAGGAAGCGAATCGAGCCGCTGGCGATCGGCGTGAGGCCGACGATCGCCTTGCACAGCGTGGTCTTGCCCATGCCGTTGCGGCCGACGAGCGAGAGCACGCCGTGCTCGAGCTTCAGGTCGACGCCCTGCAGCGCGTGGCTGCGGCCGTAATAGACGTTGAGGCCTTGGATCTCCAGGAGGTTGGCGGGGCGGCGGTCAGGCATGGACGCCACCCAGATACAATTCCTGCACCTCGGGATCCGCCTCGATCTCGTGCGGCGCGCCTTCCTTGAAGATGCGGCCATTGTGCATCATCGTGACGCTTTCGACGACGCGCAGCGCGACGTCCATGTCGTGTTCGATGATGATATAGCCGATATGCGGGGGAAGGGCGGTGAGGATCGCCACCAGATCGCCGCGTTCGTTCGGCGACAGGCCGGCTGCCGGTTCGTCGAACAGGATGAAGCGCGGCGCGCCGGCGAGCGCCAGCGCGATTTCGAGCTGCCGCTGCTGGCCGTGCGCCAATTCCCCGACCAGGCGGTCGATGACCGACTCAAGATGAACGAGCGAGACCAGGTCGGCGACCGATTGCATGATCGCGTCGCTTGCGCGCGTGCGGATGAAGGAGAAGCGGCCGCGCGAGACGCCGCGGCAGGCGAGATAGACGTTCTCGCGCACGGTGAGCCGCTGGAACAGGAGCGAAATCTGGTAGGTGCGGCGCAGCCCGCGGCGGATGCGCTCGTGCGGCGGCAGCATGGTCACGTCCTCGCCGAAGAACCGCACCGTGCCCGCGGTCGGCGGAAAATCGCCGGTCACGCAATTCAGGAGCGTGGTCTTGCCGGCGCCGTTCGAGCCGAGCACGGCACGCCGCTCGCCGGGCCGCACATTGAGCGTGATGTCGGTCAAGGCGCTCAGCGCCCCGAACAGGCGGCTCACCCCGCGCAGCTCGATGGCGTTGCCGGTGCCGGCCGCGGTCATCCGTTCGGCGATCGTGCTCAAGGGCCGTTCCTCTCCTGGGCGGAGCGCGCCCGCGCCGTCCACCTTCGCCACAGCCCGATCACCCCGTCCGGCGAGAACAGCACAATGACGAGGAAGCCTAGTCCGATGATCGTCTGGAAGCGCCGCCCGTCAAGGCCGACCGCGACCAGGGCATCGAGCGCGAAGGTCCGCAGGATCACGTAGATGATGGCGCCGACGAAGGCGCCGATCGGATGGCCGAGCCCGCCGACGACGGCGATGACGAGAAGATCTATCGTCGCTTCAATGCCCGCCGAGCCGGGAGAAATCTGATTGTTGAGCCACACCATCAGAATTCCGCCTACCGCCGCCAGCAATGCCGCGAACGCGTAAGCGGCGACCCGATGGGCGGTGACGTTGTAGCCGATCGCCTCCATGCGGCGCGGGTTGTCGCGCACGCCTTGCAATGCGAGGCCGAATGGCGCGCGGGAGACATAGACGACCGCAACGTAACTGAGGGCGGCGAAAAACAGGATCAGGTAATAAAGGGGGAGGGGGTGCTTCCAGTTGATGCCAAAGGCGACCGGTGCGGGAATCGTCGTGAATCCAGCGAAGCCGTTGAAAATCGGCCAGTTCTGAAGAGTGAGGTAGAAAAAAGCCGCGGCGATCGCCAGCGTGATCATGATCGTATAGATGCCTTCCGTCCGCGAGGAGAGCGCGCCGGTCAGCGTCCCGAATGCGACGGCAATGACGATGGCGAGCGGCGCCGCCACCCACCAGGGCCAGAACAGGCTGATGGTGGGGAGCGAACTTGCCCCCAAAACCGTGATCATATAGCCGGAGACGCCGGCAACGGTCATTTGTGCCAGGCTGACCATGCCGCCATAGCCGGCGAGGAACATCAGCGACAGCGCGATGATGCCGAGGATCATCGCCCAGCCGGCGACTTGGACAAGAATGAAATCGCCGGTGACCGTCGGCAGAAGCAGCAACAGAACGCCGAGGATCAGAGTCGCGGCGTGCTGCGAAGCCCAGCGCGACAGCGGACCGCCGCGCTGCGTCGTTTCCGCGCCGATCGGGCCTGAATCGGTGATTTGCGCCAGCGCCATTCAGCGTCTTCCCAAGAGCCCTTGCGGACGAATTGCCAGCACGACGACCATGATCAGGAAGGTCAACATCGTCGCGTAGTTCTGGAAGTAAACCAGGCCGAGTTGCTCTGAGCAGCCGATAATGATCGCCCCGAGGGCGGCGCCGGGTATCGATCCCATGCCGCCGACGATGACGACCTGCAACGAGGCGAGCAGGAAGTGCGAATCTTCGCCGAGCGAGATCGATTGGAAGGTGCCGCCGACGATGCCGGCCATTCCCGCAAGTCCGGCGCCAAAGGCGAAGACGAGGACAAAGAGCAGCTGCACCCGATAACCGAGAACCGACAGCATGTCGCGGTCGTCGACTCCGGCGCGGATCATCACCCCGATCCGCGTGCGATGCAGTGCCAGCCACATCCCGACGCCGATGAGCACCGCGGCGGCGAAAATGACGAGCCGCACTCGCGGATATTGGAGAAAGACCGTCTCACCGCTTGATTTGACGGCGACGACGATCGGGGTCGGCACCGGACCCATCAAATAGTCCGGCGTGTCGATCTGGATGGCGTTGCCGCCCCAGACCCAGACCATGAGATCGGAGAAGACGATCGAAAGGCCGAGCGTGACCAGAGTCTGGCGCAGATCCTGCCCCTCCATCCGGCGGAAGATCAGGAACTGCATGGCGATGCCGACGATGGCGCAACTAACAAACGCAATGACGTAACCGAACAGCCACGAGCCGCTCCACTGTCCGGCCTCGTAGCCCATATAGCCGCCGAACAAATAGAGCGAGCCATGCGCGAGGTTGACGTTGCGCATGAGGCCGAAGATCAGCGTGAACCCGGAGGCAACGAGGAAATAAAGCCCGCCGAGGGTGATCCCGTTGATCAGGGCGTTGATGAACAGCCGCTTTTTGCCGAACACATCCTCGAATCCCGCCGGCCAGGGCGCGAGGACGAGCCACGCCGCAAAGATGACGACGACGGCAATAATGAGCGCGGCGACGGGATGGTAACCGATCCACCGGGCGAGCGCGTCGCCGCGCCCGGCGTGGGTCCGCTCGTCATCGCCAAAAGCCGTCGTCACCTCCCGCCCTCCGATGCTGCCGAATAACTACCGAAGCAGGGGCGTCACGAAATGCTCGATAGTCTGATTTTCGCGCTCGTGGACCGCAACCCCGGGCCATGGTCCAGGTTTTACGCTTGCATGACCTTTTCCCGAAACCGGTCGCCGCCCTCGGGATCATGCCCTATTCGCTTACGACACGCGCGATGGTCCGGTAAAGCGTGGGCGCAATCCCGACATGCGCGGAGAAGAAATGGGTAAAATGGCTTTGCGAGGAAAAGCCGAGCTCGAAACCAATGTCGGTGATCGAGGTCTGCGAGCTCATCAGCCGGTCGAGGGCCCGCTCGACGCGCATGGTGTTGGCATAAAGCGCCGGCGTCAGCCCGGTGTTCTCGCGGAACAGCTTGAAGAAATGCGGACGTGAAAGGCCGACGTCGCGCGCCACCGCGCCGAACTCGATTCCCTGTGGCAGGCCGTCATTGAGCAGCCGCAGCGATTTGCGAACGCGAAAGTCGATAGGAGCCTGCGGCCGCACGCGCAGGTTGGAGCGTCCGCTGTGCGCCCAGGAATCGTCAAAACACGCGTCGAAGAGCTCGTTCAAGGCGCGATCGACGATCCGATAATTCGCGCCGGTGACCAACGCGTCGGCGAGGTTCAAGGCGGTGGCGCGGATCGTCGTTCCGAACCGGATGCCGTTGGCGCCGAAGCGGAGGCTGCCGCGGCCCTCCTGATCGCGGTCGAGCCAGCGGTCGGAGATATAGGCGACCAGAAAGACCGAGAGCCTGTCGCCGGGATAAGGGTGAAAAGAGTGCGGCTGCCAAGGGTTTATCGCGACCCCCGCGGTTTGATCGACGCGGTGCGGGACCTCGTCGATGGTGACGATGGCCGGCGGGCCGCCGAGGTGAAAGGTCAAATGGCCTTCGCGATGAGCGTGCGTGCGCATCGGTCGGTCGAGCTGGTAGACCGTCACCCGGCCAAACGAGCCATGACAGACCGCCAAGGCGGTACTCATACGCTCTCTCCCAACGTTCTCTCCACGCCGCACGTTGTTGTTTTATTTGTGGGATTAAACGCCCGCGGGGCCTAATTGACAAGTGGCGCGCACGCTCGCGGCGGTGGTGCCGCCTGCCGCTCGTTGATGCCCAGCCGCCAAATAATCAGACTGGCAGACACGACGCCGCGACCCGCCGCGACCGTCGGCGGGCTTGTGGCGTAGTGCCGCCCACTGCTACGGTTTTGCCGTCGGCTAGTGGGGGGCGACGGTCGCGCCCCGAAGAAACGCGTAAGCGCATTCGGCCGGCAAACGACGCCGTAACGGCGCTCGATCAAGGAGGGAACCTCATGCAGAAGGCTATCGGATTAGCGGCTGCGGTTGCGTTGACCGCGGCTGTCGGCATCGGCGCGGCCAACGCCGCCGACAAGATCAAGATCGGCGTCACCGCGACGCTCGAAGGCACCTACACCGTGCTCGGTGAGGACGGCATGCGCGGCTATGAACTCGCGGTGAAAGCGCATGGCGGCAAGGCGGCCGGCAAGGAGATCGAGACCATCGTCGGCTCCACGGACGCCAGCCCGGATTCGGCGATCCGCGCCGCCAAGAAGCTCGTCGAGCAGGACAAGGTCGACGTACTCATCTCGCCGCTTTCCGGGTCGGAAGGCATCGCGATGCGCGATTACTCGAAGACCCAGCCGCAGATCACCGTCATCAACGCCGCGTCCGGCGCGCTGGAGACGACCTACGTCACGCCGTCGCCCACCTTCTACCGCTTCAACATGGACGGCGCCCAGTGGCAGGCGGGGCTCGGCGACTACATCTACAACGTCAAGCACTTCAAAAAAATCGCGACGATCGGCGAGGACTATTCGTTCGTCTACACCCAAGTCTTCGGTCTTGTGCTCGAATTCTGCAAAGCCGGCGGTCAAGTCACCAAGCGGTTCTGGGTGCCGCTCGGCACCAAGGACTTCGCTTCGGTCATCGCCGCGCTACCGGATGACGTGGACGCGATCTATCTAGGCCTCGGCGGCGCCGACGCCGTGAACTTCCTTAATCAATACCAGCAGGCCGGCGGCAACGCGCATCTGATCGGCGGCTCGATCATGGTCGACCAGACCGTGCTCTCGTCGAAGGGCAAGTCCAAGGACGCGCTGATCGGCACCGCCGCCGCAAGCGGCATGGCCGACACCGACCCGAACCCGAAATGGCAGGCGTTCGTGAAGGCCTACCAGCAAATGCCGAAAGAAGGCTTTTTCAAAAATCCGTTCGGCAGCCCGTCGCTGCTCGCGATCAACTACTACAATTCGGCGGACGCCGTGTTTAAGGCGCTCGACGAGGTCAAAGGCGATCTCAGCAACAACAACGCGAAATTCCGCGAGGCGCTCAAGAACACCGTGCTTGATGCCCCGAACGGAAAGATCGCGCTCGACGAGAATCGCCAGGCGATCGGCACCAATTTCGTCACCGAAGTCGTCAAAGACGACAAGGGCGAGTTGGTCAGCAAGGTCGTGAAGGTTATACCCAACGTGCAGCAGCGGCTTGGCTTCTCCAAGGAGGTCTTCGACAAGATCGGCCTCCCGGGACGCGAAGTGCCGGTCTGCCAGAAGTCCTATAACTAACCGCGCTTTCGGCTAAAGCCCGGCTATGTGGCGGCGGCGCCTTGATGGCGCCGCCGCTGCCTTTTTAAGGGATGCGCACCGCATAAGACGCACCATATAATGTGTAAGATTCGGGCGCCCTATGCCGCCCGCAGTCGCGACGTCGCCGGGCGAGGGAAGGATCCGAGAGCATGCGCATCGTTTGCATCGGCGGCGGCCCGGCCGGGCTCTATTTCGGCATCCTGATGAAAAAGGAGAACCCGGCCCACCAGATAACGGTGGTCGAGCGCAATCGCCCCTACGATACCTTCGGCTGGGGCGTCGTCTTCTCCGACGCCACCATGGAGAACATGCGCGCCTGGGATGTCGAAACCGCGGACGCCATCGAGAGCGCGTTCAACCACTGGGACGACATCGAGGTGCTGATCAAAGGCCGGCGCATGCGCACCACCGGCCACGGCTTCGTCGGCATCGGCCGCAAGAAGCTGCTCAACATCCTGCAGGAGCGGTGCGAGCAGCTGGGCGTCGAGCTTGTCTTCAACCAAGAGGTCGATTCCGATCTTGAATTCCTCGATGCCGACCTCATCGTCGCGTCGGACGGGGTGAATTCGAAGATGCGCAACCGCTACCAGGCGGTGTTCAAGCCCGATCTGGTGGTGCGGCCGAACCGCTTCATCTGGCTCGGCACCGACAAACGCTACGACGCCTTCACCTTCGATTTCCGCCGCACCGAGCACGGCTGGTTTCAGGCGCACATCTACAAATTCGACGAGCATACCTCGACCTTCATCGTCGAGACGACCGAGGACACATTCAAGGCGCAGGGCCTCGACAAGGCCGACGAGGCGGCCTCGATCGGCTTCTGCGAAACCCTGTTCGCCGAAGTGCTCGAAGGCGCCAAGCTGATGAGCAATGCGCCGCATCTGCGCGGCTCGGCCTGGCTCAATTTCGGTCGGCTCATTTGCGGGAAGTGGAGTCACTTCAACGGCCGCAGCCATGTGGCGCTGATGGGCGATGCCGCGCACACCGCGCATTTCGCCATTGGCTCGGGCACCAAGCTGGCGCTGGAAGACGCCATCGAGCTCACCAAGCAGTTCAATACGCTCGGTGCCACGCGCGACAAGATCCCGGCGGTGCTGGCAGCCTACGAGCAGGTACGCAGCGTCGAAGTGGCGCGCATGCAGAATGCGGCGCGCAACGCCATGGAATGGT
>Ga0181523_10001696_pt1 | contig 23024 bp, 24 predicted proteins | sample PEATcosm2014_Bin_43_FD_119752 | JGI IMG/M metagenome (GOLD analysis project Ga0181523, IMG submission 119752) | Peatland microbial communities from MTU Mesocosm Facility, Houghton, MI, USA - PEATcosm2014_Bin05_30_metaG | ecosystem: Environmental > Terrestrial > Soil > Wetlands > Peat | place... | reverse complement strand
TCGACCGCCATCTTGCGGAAAGCCTTGGGGTATCGACCAATTGCTCGCTTCTTTGCCACTCGCAGTTCCTTTCCCTGCAAAGTGTGCCAATTACGAGTGTCTCAATTGAAGGGTTCAGTCCACGTGACTGTGCCCTCTGCATTGCGCGAATTTCTATCTCGCGGACGGAACGCCAGAATTGCGCGGCGGTTTCATGGCCAGCCAGGTTACGAGACGCGCTACGAAAATCGGCGGGCGACTGACGCCGCGAAGGCTGCCGCCAAAGCTACTGCGCTCCACCATCTCGCGCCAGGCCCATTGGGTCGCCGGCTCTACGCCTATGCGTAGTGTTCTGCGTTCTTCGCGATGAACTCCTGCTTGTCCGCGGGAACCTCGTCCACTATGAAGACGGAGTTGGTGGGGCAAACCGGAACGCAGGCGCCGCAGTCGATGCAGCCCTCGGGATCCACATAAAGCTGAGGCGCGGCCTCAAAACCATCTTCATCTTTCTTGGGGTGAATGCAGTCGGTCGGACAGGCTTCGACGCAGAGTTCATCTTTCGTACAAGTATCAGTAATGACGTATGCCATGATTGCGATCTCCCGTTTGGTTTTTCTCGCCCCACGTTCAGGACCCGGGCGGTAGGTCCTTGTGCTAAAACCCAATGTACAAAGCTTGCAACCATAGAGGCGGTGACGCCGGTCACTGACCTGTTGTGAGCAGCCGCACAAAGCGGCTGCGGTCAGAATCCGAGGGCAAAACAGATGGCACTTCAGGTGCTTATTTCTGGGCAATAGTCCATCAAACCAGTCAAACTGTGCAGATTCGACTCAGTGGTGCGACCCGGATGGTAATTTTTGCATCTCATCCTTAAGCCTCCGGACAACCCTCGGTACGTTGCTCCGCTATAATCGGCAGTTCGGCCTCGGTAAATTCGGCAGGAGCGAGTGAATACACTTGGCCAAGAAACCAAGAGTCTTAGTGGTTGACGACGAGCAGGTCATCGCCGACACTCTGGCCAAGATTCTGGACATGAACGGCTACGACGCTTCGGCGGTTTACACCGGAGCAGCGGCGGTGGAGAGCGCACGCAAGCTGCAACCCGACCTGGTTATCAGCGATGTCATCATGCCGGACATGAATGGGACCGAAGCCGCTATCAACATTCGCAGCTTCCTGCCCACCTGCAGAATCCTGCTGTTCTCCGGACAGGCTGGGACTCACGACCTGCTAGAGAATGCGCGGGCCCAGGGACACGAGTTTGAGATTTTGGCGAAGCCGGTTCACCCTTCAGATTTGCTGGCGAAGCTCCGCAGTTAGTTACGTTCCTGAAACTGTCTCTTCATGCACACACGCCCGCGCATTGTAGTCGTCGATGATGAGCCGCAGATCACTCGCGTGCTGCGTACCAGTCTCAACGCCCAAGGCTATGATATCCGCGTGGCTAATGACGGCGAAACTGCGCTGGAAATCATGAAGGACTTCACGCCCGACCTGGTGATCACGGATCTCGCCATGCCGAACATGAATGGCATCGAGCTGTGCCGGCGGCTACGTGAAATCTCGCAGGTGCCCATCCTGGTGCTGTCGGTGCGCGGCGAGGAGCGCAGTAAGATCGAGGCGCTGGACTCGGGCGCCGACGACTACATCACCAAACCCTTTAGCACCGGCGAGCTGCTAGCTCGCGTCCGCGCGGCCTTGCGCCGCTCGCCACCAACCGGGACCGAGCCGCGCACCAGGATCGAAGACGGAGACTTCCACATCGATCTTGACGCGCATTCCGTCACCGTGGCTGGCCGCGACGTTCGCCTCACTCCGAAGGAGTTCGATGTGCTGCTCTACATGGCGCAGCATCCGCGCAAGGTCCTCACTCACCGCGCCATCCTCAACGCGGTGTGGGGAGGCACCAGCATGGAACAAAACGAGTACCTGCGCGTCTTCGTCGGCCAGTTGCGCAAAAAGCTGGAGCCCGACGCCAGTGCGCCCAAGTACATTCTGACCGAGCCATGGGTGGGATACAGATTCGAGCCGGGCGATTAGGGAGCTCGAGGTTTCTTGATAAGTCGCGCGGCCTTCCTCAGACAACGCGCCTTGACTTTGCAAGCGCAAAGACTTTGGGCGGCCACCTAGGCCGCCCATATGCTTTAGCTAGTTGCTAATTGCTAGTCGCTTCTTACGCCTGCGCCGGACGTTCGGGCGCAACGCTGGGCTGTTGGCCCGGAGCTGGCTTCAGCACCTGCTGCACGTCTTCCTTGGCCGGCGGAGGAATGTTGGGATTCACCCGAATCGGCAGTTCCTTGCCTTCGATCATCAACTGAATATCGTTGGCGTCGATGACCTCGCGCTCCAGCAGCGCCATGGCAATCCGCTCCAACACCGGACGATTGCTTTCCAGGATATGGCGCGCCGAATTGTAGCCGTCATCCACGAAGCGGACGACCTCGGCATCAATCTTCTGCGCCGTCTCCTCGCTGAAGTCGCGGTGCTGGCTGATCTCGCGGCCCAGGAATATCTGCTCTTCCTTCTTGCCGAAAGTGATCGGTCCCAGCGACGACATGCCGAACTCGCAGACCATCTTGCGCGCGAGGTCGGAAGCCTGTTCGATGTCGTTGCCCGCGCCCGTGGTCATGGTGTTCAGGAACAACTCCTCGGCAACGCGTCCGCCCATCATGATGGCCAGCCGCGTCTCCAGGTAGTCGCGCGTGTAGGTATGCTTGTCATCGATGGGCAGCTGCATCGTCACGCCCAGCGCCATGCCGCGCGGGATGATTGTCACTTTGTGCAGCGGGTCGGAGTGCTCGCGCATGGCGGCGACCAGCGCATGGCCGGCCTCGTGATACGCGGTGACCTTCTTCTCTTCGTCCGAGAGCAACATTGACTTGCGCTCGGCGCCCATCAAGACCTTGTCCTTCGCCTGCTCGAAATCCCACATCAGCACCGTCTTGCGGTTCTGACGCGCAGCGCTCAACGCGGCTTCGTTCACCATGTTGGCCAAGTCAGCTCCGGAAAATCCCGGGGTGCCACGGGCCAGTACGCCAAGATCGACATCGTCACTGATGGGAATCTTGCGGGTGTGAACGCGCAGAATCTCTTCGCGGCCGCGAACGTCAGGACGCGAGACCACGACGCGGCGATCGAAACGACCGGGCCGCAGCAGGGCCGGATCGAGAACGTCAGGACGGTTGGTTGCGGCGATCAGGATGACGCCTTCGTTCGATTCGAAGCCGTCCATCTCCACAAGCAACTGGTTCAGGGTCTGCTCGCGCTCGTCGTGTCCGCCGCCGAGGCCCGCGCCACGATGACGGCCAACGGCGTCGATTTCGTCGATGAAGATGATGCAGGGCGCATTCTTCTTGCCCTGCTCAAACAGGTCGCGGACGCGGCTTGCACCGACGCCGACGAACATCTCCACAAAATCTGAGCCGGAGATGCTGAAAAACGGAACATTGGCTTCGCCGGCTACGGCGCGCGCCAGCAGCGTCTTGCCGGTTCCCGGAGGTCCAACCAGCAACACGCCCTTGGGAATTCGTCCGCCCAGCTTCTGAAACTTCTGCGCCTCGCGCAGGAACTCGATGATCTCCTTCAGCTCTTCTTTGGCTTCATCCACGCCGGCGACGTCCTTGAACGTCACCTTTTTCTGCTGCATGGAGAGCAGGCGGGCGCGGCTCTTGCCGAACGACAGGGCTTTGTTCCCGCCTGTCTGCATCTGGCGGATCATGATGAACCACAGCGCGCCGAGCAGGACAAAAGGCGCCAAATTCAGCAGCCATGAAGGCCAGCCGCCGGCCTGCGCGTCCTTCACCGTCATGTTGACGTTCTTGTCGCGCAGTTCCTTCACCATGTCCGTGTAGCCGGCCATGATGGTGGTATGGAAGCCCGCCTTGTCGTTCTTGAACTTGCCGCGGACCTCCTGACCAATAATCGTCACTTCGCTGACGTTGCCCTGATCCACATTGGAGAGAAACTCTGAGAAGGTAATGTCACGTTCTTTTGCACCCGAGTTCGCACCCTTCACGACTTGCCACAGCAGCACGCCGGACAGCACGATTACGAGCCAGAACACGACCGTCTTGACCGTCGAATTCACTGAAAACTCCTGTTAAGAGGGGCAGACACGTATCCTGCGCCCAGGAAGCCCCTGATTAAACCTACGTAGTTTCAGTCAGTTCTTCCCTGGACAGTTAGATGCCGCCTTCGGCTGCCGGATTTAGAAATTCCGGCACACCACTGATTGTAACTCGCAGCTAAAAGAAACGGGGCAAAAGACTTGCCAAAAATCAAGGGATGACAAAAGGCCCCGTCCGGATTTGGGAGATCAGGAATTGCCGCCGCGTCGCTCTGCTGTCCATTCAATCAGATTGACGCGCCACCGGGCGTAAGGTGAGACAGGAAGCCGTGGCTGATGTATACCTGACGTACTATCGGCGGCGGATTGAGCGACAATCACTACCTACGGCGGGAGCGAAAAACGGGAGCGACGCGTGGACTATCGCAAGCTGTTTCTGGCGGAACCTGGCAAAAGGCTAAAGCTGGTCAAAATGGATCCCGGCTACTGCGGCAAACATGTCTCGGAGAAGCAGGCTAAAGCTGAGACCGAAAAGTACTGCGGCAAGCTAAACAAACTCCAGTACCTGCTCTATGCCGAGGCCAGGCGCTCCCTGCTGATTGTGTTGCAGGCCATGGACGCCGGCGGCAAAGATGGCACGGTGGGGCACGTACTCGGCGCGATGAACCCCGAGGGTACAACTGTTACCTCATTCAAAGAGCCGACCGCGGAAGATCTCAAACACGATTTCCTGTGGCGAGTGCATCCCCACGCGCCTGCCAAGGGCATGGTTGCGGTCTTCAACCGCTCGCACTATGAGGACGTACTCGTGGTGCGGGTCCATAAGCTCGTTGCCAACGAGGTATGGTCGAAGCGCTACGATGTCATCAACGACTTCGAGAAGATGCTGTATCGCCAGAACAACACTCACATCTTGAAGTTCTTTCTTCATATCAGTCCGGAAGAGCAATTGGAACGGTTCCGGCAGCGCCTGCTCGATCCGGCGCGCAACTGGAAGATCAGCGAGGACGACTATCGCGAGCGCGAATATTGGGACGATTACCGCGAGGCGTATGAGGACGTCTTCGCCAAGACCAGCAGCAAACACGCGCCGTGGTACGTTATCCCCGCCAATCATAAGTGGTTTCGCAACCTGGCGGTCTCGCAGATCGTGGTCGCGACCCTGGAGGACTTGGGAATGCAACTGCCCAAGCCGCAAGTGGATCTGGAGATGATCCGCCGCCAGTATCATCAGGCGACCAGGGAGAGCGACGCAACCGCCAAAAGCGGATAGGGCGCGCTTTGCTCTGAAACACTGGCCGCGGCGGCCGGTTTAGACCGGGAAATCTTTCGCGTATATGCAACTTCCGGACGAGCTAGTTCGTACTACCACTCGGACGGACCTTGCCCATGATGGGTAGAATGGTTCCAGAGTCCTTCGCCTAGATTCCCATGACAGCAGCATCGCAGCCACGCCGACTTCCGCACCAGCATTTTCTGCGTGAGCCGGTAATTATCGCGCTGCAGACCATGCGCGCCCATAAGCTGCGTTCCTTCCTCATGTTGCTGGGCGTGATCCTGTCGGTTTCGACGCTGATCCTGGTGATTGCGCTAGTTAACGGGATGAACGTGTACTTCGCTACCCGCATCGCCAACTTGGGATCGAACGTCTTCCTGGTTCACAAGTTTCCCATCCTCAGCGACACCAAGGAAATGCTGAAGGCGACCCGGCGTAATCGCGACATCACGTGGGACGACTACGTAGCCATGCACGATAACCTGAAGCTTCCCCAGGCGGTTGGCGTGGAAGTGCGGCGCACTGCCAATCTCCGTACCGAGCGGCAGAGCATGGAGGATGTTGACCTGCGGGGCGTCACAGCCAACATCGGCGACATGGACGTTGAAGAGGTTGCAACCGGCCGCTACATGACGGACAGTGATAACGAACATCGCGATATGGTCTGCATGATCGGCGCCGATGTCGCGGAAAAGCTCTTCGCCAATATCGATCCGCTGGGTAAAATTCTGACGGTCGACGGCCAGGAGTTCCAGATTGTGGGCGTGGCCAAGAAAATCGGCAACACCCTGGGCCAGTCGCAGGACAACTTCGTATACATCCCCATCGAGACCTGGCTGAAAATTTACGGACGCAACAATACTCTCAGCGTCAATATTCAGGCGCGCGGTCCGGAGTGGATGGCCCGGACCGAGGAAGAAGCCCGAGTATTGATGCGCTCGCGCCGTCATCTCGGACCGACCGACGATGACAACTTCGGCATCCTGGGCAGCGACAGCCTGATGGGACTTTGGAAAAACCTCACCGGAACGCTGGCGTCGGGCATGGTAGGACTGGTTTCCATCTTCCTGGTGATCGGCGGCGTGGTGATTATGAATGTGATGCTTGCGTCAGTGACCGAGCGCACGCGTGAGATTGGTATTCGCAAGTCGCTGGGCGCTAAGCGGCGAGACATTCTGCTGCAGTTTCTGGTGGAATCGACGGTGATGGCGCTGGTTGGCGGAGCCCTTGGCGTGCTGATTGCCTGGATTCTGGCGGTGGTTGTGCGCACGGCGACGCCGGTTCCGATGGCCGTTCCCATCTCCGCGGTGGTGCTGGCGATCGGTATCTCTTCGGCAACGGGCGTGTTTTTTGGTGTCTATCCTGCGCGCAAAGCAGCCAGGCTGGACCCGATTGAGGCGTTAAGATATGAGAATTAGCGACTAGCAACTAGCGACTAGCAATTAGTGGCTAGCAACTAGTAGCGCAGAGCCGCAGTCTGACGGAGAACCAACAGGGACCGGCAACTTATCGGCGTATCCTTGACTACCAGGAAGACAGAGCTAGTTGCTAATTGCTTCTTTTATGCGGATGCACTTTGGTGAAAATTCGCGGATGGCGCTGGAGACAGTGCGCGACCACAAGACGCGCTCGTTTCTGACGGTACTGGGCGTGGTGATTGGCGTCGCCGCCATGATCTTCGTCGCCTCTATCCTGGTCGGCGTCAGCAGCGACATTCAGGGCTATCTCGACGACTACGGCACCAATACGCTTTTTATCTTCCGCTGGGACTTCGCCATCCGCATGGGACGCATGAGTGCCGAAGAGCGCAATCGCAAGCCCCTCACCTTCGACGACGCGAAGGCAATTCTCGCCGAGTGCCCGCACGTGAAGAGCGTTACCGTGGAGCTGATGCCGCGCATCAATCCTGACGAGCAGCGGCCTCCACTCAAGGTAGCGCGTTATGGCACTCATGAGATTACCGACCTCGACTACAGCGGCGCCGACTCCTCCTATCAGGATGTGTACAACGCGCACGTCATCCAGGGCCGGTTCTTCACCGATTTCGAGGACCAGCATCGCGACGATGTCGCGGTGATTGGCTACGAAATCGACAAGAACTTCTTCCCCGGCCACGATGCCATCGACAAAACCATTCTGGTGGACGGCGTTTCCTATAAGGTCGTTGGGGTGCTGGACAAACGCAAGGGCCAGCTCTTTAAGGATGAGAGTGCCGATCGTACTATCAAAGTTCCCTACCACTCCTATCACAAGCACTATCCGGCTGACGACGAGCACTTCATCGGCGCGGAAGCCTATCCGGGATACAAGGACGCCGCTGAAGATGAGATTCGCGGCCTGCTGCGCCGCCGCCGCAATGTGCCGTTCAACAAGCCAGACAACTTTGGCATGACCACGGCCGCAGCGATCGCCGACAACTTCCGTCAGATCATGAGCACGGTTGCATTGATGACCATCGTCGTCAGCTCCATCGGCTTGCTGGTGGGCGGGGTCGGCGTGATGAACATCATGCTGATGTCGGTGACCGAGCGTACACACGAGATTGGCGTGCGCAAAGCTATTGGCGCCCGGCGGGGCGACGTCGTCCGCCAGTTCCTGACCGAGGCCATTGTCCTCACCGGACTCGGAGGACTGGCAGGAGTAATTGTCGGCGTTGCTGCTGCCGCTGCGCTGCCGCTGGTCTTTCCTTCCATGCCGACTTCGGTGCCCATCTGGGCGGTGGTTGCCGCCGTGCTGATGGCGATGAGCGTCGGACTTTTCTTTGGAATGTATCCCGCCGTCAAAGCATCGCGCCTGGATCCGGTCGAGGCGCTGCGGTACGAGTAGGCAGACTGGAACCGGCCTTCAGTCCTCCGCGCAGCAGATACCAAGAAACATGTTCCGCCGGCGATGAGTTGGCGACCCGATCAAATACTGCCGCAACCCAGTTTGCGCGGTACACTCTATTCCAATGACCAAACGAGGGGGCGGCTCAAAGCGGGATTACTACGATGAAGAAAGGCTTCGGGCCATTGCTGAAATCCGAAGAGCCTTGCCCGATATTTTGGAATACGGAACCGAGGATGACTTCGTAGAACTAGTAAAGAAGTGGAGAAAGGATATTGCACCCGAAGACTTAGCAGATTGGATTAAGCTGTTCCGCGCTCCGTTCGCGAGAAGCGCGGACTCGATCGATAATCTCGCGCGATTCCTTGACCGCGCGCTTAAATTCCGCGTCGGTCATTCGCTTGGATTCTTCTGCCGCCATTTCCGTGAACTTGTCCAGAAGCGTATCCGTCGCCGATCTTTTCTTCACATTCGCAGTTGCCACTGATGAATCTTCCTTCCTGAGCAGTCTATTCACAATAGTTTACTCCACTCATTAGACACAGTTCCAGGCTAAAGCTGCGCGTCTAGTCCGGTTCCTTTCTGACCAGATGGAGAGCGTCGTGTTAGCTCACCGCACCCATCAGTACGATGGGCGAGCTCGGCTTATCGGAGCCTTCCTGGTTTTCGATGGTGATGGCGAAGGCCTTGGCTTCGACGCCCTCGGGCATCTTGTGATCCATCATGATGGCATTGCCGTGATCGTCGGGCTTGAAGACACCGGCGGCGATTGGCGCGCCAGTCATGGGGATAATCCACAGCTCGTAGGCCTTGCCCTCCGGAACGGGGCCCAGATTGCTGGCCATGAACATCATGCGCTTTTGCGAAGGGCTGAAGATGGCAGTTCCGCTGGGCTGTTTTGGCGCCTTCTGCGGATTCAGAGCGACGTGGACCGCGTCGGGTGAGGTCAGCAGCGTGAGTTGCTGATTCATCTGCTCGAGTTGAATGCTCTGGTCCTGATTACGATTGCCGAGTTCCGCGAGCTGGTCTTTCATGCGGCCGTTGGTGCGCCACAACCCGGCCAGAATGAACAGCAGGACGGCGGTCGCGAATGCCGGCCCCATGCCAACCACGAGGTCTTACGCGAGGATGCGTCAGGCAAGGAAACCCCACGCGGCTCGGCTGCAATGGCGCTCATAAGCCTATCCTTGCTGCGCGCGGGAGGCTGCGGACCGCTGGTGAGGCCGAGCAGGCCGAGATCGCCACGCAGCGCGTGTAGTTCGCGACGGCAGGTGGCGCAGCTCTGAAGATGGTCCTCCAGCTCCTGACGCTCGACGCCCGTCAGCTCATCCAGCGCGTAGAGGGCCAGATCGTCTGCGAATTGTTCGTGTGTCTTCATCCTGCAAACAATCCGGGGCTAAAGCCCCGATTCTAATTTGGCCGCCAGACGCTGGCCTGAAGGCCAGCTCTACCTTTCAACCTACAAACTTTTCATCCCGCAAACTTTGCCCGCAACAGTTGCAGCCCACTGCGAATTCGTGTCTTGATGGTACCCAGTGGTTCTCCTGTCTTCTCGGCGATCTCGGTATGAGTCAATCCCTGAAAGAATGCTAACTCCAATACCTTGCGCTGGTCAGGATTCATCTCGTCAATCACGACGCGCACTTTCTCGATGACCAGAGTGCGCTTCGGTTTCGTCGCGAATCAGGGCCGCCGGCGATGACGCAATCCTCAATATCGACCTCTGGACGCCGTTTGCGCAGCCGGTCGATGGCACGATGCCGCGCGATGACCGCTAGCCACGCCGCCAGACTGCCGCGGCTGGCATCGAAAGCGTCGGGATTGCGCCACAACTGCAGAAACACATCCTGCAACACATCCTCGGCTGCGCCAGCGTCCTGCAATACCCGTAACGACACTGCGCAGACCACCTTGCCGTAGCGGTCGTAGAGTTCGGACATAGCCTGCTGATGGCCGGCGCGGATGCGCGCCACCAGGCGCATTTCGTCGCCTGCATCGCCGCGGTGCAACGGGCTCTGTTCGAGGGGTCCCATCAGTATTACGTAATTGAGCTACTTACAGATTGAGCAATCGATATTTGCAATTTTCAGACTGAGATTCTACATCGGGTGAATGGCAAACCGGCGGCAAATTGTCGTGGACACTCCAAAATGCCGGTATGTCATTAGGGAAATCCTGATCAAGTCACGGCGAAATCCGTCGGCGGGCGGAACAACTTTCGCCCGTTTCGTTTGTGCGGGATTTTCCCAAAGCGGAGTTCCAAGAACGGAACCTTCCCGATTCGGATGAGGATTCGGCGGCGACCCCCCTTTCGCCTTTGCTTCGTATGTGCCCGATCCGCTATGGCTTAGCTTTAGCGGGCGTGTTTCCGTGGAGTGGTGGCGCACTTGCATTGCTCAAGCGTGATCGCTGATTTCGAGCACGTAGCAGGCGGGTGAAGAGAGATGAAAGCGGAAACGATAGAGCCGATTTGCTCAAAGCGTTCGCCAGTGGCGAATCCCCCAGTCATTCTATTTGGTAGAGGACGAATCGATTGTGCGCGAGGTCACGCGCGAGGTGCTGAAGCACGCCGGTTACATAGTGCTGGAGTCCGGCAGCGCAAAAGAGGCGCTGCACCTGGCCCGCCATCGCCCAGGGCGAATCGATGTGCTGCTGACGGATGTAGTGATGCCGGGCATGAATGGCGCCGCCCTTGCCTGTCATTTGCAGAGTATGCTGCCTGACTTGATCACAATTCTTATGTCGGGATACGCGCAGAGCGAGCTTACCCAAACCATCAGCCGGACAGCGGCCATCCACATCCAAAAGCCATTCACGGTGAACATATTGCTGACACGCGTCGGCGAGGCGTTGCGGGCGTCTTCGGCACGCGATCAGTTATCCGCTGTGCCCAGGATTTCCGCCTGAGACGGACGGCGAGGCGGTCTGCCCGTCGCGCGTCGTGGGCCGATGGGAATCCGCAGTGTCGCTGGCCGGCGAAGTGGCAGGATTCTTCTCTGCCGGCTCGGCCAGACTTGTCATCTGGCGCTGATGCGGAGATGTCAGGATTACAACATCGACGCGCCGATTGAGTTGCCGGCCTTTCGCGGTGTCGTTACTGGCGGCAGGATGGAACTCTGCGTATCCAGCAGCCGACAGCCGCTCGGACGAGACGCCGTATTGCTCAATCAGCACCTTGACCAGGCTGGTAGAGCGCGCGGTGGACAACTCCCAGTTGGAGGCGAACTGCGAGGTGTGGATGGGCACGTTATCGGTGTGACCTTCAATTCTGACCGCGCAGGAGTGCTCTCGCAGGATGTTTGCGACCCGCGCAAAGGCGGCCTCGGCGCCCGGCTTGATGGTGGCCGAGCCGCTGTCGAAAAAGCCGGCCTCGCGCAGGCTAACTACCAGACCGTCCGCTTCCATGTGGAGGGCAACCTCATTGCGCGCGATCTCGGCAGACAGCATCGGCCAAAGCACCACTTACAACGGCTCGCCCATCTTCACCGGCGGGCAGACGAATGTTAACCAGGTCACCACGGCCGTCACCAACCCTGCCGGCCTGGCCAGCCCCATTACCGGCGAGATGAAGATTAAATACTGGGACACTACTCTGTCGACGCCTGCCTACACTACGGTGACCTACAACGGTGGAGGGACCGATACTACCGTCGGCGATCTGATCAACGACATCAATGGTTCAGGCAAAGGTCTGATCGCTACCTTGGACAACACCGGCAACGTTGTGGTCACGGACACACAAAACCGTGGCACCGCTACCGATCCGCTGGCCGACGGTGGTTCTACGATCAAGATCAACGGCGACAGTTCGGCCGATACCCTGGCCAACACCACTGATTCCAGCACCATGGATGTGTTCCTGAGCGACTCGACCACGGCGGGCAGCAGCACCATCGGCGTCACTCTGGGCACCTTCGACAGCAGCAACATGAACGGGATCAGCATTGCCAATGACAACCTGCAGACGGCAGCCGCATCCCAGACCGCGCTGACCGACATCAACAATGCAATATCTCAGGTAGCGGCGTTGCGCGGCGGCATCGGCGCCGGCGTCAACCGGCTGTCGGCGGCCAACAACGTCATCAGCACCCAGACCCAGAACCTGTCCTCCGCCGAGGACGGCATTCAACCTGCCGACATTACGCAGACGGTAGCCAACCTGACGAAGTATCAGATCCTGAGCCAGACGGGCATCTCCGCCCTGGCGAGACCCTGCTGCAAGTTGAGCAGACCCTGCAATCGGTGGGTGCATTTCTGGATGGACGATTGCAACACAGTAAGACCGCCCAGGTCTGCGACGAATTGGCGCGCTATCGCATAAATCTGGTCCGGCTGCGGTATGAATTGGCCACCATGCAGAGTGCTGCTATCAGCTGCCGGGCACGGCTGGCATGGCGGTAAAAGCATTTGCAGGCAGCCAAGGCCTGGTGTACTGCCTCCCGCGCCACGTCATGACGACACGGCCCAGGCGGTTCTCAACCGCTCTCTTCCTATTAGGGCCGTTCACTTCACTAGCGACATCGGATGAAGCGGCCCTTTCATCGTCATCAACGTGTTGGTACCGGCTCGACAACCACATTCATCTCGAATTCACATTTCGCTGCCTGCCGGATGTGTTATGTTGAAATTTCTTTAATCACTTCTCCTTTCCGGAGGCACTTCCAAATTGGCCAAAGACATGGTGCCCAGACGCATCTTTCTAACGAAGGGCGTTGGGAAACACAAAGAACGGCTCACCTCGTTTGAGCTGGCGCTGCGTGACGCCGGCATTGCGGCCCAAAACCTGGTTCGGGTCTCCTCAATTTTTCCACCGAATTGCAAACTGATTCCGCGCAAGGAAGGGCTCAAGTATTTGTCGCCCGGCGAGGTGGTATTCGCCGTTGTGGCGGAGAACTCCACACGCGAGCCGCACCGCTTGACAGCCTCCAGCATCGGTTTGGCCATCCCCGCCGACAAGGAGACCTATGGCTATTTGAGCGAGCACCACTCCTTCGGCGAAACCGATGACGTTGCCGGCGACTATGCCGAGGAACTCGCCGCCGAGATGCTGGCCACCACACTCGATGTGGAGTTTGACGCCGACAAATCGTGGGACGAGAAGAAAGAAGTCTACCGGCTGTCGAACAAGATCGTGCGTACAGCGAACATCACACAGAGCGCGGTGGGGGATAAGCGAGCCCTCTGGACCACGGTGATCGCGGCGGCGATTTTGATCTTCGAGTAGTTGGCCTACTGGCAACTACGGCGTGATCTCCCACACCACCCCGCAGCCGTTACCGTAATACATGCTCGTGCACGGCCCCGAGCCGCCGCGAGACGCAGTGCCGTAAAGATTGCCATGGGCGTCGATAACGACGTTGCTTATCGGCTCTGCTCCATCGCTGCCGCCGGTAAAGTCGTGTAGGTCGGTATAGATCCAGCCATTCTGGGATGGAGTTAATTTGAAGACGGAACCCTTGTCGTAGGCGCCGTCATAAGCTGCGGTGCCGTACAGGTTGCCAGCCGAGTCCATGGTCAGGCTCTCCTCGGGCCCTCCCTCACCACTGAAGCCGTAAAGCAGATTGAAGTTCCATGTTCCGGCCGACAACTCAAACACCGTTCCGCCACCGGGTCCGTCGGTCACCATGCTCCCGTAGAGATTGCCGGAGTTATCGAAGATCAGGCCGCCCTCGGGAGCTCCGCCCGTGTCTCTGCTAAGCACGGTTAAGATGGGATTCATGGTCCAGCCTGACCCGGTGTGGGCCAGCTGATAAATTCCGCCGTAGCCGTCACCCTGGTTAGCGCCGTACAGGTTTCCGGCTGTGTCGAAGATCACGCCGCTGGAGGGGTTGCCGGCACCGGACAGATCATCTTCCGACCACGTCCCTCCCGAGGGCGTCAGCTCATAAATGACGCCGTAACCTTCTGGTCCCCCCAGTGCAACACCATAGAGATTGCCGGCTTGATCGAAGACCAGAGGACCGTTGACAGGAACGCCAGCGTATGGCGGCCCGACGAAGCGGTAAATCACGGTTTCGGTCCAGGGACAAAGTGCGCTCTTGCAAGCTGTCGCCGGAGGGCTAAGTTTGAAGGCGGTGCCGCAGCTGCTGTTATCGCAGCGGTAGGCGCCACCGTACGCGGTCGTGCCATAAAGCACGCCATCGGCTGCGAAGACCATTCGGGCCTCAGGATTGGAGCCGTCAGGGCCCGATTCAAAGCCGCCCTAGAAGACATAAAGCGGTCTCAGTATCCAGCCCGTGCCGGATGGCACTGAGCGGAAGGCGACGCCGCAGCCATAGGTCTCGCAACCGTCATTCGTTTTACCGCCACCGCTGGCCGTGCCGTAAAGATTACCGGCGGTATCCATGGTCAGGCCAGCCAGAGGAATTGCCCCATCATCCCCGCCGGTGAAGCTGTGCAAGACTTGGAACGTCTGAGCTTGGGCTGGCGGAGAGGCAACTCCGATAAGGACGATGAGCAGAACCGTGGCCACTCTTGCCACGGCTGTGGTGAGAAGGTTCGCGCCGAAGATCACTATCTTGGGTCGGGTTGAGTTCGTCATCGCTTATTCTCCCTTGGCAGGACCACCCATGCCGGTCAGGTGGCTGGCTGTCAGTATGGTTTTCCTCTCCCGGCGTGTCAGAGCGTCAACTTAATTCTAGATTACGGTGTAAGTCGCTAATAAGATTTGATTTAGCGGCAGAGCCAGGAGAGATGGAGAACGCAGCGACTAGCTTTTTGGGTGAAGGCTACTGCTGGCGCGAACGCTTACCGACGGTATTCCTTGGGCTGGGGACCTTTTTCCAGCGTCTCGCGGTCCCAGATGAGCCCTTCGCGGCTGTAGTTGGCCATCTCGAAGTCCTGGGTCAGCTCTAGCGCGTCTACCGGGCAAGCGTCTTCGCACAGCCCGCAGAACATGCACCGGCTCAGGTCGTAGGTGAATTCGGTGAGCTCCTTGCGGCGGGTCTTCTCGTTGCGCTGGCTGCCGACGATGATGAGGTTTTCGGGACAGGCCAAGGCGCACAGATCGCAGGCTATGCACAACGTCTCGTTGGTTTCAGGATGGTTGTTGAGGCGAGGAGCTCCGCGAAAACGCTCGGCCACCTGCGGCCGCTGTAGCGGATACTGTTCGGTGTAGACGTGCTTCGGATCCTGGTTGCGGAAGGTAACCTTCAGCCCCGTGAGCAGATCGACGAAAAGCATCTTGCGGAGAACGGTATTCATCCTCAGCCCTCAATGGAGTGAAGTGTAGCACAGGGGGAAGCGCGGTTCGCGGTTCGCTCTTCGCCTTTGGCAGTTAGCATTTAGCACTTTGCATTTGGCCAGCAGAAGAGCGGTGTCAGGCAGCGTCGAGCGAGTTAAAAGTTAGTCGTCGATGTTGCCTGCCAGAGCTACCAGAGCTAAATGCTAAATGCCAAGTGCCAATAGCGAATAGCGAACAGCGGCCCTTGTGGCTTACAATTTCCTCACATGCGGTTTCTTGCAGGGACATTGCTAACCCTCGCCACGGCGAGCTTGCTGGTTGCGCAACAGAGCGCCGCGCCGGGAGCTGCAAGCGTTCCGGCTAATCCTTCGGCTACATCTCAGGCCAATACTCAATCGGCGGCTCCGCAACAAGATTCGAGCCAGGCGATTAACAGTCCCGGCCAGGTGCTGCCGCCGCAAGATTCGAACGCGCCGGCTGCCGGAACTCCGGTTGCAGCGCCACCGCAGCCGTCACAGCAATCCATCGGTCCCGACCAGACCACATCAGCGTCTGTTGCCGGGACGTCTTCGCCGCCGCCTTCGGCAGAACCAACTGGCGCTGCTTCCATCGCGCCGGATGGAACGCCTCTGGTTCCCACGGTCACGCGCCGCGAAGCCGCCGAAGCCAAACGCCAGTTCCAGGCCGGCGTGAAGTTGAAGTCGAAAGGCCATCTCGACGCGGCCTTCGACAAATTCTGCAGCGCCTCCGAGCTTGATCCCCGCAATGTCGATTACATCACCGCCCGCGAGTTCACTCGGCAGGAGCTGGCCATGCAGGCGCTGAAGCACGGCAACCAGGCGATGATGGAGCAGAACGAAATTGTCGCGATGGCCGACTTCCGTCGCGCGCTGGAATATGACCCGACCAATGACTACGCGATGCAAAGGCTGCGCGACTCCATGCCGGAGCCCGAACTGGTACCACAGGCTGTCAGCGTCGCCGATCAGTCGGTGCCCATCGAGGTGCAGCCCACTGCGAAGCACCAGGACTTCCACTTCAGCGGCGATTCCCGCGCGTTGCTGACTGAGGTGGCGCGCGCTTACGGCATCAGCGCGCAGTTCGACGACTCGGTCAAGCAGCAGCACGTTCACTTCAACATTCAGGACGTGAACTTCGCTACCGCCATGCGCGCGGCCAACGACGTCACCAAGACATTCTGGGTCCCGCTCTCGGCCAAGCAAATCTTCCTGCTGACCGATACCGTCGAAAATCATCGCAACTTCGATCGCATGGGTCTGCGGACTTTCTACCTGCCCGAGCTGAACGATCAGCAGCTGACGGAGATGACCAACTCTCTGCGCGTGCTGCTCAATCTGCGCTTCATTGGAGTAGATAAGGCGCAATCCGCAATCAGCATTCGAGCGGAGTGGCCGGTGCTGGACGCCGCCGACCACCTCATCCGTAGCCTTACCACGGGCCGGCCGGAGGTTCTGCTCGACATGCGAGTGTATGCCGTCAGCACCAGTCTGGCGCACTCATTGGGCACGGCGCTACCTACGCAATTCACCGCCTTCAATATTGGCCCGTCGCTGCTAGCCGGACTGGGAGCCGGCGCCAGCAACCTGATCAATCAGTTGATCTCCTCCGGCGGCATCAATCAGGCGAATTCCAGCGCCATCTCTGCCTTGCTGGGGCAACTGCAGAACTCCAGCACCGGTTCGCTGCTCACCACCCCTTTTGTCACCTTCGGCGGCGGCCTTACCCTGTTCGGACTCAATGCCGGAGGCGTCGGCCTTACCCCGACCTTCAGCTTGAACGACTCGTCTATCAAGAATCTGGAGCACGTCACGTTGCGGGCTGCGCACAACGATCCCGCCGTGATGAAGATCGGCGAGCGCTATCCCATCATCAACGCAACCTTCGCTCCCATCTACAACAGCGCAGCCATCTCCTCGGTCATCGGCAACCAAAGCTACATCGCGCCGATCCCTTCGTTTAACTTTGAGGACCTGGGATTGGTCCTGAAGGTCACGCCGCTCATTCACTCCAACGAAGATGTTTCCATGAAGCTGGAGCTACAGCTTCGTTCGCTGGGCACCACCACCAACAACGGCATCCCCATCATCAACAACCGCGAGTACAGCGGCAACATCACGGTGAAGAATGGCGAGTCCAGCGTAGTAACCGGGTTGATCGACATGATGGACACACGCGGCGTCACGGGATATCCCTTCCTTGGGCAAGTGCCGGTCTTAAGCTACGGAAGCACCGTCCATAGCAAGAACATCAATCAGGACGAGCTGGTGATCGTCATCACTCCGCACATCCTGCGCCTGCCCGAGCAAACGTCTTTCGCGGTGGAGCTGCCACCCAGCCACTGAAAATCAATCAGCAATCCGTGTGTCATCCTCAATTGATGGTTTCGGCGAAACACCCACACAAGCAAAATCGGCTTGTGTGGGGCCCGGGCCACTACTGTTTCAGGCGGACGTTGTTGATGCGACCGTCCGCCACTCGACTGGTGGAATTGACCCCGGCGCCGATAATGATTTTCGCTCTACGCCGCTTGCTCGATAGCCGCCCGGCGGAAATGGGAGCACAACCGCACCTGGAGGCGGCTGTGGAGGGCGGTCTTGGTCGTTCTCAAAAACAGGGCATCGTTCGGAAGGAGTTTCGATCGCTCCAGGCACACAGCGTCACTGATGCGAAGCCCGGAATGCCAGCACAGCAAGAGCATGGCTGTGGCCCTCTGCCGACGCCACTCTGTATCTTTGCCGCGGGGATGGTCAAAAAACTGGCTGTACAAGCACACCCGCGAATTAACGTACTTGGCGGGCTACTGCGCTCCGCCTCTTCCCATCGAACGGGTCCCGGCCGAGATACGCTTGTCCTCGCCGACAAAAGCGATCCACTTGCGGCAGCGGCACCTCTTGTAATATCTAATATCGGTTGTCGCGGTGAGGACAGTCAGGGGAGTGGCGAGTGTAGACCTCGGTCATCATGGCGGCAATATAGCAGAAACCGCCCGTACAAAATCCGTACAATTAATTTTACCTATACGTAAACTACTTATAACAAACAACTTATTTGGTGCGGAAGGGGGGACTTGAACCCCCATGCCTTTCGGCGCCACCCCCTCAAGATGGTGTGTCTGCCAATTTCACCACTTCCGCACACACGTCCGGATGCAGACGCATCCGGTCTCGAAGCAGAAACGTAGAGGCAGAGCAAGTATAGCAAAGCCAGTGGGAGCGGGAAACCGCAGCAGCCCAGGCTGTTGTAGCGCGTCAGCTTGGACAAGCCGGGCATACCTGCTCGCGCGGCATCGATGATGTAGGGAAAAGACGGGGTAGTATAATAGTAGTATGAAGGAGAAGACCTCAATCACACTGTCCAAGGACTTACTGTTAGAGCTTGATCGGATGGCTGGTTCGAAGTATTCCCGTTCCGCTCTCATCGAACGTGTGTTGCGCCGATATTTGCAGGAACGCACGCGTGCGGCGGTGAACGCGCGTGATCTGGAACGCATCAATGCCGCCGCTGATCGACTTGGGGCCGAGGCTCTCGACGTAATCGAGTATCAAGCACCAGACGAATGACCGGTTCCATCAGTGGAATATGCAACGAGGCGATCTTTATCGTGTTCATCGGCCGCGTCGCGATGACCCTAAGCGATATCGGACCTTTGTGGTCGTTAGCCGGCAAGTGCTGATTAATTCCAGGTTCCCAACCGTAATCTGCGCTCCAGTATTCAGTAATGGTGAAGGTCTATCTTCTCAAGTGGCGGTCGGCATCGCTGAGGGATTAAAGCATCTCAGTTGGATCATGTGTGACAACTTGTCCAGTCTTCGAAAGGAAGAGCTTACACAGTACGTGGGATCCCTTTCCCGGACAAAAACCCAGGAGTTAGATCGCGCTCTGAAAATGGCGCTCGATCTTTTCTGACCGGCAACGGCCACCGGAACAATAAGGCTCTCTAATACTCGACAATCTTCGCGAAGGATTCCGGATCGAGGCTCGCCCCGCCGACCAACGCCCCATCGACTTCGGACTCCGACATCATGGCGCTCGCGTTTTCGGGCTTGCAGCTGCCGCCGTACAGAATTCGCAGGCTGTCGGCGAATTCCTTGCCAAAGGCTTTCTCGGCTTCGTGGCGAATAACCAGATGCGCGTCTGAAGCCATTTGCGGAGTCGCCGTCTTGCCGGTCCCGATTGCCCACACGGGCTCGTAAGCCACAACCAGCTTGGCCGCCTTGCGGGCGGATATGCCGTTGAAGGCCCGCATGCACTGCCGGCGTAACACGTCTTCGGTCAGGCCGGCCTCGCGCTCTTCCAGCACCTCGCCCACGCACATGATGGGCGTCAAACCGTTTTCCAGCGCGATTTCCAGCTTGCGGTTTACCGTGTCGTCGGTCTCATTGAAATACTGGCGACGCTCCGAGTGCCCAATGATCACATGGGTGACGCGCAGTGAGGTCAGCATTGAGGACGAGATTTCGCCGGTAAAGGCGCCTTCTTTTTCCCAGTGAACATTCTGAGCGCCAATGGCGACATTGGAACCCTCGGCAGTTGCGACGGCCGTCTGTAAGTCGATGAAGGGCGGGCAGACCACGATCTCGTCCCGGGTGTGGGCGGCGACCAGGGGGAGAAATTCGCGAAAGAAGGCGGCGGTTTGTTCCGGCGTCTTGTACATCTTCCAGTTGGCAGCGATCAGTTTTTTTCTCATGAGTGTTGGCCCCGTCTATATGAATTTCATCCCACAATGAGGGAGGCGAGCAGAATCCTCGATTATAGGCCTGAGGACTGGCCCATTTCCTCAAGAGGACAATACGATTATGCAATCTCTGGATCAGGCCGCAGCAGGCTGCTGAACGTCGAAACAGCAGATCCCTCGCGGGCTGAAGCCCGCTCGTGATGACAAAAATGAAAAACTGGGCACGGCGTACCTAAAGGTACGCCCCTTCAAATCGCCGGAAGCTGGTTTTTTCCGCAGCCTGCCAGCATTACGGCTTTTGCGTCGGGCGAATCAGCACCTCGCTGATGAACGATTGTGGCTCCTGGGTGACGAGCATTGCGACCGCATGGGCCACGTCTTCGGGCTGAAGCATCTTTTGGGTATCTTTGCCGTGACGGCGCGGACTGAAGTCGGTATCGACCGAGCCGGGACAGATTACGCTGACACGGATATTTTGCGATCGCAACTCCTCCGCAACTCCGTAAGTCAGGCCGTTCAAGGCCCACTTGGAAGCCGAGTAGGCGGCCCCGCGAGGCAGGGGATTCTTACCTGCCAGCGATGAGATGTTAACAATGTGTCCCGTTCCCGCGGCGATCATCAGCGGAACGATGGCGCGCATCATGTAATAGACGCCGCGCAGGTTGGTGTTGAAGATGGCTTCCCAGTCGGCGGGCGCAAGTTCATGAAGCAAACAGCCTGGAGGGCCTCCGATTCCAGCGTTATTTACCAGAATGTCGACTCGGCCGTAGGTTTTGCGAAGATGCTCGCCCAACGCTTCCACGCTGGCAAGGTCGGTGACGTCAGAGCCGACACCTTCGGCGCGATGGCCGCGGCTGGTCAGGTCACGTGCCACCTGTTGGACGCGCGCCTCGTCACGACCCGTGAAAACGACGGTTGCTTGCATGAGTGCCAGTTGGTTGACGATGGCAAGGCCAATGCCGCGGCCGCCGCCGGTCACGACGGCGACTGATCCGGAAAGCGAAACTGAATCTGCTGGCTGCATTCGCACGGTTCTCCTGTGGAGTGAGATTCTCCCCACGTTGCTACAGATGCCGAATTCGGCCCGGGAGATGATTGCATCTGTTCCTAGCACCTGATTTCTCCCGCAACAGGCGCCCGCGCCGCCGAAATGGGGCTGCCGGCATGTTAACAGGGCGGAAATCGTGGAATCGTGTAAAGTGTTAAGTATCTTGCCTTACGCGCAGGGCGTACTTATAATCCCAGTTCTCCCCAGTTTGCAATCCCAGTTCAGCAATGAGGGGCGAGAAACGCGGAGTGGTTTGCCCGTTATCATGCAGCACTTGAGGTAATGGACTTATCTGCGCTGGTGCATTGATCCATGAGTAAGCAAGGTTTCGTCGGCAGTTCTCCAAATCGAGGAGCCAACAGAATGAAGAAGTCGCTCGTGATGATGTTGCTGGTGCTCGCCAGTGCGGCACTGGTCCAGCAGTCGGTAGCGCAAGCTGCGGGTCAGCCTGCGCAATCAGGCCAGGCAGCCCAGAAGAAGGAAATCAAGGACCCCGCCGAATACAACGCCTACGTGAACGCCTACCAGCAGCAGAACTCGGCGATGAAGGCGCAGGCGCTGGAAGCCTTCCTGCAGACCTACCCCAATACCGTAATGAAGGAAGACGCGCTGGAACTGCTGATGGTGGCGTACCAGCAGGCCAACGATGCGCAAAAGGCGTTGGACGCCGCTACGCGTGTGCTGCAAGTGAATCCCAACAATATTCGTGCCCTGGCGCTGCTGGCCTATAACTATCGCGCCCTGGCCTCGCAAGGCGGTCCGCAGATGCAGGACAATCTGGCCAAGGCCAAGCAGTACGGAGAGCAGGGATTGCAAGCCTTGCAAAGCATGAAGAAGCCTGACGGCATGAGCGATGCCGATTTCACCAAGCTGCACAACGAGACGGGCGCAATCTTCGACGGCGCCGTCGGCTTTGCGGCGTTGCAGGCGAAAGACTATGCGGCGGCGCAGAAGGACCTGCAGGAAGCCGTCGGGTGGGAGTCGCAGCCGAACATCGCTGACATTTATCCCTTGGCAACCGCCGATCTGGAAGCCAAGCCCATGAACCCGGCGGGCTTCTGGTTCATCGTCAAGGCCGCAATGCTGGCGCAAGGCGCGGGGCAGCAGCAAATCCTGGATTATGGCAAGAAGAAGTACATCCGCTATCACAATTCGGAAGATGGCTGGTCTGACATCGTAGCCCAGGCGAAGGCCTCGACGAGCATCATGCCTCCAGCCGGCTTTACGGTAACGCAGTACGTCCCGCCATCTCCGGCGGAGCAGGCTGCCGACCTGGTGAAGACCAAGAGTCCCACCCAGATGAGTTTTGCGGAATGGGAACTAGTCCTGTCGTCAGGCAATCAACAGGCTGCTGACACGGTTTGGAATGCCATCAAGGGCAAAGCGGTCAAGCTGGGAGCCAACGTTATCAGCGCTACGGCTTCGAGTGTCCAACTGGCCGGCAGTGAGGATGACATCGATGCCAAAAAGGCCGACATCACGCTGACCATGGCAAAGCCGATTTCGTCGCGGCTGATGCCCGCGGTTGGTGCGCTGACGAACTTCCAGGGAACGGTGTCGACCTATACGCCCAATCCGTTCATGATGAACATGACCGACGGCATATTGCTGGATAAGAACGGAAATCCGCTCTCGACCGCGCCTGCGGTGCACCATACGACGACCCACAAATCGGAGTAGTCGAGCGACAGCAAGATAACGCGGGGAGCGGCCAGGACCGCTCCCTTTTTTGTTACTGAATACCTCTCACTCAATTTCCCTCCACTAGTATGGCGTCCCGGAAGTTCGTGGAATAAATCTGCATTGTTTTTGAAAGGGCACGGCTAAACAGAGTGCTGAAAAACTCACTATGCGTTGCCAAGGAAATGATGTAAGAAGCAAGCATGCGAGGAAATGATCAGCAGCAAGACGGGGTTTTTAGCTACGTGAGTCTGGAGCAGCGGGTTCCCG
>Ga0181523_10001693_pt1 | contig 23035 bp, 23 predicted proteins | sample PEATcosm2014_Bin_43_FD_119752 | JGI IMG/M metagenome (GOLD analysis project Ga0181523, IMG submission 119752) | Peatland microbial communities from MTU Mesocosm Facility, Houghton, MI, USA - PEATcosm2014_Bin05_30_metaG | ecosystem: Environmental > Terrestrial > Soil > Wetlands > Peat | place... | reverse complement strand
CTGTCCGGGCAGAGCCTCGCTCGCGTGAAGGCGGCCGACTGGCTGTGGATCAGTCTGCTGGCGGTCGTGCCGGGAAGCGCCCATCTCATGATGAACTGGGCACACCGCTACGTCGATGCGTCCATCTCCTCGGTGATCGGCTCGAGCAACCCGATCGTGGCCGCGGCTGCCGCCCTCGTCATACTCGGACAGCCCCTCACGGCGATTCAGGTCGGCGGCGGCCTCGTCGGGCTCGTGGCCATCACCGTCGTCGCCAGGCGACATCGTCGGCCGGCGGAGGCGCCTGCCCGGCGGGGCGCAGGCGCCTCCGTGTCCTAGCGGACTTGCTCGTGAACGACTGTCTCGCGACCTTGCGAGTCGACCGATTGCTTGTCGTAGGTTGAGCGGCGACTGCCGCTGCGCGCTGTGGCGAAGAGTGCCGTCGAGATGACGAGGCCCGCCACCCCGGCGATCATCAAGACGATGCCCACCGTGCTGAGCTTGAAGCCGTGCGTCGGCACCGTGATCGCCCAGTACATGATTGCACCAGCGGCGATCGCCAGGATACTGAACGCGATGCCCGTGCCGTAGTTCGATCCATTCCTCATCGTGCCACACACCTTCTCTCTAGTTCCGGTAACTGTACTCCAGTTTAAAAAAACTAGCAATAAATTTCCAGAAAACGTGGTACGATACTCCAGTGATGGACGAATGGAGCTTCCTCACCAAACATGCTCGGGCACTGATCTGCATCGCCCAGGACCCCGGAGTGCGACTGCGCGACATCGCAGGCGAGCTCGGCGTCACCGAGCGCAGTGCCTACGGGATCGTCAACGACCTCACGGCGGCCGGGTACGTCGTCAAGGACAAGGACGGCCGCCGTAATCGCTACGAGATTCAGGCCCACCTACCGCTTAGGGACGCCATCGCGCGGGAGCGGACGATCGGCGAGGTCCTCGCGATCCTTGTCGACCCTCGCTCCGACGTTGCGACGACGCCTCGCCCTGCCGCGGCCGGAAGTGGCTCCACCGCCCCTGCTCGCCGCCCGAGGGCAACCCGAGGGGCGCATCGTGACTGACACAAGCACCGACACCACGGCCGTGGAGCGGGATGCTCAGCCTGAGGAACCTGACGTCGTCCGCACTGTCGCGGCTCCGCCCGAGGCGGTGACAGGACCGGCGACCACGAACGGCACCGCACCGGCGACCACGAACGGCACCGCCTCACCGGTGGTGTCACCGACGCGTATCTCGGCAACGTGGGTGGGCATCCTCGTCGGCGCCTCTGTGCTGACCCTGTTGCTGGTGTTCATCCTTCAGAACACGAAATCGGTCAAAGTCTCGTTCCTGAGCGCCAACGGGCACATCCCCCTCGGCGTGGCTCTCATCTTCGCGGCGCTCGGCGGCGTGCTTCTCGCCGCCGTGGCCGCCTCCCTGCGCATCCTGCAGGTACGCCGTCGGCTTGGCGGCGACTCAGGGTCATCGACTGCGCCACCGCCCGCCACTTCTGTGGGCGAGGAGCCGTGACAGCAGCGAACCGCCAGATTCGAACAGGCACAATTCACCACAACACGGCCGGTGAGAACCCGTCCAGAGGGCAGGAAGTCCAATGAACAGCAACCCCGTAGCGTTGCTCGGCAACCCGGCTGACCGCAGCACGCCGGCCGTACTCGACTGGCTGCGCCAATCAAAGCTCATGACGGTCGGCTGGCTGGCGGTCCGGGTCTGGGTCGGCATCATGTGGATGCAGGCCGGCTGGGCCAAGTTGTGGGGGGCGGAGAACCCGTTCTTCCTCCACCACAATGGAGCGGGTGTCGCCGGGTTTGCAGCCCACGGTGTTCCTGCCTACAGCTGGTGGGGCACCTTCCTGCACAGTTTCGTCGTCCCGAACGCTGGCTGGATCGGCATTCTCGTCGCCATCGGAGAGTTCGCCATCGGGACCGCCCTCGTGCTCGGCTTCTTCACCCGCACGGCGGCCCTCGCCAGCCTCCTGCTGCTGTTCACCTACGTCATGTCGGGCACGGCCAGCGTGTGCGGCTGGTACGCGCTCTTTGCCATCGTTGTTCTCTTCACCTGGAGATCCTCGAGCTGGATCGGGATGGACGGGCTATTCGCCGGCTACCGCCAGCGCCATCACGACCGCCGGCTGCCGTCGCAAAGCGCGGTTGTGATCGGCTCTCCTGAGCCCGCTGTTCAGCCCGCCGTCATCTAGCGGGTTCCGGCCTCGCTGACTCGAAGCCGATGCGGTCTGCGCTACGCAGGCCGCATCGGCGCGCTCCGGTTGCCCGACGCTGTCGAGCACCGGCGTCCAGTGTCCTCATCGACGGGCGTCGTAGCCGAGGGTGCCGCCGACGACCGTGGCTACGACCGGCACGTCGCGTATCTCGGAAGCCCTGACGTCGCGGGGATCTGCCCCGAGCACGACGAAGTCGGCCAGCTGCCCGAGGGCGAGCGACCCCCGGTCGCCCTCGGTCCGTTCGGCGAAGGCGGATCCGACCGAGTACGCCCTCATCGCCTGCTCCACACTGAGCGACTCATCCTCCGCGAATGCGGCCCCGCTCTCCGTACGCCGGTTCGCCATGTCGTGGATGCCGAGGAGGGGGCGGCCGTCCACGACGGGTCGGTCCGAGCTCCCCGGCAGGGTGACACCGGCATCGAGAAAGCTCGCCAGGCGATAGGCATGCCGTGCCCGCTCCTCGCCGAGGGCAGCCAGCATGCCGTCGCCGATCTCGCCGATGAAGCGTCCCTGCGGCACGGGGATCACGCCGAGCTCGGCGATGCGGGCGAGCGAGGCGGGCGGCGTCACGCCGCAGTGCTCGATGCGGTGGCGGTGGTCTGCCCGCGGGGCGCGGGCGAGGGCCTCGGCGTAGCAGTCGAGCACGAAGGAGACGGCGGCATCCCCGATGGCATGTGTCGCCACCTGCCAGCCCGCCAGGTGGGCACCGACGATGACCGAGCGCAGGTGTTCGGGGTCGGCTTGCGCATAACCGCTGTTGTCAGGGTCGTCCTCGAAGCCGTGCTCCATCCAGCAGGTGCGGCCGATGAGCGAACCATCCGAGAAGACCTTGACTGGCCCGAGGCGCAGCCATTCGTCGCCGAGGCCGGTGCGCAGCCCCGTCGCCAGGCCGAGGGCTGAGCGCATGTCGTCGTCCTCGTGTCCGGCGACGGCCGCCAGCACATCGGAGGACGGCATGACGGTCGACCGCACGCGGAGGCGGCCCGTCTCCCTCGCCAGCTGGTAGGCGGCCAGCTCGACCGGGCTCTGCCCGATCCAGCCGCCGGCGATGCCGGCGTCACACACCGAGGTGAGGCCCTCGGAGAGGTAGACGTCGTGCGCCCGGCCGATGGCCGTCGCGATCGCCTCGAGCGATCGGGGCAGCACGAGCGCCTGCACGAGGGCTTGTGCCCGCTCCTGCAGGAGGCCGGTCGGCCGGCCGTCCTCGTCTCGCACCACCGAGCCGCCCTCGATCGGTCCCTCGAGTGCCGGCCCGATGGCCTCGAGGACGACGGAATTCACGACGCACATGTGCCCCGAGGTGTGCTGCAGCCAGACGGGCCGCCCTCCCGCCGCCTCGTCGAGACGCTGGCGAGCGGGATGCGACCCGCCGATCTTGTTCTGGTCGTAGCCGGCACCTATCACCCAGCCGCCCGCCTGAGTAGTCCGTGCCCGGGCGGCGACGGCGCCGTAGAGCTCGTCGAGCGAGGAGACGGGGGGCGTCGACAGGTCGAGCTCCCCGAGGGAGATGCCGTAGCTCGGCGTGTGGCAGTGGGCGTCGTGGAAACCGGGAAAGACGGCCAACTCGCCGAAGTCCTCCCGCACGCGGGCAGTGGCCGACAGCGACTCGGCGTCGTCGTCGAATGCGACGATGCGGCCGTGCAGGACGGCGATTGCCCGCGCCGTCGGCCGCTCCCGGCACCAGGTGTTCACTCGGCCTCGGAAGACGGCGTCTACGATCACACTGTCATCGTGCCATGAGGAGCTGACGCCGAGCCCAGGTGGCGAACGGCCGGGCTACTGCGGCCGGCGCTGCACCGCGGGGAGACGGGAATTCTTGTCCCAGCCGCCTTGCGCCTGCTCGCAGCTCCTGCCAAGATCTCCGTCGTGGACCTGTCAGACAACCTGGCAACTAGGTTGGCAAGTGACTCCGACGACAGCCTCGTCCTTTCCAGAGTGGCCAGGCGGAGCGCCGCCGAGGAGGTACGCGCCCAGCTCGTGGCGATCATCGAGTCGGGCCAGCTGCAGGTGAACGACCGGCTGCCGTCGGAGGCAGAGCTCTCCCGCCGCTTCGGGGTCAGCCGCCCGATCGTACGGGAAGCCCTTGGCAGCCTGCAGGCACTCGGCCTCACCGAGCCGCAGCCGGGCCGCGGTACCTTCGTCGCCTCCAACGTCACCAAGATGACGCTCTCGTTCGGTCAGTACTCGTCATCTGACCTGAACGAGATTCGGCGCTGCCTGGAGGTGCCTGCGGCCCGGCTGGCGGCCGAGCGGCGCCAATCCGAGCATGTCGCCGGGCTGCGCCACATTCTGGCGGAGCACGACGTCGCCACGACCTCGGAGGATGCCGTCCGTTACGACGGCCTCTTCCACTGCGCCATCGCACGCGCCACGGGGAACATGCTCTTTCTCCGCCTCATCGAGGACTTGCGAGAGATCCTGCAGGAGCAGTCGCTGGCGGTCTCGGCTTTGCGGAACCGGGGGGCGATGGCCGCCGAGGAGCATCGAGCCGTGCTGGAGGCCATCGATCGCGGCGACGGGCAGGCGGCCGCCGTTGCGATGGATGCCCACCTCGACGCCGTCGAGGTCGCTATCCAGCAGCTGGCACGGGAGCGATCGCGCTCGCCGAGGCTGCGGTCGTCCCGCCGACCGCTGAGCGGTCAGGCCGCCGAGACGAGCTCCAGGAAAAGCGGGGCGAAACGGACCACGAGAACAAAGCCAACGAAGGAGCTGTCATGAGCCTCGAGGGAAGACGTGTAGCGGTGCTCGCCGAGGAGGGATACCAGGAGCTCGAGCTCTGGTACCCGGTGATGCGTTTCCGGGAGGAAGGCGCCGACGTGGTCATCGCCGCGCCCCAGTCCACGAGTGCCTACGAGAGCCGCCTCGGCTACCCGTTGCTCGCTCAGACGACGATCGCCGAGCTCGACCCGGGTGCCTTCGATGCGGTCGTCGTGCCCGGTGGAGAAGCGGGGAAACGATTGAGCGGCTCCGACGAAGCCGTCGAGCTCGTTCGCAAGGCGCAGGCGAGCGGTGCCCTCACGGCCGCCCTCGGCAGCGGGATCGAGATCCTGGTCGCCGCCGGTGTCGTCGAGAGCCGGCGGGTCGCCGGCGAGAGCACGGAGGACGTGGTCGTCGACGACGGCGTCATCACGGCACGGGACGCCGACGACCTGCCGGCCTTCGTACGTGCGATCCGCCAATCGCTCGCCGCAGGCCAGAGCTGACGAGAGGGGAGACACCATGACGAAGATCCGGACCGTCACCGGCGACATCGCACGAGAGGATGCTGGGATCACGCTCACCCACGAGCACATCCTCTACGCCAACCCGGGGGTCGAATTCGACCGCAAGGCCGCCTTCGACCTCGACACCGTCGCCGAGGAGGTGGCCGCCACGATGCGGGCGGGTATGGCCGACTACGGGGTCAAGACCATCGTCGACATGACCGCCTGCGAGCTCGGTCGCCACCCCCGCCTCATCGAGGAGGTGGCACGGCGCAGCGGGATGCAGATTGTCGCCATCACTGGTTTCTTTCCCGACCGCATCGGAATCCCGTACCACTGGCGCGTGCAATCGGTCGACTACATCCGGGACCACTTCATCTCCGACATCACCGAAGGCATGGCCTTTGCGCACGAGGCGACTGACATCAAGGCGGGCGCCATCAAGGTCGCCACCGGTTCGGGGGACTGGCAGGGGGGACCGTCGCCCACCACGGCCGAGGGTCACCACATGACACCGCCAGAGGTGCGCATCGTACGGGCTGCCGGGCGTGCCCAGGCGCAGCTGGGATGCTGCGTCAACACCCACACCGAACCGCAGGACTTCTCACTGCGCAACGCCGGCATCGAGCAGCTCGACCTCCTTGAGTCCGAAGGGGCCGACCCGGCAAAGGTCATCATCGGGCACCCGTTCGTCAACCCCCACCTCGAGCAGCTCCTCGAGATCTGCAAGCGGGGGGCGAGCCTGCAGGTGGACCACATCGGGATCCCGTGGCAGAACCCGAGCGCCGAGGCGCTCGACGAGGCCATGGCGAACGCCGTCTGCAGTCTCGCCGCGGCCGGCCACATCGACCAGATCGTGTTCACCTACGACCGCTTCTTCCACCACTGCCGAGGTCCAATCACCGAGGACGAGCCGGAGATGCTGAACGAGCGGGTCGACTTCGGCTACATGTTCGACAGCTTCTTGCCGCGGCTCTCGAAGAAGGGCTTCACGGAAGAGGACATCAGAAAGGTGCTCGTCGACAACCCCAGTCGGCTACTTGCCTTCTGATGGCAACACACGCTCTGTTCCCCGCCTGCAAGGAAGGACGTCTCTGATGAAGATCACCGACGCACGCATCGCCGTGCTCGCCGAGAACCAGTACCAGGAGCTCGAGCTCTGGTACCCGGTGCTGAGGTTCCGGGAGGACAACGCCAAGGTCTCCATCGTGGGGCCGAAAGCGGGGCAGGTCTACGGCAGCAAGCTCGGCTATCCAGTCGTCCCGGACGTGTCCATCGACGAGGTGGATCCGGATGACTTCGACTGCGTGATCGTGCCCGGCGGCTTCTCGCCCGAGTCGATTCGCCGCAATGCCGCCATGATCGATCTCGTCCGTCGCGTGCACGAGCGCGACGGCGTCGTGGCGGCCATCTGCCACGCCGGCTGGGTGCTGGCGACGGCAGGGCTGGCCAAGGGTCGTCGGCTCACGTGCGTATCGGTCATCCAGGACGACGTCAAGAACGCCGGCGCCGACTACGTGGACGAGCCGGTGGTACGAGACGGCAACATCATCACCTCTCGGCTCCCCAACGACCTTCCGGACTTCTGCCGCGTCATCAAGGAGGCGATCTGCGAGCTGCCCGAGCGGACGACCGACGATGAGTCCGGACGCAGCTACCCAAGCACCGCCTCAGCAAACTACGCCGCCCCTGTCAAGGTGAAGACGGGTGCCATCGGCCCCGGCTCGGCCAACTACATCATGTACGCCGCCAGCGGAAAGGCGCTTGCGTGACGGAGGTGGCCTTTCCGGTCGAGATGCCGCGACTCGAGCTGCGCGGCTCGGCGCTCGAGCGCGGCCGTCAATACGGCGAGAAGGCACGCGATCGCGTTCGTCGTTCCGTCGACTCCTACCGCCGCGTCTTCGAGCATTACGCCCAGTGGGACTGGCCGACTGTCGTGCAGCAGGCGCGTCGCTACGTCGGGGCAATCGAGCAGTTCGCCCCGCACGCCCTCGAGGAGATGAAAGGGATCGCCGAGGGTGCGGGCCTCCAGTTCGAAGACGTGCTCGCACTGAACGTCCGCAGCGAGGTCATGTTCGCCTCCGGGGCCAACGCCAACGCCAACATCTCGGACGCTCTCGCCAACGAGTGCTCGGCGTTCGCCGTCCTGCCGGAAGCTTCTCTTTCGGGCCACACCCTCGTCGGCCAGAACTGGGACTGGCTGCTGCACGCCCGCGAAACGATCGTGTTCCTCGACGTCAAGCGCGACGACGGGCCGGACTTCGTCACGATCGTGGAGGCCGGATTGCTTGCCAAGACCGGCATGAACTCCTCGGGCCTCGCCGTTTGCACGAACACCCTTGTGAGTGTGCTCGACGACGGTGCCGGGGGAGTGCCGTACCACGTCATGCTGCGGGCCCTTCTCGACTGCGAGTCGATCACCGACGGCGTGTCCCTCGTCTTCTCCGCCGACAAGGCGCTGTCGGCCAACTACCTGCTGGGGTACGTCGATGGGCTCGCCATCGACCTCGAGGTCATACCGGGGGGCGTCAGCTCCGTGCGAGCCCTCATGCCGGAAGACGGTCTGCTCACCCACACGAACCATTTCCTCTCGGCTGATTTCGTCCGGTCCGACAGCCGGCTGCCACAAAGCCCGAACACCTTGTTCCGCCTGCAGTGCCTCAAGTCAGGACTGAAGCGGGACGCCGGCGCCATCACGGTCGAGAGCCTCACGAAGATACTCTCGGACCACCGCAACGCTCCCCTCGGCGTCTGCTCGCACGGCGACGAACGGGCTCCCTTGCAGGAGCGCTACGCCACCATCGCCTCGGTTATCTACGACTTGGACGCCAAGGAGCTCTTCATGGCGGCTGGGCAGCCCTGTGGCTGCGAGTTCCAGCACTACCGCCAGGAGCGGGCGCCCGGCGCCAAGCGCGGGCTGGCGGCGGTGGACACCCTCGAGGAAGCCCTGGAATCCCGATGAGCAACGCAGTGCCTGATTCCCGGGAGGGGCCGAACAAGCGGCCGTCCCGACTGATCCGTTCTTCTCAAGGGGGAAAGATGAGACAGCAACACCTGACAAGAGTGGGCCTCTGCAGCCTGACACTGCTCCTCGGCACGGGACTTGCCGCCTGCAGCTCGTCCCCGAGCTCCGGGGGCGGCACGTCGGCACCCACGCTGGCACCCGTCTCCGTCGCGCTCGACTTCATCCCGAACGCTGACAACGAGGGTGTCTTCGTCGCCGAGAAGCTCGGCTACTTCAAGGACGAGGGCCTCGACGTGACCGTGATCCCCTACGGGGAGACGCCGCCCGACACGCTCGTGGCCACCGGCAAGGTCAACTTCGCCATCGCCGCCACCGAGGCGGACGCTCTCTTCGACTTCTCCTCCGGTGACCAGGTGAGGTCGGTCTTCGCTGTGCTGCAGCACGACCCGAACTACTACGGGTTCCTCGCCAGTCGGAAGGACATCACGAGCCCGAAGAGCTTCTGCAACATGACCTACGGTGGCTTCGGCTATGCCTCCGACCCGCCGGTGATCCACGAGATGATCCACAACGCCGGCGGCTCCCTCACGTGCCCGGTCAAGATCGTCACCCTCGGCAGTTCCGCCTATCAGGCCGTCGACAGTGGCAAGGTCGACTTCTCCGACTTCTTCTTCTCCGACATCATCCAGGCCGAGGTGCAGGAGCACGCCCACCTCAAGTGGTTCCGCCCGACGAACTACGGTGAACCGGACCAGTATGCAGCCCTCTTCCTCGGCAACGACGCATGGCTGAGCGGCCACCCGACGCAGGCAGGCGAATTCGTCAAGGCGATCCAGCGCGCTTACGAGTACATCTTGAAGAACCCGACTCAGGGCGCCCAGATCGAGGCGGATCTGAACCCGAGCGCTGTTGACTTGCCTGCGGCCATCGAGTCGAGCCAGGCCATGGCGAAGCAGTTCCTGCTCAGCCCCACCGGCATGGTCGGCGTACAGACGGCAGCCATGTGGGACGGCTACGGCTCGTTCCTCTACAAGGCCGGCGTGCTCACCGACTCGGCAGGCCACAAGCTCAGCTCCGAGCCGAACTGGGCGTCCTACTTCACAAACCAGTACCTCGCCCCCGGTTGACGACGCCAGACGTGGGGCCGGCGCGCGTTCCTCTTCGAGAGAGGTGGTGCTGAGATGGCCGTGACGCGGCGGTCACTGGAGACGGGGAGCAACGGGCTCGTCGCTCCGCAGGTCGTGGCGCCAGCCTCCACACCTCGGCGCCGCACCCCGCGGGTGTCTGGTGGGGCACGCGCAGCCGCCCAACGGACCTGGCCGGCGCTCGTCGGCGTGGCGGTCCTCCTCGGGTTGTGGCAGCTGATCGTCTCCTTGCTGCACACGAATCCGACGGTGCTCCCGACGCCTTGGCGAGTGGCGGTGCAGGGTTGGGACAACCGGGAGGAGCTTTGGCAGAACGCCCTCCCCACCATCCAGGAGACCCTCATCGGGATCGCGTCGGCCCTTGTCGTCTCGGCCGTCCTCGCCACCATCGTCGACCTCTCGAAGATCGCCCGGCGCGTCATCTACCCGATGCTGGTCGCATCGCAGTCGATCCCCGTGATCGTGATCGCCCCACTGTTCGTGATCTGGTTCGGCTTCGGGCTGCTGCCGAAGGTGCTCGTCATCATCCTCGTGACGTTCTTCCCGACGACGGTGTCGCTGCTGGAGGGCTTCAACTCGACCGAGCCGGAGGCATCCCGTCTCATCCGTTCCATGGGGGGCGGACGCCTGCAGGAGTTCTGGAAGCTACGCGTGCCGACGTCGCTGCCCTTCTTTTTCACGGGTCTGCGGGTGGCCGTCAGCTTCGCCGTCCTGGCGGCCATCTTCGGCGAATGGGTGGGTGCCATCAACGGCCTCGGTATCTACATGGAGCTCGAGAAGAACGCCTTGCGCACCGACCTCGTCTTTGCCGGTGTCGTCGTCACCGCCATCATCTCGATGATCCTCTACGGGCTCACCTTCGTCCTGCAGCGACTCGTGATGCCCTGGTACAGCCGGTCCCGCCAAGCTCAGAGGTCATCGTGATGAAGGCAGCCGCCAGTCCCGACACGTTCCTCGTCCACGAGGGCTCCTCCGTCGAGGTGGCGGGCGTCTCCAAGTCGTTCCGGCGAAAGGGCGAGAGCCTGTCTGTGTTGCAGGGCATCTCGCTCGAAGCCGCCGGCGGCGAGTTCATCTCCGTCATCGGCCCGAGCGGCTGCGGAAAGTCGACGATGTTCAACATCCTGGCCGGCCTCGAGGTCCCCGACTCGGGCGACGTACGGGTGAACGGCGCTGTCGTCACCGGCCAGACGGAGCACTTCGCCTACATGCCCCAGAAGGACCTCCTCTTCCCGTGGCGCCGCGTCATCGACAATGCCGGCCTCGGGCTCGAGATTCAGGGGATGAAGCGGTCGCAGGCGCGTGCCCGCGTCGAGCCGCTCCTGGAGACGTTCGGGCTGACCGAGTTCGCGAGCTGCTATCCCTTCGAGCTGTCGGGCGGCATGCGACAGCGGGTGGCGCTCTTGCGCACGGTCGTGCAGGGGCGTCCGGTCGTGTTGCTCGACGAGCCATTCGGCGCTCTCGACTACCTGACTCGGACAGATCTGCAGCTCTGGCTCTCGAGCATGTGGGAGCAATTCCACTGGACGGTGATCCTCGTGACCCACGACGTGCCCGAGGCAGTCTTGATGTCCGACCGCGTCTATGTGCTCGGCGCCCGTCCTGCCACGGTCAAGCGCGTGGTCGAGGTGGACCTCGGACGACCGCGGGGCCTCGATTGCCTTGGGACAGCGCACTTCGCCGAGCTTGAGGAGGTCCTCCTGCAGGAGCTGCGCACCCCCGAGCGGCCGGCAGACGGCCTCGAGATCCGGAGGTGAGCGCAGCACAAGGCGTCGTACGGACGGTCGGGGGCGACGTCGCCCCGGCTGAGCTCGGGGTCGTGTTGCCGCACGAGCACGTGCTGGTCGACCTGCGGCGTTTCTTTAGCGCGCCGACCGATCCCGAGGGCAAGGAGATCGCCTATGAGGCCATCACCCTCGAGACGCTCTCCTGGGTGCGCTACCACCACCGCGAGTGCATGGAGAACCTCATCCTCGAGGACGTCGCGACACAGACCCGCGAGCTGTTGCGGTACAAGGAGGCGGGCGGTGGGACGCTCGTCGAGCTCACGCCGGCGTGTGCCGGGCGCGATGTCGCCGGCCTGCGCTCCCTCGCCGAGGCGACGGGCCTTCATATCGTCGCCGGTTCCGGCGTCTACCTCGACCAGTTCCAGTCCGACGCCGTCCGCGCCATGGACAGCGCGCAGATCGCCGAGCTGCTGGCCGGAGAGATCTGTGACGGCATCGACGGCGGGCCGACGAAGGCAGGCATCATCGGCGAGATGGGCTGCTCGTGGCCGCTGACGCCTGCCGAGGAGAAGGCGATGCGAGGCGCAGCCCGTGCGCAGCGCTCCACCGGGGCGGCCATCTCGGTGCACCCGGGCCGCCATCCTGCGGCACCCGCCCGCCTCCTGCGCCTGCTCGAGTCGGAGGGGGCGCGCCTCGATCGCGTCGTCATCTGCCACCTCGATCGCACGATCCCTGACCACGCCGCCCTCGTCGAACTGGCGAGATCCGGCTGTTACCTCGAGTTCGACCTCTTCGGCCAGGAGTCCAGCTACATCCGCTACGGCCCGGTCGACCTCCCGAACGATGCCACCCGGATAGAGCGCATCGCCCGCCTCATCGATGCCGGCCATGGCGAGCAGATCCTCGTCTCCCTCGACATCGCCGTGAAGCACTGGCTCGTCACCTACGGCGGTCACGGATATGGGCACATCCTCGAGCGCGTGGTGCCCCGCATGCGGGAGGCGGGTTTTGACGAGGACACCGTGACCGAGTTGCTCGTCGCCAATCCGGCCCGCATGCTGATGCTCACCGCATAGCGGCCATGACTCCGGCGCCTCGCCTCCTCGTGACGGCGGACCGCCTCCTCATCGGACCGGACGAAGCCGTCGACGGCGGCGGCATCCTCCTCTCAGGTGGCCGCGTGCTGTGGGCAGGCCCGCTCGGTCGGCTGCCCGACGACGCCGCCCCGGCCGCCCTCGAGCGCCACAACGGGGCCTGCATCGTGCCGGGCTTGATCGACGCCCACGTGCATCTGGCCTTCCGCTTCGGCGCTGACCTCACGCTGCGGCTGTCGGAGCACGACGTTGCCGTACTGGCGGCGCCGGCACGAGACGTCTGCGGCCGCCTCGTCGCCGCCGGCGTGACGACCGTCCGCGACCTCGGCAGCCCGGGGCGTCTCGTCCACGAGATCCGTGACGCTGTGGAGCGAGGCAACCTGATGGGGCCCCGCATCGTGTCCTCGGGTCCGCCCCTCACGAGCCCGGCCGGTCACCTTGCTGCGTTCGGCGTCGAGATCGAGGACGACCGAGACGCCGCCGCGGCGGTCAGGCAGATCGCCGCTCTCGGTGCCGACGTCGTCAAGGTGATCGCCACCGGGGGCGCCCTCACACCCGGGACGGCGCTCGGGCGGGCACAGCTCTCGACTTCCGCCATCTCTGCCGCAGTAGCGGCAGCGGCCCGGCTCGGCCTCCTCGTTGCGGTGCACGCACACGGGACAGAAGGCATCGCCCGGGCGGTCGAAGCCGGCGCCCACTCGATCGAGCACTGCAGCTGGATGAACGCGGGGGGCGAAGTGGCGGCTCCCGAGGCCGCCCTCGTGCAGCAGATGGCTGAGCGCCATCAGGTGGCGGTCATCGCCGGCCCCCTGCCCGAGGATCTCGTCGCTCGCCCTCGGCACGACCCGTCGATGGCCGGCCGGCGCCTGCTGGCGATCTGGGACAACGCCAAGTCACTGGCGGAGCGGGGGGTCGTGCTGGCGCTCGGGAGCGACGCCATCTTCGGCCAATTCGACGACGCCCACGATCTCGCCTGGCGGGCGCAGTGCATGGTGGAGCTGGGCGGCTTCGAGCCCGTGCAGGTGCTGCGAGCGATCTGGGCGGGCGGGGCGGCCGCCCTCGGCCTCGTCGGCGAGATCGGGCGACTGGCAGCGGGGGCACGTGCCGACATCGCTGTCCTCGAGGGCGATCCGCGACACGATATTAGCGCCCTCCATCGTTTGCGGGCGGTCTACGTGGCAGGGACCCGCCTGGCCTGAGAGCCCTCCGGCCCTCGTCGCCAGGCACGAGTCAGTCAGCCACGAGCTCCCGCTCGGCCAGCCCATCCCAGGCCCGCATTCGCTGCAGAGCTCCGTCGCCGAGCGTTGTCAGGGTCCCGAGGGCGAGCGCCTCCACGACGACGATGCCGGCAACGGCGGAGTCGAACGGTGACGGCGTCTCCACCCGCACGGGCAGCACGATGGCGGCATGGGCGGCGCTCGGTGACATGAGGACATCGGTGACGAGGATGACCTTGGCCCCTCGCTGCTGGGCGAGGCGTGTGCTCTCCACGGTCTCGCGCTCGTAGCGGCGGACGTCGAAGGCCACGAGAACGTCGCCGCCGGCGGCGTCGAGGAGGGCGGCCGCCCGCCGGCCCGACTGCTGTGGCAGCAAGGTGACATCACCGCGCAGGCGGGAGAGGTGCGACTCCAAATACTCCGCCAGCACGTGGGTCACGCGGCCGCCCATGAGGTAGACGTGGCGGGCGGTGTCGCCCAAGAGGGCTACGGCCTCGGCGAACTCGGCCGCAGGGACAGTGGCGGCGACGGATCGGGCGAGCTCCGCGAGAACGCCGGCCATGTCCGCCAACAGGCCGTTGCCCGCAATGAGGCTCGCCGAGAGCTGAAAGCGTTCGACCGGCCCACTGCGGCGAACCGAGAGCTCGTCGCGGAGCCTGGCCTGCAAGGCGGGGAAGCCGGGGAATCCGAGGGCGCGCGCGAGACGGACGACGGTCGCCGTGCTGCTCGAGGAAGCGGCGGCGAGCTCTGCCACCGTGACGAGGCCGGCTGCCGGGTAGTCGGCGAGCAGCGCCCGGGCGACCCGGCGTTGCGACGGCGTCAGCTCCCCCATGGCCCGACGGAGGATCTCGACGACCGAGCGGCCGCTCGTCGGCTCCTGGCCCCCTCGAGGCGATGCGCTCAAGCGCCCTCGCCCACCACGTCGCTCTGCAGCGGTGTCGCCGGCGAACCGTCAAAGCGGTAGCAGGACGCTGCGCGCGTGGACAAATCGATGTGGACGATGGAGTCCTCGGGCACGTCCCGCCAACCGGCACCCGTGAGGCCGGAGGAGATGATGAGGATCTCTTCCGCGCTCTGGCGGTAGTGGAGCCCGAAGTACCCCTCGAGGTGGTCGGGAGGCACATCCTCCGGCCGACCCATCGCCTCCAAGAGGTCGTGGCGGGGCGGCTCGAGACCCGACCGTCCGTGCACGACGAGCAGGCAGGACGAGGAGAGCGCGACGGCGTTCAGGCTGGCCGTGCCGCAGGCGGCGACGACGTCGCTCACGGCTCGGCGCATCGCCTCGACGACGTCATCGCCACCGTCGAGGCACTGCAGGAAGTAGAGGAAGTACCGCTCGCTGTCGGTCGTTCCCCGGCGCCTGTCCGACCACTCGCTCGAAAGGAGGGAGTCGATCCGCTCGGCCGACGGGATGCTTCCCTGATGGGCGAATGCCCATCCGTCAGCGAGGAAGGGATGGGTGTTCGCCTCGGCGATCGCAAGGCCACTCGTCGCCCAGCGCAGGTGGACGAAACCCGCTGCCGCCAGGCGCCGGCCCGCCAAGCTGTCGAAGGCGGGGTCCTCGTAGGCAGCGATGGTGGAGCGCTGCGTCTGCAAGCCGCTCTCCCGCCGGCGGCTCGGCTCGAGGAGACCGTCGTCGTCCGGAGCACTCAGCCAACCCATTCCCCATCCGTCGCGATGAAGGTGGGAGAGCTCTCGAAAGCCCTTGTATTCGCCGGGACCGAGTAGGTCCGCGACGGCGCGCGGCGTCTGCGACGCATACGCCAGCAACCGGCACATCGAAGTCCTCCTCCCCGCGATGATGAGCGTCCGCCCAACGGCGCCCGTCACGTCTGTGACAGACTACCCCTCCCGGCCCGTTTCTGAAACAACGGTTACAGAGGTCGATGCCGACTGATTTGGGTCTCGGGCGCCGCCCGGCGCGTGTCAGCCCAGCGCCGACAGGTTGTAGAGGCGGCGTGCGTTGCCGGCTCCGATGAGGGAGGCGACTCGCGCCACCTCGTCCTCTCCTCGTGACTCCCGCCAGAGCAGCGGGTCGAGCGCCTCGGCGAGCGCCTCGCGAAACGCCAGGGCGCCCATGAGGTGGAGCTCGGCCAAGCCGAAGGCATCGGACGAGTAGAGCATCTTGTGGAAGGGGGCCGACTCGACGGCTTCCGCCAGCACAGCGGCTGCCCGGTAGCCCACGTAATTGATCGCCAGCCCGACGTCGAAGTAGACGTGCGGATAGACGCCGGCGAGATAGGCCGCCTGCCGGTGGTAGGGATAGCAGTGCAGCAGCATGATCGGTGTGCCGAGCGGGTCCGCCTTCCGGATGAGGCCGGTGAGCAAGGCGGGATCGGACCGGTGCAGCTCGAGATCCGGGTCTCCGTAGCCGGTGTGGAATTGCAGCGGGACGCCAGCCCGCAGGCCGGCCCAGACGAGGTGGCGCAACAGCACGGGGTGCGAGACCCGCCAGCTGCGGGAGGCGGCGGCACCGCCGATCCACTCCGCCGCCGCCGCCCGCACCTCCTCGGGAGTCGGCTCAGTCGGGTCGACGTCGAGGCCGTGACGGTAGGCGAGGACCGACTTGCACCCGACGGCGGCGTCCGGCCCGGAGAGCTCGCCCGCCAGGCGCTCAGCGAAGGCGTTGGCAAAGCCGGCAGCGTCGCCACCCTCGGCCATGACGGCTTCCGCCACTTGCTCCAATCGCACGATGCGGCGCACCGATGTGCCGGCGAGTCGCCGCAGCTCGGAGATGTCGACGAGCTCGCCGCCACGAAAGCCGTGGTCGACGAGCAGCTCGGCCACCCCGGCGGCCCCGAGCAGCCGGCGGTTCGCCTCCTCCCCACCGAGCTCGATGCGCCGGGCCAGGTAGTCGTCGGCCGTCGTCGCCGGCGGCAGGTCGAGGACAGGGGCGCACGTGCGCAGGAGGGCTGCGCCGAGAAACGAGTCGAAATAGCTGTGGCCCTCGGCGGCTGGCTCGCCGGACTCGGTGAGGAAGCGCTCGAGCGTCCTGCGGTCGTTGACGTCGCGGATGACGCTGTGGACGTGGTGATCGACGAGGGGGGCGGCCTCGGTGGCCCGACGGGCCGGTTCGCTCGCCATCAGTGCCGCCAGCGAGTCGCCACGGCGACCTCTTCCGGACTTGCGTCCGCGAACAGCTCCAGCTCGGCCCGGCGCACGGCGGCGATCGTCTCGTGCAGGGGCTGGCCGAGCGCCTCGGCCAGCACGGTGCTGGTCTCGTAGTGCTGCAGGGCCGCTCCGAGGCTCGTCGGCAGCTGGGAGGCGCCGGCGGCCGACAGCTCTTCGGCCGACAACGTCGCCGGGTCCACCGATACCTCCGGGGGCAGCCGCAGCCCGTCCCCGAGACCGGCCAGGCCGGCAGCCAGCACAGCTCCCGCCACGAGGTACGGGTTGGCGCTCAGGTCGAAGCACTTCACCTCGAGATTGGCGCTCCGTTCCTCGTGACCGGCCGTCCCGGTGACAAGCCGCAACGCCGTCTCTCGGTTCTCGAAGCCCCAGGCCTGGAAGGCGCCCGCCCAGTGCTGGGGGACGAGGCGCAGGTAGCTGGCGACGCTCGGCGCCCCGATGACGAGGAGGGCCGGAAGCTCGCGCAAGATGCCGGCGGCGAACGCCTCGGCGTCGGCCGTGATGCCGTGGTGCCCGTCGCCGCCGGCGAAGAGGTTGCGCCCGTCGCGCCAGAGGCTGACGTGCAGGTGCCCGCCGTTGCCGACCTGCCCGGCGACCACGCTCGGGGAGAAGCTCGTGCGCAGGCCGTGGCGGTGACCGACAGCGCGCACCGTTTGGCGGGTGAGGACGCTGTCGTCAGCCGCCCCGATGGGGTCGTTCGGTGCCACCGACACCTCGAACTGACCGGCGGCGTACTCCGGGTGCACCTGTTCGACCTTGATGCCTTCGGCAGCGAGCGCCCGCAGCACGTCGCGCAGGTAGTCCGAGCACTCGATGAGCCGCGTCATGCCATAAGCAGGACCGTGAGTGGGGGGAGTGAATCCGTCGCCGGCGCCGGTATCGAGGGCCCATTCCAGCTCAAAGGCCATCACGGCCGACAACCCCGCTTCGGCCGCCTGGGCCACCATGCGGACAGCGAAGCTGCGTTGGCACTTGGCGTGTACCTCGCCGGCGGCTGTGCGCCGGTTGACCGGGGCCCACGCCCAGCCGGGTTGGGCGGCGAGCTCCACGAGACGCCCGAGGTCCGGGTAGAGCCGCAAGTCGCCCACGGGGCCGGTCGACGTCTCGCTGACGGTCACGGAGTCGTCGAGGACGAAGACGTCGAACACCGGCGACATCCCGACGCCGGCGGAGACGACGGCCGCCAGTCGCGACGTGGGCACGGCCTTCACGCGAGTGACCCCGGTGTTGTCGACGTAGGTGAGGGCGACGCCGTCCACCCCCCGCTCCGCCAGCTGCTCGGCCAGCTGCTCGGCCAGAAGCGCCGGCGCCGGGCCACCCTCGCGGTCCGCACCGCCCTCCACGCCCACCGTCTCGGACATGACCCCCCTCCCACTTGCAGATGCCCACGCACTGAGCGCCGCTTCGCGATCAGATCACGGTGGCGGCGCCGAACCAGGAAACCCGAGACCGGCAAAGTACTACTGGCCGAAGGCGAGCGAGGTGTTTAACATATCGGCATGTCGACGTCGCAGGCCGTCGGCGGGGGGAGCCAGGACGTTTCGGGCCAGTCCCGCCTTATGGGCAAACTCACCATCTGGGCAGCAATCGGGCTCTCGGTCGGTCTCATGGCCCCGAGCATGGCTGCGAACATCAACCCGCAGGGGGCCGTGTCCTTCGTCGGGAGGGCCATCCCGCTCGCCTTCCTCGTGGCGGCCGTCGGCATCCTGCTCGTCTCCTACAGCATCGCCCGGCTCTGCCAGCACTTCCACCACGCCGGCTCGGTCTACGGCTTCGTGGGGGCCACCCTCGGCGCCCGCCCCGGAGTGGTGGCCGGCTGGGGTCTCATCGGGACGTACATGTTCTACGCCGTGACGACCACCATCGCCGCCGGCATCTTCGGCACGTCCCTGTTGAACACGCTCAAGATCTGGACCAACCCGCCGACGTGGGCACCGTACATCCTGGCGGGCGTCTTCATGCTCATGATCGGGTTGCTCGCCTCCTCGCCGGTCAAGCGTGCGACGGGGGCCCTCCTCGGCTTCGAGGGAGCCACCGTGGCGCTCATCTTGCTCGTGAGCGTCATCGTGCTCGTCAAGCTCCTCGGTGGCCACGCTCCGGGCGGGAACAAGTTCACGATGAGCGTGTTCAGCCTGCCGCACGGCGTCGGCACCTCGAAGCTGTTCCAGGGGGCGGTGTTCGGCTTCCTGTCCTTCGCCGGTTTTGAGGCTTCTGCCACCCTCGGGGAAGAGACGGCCCGCCCCCGTCGCGACATCCCGCGGGCGATCATCGGCACCGTCATCTTCGGGGGCATCTACTTCGTGTTCGTGACCGCCATCGAGGGCATGGGCTTCGGCACGACCGCCAAGGACGTCGCCACCTACGCCGGGACGGGGTCGCTGCTCGGTGCCCTCGGTTCGACGTACGTGTCGGCTTGGGTCGGCGACCTCGTCACGTTCGGGACGGTCGTGAGCGCCTTCTCCTGTGCCCTCGCCTGCGTCGTGGGGTCGTCCCGCTTGCTCTTCTCGCTGGCTCGCGACGCCAAGCCGGGAACGACGCTCTCCCGTGTCAACAGTCGCTGGCAGACGCCGGTGCCGGCCATCGTCGCCATCATCATCGGCGCAATCGCCGTCTACGTCATCTACGCCGGCGCGTTCGGCCAGACAGCCATCGACATCTTCGACACGTCCGGCACCATCGGCACGCTCATCTTGCTCGTGGTCTACCTGCTCACGACGGTCGGGGCCATCAAGCTGCTCTTCTTCTCCGGGGCGGTCAAGGTTCGCCGCTGGGAGATCATCATCCCGGTTGCCGGCGCCCTCGTCCTCGGGTACACGCTCTACCGCAACGTCTGGCCGTACCCGACGGGCACGGCTGCTTGGTTGCCGATCTGGGCCGGAGGGTGGCTCGCCGTGGCGATCGTGGCGGTGATCGTGGCACCGGGGGCGGCCCGGCGCATCGGCGTCATGATGACGGAAGCGGACGGCTTGAAACCCGCCGAGTCGGCCGTCGGAGTGCCCGAGGGCGGGACACCGCCGTTGGAGCCCGCCCCGCTCACCTGACAACCCATGGGAAGTCGGATGTTCCAACACGATGACGAGCTCACCGAGCTCGTCATCGAGTTCTGCCGGCGTCGCCTCGGCCTCGATCCCGTTCCGCTCGACTTCGGCGGCTCGCGCCCTCCCGGGGCAGACGCACTCGACGGTTTGCTCGCCGAGGAGGGAAACGATCCCGCCGAGGTGCTGCGCGTCTTCGCCGACCATCTGGCGCCGTCGGTCGTCTCCTGCGACAGCGACCGCTACCTGGCGTTCATTCCGGCCGCTCCGACGAAAGCGGCCCTCCTCTTCGACATGGTGGTGTCCTGCTCGTCCTTTCCCGCCACCTCCTGGCTGGAGGGAGCCGGCGTCGTCATGGCGGAGAACCAGGCGCTGCGCTTGCTCGCCGACATGGCCGGCCTGCCGGCGGAGGCAGGGGGTTGCTTCGTGTCGGGCGGCTCCAACGGCAACCTCTCGGCACTCGTCGTGGCCCGCGAGGTCGCCCTGGCGCGTGGTGGGGCGGCGCCGGCGTCACGCCGACGCGTCGCCCTCAGCAGCGAGGCGCACGCCTCCGTCGGCCTCGCTCTGCGAGTGACGGGCCTCGAACCTCTCATCGTCCCGACGGTGGATCACCGGCTGACGGGCGCCGGCCTCCAGGCGGCACTTGCCGCTGAGCGGTCTCCTGAGGACGTCATCGCCGTCGTCGCCACGGCGGGCACCACGAACGGGGGGATCGTGGACGACCTCGCCGGCGTCGGGCGGGTGGCTGGCGAGCACGGGCTCTGGTTCCACGTGGACGGTGCCTATGGTGCCGCCGCCCTCCTTGCCGATTCCGCCCGCCATCTTTTCGCGGGCGTCGAGCTGGCGGACTCGTTCGTCGTCGACCCTCACAAGTGGCTCTTCGCCCCCTACGACTCCGCTGCCCTCATCTATCGCCATCCGGCGCAGGCGGAGGCCGTGCTCACGCAGCACGCCTCCTACCTCGACGTCATGCACACCGACCAGGAAGGGGCCTGGAACCCAGGCGACTATGCCTTCCACCTCACGCGGCGCGCCCGCGGCCTGCCGTTCTGGTTCTCCGTCGCCGTGCACGGAATCGCTGCCTACCGCGAGGCGATCGAGACGGTGCTGGAGACGACACGGCAGAGTGCCCGGCTCATCGAGCAATCCGGCCATCTCGAGCTGATGCGGGAACCGGAGCTCTCCGTCGTGCTGTTCCGACGACCGGGTTGGGGCCCCGACGACTACCGAGCGTGGTCGACTCGCCTGCTGCACGAACAGATCGCCTTCGTGACGCCCACGACGTGGGAGGGTGAGCCGGTCGCCCGCCTCGCCTTCCTCCATCCCGACACGAGCCTCGAGCTCGTCGAGGAGATCATCGCCTCCATGGCCTGAGCAAGCGGCTCAGCCCCGGCGGCCATTGTGCCGTCTCGTCAGTGAACGACGAGAACCGGCAGCTGCGTCAGGTGCAACAGCTTGTGCGTCGTGCTGCCCACCAGGATCCCCTCCAGGTCGCTGAGGCCGCGCGTGCCGGTGATGATGGCCGTGGCGCCCCACTGGCGGGCTTCGTCGCTGATCATGCCGGCGACCTTCCCGTGCGGCGCCGAGCTGAGGGAGCTTGTCGCTGCCACGCCGTGAGACTGCAGCGTGGCGACAGCATCGTCGAGGAGCTTCTGCGCCTCCGAGTCTTCTTCGTGCGAGCCTTGACCGGTCCGTGCGGGGATACTCATTTCGACGACGTGCAGGACGCGCACTTCCGACTCGAACTTGGAGGCGAGCTCGGCGGCGGCGCTCAGCACCGGCCCGGCGTGTTTCGAGGCGTCGAGAGCTACCACCAGCTTTTCGAACATGCGCACCCTTTCCCGAGCACTGGACATGCCTGACCCCCAGGCAACCCGTTAAGCATGCCTTACGAGGGCGCCGCCGACCAGAGCCCCTCGTGTCGCCGCTCGATCGTCGTTGCCGCCGTCACGCCAGCAGTTTGGCCTTGGCGAGCTCGTATTCGGTCTCCGTGAGGGCCCCGGCGCTCCGCAGCCGGGCCAGGCGTTCCAAGGCGGACACGAGGTCGTCCGGTGTCGCCCCGGCGCCGGCGAGGGAGGCGACGGGCGCCCCGGTCGGAGACGACTCGGTACCGCCCGGACCGGCAGTCTCGCTGTCACCACGCGGCGGCCGGCCGCGGGCGAGGGCGCGCACGGCCGACAGCGCCACCTGAGCGGACTCGGGCGTCTCGGTGACGCTCCGCAGGAACAGCTCGCTTGCGTCGGTCTCCAATCGGATGAGCGTCGCGACCGTCTTCTTACCGAAGCGGTCGGTCATCCACTGGGCGGAATATCGGTCGAGGAGATCGCCGGCAAGCCCATGGCCGGTGGTGGCGACGAAGGCTCCCGCCGTCGTGGCGCCGGGACCGCTCGCTTCGACCTCGACGACGCGACGAGCGGCCACCGACCACAGCGCGGCGGCCGTGTCGGTGCTCGTCAGCACGAGGTCGTGCGGAGACGCGCGCATGTCGACGACGTCGTCGGGCTGCATGGCCTCGCCGTAGTCGTGACCGCCGAGAAAGATCAAGCCGGGCAGGACGAGACGCCCAAGCGCTTCCGCGACCAGAGCCGCCTCGGCGTCTCGGAACGGCGTCGAGGTCATCGCCCGCTTGGCGCTGTAGACCTGGACGCGGCAGTACTGCAGCTTGTCGGGCTTGGTTGTCCCCGCCATCGTCCTCCAGAGATCGATCCAGCCCTGCACCGTCGCCGGGAACATCTTCGACTGGGGACCCCGCAGGTAGAGCGCCACACCCGATGGGCGTCGGATGAGATCCACATCGCGGCCGATCCCGATCCTGACGGGGAAGAGCTCACGAACCACCTCGGACGTCCAGGCGACTGGCATCGGCGGGATCCGCACTGCCGCCATCTTGGGATCGTCGGCTCCACGGGAGAGCCCGTATCCCTCACGCATCGGCAGCTGATCCTCGCACTGAGGCGGATGCTCTCCGCCGTCGAGCCCCGGCGGTCACTTCCGCCTCGGTCGCCAATCATCCACTGGGCACAGTCTCGCACCGTGGCCCCAACTTCGCAGAGGGTCGGGTCGGTTGGCGTCCTTGTAGTGTGCAGGGGTGGTCGTAACGCCGCGCCTGTCCGGCTTGCTGCTGGCGCCTGGCGCCAGCGCCGGCAGGGAGCAGCCCGCTCTCGTCGCCATCGACGAAGCGGTGTCAGCGCTCGGTCTCGTCGTCGACCGAATCGACTTCCCGTACCACCTCGCCGGGCGCCGCCGTCCCGACCCGCCGGCCGTGCTCATCGAGACTGTGGCCGCCGCCGCCCGGTCACTGGCCGCCCG
>Ga0181523_10001690_pt1 | contig 23067 bp, 18 predicted proteins | sample PEATcosm2014_Bin_43_FD_119752 | JGI IMG/M metagenome (GOLD analysis project Ga0181523, IMG submission 119752) | Peatland microbial communities from MTU Mesocosm Facility, Houghton, MI, USA - PEATcosm2014_Bin05_30_metaG | ecosystem: Environmental > Terrestrial > Soil > Wetlands > Peat | place... | reverse complement strand
GGCAGAAGGATTGGGGCCAGGAGAATTCCACTTCCGTAGACCACCAGACAACGCAACCATTCTCGCAGGTAGTTGCCCTTGGTCTTGAAGACGAACCACTTGTAGTTCAGGAAAGCGATGGTGATATTCAGTACACTGGAGAGCGCTCCGGCGAGTACGTAGGCGTAGGGAACGTGGGGGGTGAGTACGGCGGTGAGGAGGGCGTAGTCCGAATAGCCAAGGACAGTGTTGAAGACGCCAACTGCCAGATAGCGTCCAAATTGCCCCGGGGGAATGTGGCTGGTGAGTCTCGAAACTGCCGGAATCTTCCGCAGGCTCTCGAACATAATCAACAGCCTCGATTGTAGTCGAAGCTGCCGAACAACCGCTTCGGCGTTATGCCCCCAGGGGCTAAAGCCCGCATGGTCTGCGGGTGTGAGTGGCACGACTAAAGTCGCGCCCTACCCAAGAACCTGCTCGGCAACGTCAATGTTTTCATTTGCGCCTTGCTCTGCACTTCAGGTAGTCTGCGGGGTCATGCACAAGAAATTTTCCTTCCGGTCGCCTGCATAATGCGCGTACTCATCACCGGCGGGTCGGGGTTCATCGGACGAAATCTGGCGGAGCAACTTGCTTCCGCGTATGAGGTGTTGGCGCCCTCCTCGGCCGAACTGGATCTGCTGAATGAGCAGGCAGTGAGCGAATACCTCAGTGCGCACAGTTTCGATGTGGTCGTGCATGCCGCGACCACGCGATCGAATCGGCGGCTGGCTGCTCCTCCGGATATGCTCGATCGCAATTGCCGCATGTTTTTCAATCTCGCGCGCAACCTCGTGCCGAACCTCGCCGGCAAACGGGAACGATTCGGAAAAATGATCCACTTTGGTTCCGGCGCGGAGTATGACCGCGATCAACTGCCAGCGCGGGTGCGGGAAGACTATTTCGATACCCGCGTGCCCAGGGACGCATACGGATTTTCGAAGTACATCTGCGCCAAGTATATTGAGCGCTCCGACCGAATCGTTAACTTGCGGTTGTTCGGAGTTTTCGGCGCCTACGAGGACTACACCGTGCGTTTCATTTCCAACGCCTGCTGCCGGGCGCTGAAAGGATTGCCGATTGTGCTGCGGAAGGATATCGTGTTTGACTACCTGTACGTCAAAGACCTGGTCAAGCTGACGAGGTGGTTCATCGAGAATGACGCGCGCCACAAGGCGTACAACGTCTGCAGCGGACGGCCGCTGGCGCTAACCGAATTAGCGCGAGTGATTGCCCGTGTCTCGGCGGAAGTGTCGGGGCGCAATCCCAATGTGTCGGTTATCACCGAAGGCACGGAGCCCGAGTATTCAGCCGACAACTCGCGTATGCTGACGGAAATGGGCGGGTATCGGTTTTGGAACTTAGAGGACTCGATCAGGGACCTTTATGCTTGGTATGAGCGGCATGAAGTGTTGGACGTTGAATCGCTAAGGTTCGACGAGAAAGCCGCGACGCATGCCTAAGACCCTGACCGTCCTTACGCCCTGTTACAACGAAGAGGGCAACGTGCGCGAGGTTTACCTGCAAGTGCGTGCGGCCATCGTCGCTGCCGGCAACTACAATTACGAACACATCTTTATCGACAATGCTTCAACCGACAACACCCTGAACGAACTGAAGGCGATTGCCGCTCAGGACACGAACGTAAAGGTAATCCGCAATACGCGCAACTTCGGCCAAATAAGGTCACCCCAGCACGCGTTGTATCAGGCTATCGGAGACGCGATCATAGGGATTGTGGCCGACCTGCAGGATCCTCCCGAGATGATTGTAGACATGATCCGTAAGTGGGAGGAGGGTTACCCGGTTGTGATCTGCGTCAAGCAGGCGAGCGACGAGAGCGGTCTGATGTTCTGGATCCGGAAGCGATACTACCGGCTGGTGAACCGTCTTTCCGGGGTGGAAACCTACGAGAACTATACTGGGTTTGGTCTGTATGACCGCAAAGTGGTGGAGGTCATAAAGAGCTTCGATGATCCGTATCCGTACTTCCGAGGCATGATTGCGGAAGCGGGGTTTCGGCATTTCGATATTCCGTACCATCAGCCAGTGCGCAAACGCGGAATCACCAAGAACAATTTCTATTCCCTCTACGACATGGCAATGCTCGGGATCACAAACCTCTCCAAGGTGCCGCTGCGGCTGGTGACTTTTTCCGGTTTTGTGGGCGCGCTGGTTTCGGTTCTGGTGTCGCTGGCGTACCTCGTCTACAAACTAGTCTTTTGGAGCCATTTCTCCGTTGGCATCGCCCCGCTGGTCATCGGGGTATTTTTCTTCCTGTCGATCCAGATGCTCTTTATGGGCATCATTGGGGAATACATCGGCACCATCCACACCATGGTGCAGAAGCGGCCGCTGGTGGTCGAGCAGGAGAGGATCAATTTCGAATATGGCCCGGGTGAACCATTGCGGAACCCTTTGCAGGACAACGAGGCCCAACCCAGTGCGACCTCGTAAAGGTTGGCGCGGGACCGGAGACATTCTATGAACGCAGATAGGGCGCAGTCTCTGGCGGTCGCCAGAATTCGCGACTGCGCGTCGGTAATGCAGAGTCTGCGGGAGTCTTCAGCGTACTTGAGCGCAGTGGTCACGGTAGCGGACGCGATGACGAAGTGCCTCCGCTCCGGAAACAAGATCCTGTTCTTCGGAAACGGCGGCAGTGCCGCGGACGCCCAGCACCTGGCCGCGGAACTGAGTGGACGGTTCTTGCGGGAACGGGCAAGCCTCTCGGGCTGGGCGCTGACCACCAATTCTTCTGTCCTCACCGCGATCGGCAATGATTATTCCTTTGACGAGGTGTTCGCGCGGCAAGTCCAGGGGATGGGCAGTCCCAATGACATCGCCTTCGCCATCAGCACAAGCGGAAACTCCCCCAACGTACTGCGAGCCGTAAACGTGGCCCGCGACAAGAAACTAGTCACAGTGGGTCTGACTGGAAGAACCGGCGGAAAGTTGCCGAGCGCGGTCGATCATTGCATCTGCATTCCCAGCGATCAAACACCTCGTATCCAGGAAGCGCACATCTTCACCGGGCACATTCTTTGCGAACTGATCGAGGAAACACTGTTTGAGAAGAAATGACCATGGGTGGTGACGGTGAGGGTGGTGACTCCGTTTCGCCGGCGGTACGGATAGGTGTGAATTGGCTCGAGAAGCATCCCAAGAGAATCGCGCTATCCACTACATTCCTGAACTGGATGGCTTGCGCGGTATCGCCATCGTTCTTGTTGTGCTTTCCCACGCTCGGCCAGACGCCGCTAGGTTCGCACCATTGCCGTTCCTGCACACCGTGCTGGATTTCGGCACCACGGGAGTGGACCTTTTTTTTGTGCTCTCTGGCTTTCTTATTACCAGCATCCTGCTGAGCACAAGAGATGCCCCACCACGCTCCTACTTTTGGTCGTTTTATGCGCGGCGTGTCCTCCGGATCTTTCCGCTGTATTTTCTCGCGGTCGCAACATATTTCCACCACAAGCGCTGGGAGCATACGCAGGAGGAAATGCAGTTGTACAGGTCCGACCCTTATCCTCACGACGTTGTAAATGGTCTCCGGCTTCTTTCAGCGTATCGATCAGCTCGCAGACCATGGTAAAGTCAATCCGCCTCGAGTCTCACGCATTCGTCGCCAGGCCGGGCAAGTGTCTCCCGCAGCGGATGCTGAACCTAAGTCAACGGACTTTGCGAGATTGTCCGATGGGTAGTGTCCCAGGAGCCCAGAGCGGCCCGTTTGGGTGACAACTTTGGCAGTTGTTGAGCGGGAAAGCGACCTTACCGTGGCAGGCGCCACAGTCTCGTCCTTCGATATTAGAAAACATCGAGAAGCGGATCGTGCCTTTCTGGGCAGTTGGGAATATTTCGGGATGGCAGAGTTCACAGCCGTTCCAAATGGAATGTTTCTCGTGAGAGAAGCCAATCGGGTGGACCCACGAATAACCTGCTTTGACGGCGAAATCTTCCCGGCTCCGCATTGGGGCCTTTCTGACGGATAGGCCCTCGACAAAATCGATGGGTTTGATGACTCCAGATTTCTCCGCAACCTCCCAATTCACACCGTAAATGCCCTTCGGGAATTTCGCGGTAAACGTCCTGTACTCATATTTTCGTGCACCCTTCTTGCCCAGGGAATGGCACCGGTCGCATTGCTTGTCATTGGCGGCATCCGAGCAGGCAGCGAAGATGGTTTTTCCCTCGAACACCCTTTTTCCATCATGACAGGCGCCGCAATGGAAACCTTCGCGGTTCGTCTTCGCACTGATGCCCGTGGCCTTCGCCTGCATGGCAAAGCCGACATCGACATGGCAGACCCGGCACGTAAACTTGGACCGGTGAAGCCAGTGATCAAATACGACGGGACCGGGTCCCGCCGTGGAGTAATTGTCAAGAATCACCTTGCCATACTCCGACGGTTCCGGTGGAGGTTTTGGCAAATAGATTTGGGCGGACGCGATATTTCCCAGAAGGAAAGCTAGGCTGGCCAGCACGAGCAGGAGAAGCCCGCGCTCATTTCTTCTCTTTCTTTTTTGCATCGAGGACGTAGGCATAAAGACCTCGGCACATTCGTAGTCGCCCCACGTACACCTTCTTCCGCGTTTCGTCGAGCTTCTCAATTTGCGGCAGCAGAGCGTCGCACCTCCGAATAAGATCCGTGAGTTCTTCCTGCGAGAAGGTCATGGCATCCTGGGTCTTTGCGCAAATGCTATCGAACTCTTTCCGCCAGGACTCCTTCGCCTGATCCGCTTGCGCAGCAGACGACTGGGGCCCGCCGCTGGCCCGCAAGGCACACACACCCGCGAGCCCCAGGAATAACAGTACCGTGATGATCGTCGCTCGGAACTTCCCCTTGAAGAACTTCGGCTTGAAGACCATGAACCCTTCTCCTCAGGGTTGTACCGGTTTGGAATGGCAGCGCTGGCAGTCCGTCAAAGGAAATGCCACCGTGGTATGGCAAGCGCCACAGGACTTTCCTTCAGATATGTCCACCATCGAGTACTTGACCGTGCCTCTTTTCACGCCCATGAAGATGTCCGGGTGACAGAGCTCGCATCCATTCCACACTGTATGTTTCTTATGGGAGAAGATGATGTTAGGCATTCCCTCAACTTTAGGGTTGAGCGCGAAGTCTTTCTGCACGGCGAGGGAGTTCTTTTGTATCGAGACGCCAGGGAGATAACTGGCCGGCTTGATGAGTCCCAACTCCTCCGATTTTTCCCAATCCAACCCGTTCCCGAAGCGCTCTTTCGGAAGCGGTTGACTGAATTGGAAGAAGTCGAAGTCGGACGCGACCTTCTGTCCGTAGGAGTGGCAGCGCACGCATCTCTTTTCGTCTTCCACGTTTACCTTCCTGGAGCAAGCTTGGAAGACCGTCTTTCCGTCAGCGACCATCTTGCCGTTATGACAGGCGCCGCAGTAGTAACCGCGCGCGTTGTCTGCCGCCTTGATGTCCGTGCCCCCGGCCTTCATCGCAAATCCGATGTCCACGTGACAAACCCGGCAGGTGAACATGGAACGATGGATCCAATGTTCAAAGACGACCGGCGCAAGATCCGCTTTATCGGGGTAATTGTTGATGATGACGCGGCCGTACTCGTAGGGAAGGGGTCTTTTCTTCTTAACACCCGTTTGGGATAGGGCTTGACCGCAAAGAAGACCGCAAGAAACCAGAATCAGAACGAGTGCAATTGATATTCTCTTGTTCATCGAGATCCTCCTCTCGATTGAACTGCGCTTATCGCATTCTGCTCGTTACGGCGCGCTCCGTTGCTCCTCCTCAAGTGCGCCGTCACCAGGAATGACGCCTGGCGGCACACAACACTAATCCAGTTTTATTGTTACTACTCAGCGCAAATGTGGCGCAGTGACTGTAATCACGGTTCGCCGTGACTGCCGAGCATCGGGTCCCGAATGGCTGTGGAGCTACCTGTGGTGCACCTCCAAGGTTCGACATCGTGCCACAGATTGACATCTAAGCGGGATGCTCAAGATTGCGTGGCTTGACAGCCGCCATCCAGCAAGCCGCCCTAGATCCAGCAGAACTAACATAAGCCAGAATTACTTCTTGCCCAGCAGGCGAATGCGAGTGGTAAAAGCGCGGCCCGGGAAACTGCTGAAGGTGCGGTACTGGGGTGAGTCGATGTCCGCATTTACCACGGCGGGATCGTTGCGGTCAGTGATGTTCTCACAACCACCGCGTAGGGCCCAATCGCGTCCGAAGGCGTGGAAGCGTTTCTCCACGAATAGATTCAGCGAGAAATAGGTTGGGAAGCGGCTCGTTCCGGGTGACCCGACAAGCTGCCCCTGGTCGTTGGTGACGTTGAAGGGGAAACCGTTGCGCGCTTCGAGAGAGTAAGCAATATCGATTTTATGGACTATGGGCAGCTTGAAGAAGGGCACCAGGCCCCAGGAGAGAAAACGGTTGGGCGCGTCCCAGGGGTAGGGACCGGCAGCTTGCGGGCTGAGGATGGGATTGTCGACGTTGAAATCGAGGACCTGGTTGGAGTGTGAACTGGAATGTGTGTACGAACCAGCGACCGTGTAACCATGTTGGAAGGCGCGGCGCAGACTTACCTGGATAGAGCGATAGCGGTCGTCGCGAGTGTTCTCCAAGACGAAATTTCCGCCCGGCTGTGCATTCAACGTGTTGTAGACGAGGCCGTGGGCGCCATTTCTCTGCAGGAACTCGGCTTTCATGTAGATGGAGCCGGGCAGTTTCCGCTCAAGACCGAGACTCCAGTTGAGATAGCGCGGCTCCTGCATCGTGTGGGTGTCCGCCGAAAACGTAGTGAGAACTGAGCCTATCGGGTTGCCATTGGAGTCGAAAAAATAATCCGTTCTTTGGCCCGCCGATGGTCGCGCCACCAGCAGCAGGTTGGTTGCGTCGTAGACGATTCCAACTCCTGCGGAAAGCTTGGTATTGCCCTGGCTGTCAAGCACGTAGGTCCCCGCCAGTCGCGGAGAAAGAAGTGGAGACCGGATGATCTGGTCCCAATCGAAGCGCAGGCCGGACTCGATCAGCAGGCGGTTGGTAGCTAACCAACGATCCTGGATGTAAGCGCTGGCTTCCAGGTTGTCGGCGGAAGAATTAGCACCTCCAGAGAAGACGGAGTAGCGGGAGCAGGGAGAGGGCGCAACCGTCAAACAGTCGCCGGAAGAGGGTAACGTCTGACCTTCGAGGAGGAACGAGATCGGCGTGCGCTGAAAGTCAGCGTGGTAGTTGAGGCGGTCTGCGTCAAGGCCCATCTTGACTTCGTGCTGGCCGTGCCATTTCTTCGGCGGCAAATAGAGATTGGCCAGACCCTGCCAGCGGCGGGCACGCGTACCGGCAGAGAGGTAATAGTTCCCGCCGGTGGTATCAGGGGTAATGAAGTAAGGAAGAGTTCCGGCAGGCGTGTACGTCAGGTTGTATTGCACGAAAGCCACGCCAGTTTCGAGCAGTTCCCCGCCCTGGAAATAATGCTGATTCTTCACGCTGGCCAGGTAGCCGCTCTCGATGTCGGACGGAGTTGCTTCGACGGGATTAATCGCTGAGAGACCGGCGTGGTCGTCGTGAAGATGATTGATATTGAAGCTGGTAGTCAGGATGTCGCGCGCGCTGAGGTTGGCCTGAACCTTGGCGAGGTTGCCCACGCGCCAGAAGCGGTCGCTGTCCGCGCCGTTGGGCAATTCTGTGATCACGATGTTGTCATACTCACCGTCGGGGGAGTCGAAGAACCAGATCTTGCCTTTGCGAATGGGCCCGGAAAAGGCAAAGCGCGGGTCAATTTTGTCGAAGGCGATGCCCTTCTTGTCCTGCACCGAAGGAATGAAGTTTGTTCCTGAGTAGCGGAAATGGTCGTCGCCAATACCGGTACTGAGACTGAGGACGCCGCCGGCGCCTTTGCCGTACTCGGCGGATTCACGGCTTGGTTCGACGTCCACCGAACGGAGCGAGTCGGGACTCACCCGCATGAGCAGTTCGCCGGTAGCTGGTTGGGTGACATTGAAGCCATCCAGCAGGGTGAGGGTTTGGTACGTCTCCGACCCAGCGATGTGCGGCTGTCCGAAGACATCGTTGACGACCCCGGGAATAAAGTTCAGCGCGTTGCGGTAGTCGCGGGTGTTGGCGTAGGGGAGGTTAACAATGTCAACGCCGGTAAGCTGCTCCTGATCCGAGACCTGGGCCGGATCGATGGCGGGCGGTGATTCGACCACATCGACTACCTCACGCACCTCTTGCTGGTGCGGAAGAGTGACCTCGATGTTCGCTGCAGCGCCTGCCTGGATCGCAGGCAACATCACTGAGTAGAAACCTTGCTTCTCGACGCGGAGCTGGTAAGTGGCGGCGGAGAGGTTGGAGAACGTGCAGTGGCCGGCAAAATCGGTGACGCAGCGCAGCGCAACCGCCTCTGGCGAAGTTTGTAGAAATACGAGCGCAGATGGTACGGCAACATCGTTCTCATCGGTGACCGTGAGCAAGATGTTTTGCGATGAGGTTGACTCCGGTGTTTTTGTGGAAGTCTGAGCCAGAGAAACTTGGACTAGAAAAATAGACACTGCGAAGCAAATCGCCGATGTACGCAACTGCTGGGACTTGGGCATAAATGTCGTTTCTATTTTCGCTCAGTGAGAGCCCGTAAAGCTCGTGGAACTATTTCCACCGGACTCACTGCAGTGGACTCCGCAACTGCGCTGGCTTTGTGAGCAACTGCCCATTCGTGGCATTTAGCGGCGATGCATTCTGGCGTGGCATGCCGTGCACAGCGTGATCAAGTTTTCCTCCGAGCCGGCTCCCGAATGGCTGCGGAACTCCGTGTGGTGCACCTCAAGGTTTGACATCGCGCCACAGGATTGACACCTCCACCCGTCGCGACGCAGGATCTGGTGGCGTAGACTTTCGTATAACAAAGGATCTAGTCGCAACGGAGCGGCTTTGGGGCGAATCATTCTCAGGATGCCTTCTCAAGCAGGTTTTCGAGGAAAACCTGCTGCTGTTCGCCAGGCAAGAACTTGTAATAGTGTGATATCGAGTTGAGCAGGATCTCCGGGTCACCATTGTCTAGGTGCGCGCCAGCCAGGAAGTCGGCGCAGATCATCTCCAGACAGTAACCACGCGATTTGTCCGTACCCAGCATCAGGGCCGGCGTCTCTATCGCCTGTTCGATGACTGGGATCTGGCTCTTGTAGACCTTGAAGTAGATCAGCTCCGACGGCTCCTCTTCCCTTCCCGTCAGTTCCTTTTCCACCTCCCGCCGGAAGTCCTCCTTCGGCAGGGCGCAAGCTTTGTGCAACCAGGTTGCACAATCGAAGTGCTGACCGTCCCGGCGCGCGATCTTCGCTAACTCCAGCCCCTTCGCCCATCCCACTTCCTTTAAATCGCGTCTGGCCTGCGGCGGTAGGTGTTCGTGGATGGACATCAGGTAGTACGCCTTCCTTCTCGATTCCGGAAACCGTCTCGCCAGGAATTCGTGTAAACCAGTGACAGCAGGATAAAGTTTCTTGACCGCGCGGAACTTGAGTTGAGTAACTCAGCGGGCGGTGACTACCAGACTCTTCCAAAGAAAACGGAATAAGATTGCAGCTTTCCGTTCACGTTGGGACGAATACCCGATGTGTTCCAGATCGTGTTATCGGTGTAGCTTCCGTAGTTGAAACGGAGACCACCGTCGAATCCCGCGCGGAGGTGGTAGTTGCCCGTGGCTCCGATCAGGGTCTGCGGCACGTTGACTTGGGACACCGGACCTGCGCCGATCCCGAGCGCGCCGGCTAGATGTGCGGGGAACTGTGGGTCGCCTCCCGGGGCCGTCGTCCACGGGAAGGGCGGGTAGTCCGCCGGATTGAGGTCCGGCCGCATGCCGCTGTGGGCCAGTGATCGCGCGACGTTTAGATTGAGCCCTACGCGCTTGGCCAGTTCATAGGTGGTGTGTACGGAGAAGGTCTGGCTCAGCTGCTTATAAGGAACCAGCGACTGCGTATAGAGGGCGACGACCGGATCGTTGCCGAACTGCATGTCCGTCCGCAGGTTGTCTTGCAGGTAGGTGTATCCACCGCCGACACTCCACTTCGGAACCGGCTTGACGGTCACGAAAATGGAATCCACGTAGAGGTGGTTGGTACGCTGCACCACTGGAAACGTCTTCTGCAGAACCATGCTGGCGTCGTTGCCGAAAGTGAGCCAGTGAGCCGGAGTAATGGTGACGTCGCCAAAGAGGCGGTTATTGGTGCGCGGGTCGGTGACATAACCAGGATCGTGGGTGCCAGTCCACTCATAGCCGGCTCTTGCATTCCACAGTTCCGCGCTATGAAAATGCACGGCCGCGCCCGCAATGTTGCTGAAGGTCACGGGCACGACGTAGAGCGGATCCGTATTGTCAGGTGAAGAGAACTGCGGCCACAAAGTTGAATTCGACCGGGTAATATTCATGCGCGTGTAGTGCGTTTCCAGGTCGAAAGTTTTTGACACACGGTATGACCCCTTCAGCCCTCCCCACTGCCGGTGCAATGAGGGATTGCCAAAGGCGTAAAACACGGTTGGGTCAGCGAGGGAATAGGACGACACAAACTCGTTCACCAGATTCTGCTGATGAAAGTCAGCCACCGCCCGCAGCCCGGAAACCGGATTCCAGGTCAGCGTGGCGTCAGCGTTAAAGGAGTCTTGCGAGTGATTGCCGGTAACCAGTAGCCGCGGGTCGGACTGGGCGAACAAGTTGTGGGTCCGCGCATAGCTGACGTCGCCGTTCAAGGTAAGGTGATGGGCCACCGCCATGCTGATCTGCAGCGAGTCGGCCTGCGTTTGATGGCGCGGCAACACGCTGTGAACGTAGAGGCCGCCCGGCGTGTAGGGGATGTTCTCGCTGGTGGGGATGGTACCGGATGTTCCGTAGAAGTCTAGCGGATTCGGCATGCGGTCGTTAAAGCTCCGATACTCATGCTGGTAGACGAGCTTTACAAGATTTCCTAACTTGACTTCCGCGCCTCCAGCTATGTTCCGCGTGGTGTAGTTGTAGGTGCGGTACTGGGAAGCGGAGTGACAGTTGGCGCAGCCTGTATTATCGATTGGTACTACCCCATCCCCGCCCATGTCGAAGTACTGCATCTGGCTGTTTCCGTCCCGCGCTTGCCAACCGCCTTTGACAAACAACTTCACCGGCACCTCGGGCAACTTTACCTTGAGGGAAGCGTTGTTCATCCTGCGTCTTATGCCCAGTAAGGAATCCGCAGGGACCGTATCGATGCGTATGATGTCCGGAGAAATTACCGCGGCTCCGAAATAGTTGTTGTCGTCGAGGTGACGAACAAAACTGCGATTGTCGAGGTTGAAGTCAAGCCATTTCCCGAAAGTGATCCGCGACTTCAAGTCGTAGTCGTCCCGGCTCACCACGTCCCACGTGGTTCTGATGGTCATGTGCTCGGGAACATCGACATAGACGAATGACAAATCACCGCCCAGCGACTGTTGCAGGCTGTCGTATTCTCCCACCCGGCCGCCGTATCCGCTGGCGTCCAGGAAACGGTATTGCGGCATCATCACAGTGAGATGGTAATTAACTTCGGGGACATTCTCCGCCGGCTGTGAAGTGCCCGAACTCGTCTGCTGAGCCGGCATCGGGTACGTGACTGCCGCAACTATGAGTGCAACCATGAGGAGTGCGGAAATCTTATTCATTGCGTGACTCCTTGCCCGAACCAGTCCTTTGGCCGGGTACTACTTGTCGATGAACTTGCTTCCGCCAGTTGCGGAAGGTATGTCGGTTCCATGAATTGAGTTATGGCAATTGGTACACCGGTCCACCAGAGGCAAGCTCGCGCCGTTGTGGTGCGCCGAATGACACTGCAAGCAGAGCGCAGGTTGGCTCACGGAAAGCATGTTCTGGTTCGGCGAACCGTGGGCGGAGTGGCACTTGAGGCAACTCTCGTTTACCGGAGGGTGCTGGAAGGTGAACGGCCCCTGATATTCGGCATGGCAGGTGAAACAAAGTTCGTTGGTGTTGGACAACTTCAGATTGTTTCCTGCGCTGCCGCCATGCGGATCATGACAATCCGAGCAGCTCATCTTGGCTTCGCGAATCGGGTGGTGGTACGGAAGATCCGCTTCGGCGCTCTGCTTCTGGTGGCAGCGCAAGCAGTTTTCATTCAACTGCCGGCGTGAATCGATCGCTCTCGGAATGCCCGGCGTCTCGCCCTGGAACCCGCCACGCATCTCGCCGTGGGCCTCGCCATGAATCGTGTGGCAGTCGCTGCACTTCAAGTCCTGCGCCTGGTGTGCGCCTGAAAACCAGTTGCGGACATGTTCGGATTTCGAGTGGCAGCTTAGGCATACGCCGTTCGCTTGCTCGGCGGAACGATCGCGGAAGCTGATGATCTTGTCTTTCGATGCGGCCGAGTACCCGCCCGCCGCCACGTGCAGACTGCCCGCGCCATGGCACTGTTCGCAGGCAACTTCCTGCATCGAGTGCGCGCTCCGGTGAAAGCCCTTGGAGAGGTCAGCGTGACACTGAGCGCACTGGTCCGCCCCTACCTTTTCCGCACCGGCGATCTCCACAAACTTGCTGAAGTCCTGCCCGATCTTGTCTGACTTGGCAGTCTTGGGTTTGTCCTTGGCGGGAAGCGCAGAAATGAGCAATAAAGGAAGGAAAAAGAAAAAAGCGAGGAGCAAAGCACGTCGCCGCATAGCGACCTCCCAAAGTAACTACTCACGCTAGTAAATTTGCCGCAAGGATGATGTGACCGATAACACCCGGATGGGTGACAAATGGGTATAGCGTCAGAGACTGTCCGTCAATGGTTCGCCAGAGCGCTGCTCACTCGCACAACCTGTATGGCTGCTCAGCAGAAGCGGAGTATGTACCCGTGCGATTTCGTGAAGTCTAGTCGGCTCGTAACGATTGGTCGCCATGAAGAAACCTCTGGGAGAAGGTTCTAGCTCTCCATCGTCATTAGCCGAACAGTCGTCCTTCGCTACCGGTTCTTTCTCGAACAGAAAAACCTCGCGCCCTCCACGATCAATGTGCGCTTGGCCGCCGTGAGGCGTCTCGCCTATGAAGCCTGTGGCCGAAATCGTCCTCGGCAAGCGGCGCATTCTAGAGATCTACCTCAACGTGGTCGAATGGGGTCCTGGTATTTATGGTGCAGAGTCGGCGTGTCGCTACTACGACGGAACCGCGGCCCGAAATGTCGGCCGGGAACAGGCGGCGCGGCTCGCCGCGATTCTGCCGGCTCCTCTGAAGCGACGGCCCGAACGCATGAATAACTACAGCGCGCTCATCATCGAGCGGATGCGCCAAATGGGTTGGTAATCTCGTGGCACGACATTTCCCCCAAGTGGACTTCTGGCCCGCGTCATTGAAAGTGTGTTCCGGGGCATAACCTCCGGGTAGCCCGTCAGTCGCCAAAAACAAATCAACCGATGTCCGGTTAGCAACGTCCACATTTTCACGTTACCGATTTCGCACTGGGCTCGAAGGAGACGGTGCCTAATGTTCTTGCCAGCCTCCTCCCGCTAGGTCTCCGTCAGTTGCGCGCAGCGGCCAGATGTGCCTTCAATTCATCTGACCAGTTCACTACTACATGCAGCTCCGCTGGCGGCATTTTGCCTACGGGTTGAATCATGATGAAGTGACGGCCATCGGGCAGCAGGCCGTAGTCGTGGTGGCTCAGCCGAGAGTCGCCCTCAAACAGCACGCGCGGTTTGCCGACGGCGAGCGCCGGGTGCGCCTTCACTTCCACGGTCATAAACCTCGTCGGGGTGCGGAAGTACAGCTCCGACCCGTTCGGCGCCCAAACCGGCTCGTGGCCTCCATCAGTTGAGACCTGCACTCGCTCGCCAGGACCAGGGTACGCCTGCAAATAAACCTGAGACCGGCCCGACTGCGCGGAAACGTAGGCGATCCAATGGCCATCCGGCGAGAACCGCGCGTCCACCACGCGCGCCACGCCGGGAAACATCTTCGTCGGCTTTGCGCCTGCCTCCGCTGGCATCATCCAGAGCGCCGCTTCGTTTGTGGCTGGGGAGAAAGTGCTGTATAGCAGTTCTCTGCCGTCGGGCGTGAACGAGTCCGCTTCCGCCCATTGCCCCGAATTGAGGGTTTCCGGCGGACTGCTGCCATCAGCCGCCACGGTATACAGACTTGCCGGGTTCGTGTAGATGATGCGACTGCCATCCGGCGACCAGAGTGGATCCCCGCTGTCGCCCGTCTGCGTGAGGCGCGTCAATGCGTCGCGCTCCCGGTTGTAGATCCAGAGGTCGGCGCTCCCAGCCTCCGCGAGCGTGGTGGCGATTCGCTTGCCGTCGGGTGAGACGCTCAAATCCTCGAATCCGCGCACCTGCGAACCCACCGGCTCGACTTTGCCTGCCATGTCTACGCTCACCAGCCGGTAGGCCGTCTGCACGCCTCCTGTCAGGTAGATCAAAATGCCCGTGGACGACAGAGCATAGTCGGCGGCGCCAAACCATTCGTCCCGGGTTACGCCCTCAACCAGCGGCACGGCGGGACCGGTGACCTTGAGGCCGTCCGCATCAAATGGCGCTCCCATCAGCACGTCGCCGCGCGTGAACACGAGGTACCCGGGGGCCAGACATCGTGCGTTGGCTCCTTCTTCCATCACCACCATCCGCTTGCCGGTGTTGAGCGAATAGGCTTCCGTTCTGTAGTGCTGCGCCAGCCAACTGGCACCCGCCGTAGTAAACAGCACGGTCTTACCGCCGGGAAGAATTTGCGGCCAGCGGAAGCTCGCCACCTTTTCTCCGCTCGCGGCCTTCACCACCACGGTAGGAGTTCCACCCTCTTCCGGCACGCGCCGGATTTCTGCTACGCCGCTGGGGGCGAAATAGATGAATCCATCATCTCCCCAGGATGCTCCAGCAATGCTTGACACCTCGCTCACAGTCACTGGCGGACCGCCGTCGGAGGAAACCTTCTTGAGCGCTCCGCCGGAGAAGAACCCGACCCATCGTCCGTCCGGAGAGAAGAATGGCGCCGAAGCCCCGGCAGTCTCCGGCAAGGGGGTTGGCGCCAATTGGTCGAGTTTCCTCACAACCAGCTCAAAGGTTTGTGTTTGAGGGGACACCAAGTCTCCGCTCTTCCCTGTCTCGGGGCCCTGAAAGGCAACGTAGGCCACTCTGGTTCCGTCCTGCGAGATTGCCACCCCACTGGCCTTATCCGCTTCGGCGTGCCGTGGCTGTGCCGCCAGGCTGAGGTGCATCACTGGGCCATGTGACTCGCGCGTTCGGGCGCGAACAAGCAGCAATATCGTTCCGAGAGCGACGGCCAGAATCGCCGCTACTGCCCATGGCAGAACGCGCCTCCATCGACCAAGCCGGCTCGTCCCAGTACTCGCAATCGTCGGATCGAAATCCAGGACGGTGTCCACGCCATTCCGCACCTCTTCAATCGTGATGCGCGCATCGCCAATGGCCTGGAGCCGCTGCTTCGCATCCTTGCACAGGCACCGCCTGAGCAACTCGCGAATGCGCCGGGGAACGGCCTGCGGAAGCGATCTCCAGTCGGGCACATCTCGTATGACGGCGGCGAGCGTTTCGGATACAGCCTCCCCGCCAAATGCGCGCTTGCCCGTCAGCATCTCGTACAGCAAGCAGCCGAAAGCCCAGATGTCGGCGCGCCGATCGACCAGCCTTCCCGTGGCTTGTTCCGGCGACATGTAAGCGGCTGTGCCTAGGATGATGCCGGCCTGGGTGGCCAATTGCGTTATGGTCGGCGAACTTGCGGGATCGCTCCCACTCCCGTCAACGCTATCGAGCGCTTTCGCTAGACCGAAGTCCAGAATCTTCGCTTGCCCTTCCGCCGTCAGCTTCACGTTCGCCGGTTTCAAATCGCGATGGATGATTCCGCGCTCGTGCGCATATTCAAGCCCCTCACAAATCTGTTTGGCAATTGACAGGGCTTCGTCAATGGGAATCGCTCCCCGCTCGATCCGCTCAGCCGCCGTCGGCCCTTCCACCAGCTCCATCACCAGAGCCCGCAGGCTATTCGACTCTTCCAGTCCGTAGATTGCGGCAACGTTGGGGTGGTTGAGCGATGCCAGAACCTTAGCTTCGCGTTCGAAGCGGGCCATGCGTTCGCCATCGGTCGCAAACGCTGCGGGCAGAACTTTCAGCGCTACATCTCGCCCTAGCCTCGCATCGCGGGCGCGATACACTTCGCCCATGCCGCCTGCGCCTAGCGGTGAGAGGATTTCGTAAGGGCCGAGTTTGGCACCAGAGGTCAGCGCCATAAATGTGTGTGCGCGTCATTATATAGTGCAGGGCAGGACAGGCACTTCTCACCGTTCTGGTGGGCGACTGGTCGGCCAACCGGAAGCTGTCCAGAAACGGGCTTCGAGGAAATTGGCAGGATTAGTAATGAAATGATATGTCTGGTTTGTGTGGAATGGGTTTCACTACAGCTAGAATCCTGCACTATCTAGCAAAATAGCTCAATGGTCAGCATAAGAATGGACAAGTGGCTTTGGGCCGCCAGATTCTTCAAGACGCGAGCATTGGCCGCGCGAGCCTGCGAACTTGGCAGGATTCAATCCAATGGGCAGCCTGCCAAGGCTGCGCGCGAGGTCCGGATTGGAGATATGTTGCGGGTGACCAACGACGGCGGCGACTTTTATGTGGAAGTCCGGCTTCTCAGCGAAGTGCGCGGCCCAGCTTCGGTCGCGCAAACGCTGTACAGCGAGACGGAGGCAAGCCGGGACCTGCGGCGGAAGGTGGCAGCGGAGCGTAAGGCCATGAAGCAGTTCGAAGAGTTACCCGCAGGCAGACCATCAAAACGGGATCGCCGGAAAATCATCCAGTTCCGTGGGAGAAGCTGACCGCTGGCGAATGACGGCAAAACCAGATTCAGCGTCAACTTCCTAGAAGAGGACTTCGGGACAACGTCGGAGTCGTAACCTCCGTTTAGCCCGTGACTCGGGAGCGATCAGTGTACTTGCCAACAAATGCAGCACGTTGCACGCCGGAGGCGAGGATTCCGGGTGTGTTGTCGGCAAACCTTACCTTGGGACTTAGGGTTGCCCGTGATCCAGGCACAGTCCGCAGTCACAAAGCTCATTGCACCCGTGGTGCCGGCAGGTGCTAGTCTGGCGTAGCAGCTCATGAACAACCGTGAAATCCAGACAGCTTGGAAGTATCACGATGGCACGAAACACTCGTATTGGAGTATTCGTAACCATCCTCACTCCCTGGACTGGGCGAATCGGCCGCAGCCTTTCAAAATCTATCCGAAGATAGAGCCGCTGCCACTGCCGCGGGACGTGCCGCAAACGGGTGTGGCCGCGCTCTCCGCGATCTCAGAGCCAGTGCCTTCGTCGCGAGCTGATTCGATTCCTGGCGTTCAGGATCTGGCGCGCCTCCTCTATTTCTCGGCAGGGATTACCAAAGAGCGTGCATATCCAAGTGGAGAGATCTACTTTCGCGCCGCAGCTTGCACCGGAGCTCTCTACGAGATCGAACTGTACGTCGTGACTGGCGATCTCCCGGGTTTGGATGCCGGCGCGTATCACTTCAATCCGGCGGATGTATCTCTGCGGCTTCTACGAAAAGGTGATTTTCGAGGAAACCTGGCTCAGGCGACGGCGATGGAACCCGCGGTGCGTCGTGCGCCCGCGACGATCATCTGCACCGGAACGTACTGGCGGAACGCCTGGAAGTACCAGGCGCGCACCTACCGCCATTTCGGTTGGGACAACGGCACCTTGCTGGCAAATATGCTCGCCGTTTCTGCGGCCTCGGGGCTGCCGGCCGAGATCGTGCTCGGGTTCGTGGACGCCGAGGTGAACCGCCTGCTCGATCTGGATACGCGGCGTGAGGTTTCCTTGTGCCTCGTCCCGATCGGGCGCACATCGGAAAGTTCGCTGCCGGCATCGAGAGAGGCTCCGGCGCTTGGCTTGGAGACGATCCAACTTTCACGGCACGAGGTCGAATATCCCGCCATGCTTGAGATACACGACGCATCTTCACTTGAGTCTGTAGAGGAAGTAAATCAGTGGCGCGGCAAGCAACCAGTCCGTCCTTCTTCCGCTCTGGCGGGCGTGGCCGTTCGCCTCCCGCACCTGCCGGAAGAAGAACAACCGAAGGACACGACCGAGGAGGTAATCCTGCGCCGTGGCTCTACCCGAACGTTCGATAGGGCAGCATCCATTACACTGGCACAACTTTCCACCATTCTCGACTATGCCACGCGAGGTCTTCCGGCTGACTTCCTTGAGCCTCCCGGCGCGCAGCTTAACAATCTTTACCTGATCGTGCACGCAGTGCAGGAGCTCACGCCGGGCGCATACTTCGTCGGGCATGAGCAAAACACCCTGGAGCTTTTGAAGGAGGGGGAATTCCGCGCCGAGGCCCATCATCTTGGTCTGGAGCAGCAATTGCCGGCGGACGCCTGCGTGGACATCTTCTTTCTCGCCGATTTAAGACGCATTCTGGAGCGCTACGGGAATCGCGGCTACCGGGCCGTCCAGCTGGAGGCGGGCGCCATCGGCGGCAGGATCTACCTGGCTGCGTATGCCCAGCACCTGGGTGCAACCGGGCTAACCTTCTTCGACGATGATGTAATTAGCTTCTTTTCACCGCACGCAAATGACAAGAGTGCCATCTTCCTGCTCGCGATTGGCAAGCCGCTGAAACGCAACCCACAGTAGGGCCAACTCCCGGATTGTCGGCCAGCCGGAGAGCGCCGGGATAAACCGGTAGGGTATCGAGACCCAAGTTTGTGCAACCCGGTTGCACAGCGACGACCAACCGAATTCAAGTCGGCGAGATGCTGCTTCACGAAAGTGTCGCGGCCTACAAGAAGGAAGAGCCCAAGTTCATGCAGCGCCTGGTTGCCAAGCAGAAGGCCAGGATCAAAGACTCACGACCAAGTTGGGACTGAAAGTCGTCTGCGACAAATTGGCGCTAACAGATTGATTCAAATACCACTTCAACTGTCGCCACTGTGGAACTCTGATTCCTCAAGAACATTGTTGGCGAAGAATCCCGATAGCACTCATTAACCCTGTGAGCGGAATTTTGAGTGCAATCGCCTGGTTTTCATCAACTATCGGTAAACAGTAAGATAAGAAATAATAATGAGGAAGGACATTCCAGCTACTGCAGCCTTGCGTATTCCGCCTTGGCTTCTTTCAGGATGGGAAGATCCCGGTCGGCGTCTTTCCAGAGGGTAAGGAAATCTCTGTAGGCGGCGAGCACCCGGACGCGGGCAACTTAGTGATTCTGCTACGTCGTTTTGCAAACGAATCTCACCTCTCCGCCAACCGTAAATATATTTAGAAAATCAATGGCATGAGTTGAACTGTTCACAACGCCGGCTCTCGCTGCCGCGCGTTCACAGGTTAGAATTACAGGGAATCAGGCAGACCTTCAGGAAGACGGACACATGGCTCTTTCGCGCTTGCGCAGATTCTCAATTGCCGCGCTGGCAACTTTGCCATTCTATGCGGCAGCGGCGGCGCAACCGGGACCCGCACCTTCGAGCACGGCAGCGTCCCTGGTCGCGGGGCAAAAGGCTCATCTCTTCGGAGGGCAGTTCGACCCGAACGATCCCGCTGCGGTGCCCGGAGAGGTCAAGCCCGAGTGGGCCGCGCTCATTGGCGAATATGGCCCGGACCTCGCGAGGTTCTACGTGCTCGAAGACAGCGGGGAGCTTCGCATCCTAGCCGGCTGGTTCGATCTGGAGACCCTGCGCCCCGTTTCAGCGGATGTGTTTGAACTGCCAGCCAACGGACCACATGGCGCCCAGACCGTAACATTTTTGCGCGACGCAGCGCATGCGGTGACCGGCGTGCGCGTGGGGAATCTTGTTTACGACCGGCGTCCTTTCGACGGACCCGGGCAGGTCTTCCAGATCACGCCGCTCAAGCCGGTGGCCAAGCTGCGCGAGGAGGCGCTTGCCGCCCGGCCACCGGTTGAAAAAGGCACATTTCGCGAGCCCGATTTGGTCCAGTTGAACCGGCTCGACCCCACGATCAAGCTCGATATCCGCTATGCCACGAGCCGGAATTTTCTGGACGCGCCGCTCTACCTTAAACCGCGCGCCTACATGCAGCGCCCTGCCGCAGAGGCCGTGGTGAGGGTATCGCAGCGCCTGCATGCGTTGGGCTACGGGCTGCTGATTCACGATTCATACCGGCCCTGGTATGTGACAAAAATGTTCTGGGAGGGCACGCCGCCAGAGAAGCGCATCTTTGTCGCCAATCCTGAGCAGGGGTCACGGCACAATCGCGGGTGCGCCGTGGACCTGACGCTCTACGACCTGAAGACCGGTGAGCCGGTTCGCATGACGGGCGGCTACGACGAGATGTCGGAGCGATCTTATCCGTTTTATCCCGGCGGCACCGCGCGCGAGCGCTGGCAGCGCGACCTGCTGCGGCGGGCGATGGAGGCGGAGGGCTTTACCGTCTACGAAGAAGAGTGGTGGCACTTCGACTACAAGGATTGGAAGCAGTACCCGATCCTGAACCTGACCTTCGAGCAGTTGGAAAACTCCCGTTCGTAATACTTGAGGAAGCTACGAGACGCCTCCACACAAAGGTCTGCCCCGAGGCGTTTTCCGATCCAGGCTAGCGGCAAACCGGAAGCATCGCAACGAATAGTAGCAACCGGATGCTTGATCGAACGGCGTTTGCGGAAATCTCCGTTCCCTGTGCCGTAAAAGTAAGGATACGAAATGGAGACACTTAGTCCGTGCTGCTTGCTCCAAGGCGTTTGGCTGCGGCCCGCTCCCGCGCTGCGTCCAATTCACGTCCCAGCTGAGCATAGGCATCGGCTAGAAACATGTGCGGCTCAGGCGCCTTGGGTTCGAGTGCGGCGGCCTTCTTCAACTTTGGGATAGCTCCCTTAAAATCTCCCGACAGCTCCAGAAATCGCCCCAGGATCAGGTAGCTTCCGAAGTGATCCGGCATGAATTCCAGCACCGTCTGGCACTCTTTGATTGTCTCCGGCACGCGGCTGGTATGCGCGTAAGCCGACTCCAGAAAAAGATGCGCCTCGGCAAAGCCCGGCACCTTGGCTACGGCGAACTCCAGTTCCGGCACCGCACCCGCGAAATCCCCAACTCCCATCAAACCTTTCGCCAATTGGAAATGCCTCGAGGCCGAATCCGTATCCAACTCCATCGCCTTGCGGAGCACAGGCACAGCCTTGTCGTACTCCATCATATCCAGAAAGCACTCGCCCAGCTCCGCATAAGTATTGGACACGCCGGGGGTCTGGGCCACCAGCTGTTGCAGCAGAGGGACAGCTTCGTCGGGGCGCCCACTCTGGCGTAAGGCATTGGCCTGGTGCGTCAAGTTGCTGATCTGGATCTCGTCCTTGGGATCGGCTCCCTGGTCACCGGCATCTGCCTTCGAAACGTTGCTGCGCCCTGAAACGTATCCAAGCGCGGCTAGTTTCTCGTGCGCCATCGGGTCCACCGCCGCCTTCGGTGCTTCGCGGTGGCTGCTCGTTTTCTGCCGGATGCCGTCGAGCCGGCTCGCCAGCGTATCCGCCGCTGCGGTCGACTCCGCCGCGAGATTGTGTTCCGCTTTCGCGTCCACAACCTCGTCATACAGTTCCCGCCGCGGCGCCTGTACATACAAATACTTTCCCGTTCGCAGCGATTGCAGTGCACTCCATCCAAATGCGGTGTGCGGATAATCCGTCTCCGCATAAGCCGGCCGATCGTGCGACGCGGCCACGGCCGCGTCGCCTCCCGCCTTCATCATCGTCGCGGTGGTAGTCAACTCAGTCGTCGCTGTCATCAGTCCCAGCAGCGACTCCCCTTGGACTTCGGCCGGCACGGCCACTCCCGCTGTCTGCAAGAGCGTCGGCATCACATCCACCAGTTCGACCCGACTGTCGACCCGAACCTCGGGCTGTTTCCCGGTCCGGCTCTTCGCCGTCCTTCCGTGCGGCAACTTGATCACCAGCGGCACCCGAATCGTCTCGTCATACAGAAAAATCCCATGTGTATCTTCACCGTGAGCTCCCAGCGATTCTCCGTGATCCGCCATTACGGCAATCACTGCGCCGTCGTACAACGCGTCCGCTTTCAACTGCCGCAACAATTTCCCCACCGCCGCATCCTCGTACGCAATCTCTCCGTCATACGGCTCCGAGGCGTAGCGGCTCTTGTAGGGTTCCGGCGGATCGTACGGGTCGTGGGCATCATACAAATGCACCCAGATAAAGAACGGTCCTGTCGGGTGTTGTGTCAACCAAGCCAGGGCACGTGCCACGACTTCGTCCCCACGGCGCTCGATCGTCTGGAAGCGGCCCTTCTGCCGGAGTTCTTCAGGGTGGAAGCCAGCGTTATAGGTGTCAAACCCACGGTCGAAGCCCGGCGCGTAGTTTGTAGCTGGGTCGAGAACCGTCGAGCCGACAAAAGCCGCAGTGTGATATCCATGAGCGTGCAAAATGTCGGGAGCATAGGGCAGATCCTTCGCCAGTGGCACACGAAAATCGTTTACCTGGTGGAACTGTGGATACGTACCGGTGAGAATCGTCGCGTGTGAGGTCGGCGTTAGCGGAGCCTGCGCATAGGCGTGCGTAAATACCGCCGCTTGCCATGCCAGTTCGTCCAGGTTCGGCGTTAGCCCGCGCTCGGAGCCCAGAAACCCCATCCGGTCCGCGCGCGTCGTGTCGAGCGTGATCAGCACAATGTTTGGCAAAGCAAGGTTCGCCGGAGCAGCCTTGGGCGGAGCAGTGTGCGCCGGTGCGCTATTCGTCGGAACTGTGCCGGGCGGCCCAACCGCTGCAGCAAGCGCGCTTCCGATCAGCCCGAAAACGCACAGCCACTCACGAATTAGCGACATGGGAAAAAGTTATCATTCGATAACATGGCAAAATCTTGTTACTCGGAACTTGTGGCCCGTCAGCATTACAGCCCGGTGAGTCCTCTCCGGAGGAAACTCCCCGACTCACTCTTCTCTGGTTGACTCTTGGGCAGATTGCTTCAGGCGATCGGCTTTGGACCGCTCCTGCGCCGCATCTTCTTTGCGTCCCAACTGATCGTAAACCTCGGCCAGAGCAATATGTGGCTCGGCTCTTTGGGGTCGCAGCGCAGCCGCCTTCTCCAGTTTCGGCAATGCCGCCTC